>JGI24695J34938_10000074_pt1 | contig 84540 bp, 77 predicted proteins | sample TergutCo191P3_FD_34938 | JGI IMG/M metagenome (IMG submission 34938)
AGACAACAACTTCACAGACGCAAACAACAACGCCCGCGGCCACTCAAACTACACCAGCGCAGACAACGCCTTCACAGACGCAAACAACAACGCCCGCGGCAACACAAACAACAACACCCGCGGCGGCTCAAACAACCGCGCCCGCGCAGACAACAACATCGACAACGCCGGCGACAACACAAACAACACCAGCGCAGACAACGCCTTCACAAACGCAAACAACAACGCCCGCGGCTCAAACCTCAACACCGGCGCGGACATCCACAAGCGCGTCTTCGCCTGCTCAAACTAGCCGAAGCGGCATGGCGTGGTACTCATCCCTGCCATTTATAATCGCGTTAATTATATTAGCGTTATTGATTCTGGGTCTTATTATTTTCTTTTTATCAAAAAAAATCGGCAAAAGCGGATCTTCTACAGTTTCCGCGCAGGCAAAAGCAGCGCCAGCACCGAAGGAAAAAGCCGTTGATCACTCAAAAGACCTCGCGTCTTATAAATCTTCTCAGAACAGACGAACAACTCCCTACGACGCTTTGGATAAATCAAAACCTGTTGAAATCAGCTCAACTGGTCCATTATTATTAAATCTTTTTGTGGAAGATCAAAACACAAATATCGGCAAGCGGAACATTCATAATTTAAAATCAGGATACAAGCTTTCTGTTGGCGGCGGAAAAAACGATGATTTTTATATCTTCCTGGTTCCTATGCCGGCGAACATAGGCGAGATTCGCAGAAACGGAAGCCAGCTGACATTTACGCCTCATAAGCCAAAATATTTTCCGGAAATCGGATCTAACGAGGTAAAAGACTGCATAAACAAAACAATCAATATTGTGTCTGACAAAAATTATGATATGCGTTTCCGTTTTGAAATGTATGAAGATCCGCTTGTAGAATTAAACAGGATATTAAACTCACTTAACGTTCCCGGCTGATTTATAAATGGATTTACCAATATGTTCCCGGATTCTATTTAAAAATGACGCCTGTGTTGTGATAAATAAATTACCAGGCGAAGCTATGGAAGGAGCTAAGGACGCGGAAGGCGATCTTCCAAAGAAGATTAAAGAATATTTTAACATTGAATTTACCCAAGCTGTTCACCGTCTTGATGTTCCTGTAACGGGCTGCTCTCTATTCGCGGTTAATCCTGAATCGTTAAAATATTTAAACAGCGTCTTCGCGCGGAAAACCGCGAAAAGCGCGGTTAAAAAATACTGGGCAATAACAGAAAAACCCGCGAAAGAAATTAATAAAACAGGCGAGCTTATTCACTGGATAGAGACAAATCCAAAAATAAATAAATCGTTCGCTTATGACACAGAAAAAAAAGGAAGAAAAAAAGCTGTTTTAAAATATAAAATTAAAGGCGAAGGACAAAACTACATTTTTATTGACGTGGATTTATTTACAGGGAGGCATCACCAGATTAGATCCCAGTTCGCGTCTAATGGTCTTTTTATTAAAGGCGATTTAAAATACGGCGCGAAACGCGGCGAAAAAAACGGCGGCATAAGGCTGCACTCACGAACGCTTTGCTTTCCTGATCCATTAAGTAAAAACGTGATAATAAATATTACCTGCGATCCTCCGCTGATTGATAATTTATGGAATGAGTTTATAAGAATTGACAATTTAGGCGCGAATTAATCGCTTTTATATGTCTTTAAAAAGTTCAATACAGGCTCTTCCCACGAAGATGATTTTTTTCCTTCTTCTATAAACTGGTTGTATAACAGCCGAATATGCTCTTTGATTTTTACTTTGTCTTCCTCATTGATATTCGCCTTGGGAGAAGCGCATGGATGAACGCGGCATTTTTTTGGTATCATGTCATTTAAAGGCGCGGGCGAAAAAAGAAGATTTATAAAATCCAGCGCGTCATTCACCGAAAAAAGTTCTTTATCATAACAGGTCATAGCGTATAAAGCCGCCGGCATACAATTAATACTGTGCTGTTTTACAAAAAAAATAGCCTGACAAATCGCGAGAGCGCCTTGCTTTAACTCTATAAGCTGCTCATTATATTTTTCCTGATCGCCAAGTTTTTTTATTATATCCATAAACATTGTATACGCGTGAATGACAATCATTACATGAAGGCTGGGAACGCACATTAAATGCGGATCTGTCAGATGAATCATAAAAAACCGCGGGCTTTTTATATAAAACGGACGATCTGTAGTTGATAAATTTCTTTTGTAAATTTCTGACGCGAATAAATAAATCTTTCCCATAGAATCTATTAGTTTTTTTACATGAGGATAAGCTCTTCTCCCGTAACGCCTTAGAAAAAAAGCTATCATTCGTATCCAGAATTGCGTGAAATCTATGTATATTGTAACCCACGAGGGTTTAAACGGGATTTTTTTATCAAGAGGATGATCAACTTTTGTTACAGGTATTCTTCCCGGTAAAAACGCGCTGATGTATTGAAAAAAGAAAAATTTATTAAAAATAATAAAAATCGTCTTTAGCGTTGAAGATCGCAAAAACGGAATAAATAACGGTTTAAACAGTCCATATACAGTTGACTCATTATAAACACTGTCCCAAAAACCCATGCGATTCAACATAGCATTTATTTTTTTTGTTAACAAGCCGTTAGTTCCCGGCGCCGCCTATTCCCACAAATATTGATATTTGCTACAATAAATAAAATAATCAAAAAAGGAAAATTAAATGATTCGAGGCGGAGATATTACAAAAGGAACATGCCTTCTTCAGAAGGGACAGCCATACCTTGTTGTAGACAGGGAATTTCATAATCCCGGCAAAGGCACTGCTGTCGCGCGCGTTAAAATGAAAAGTATCAGGGATGGATCTGTGTTAAGCCTGACAATTCCCACGCAGCAGGAAGTGGAAGACGCGCAGGTTGAGATTCGAACCTGCCAGTATCAATACTCAGATCAGGATAACTATCATTTTATGGACAGTGAATCATTTGATCAACACGAAGTGTCTATAAGCGAAAACCCTGAAAAAAAATTATATTTAAAAGACGGCGATTCATATCAGCTTATCATCTGGGAAGGAAAGGTGATTGATATACAGATTCCTTACAAAGTGATTTTCACTGTCGCTGAAAGTGAAAATTATATAAAAGGCGATACAGCGACGGGCGCGACAAAACCGGTTGTAACAGACACCGGTTTAACAGTCCGCGTTCCCCTTTTTATTAAGCAAGGGGAGAAAATCCTTGTTAACACAGAAACAAACGAATATGTTGAGAGAGTAAATACGTAAAAGGCGGTATGATATGTTTATAAAAGTTTTTCTTCTTCTTTTATTTTTCGCGCTTACTATTTTTGTCGGAATATATTTCCGCAAGAGAGCCGCGAATGTTAATGATTTCGTTCTTGGCGGAAGAAATGTCGGTCCATGGCTTTCAGCGTTTTCCTACGGAGCCACTTATTTTTCGGCGGTTGTATTTGTGGGATACGCTGGGCAGTTTGGCTGGCGGTTTGGATCAGCGGCGGTTTGGATCGGGCTTGGCAACGCGTTTATCGGATCATTGATGGCATGGTTCATTCTTGGAAGACGCACCCGTATTATGACAAATCATTTAAAGAGCGCGACAATGCCCGAATTCTTTGGTTCACGTTATATGTCAAACGCTTTAAAAATCGGCGCGTCAATTATTGTATTTATTTTTTTGATTCCTTACACAGCCTCCCTTTACAACGGTCTTTCGCGCCTGTTCGCGATCGCTTTTGACGTTCCGTTTGAATATTGCATAATCGCGATGGGAGCGTTAACCGCGATATTTGTCGTAGTGGGCGGGTATTTCGCGACAACGGTAAACGATTTTATTCAGGGGACGATCACGGTAATTGGAATCATCGCGGTTATCGCGGTGGCGCTTTCCAGCAAAGGCGGATACACTTCCGCGATCCAGCAGCTCGCTTCCATTCCCCCTGACGCGGGCGCAAAGGGCCTTGCGGCGGCTCCCGGCGCTTTTACATCCTTTCTGGGTCCTGATCCAGTTTCGCTTTTAGGCGTTTTAATTTTAACATCTCTTGGCACATGGGGGCTTCCGCAGATGGTTGCTCGTTTTTATTCCATTAAAAGCGAGACGATGATTACAAAAGGCGCGATAGTTTCCACAATCTTCGCGATACTGGTCGCGGGCGGCTGTTATTTCCTTGGAAGCTTTGGGCGTATTTTCGCTTCCCCGGCCGATGTGGCGAAAAACGGATTTGACTCAATCATACCCGGAATATTATCCGGGTTTAACTCAGACGCGATGATGGGATTAATAATTGTTTTGGTTTTCGCGGCTTCCATCTCCACATTATCATCATTGGTTATGGCGTCCGCGTCAACACTCACTTTAGATTTTTTAAAAGGCAATATAATAAAAAAAATGAGCGAAAAAACTCAGCTTGTAATCATTCGCTTTCTAATCGTTGTATTTATCGCTATTTCATCAATACTCGCTATTTTCCAGTATCAGCGTGGTCTTACATTCATAGCTCAGCTCATGGGAGTCTCATGGGGCGCTTTAGCGGGATCGTTTTTAGCGCCATTTTTATACGGTCTTTACTGGAAAAAAGTCAGTAAATTATCAGTTTGGTGCTGCTTTATTTTCAGCGCGTCAGTGATGATTTTAAATATTCTGTTTAGAAGCTCATTCCCCGCGATTATTCAATCGCCAATTAACGCGGGAGCGTTCTGTATGTTATCAGGATTAATCATCGTTCCGCTTGTAAGCTTATTGTCAAAATCACCTGATAAAATTTTTGTGGATAAATGTTTTTCTTGTTATGAACAGGAAGTCAGCGTAAAATTAAAAAATGATTTAGGGTAAGGCGTAAAAAATGGAAATAAAAAAAACGAAACAAAAATCAGAGGCTTTGCTTGGAGATGAGGCTGTAGCGTTAGGCGCGGTTCACGCGGGAGTAAGCGCGTCATACGGATACCCGGGAACTCCCTCCTCTGAGATATTGCAGTTCTTAATTAATGAATACGATAAAGGCGGACCTGTCGCTCGCTGGTGCGCAAATGAGAAAACAGCACTGGAAGCCGCGTTAGGAGTCTCATTCGCGGGAAGACGCGCTTTAGTCACAACTAAACATGTTGGTTTAAATGTCGCGGCGGATCCGCTTTTAAACTCGGCTCTTTTAAAGATCAAAGGCGGGTTTGTAATCGCTGTCGCGGACGATCCGGGTATGCACAGTTCGCAAAATGAACAGGACTCGCGCTTCTACTCGGATTTCGCGATGATTCCATGTTTAGAGCCTCGCGATCAGCAGGAAGCTTATGACATGACGCGCGAGGCGTTTGATGTGTCAGAGAATTTTAACATTCCTGTAATGCTCCGCCTTGTTACGCGCCTCGCGCATTCAAGAGCCGCTGTAACGCCAAAAAATCCCAAACAACAAAACGCGGTTTCCAAAACGCGGGAAAAAGACTCATGGATTTTAATTCCCTCTCACGCGCGTAAAAATTACAACGCGCTTTTAGGCAAGCGAAAATTTTTTGAGGATTGGTCGTTTAAACATCCTGCTAATAAATTAACAGGCGCGAAAAGCGACCTCGCGATTATAACATCAGGTCTTGGCGGGAATTATTATGAAGAGAACTTAAATGATTTTATCGAGTTACGAAAAAAGCAGGGTAAAGGCGTTCCGGCGCGCCTTCATATCGGCGCGTATCCTTTACCGGAAAAAAAGATTCAAAAATTAATTGAAGACGCGCGGGAGATTATTGTCATTGAGGAAGGACAGCCTTTTATCGCGCGCAAAGTTTTTGGTTTATCATTCGCGAATGTTCAGCCAATCATTCAAAGCGGAGAACTTGACCCTGACAATGTGCGGCAGGTTTTAGGTCTTCCTCCGCGGAAAGGAGTAAAAACCCCGCAATTTAATCCGCCTCCCCGGGCTCCGGTTCTTTGTCAGGGCTGTCCGCACACAGACAGTTTTAACGCGATAAATAAAGCTGTCGCTTCGCTCGATCCGCGCCAGGGTCATCCTGATGTTGGAATTAATTCAGATATCGGCTGTTACTCTCTCGCGGCAGCGCCGCCGTTATCCTCTGTGGAAAGCATCGTATGTATGGGCGCGTGCGTAGGCATGGCCAAAGGCGCGGCGGACGCGGGTTTAAAATACGCTATCGCGGTAATCGGCGATTCCACTTTTATTCACTCTGGAATCACTCCTTTGATTGACGCTGTCGACGCTGACGCTTCAATGACGCTTATCATTCTGGATAACTCAAGCGTAGCGATGACAGGATGTCAGCCGACTATTCTGCCTTCGAATAAGCTTAAAGGTCTTTTGATTGGCTGCGGCGTTAAACCGGAGCGTATATTGGAACTAGACGCGAAACCAAACCTTATTGATGAAAACGCCGTGAAATTAAAAGCCGAGATTGAGCGAAAAGGACCTTCTGTTGTTATTTTCAGGCGCGAATGTCTTGAAGCTTTCAGAAAAAATAAAAAAGAAAATTTTTAAAATTTATTGATTCATTTCCGTTAACCATGATAAAATTGTGGTTAACGGATGATTAAATTATCAAGAAATACCCGTAATCGCCTTGTCTTCGCCGCGTTGTTCGCCGCGATTATCGCGGTATCAGGTTTTTATATTTTTCCAATTCCTTTGGTACCTATAGTTTTAAAAAATCTTTTTGTTGTGCTTTCAGGCGCTGTTTTAGGCGGTTTTTACGGAGGAATCTGTTTATTAATTTTTATTACAGCGGGTCTTCTTGGCGCGCCTTTTTTTGTAGTTCCGGGTCCCGGTGTTTTTTTGACCCCTCTTGGCGGATATATAATCGGTTATTTTCTCGCGAGTCTTACAGTCGGCTTAATCTGCGGAATTCCCAAAGTAACGGAAAAAAAAATTAATTTCTTTTTCGCGCTTCGTTTATCATTGGCATGTTTATCCGGTTTCGCGATAATACTTTTTTGCGGCGTGTTATATTTAACACGGTTAAATGGTATGTCATTTGGCGCGGCTATAATCGCCGGGGCTCTTCCTTACATCACGGGCGATGTAATTAAATTCGCTCTTTGCGTACCGCTTGCCTTAAAGCTCAGACCCGCCGCAGCGAGGTATATTAACTCATGATTGAATTAATAAACATCACAAAGCGGTTTCCCATTAATGACGGCTTGTCTATTAACAACAGACAAATCCGGGGCGGTTTTTTTTACGCGCTGGATGATATTTCATTGTCAATTAAAAGCGGCAGCCGCGCGATTATCGCCGGCGGTAATGGATGCGGCAAAAGTCTGTTAATGTCGATTATCGCGGGTCTTGAGGAACCAACTTCCGGTACTGTAAAAACCAGCGAAAAACCCGGGCTTATTTTTCAGGAAGCGGATTCGCAAATACTGGGAGAAACTCCCGCTGAGGATATCGCGTTTGGTCCTAGGAACATGAAGCTTAAAAAAGAAGAAATTCAAAACCGCGTTGAATACGCGCTCGCGGAAACCGGCTTAAATGAAAAAGCGTATTTCCCAGCCCGTTCGCTTTCCGGCGGGGAAAAACGCAGGCTCGCCGCTGCGGGAATAATCGCGATGAACCGTCAAATAATAATTTTTGACGAGCCTTACGCGAATTTGGATTTTCCCGGAATCTCGCAGGTTAACAGACTAATAAAAAAATTAATTTCTCAGGGAATCACATTAATAATTCTCACCCATGAGCTTGAAAAATGCATGGCTCTTTGCGATCATTTTATTGTTCTTTCTGGCGGTAAAAAAGTTTTTGACGGAAATCCTGAGAGCGCTCTACTGCAGGATTTAGAATCATGGGGAATTCATCACCCGCTTGGAAACGCTAAAAACAAACTGGATGATCTCATATGGTAGGAGAAAAAGCGATTTTTAAGTATAAGACAACTAAAGGTCCCTTGCATAAAATCCCGGCAATAATAAAATTGATTCTTTTACTACCGCTTTCTATTCTTTGTTTGTACCTGCAAACTATATGGCTTTTAACAGGAATTTTTATTATTATTTTCGCGGCTTTTTTCTGCGGACTGTCTGTTTATGATCAGCTGCTTGATTTTAAACCTGCCGCGTTTTATGTTATTATTTTGTTCGCTTTTTCATCGCTTTCCAACGCGATTGATTATATCACGCTCGCGCCTTCGCATTCATCAACAGAGACGCCGATCCCGGTATTGATTTTGGCGCTTTCTTCTATCTTTGTTCCCGATCAGGATTATATCCGTCTCGCGCTGCGTTTGATTTTAATTATTCAAATATCCGCCCTGGTATTTAGAACAACAAGTTCTTTAGAAATTAAATACGCGGCGCGTCTTGATATTTTAACTCTTTTTATCGGTTTTATCCCGGATATTTTTAAAATATGGTCAAACATAAATACCGCGTGGAAAGCGAGAAACGGAAAAAATAATTTTTGGAAAATCATGAATCTCGCGTTCATTTTAATTACTATCTGTTTTGAAAACGCGGCTGTCAAAGCCAAAGCGCTGGAAGCCAGGAGGAACAATGTATGAGCGATAATTTATCAAGTAAAGCGCGTTTTTTAAATATACTCCGCGAAAAAAAAGGAAAACCTTTAAGCGGCAGCAAGTTCGCTAAGGAGCTTGGCGTATCGCGCGTGGCAATCTGGAAGATTGTTCAATCCCTTGTTGAAGCCGGTTACAGCGTCGAAACAGGAGAAACAGGTTATTCGTTAAACCCAAAAAATGAAAAAGATTTTCTTTACCCCTGGGAATTTGGCGAAAAAGAAAATATGTTTTATCATTATAAAAATACTGCCAGCACTATGGATAGAGCGAAAGAACACGCGTATCGTTCAACCAAAAGCGGCAGTGTTTTTACAGCGGAAAAGCAGAACGCGGGCAGAGGAAGGAATGGAAGATCATGGATATCAAGGCAGGGAGGACTTTACTTTTCCATTTTAGAAAGACCCAATCTAGCGATCTCGGATTACTCATTATACTCGCTTATTACGCAAATATCGGTTGTACGCTGTATATCATCAATATGCGGGAAAAAAGCTTATCTTCGCTGGCCTAACGATGTTTATATTAACAGGAGAAAAATCGCCGGCATTACAACAGAAATCGCGGGAGAAGGCGATATTATCACATGGCTTACAGGCGGAATCGGAATTAATGTGAATAATCTTACCCCGTCAGCAAAAGCGACAAGCTGCGCGGAGGTAATTGGCCATAACATATCTAGGCGGGATGTTCTTACAAGAACGCTTAATGAAATCGAAAATGTAAAAAAAACATTTACTACAAACGCGGTGTATTCACAGGGAAACCCAATGCTCGCGTCCGAATGGAACTCATTATCAGACTGTATAAACGCCAAAGCAGCGATTTTTGAACCCGCGGCGGAAAAAAGCGCGGCTCCTGTTAACCGCGAAATAAATACGGTTTACAAAAACGACAAGATTCTCGCTCGCGGAATATTTGGCGGTGTTGACCCCGCGGGAAGGTGTATCTTAAAAACTGAAGAAGGTACTCTATTTTTTAATCAGGGTTCTGTATCACTCGCGTTTTTAAATCCGTAAAAAAAAATTTTTAACATTAATCATTTTAGGCTGTTCTATAATTTCTGTTCTTGGAACAGCCGCGTCACATTACATTTAAAAAAGGTATACAGGTTAAATAAAACGCGTCTTTTAAAACCATCATAACAGCGCGGCTTAGTTCCAGCCTGGCTTTTGACAAGCTTGAGTCTTCGCAGTTTAAAATCGGGCACTCGTGGTAAAACCTAGAGAAGGCTTTAGAAAGATCGTACAAGTATCCGGCGACGCGGGAGGGATCAAGATTCGCGGCTGCCTCGTTAATTATATGAGGATAATTCGCGATTATTTTTATGATGTCCCACTCCGAATCGGAAACCAATAATGAAAAATCGGCTGTCTCATTATTTTTATTTTCTGATTTTTCATTTTTTCGCAGCATGGAAGAAATACGCGCTCCCATATACTGCAGATAAGGACCTGTGTTGCCTGTAAATGATAAGGATTCTTTTGGATCAAAAAGCATATCTTTGACAGGGTTTGTCTGTAAAAGAAAATAATGAAGAGCTCCCAAAGCGATTTTTTCCGCCACATCATTTGGATCGCCTACCTCTTCTTCCCTTCCCTTTTCGCGTATTTCCGCCAAAGCCATATCGCGCAACGAATTGATCAGATCATCGGCGTCTACGACAGTTCCTTCGCGGCTTTTCATTTTTCCTTCCGGTAGATTTACCATGCCGTATGAAAGATGATGAAGATTTTTCGCCCATGTATAACCCAATTTTTCAAGAAGCAGAAAGAGCACCTTAAAATGATACTGCTGCTCCGATCCTACAACGTAGATCATTTGATCAAAAGGCCAGTCTTCGCGCCGGTTAATAGCGGTTCCAAAATCCTGCGTAATATAAATTGATGTTCCATCGCTTCTTAAAAGAATTTTTTTATCGAGTTTTTCAGCGCTTAAATCAACCGCGACCGCGCCGTCTTCCTGTTTGAAAAAAACGCCTTTTTCAAGCCCTTTTAAAACTTCATCTTTTCCAAGGGCGTATGTCTGGCTTTCAAAATAATATTTGTCAAACGAAACGCCGGTGCGCTCGTAGGTTTTTTTCATTCCGTCTATCGACCAATTGTTCATTTTTTTCCAGAGCTCTACTGTCTCTTTATCTCCGGCTTCCCACGCGCGCAGCATTTCCTGCGCCTTTTTTAAGGATAAAGACGCGGCTTGCGCTTCTTCTTTACTCATTCCCGTTTTAATTAATTCATCCGTTTCTTTTTTTAACTCATTATTAAAGCATACATAATAATCGCCTACAAAACGGTCGCTTTTTATACCCTCTGAATCAGGGGTTCTACCCTGCCCGTTTTCTTTATACGCGAGCATGGATTTGCATATATGAATGCCGCGGTCATTAATAATACAGACTTTTCGCGTTTGCGCGCCGCAGGCTTTGATGATTCGCGAGATACTCTCTCCGAGCGCGTCGTTTCTAAGATGCCCAAGATGCAGGGGTTTATTTGTGTTAGGGCTTGAAAACTCTACCATAACTTTTCTTCCGGCCATTGAGCCGGTTCTGCCAAATTTAAAGTTGCCTCGCGCGTCATTCAAGTCTTCTTTAAAAAAATTCTCAAGCAGAGATGAAGCTTCTTTCGCGCGATCCATCTTGATATTTAAATACGGTCCCTGCGCCTGCGCGCTGGCTTTTATTCCCTGTTCCGCGATTATTGACATCAGTTTTACCGCCGCGGTTCGCGCGATCTGAGGCGGTCCCATTCGAAGTGATTTCGCGTAACTAAACACCGGAAATCCAAGATCACCCATTTCAGGATCAGGGGGAATTTCCGCGATCACGCTCTCATGATTTATGGTTTCATTAATTCCGCTTTCTTCAAAAACAATGTTTATCGCCATCGCGAAATAAATCTTCCACGCTTCTTTTAAATCATACATATACAGCTCCAATAAATGATACAATATCTTTAATAGACAGTAAATTCAACATCTCTTATGGTATATTGAAAAAGAACATTTTAAACGATATATTGATTATATGATCCTTATAATCGCGCTGTTTTCCATGGTATCGCCTGTAGTTTATCCGCAGGCATTACCGGAATGGTATATTCCGCTTAGGGAAGCTGTATATGAACAAGTATTAACCGCTGACGCGGTATATCCGATTTATATCGGCGTTTCATCAAGAGCGAGATCGTCACTTTCAGGATATGAACAAAACATGATTCTCTCGCGCAGCGAATACATGATGGGAAGAGCCTATCTTTTTGAGGATCGAAAAAATGAGGCTTCAGCGCGTTTTGAAAGCGGAATGGATTACGCCAGAAGAGCGCTTGACATAAAAGAAACAGCGGAAGCTTGGGTAATGCTATCTGAGAATTTATCTCAAAATATCGCGTGTCGATCCACTCTTTACGCGATGGCGAACGGGTTAAATGTAGAAAAATACGCGAAAAACGCTCTGTCAATAAGCCCCAGAAACGCCGCGGCGCAGTATTTGATCGCCGCCCGCTGGGTTTACGCTCCTTCTCCCTTTAATAATTTAAGAAGGGGAATAGAGATGATGACCGCGATTCAGACAGAAGGCGATATGAGTAAAGATGATATGTTTAATGTATACTCAGCTATTGGTTACGCTTATATACAGCAAAAAAACAACGCGCAAGCCAGAGAATGGCTTAACAGATCTTTGGTAGTTTATCCAACCAATAAATTCGCCGGATCTCTGCTCGCTGATTTAAGATGATTTTTTAGGAAATTTTTATAATGCTTAATTTTTTACACGGAGTTGTTCCTTTTTATTATTACGCGCTGATTGCTATTTCAACATATTTTTTTATTTTATCACTTGCTAATCATTATGAGATGATGCGTTTTACATATGGTCCTGAGATTTTCGAAGGTCCTTTTGTGTCGGTTTTAATCCCTGTTAGAAACGAAGAAAAATTTATAGAACGATGTCTTACTTCGCTTCGTAATCAGCATTACGCGAATTATGAAATTCTGGTTATTAATGATAACTCAACAGACAATACTCAGAATATTATTGAATCTATTTCCCGCGAAGACAAAAGGGTAAAAATATTTTCCGGAAAACCGCTTCCTGATGACTGGTATGGAAAGCCTTACGCGCTGCATCAGCTGGCGCGGGAAGCTAAAGGAGAGATTCTTTTATTCACTGACGCTGATACTGTTCATACTCCCGCGAGTATTTCATGGGCTGTTACCAATATGAAAAAATTAAACGCGGATATGATCTCAGGATATGTTGGACAGATTTTTAACACTTTCGGAGAAATAATAACAGTTCCCTTAATGTTTTTCCTGACAGGTTTTGTTATTCCGCTTACATTAAACAGGTTTACAAAGTCAACTCTTTTCTCAGCCGCTGTCGGGCAGTATATCGTAATCAAAAATGATGTTTTTAAAGCTATCGGCGGCTGCGAATCATTTAAGAAAAAAACAAGCGAGGATATATATCTGTCGCGTATTACTAAAAAGAAAGGTTATCAATGCAGATTTTTAAATATTACTGAATATGTAAGCTGCAGAATGTTTTCAGGCTATAAAGACGCGTTAAGGGGCATCGGAAAAAATGTATTTGATTTTTTTGGAAAAAAAACAATAATTATTTTTATTTTAGCGGTTACAGTATTAGTTTTTTTAATTATGCCGTTCCCTCTGTTATTTTACGCGGTAATTACATCAAGTCATTTTTTAAAACATTTAATTTATGTTAACATTCTTTATACATTAACATGGATTTTTATGTTCCTGGGCCAGCGCCTTGACTGGAAATACGGTTTTCTCTGGCCTTTACTAAATTCAAATTTGATGATTCTCGCGGTTTTCTCATGGTACAGAACAATCTCAGGCCAAGGATTTCTCTGGAAGGATCGGAAAGTGCTTTAATGCCCTATAAACGCGGACGCCCTGTAATTGATTTATCTCTGCCTTTTAGAATGGCGTCGATAATAGGTATTTATTTATGCGTTGGCATTGCTTTTTTAATTAATTATATGATGTTCTTTACAAGGTATAAAAACCGTTTTTATTTAAAAGGCATACAGAGAGCGATAACAGTATCAAATCATACTACTTTCCTTGATCCCGCGAAGATTGGCGCTTTATTTATGCCGGAACAAATATACCAGACCATGCTTGAAAAAACAGTAGAGTCTCCTTTCCTGGGTACTTTTACAAGAATTCTTGGCGGTGTTCCAATTCCAAGAGGTGTATCAGGATTAAAAAAAATCATTGAAGTTTTAAGACCTGAATATAATAACGGCAGGGGATGCGGATTTACATATCGCAGGTTTACGCATTTTTATCCTGAAGGTGAATGTTTTTTATATAACCAAAAAATTAAAAATTTTAAACCCGGAGCGTTTATCTTAGCGGCTGAACTTGACATTCCTGTAATTCCTTTAGTTACTGTTTTTAAAGAAGGGTGTTTTAAGGCTTTTTCTTTCCTTGGGAGATCGCTTCCGTATGAAACATTAATTGTTTTAAAACCGGTATATCCTTGTCAATATGTAAAAAAAAATGAGAGAGGCGAATTTACCTCAGAATCTATAAAAGAATTTTCTGAGGCAGTCAGAAATATTATGCAGACAGAAATTGATAAAAGAGGCGGTTCCAGCGCTTTTTTTAGAGGGCAAATGGAGCGATTAAAAGGCATTAACGACTAAAACCTCCTGATTAACGCTTCAATTTTTTCTCTAGCCTCTCTTTTCTTCTAAGCAGTTTTTTATGCCATTTGCTTTCTTTATCATAAAGAGTGAGTCCTTTTTTTACGTATCTATAAGCCTCTTCATAATCGCCTGTTTTAATAAGGTCAAATGCGAATATATATACAGCGCGCGGATGATTTCTTTCAGCGGCAAGCTGTAAAATTTTTTTTCCTGTTTTAATCAGCTCGTTATCGGTTTTATTTTCTTTATTCTGATAACGCGAGTATTTTCTCCAGTATAACGCGAGCTTTTCAATGTCATACCGCGTTTTTCCGGGATCTAACGGGCTTTCCGCTATAGTTATCATCGCGCGTAATATTGACGCGAGCCCTGATATATCATAAATATTATGATCGCTTATCTGTATAAGCGTTTTAGTATTTCCAGTTTTTAAAAAATCAAACCAGATAACCGGAGCTAAAGAACCAGGAATATCATCTTTTCTTTTAATGTTAAGTATCCGCCATTCTATCGATGCCTGACTACAGTCATTAATAATATTTTTCCAAAGCCTTCTCGCTGGATGTAATAGATCAGCGTGCCTGTATACAGGAGGTTTAATACGGTTCATAAGGCATCTTGTTTTTATTATCTGGGAATCAAAACATTTTCCGTTATAACTTATTATTACAGACGATTTGTTTCCTAGTTCCAAAAGCGCGTTTAGAATAAAATCATTCTCTCCGGGGTAGTCCAAAAGCAGGTATTGTGTTACGCGCAAATAATAATTTTTACAAGCTTTGTTTTCTTTTTCTTTTAATTTTAAAAATTCATCTTTGTATCGCTCGGCGGCGTTTTTCGCTGTTATAAATCCGCCGAACGCCGCTAAAAAAGCGACAGTCCCCGCCCCTCCTGAAAGCCCTGTTGTTTCTAAATCAAAAAAAACAAGATCGCTTATTTCCGGCAGTTCATCATTCGCGAGATCCGGAATAAGTATCTTAAGCGCGTTTGGAAGTTTTTGGCTTAATTTTAGGGATGTTTCCAATATTACATTTTTTTTATATACCTTATATCCGGATGGCGTAAAACCATTGGCTATTAAATCAGTTATTTCATTTGAATCATCAAAGTTTTTGGGCGGATTAACCTTTTTTCCCGCTTCGTTTATACGTTTTAACCTGTCGCGTAAACCCGCCATCGCTTTCTCTTATTAATCAGAATTTGGATTTCCGTTAACCGCTTCAAGCAGTTTCAAAGCCGCGTTTTTACCGCCTACAATTCCCACACATGAAGGGCAGCCGTTCTTACACGGGCATTGTTTTAGAGCCTGAAATATCGCGCCTAACAAAGGTATAATCCTTCGCGCGAGATTTTCCGCGAGACCTGTTCCTCCGGGATATTTATCGTAAATGTAAAGAGAAGGAACGCCAAAATGAGGGTCTCTCGCGCGCTCAGCTATTCCAAGATCGCGCGGATCGCATAACAGGAATAAAGGCGAGATAAAACGGGCTAATGTCCCCGCGCCTGATAACGCTCTCGCGGCGCTCTGCTCGTCCATGCCTGAAAGAATTTTTCCGCCTTTTGAATCAGGAGGAAAAGTTAAAATAAACGCTCTTGTTTGAATTTCCTCTTCGCTTAAATTTACATCGCCGAAACCTATGTTTTCTTCTTTATCGCCGAATTTTATTTTTTTAAATTTTGTCACCTGAGACCGGACAAGAACATCGGAAAGAACACCCTCCATTTTAAAATTCTCTTTATCATAGGTAAATATCTCATCATCGGTTAATACTTTTATATCCGTTTTAACAACACCATCTGTAAAATAATTTACATTGGATTCCCTTACAAGGCATTTTTTATTATTGATATCAAGAAGCTCAACCATGTACTGCTTCCCGCGGTGAATATATACCGCGTTTAAAAAAATCATTTCTTTCGCGCTGGGACGATCCATATCGCCTATCACAATATTTTTTCCGTTAGTAACATCAATTATCACGATGTTGTCCGCGCCCGCGCTCCTAAGACTAACTCCCTCCGCGGGATATGAGCGATCCGCCCAATGCCATTTGCCTCCGGCATGTCTTACAATTCCTGATTCTTCCAAATACTCAAGCGCGGCGCGCGCGTTCTCTGTGTAGGCGTTTAACGCCGCGTTTTTTTCATTCTCCTCATTTATGACGCTAAGCTCATCATCAGTAAAGGGAAGCTCAAAACAGGCGCATTTAACATGATCCGTTAATATATACGGGTTATCAGGATCGATATGCGCTTCTTCGGAAGTTTTGCGGAAAAACCAGTCAGGATTATTTACAATGTATTGGTCTATAGGCGACATATTCGCGATAAATACGGATATTGATGTAGCCGCGCGCCGCCCTGCTCTTCCTGACTGCTGCCAGAAACTGTTAAATGATCCCGGGAAGCCGGCGATTATTGACGCGTCAAGACCGCCGATATCAATTCCTAATTCCAGAGCGTTAGTAGAAACCACGCCGTGAATCGCGCCTTCTCGAAGCCCTTTTTCTATTTCCCGGCGCTCGCTTGGAAGAAAGCCGCCCCTGTACGCTTCTACGCGGATGCGTTTATTATCTGTATATAGATTTTTTATATCATCATTTACATAAGACGCTACTACTTCTGTTCTGATTCTTGAATGCGCGAAAAGAATTGTTTTAATTCCTATTTTTAAAAGGCTTGTCATCCATCGGCGGCTTTCGATATCGACAGAAGCGCGTTTACCCTGCGTTTTATCCGTTTCTCTTGGGTTATAAAGTATTATTCTTTTCTCGCCTCGCGGGGAGCCGTTCTTATCGACAAGTTCCACATCCTGTCCAATTAATGACTCGCAAAGCTTCTCCGGATTCGCGATAGTCGCGGAACACAATATAAAATTTGGACTTGCTCCATAAAATGAAGCTACGCGCTTTAAACGGCGGATAACATTGGCGACATGAGAGCCCATCACTCCCCTGTAAACATGCGCTTCGTCAATTACAATGAATTTAAGGTTTGAGAAAAAGCTGATCCATTTTGGATGATTTGGCAGAATTCCTGAGTGAAGCATGTCAGGATTGGAGATAATGATTCTGCCGTTGTCTCGCGCTGAGATTCGAAGGCTGTCCGGAGTGTCGCCGTCATAAGTGAATATTTTTATATTTAATCCGTCTCCCCAGCCTACTGTTTCATTTAACTCTGACTGCTGATCCTGCGAAAGCGCTTTTGTCGGAAATAAATAAAGACATCGCGCTTTTTCGTCCGATAACAAGGCGTTTAAACAAGGCAGATTATAACAAAGCGTTTTTCCTGAAGCGGTTGGAGTAACAATAACAACATTTTTTCCCTTTTGAGTATGTTTCCATACTTCCGCCTGATGCGAGTAAAGCTGGTTTATGCCTTTTGAGTTTAAGGCTTTTATTATTTTTTCGTTTAAATCATCAGGAAAAGGCGCGAAAACCCCTTCACGGGACGGAATCAGGCGGTTAATAATAATGTCAGGAGCGAAATCTGGGTTTGAAAGGAGCTCATTTAGGTTTTTGAGATAATCCATAATATTATTTTACATTTTATCAACGCTTACGCAATGCTTTAAATAAAAACAATTTAATTTAACGAGTTAATTCAATAAAAAAACGTTTTATTTGCGGAATTTGGTAAAAACTATCGACAAAAAAAATTAATTATTATATAATCAGAGTAAGGAGAAATCTTATGTCAGAAGTTTTGTCCATTATATTGGGTGGCGGCAAAGGTACTCGTCTTTTTCCATTAACCCAATTTCGTTCAAAACCTGCTGTTCCTTTCGGCGGTAAATACCGCCTTGTAGATATCCCTATTTCTAATTGCATTAACGCCAATTTACGGCAAATTTACGTTGTTACCCAGTTTAATTCCGCTTCATTGCACATGCACATAGGTCAAACCTATGTATTTGACTCGTTTACAAATGGTTTTGTAGAAATTCTCGCCGCTGAGCAAACGCTTGAGCATTCTGGCTGGTATGAAGGTACCGCGGACGCTGTAAGAAAGAATTTCCTGCATTTTCGAACTCAAAACCCCTCTTACTACATGATTTTAGCCGGAGATCAGCTCTACAGAATGGACTTAGCCGAGCTTTTAAAGAAACATGTTGATTCAAGCGCCGCTATAACAATCGCCTGTACCGGCGTAACCCGCGATAACGCCAGCGGGCTTGGCATATTAAAGGTAAATAAAAAGAACCAGATAACCGAATTCCTAGAAAAACCGGGGCCTGTAAAGGATATTTCGGATTTTAAAGCGCCGCAGGAGCTTTTAACGGATAAAAATAAGGATGATTGTTATCTCGCGTCAATGGGAATTTATGTTTTTAACGCTAAAGTGATGGATGAGTGTCTCGCGAATGAACTCACAGATTTCGGAAAAGAGATAATACCCGCCGCGATTAATAAATTAAAAGTTAACGCGTATCTTTTTAATGGTTATTGGGAAGATATCGGAACGATTAAGAATTTTTATGATACAAATCTCGATCTGACTACCTTAAAACCTCGCTTTGATTTTTATGATGAGCATAAACCTATATACACTCATATGCGTAACCTTCCGCCTTCCAAGATGAATTTCTCGAATATGAATCAATCAATCGCGTCAGAGGGCTGTATAATCACAAACGCTAATGTCACAAACTCAATTGTAGGGATACGCACCATTATCGAAACCGGTTCAAGTCTTAACGGCGTTGTCTGTATGGGCGCTGACTATTATGAGACAGAACTGCAAAAACAGCAAAATAACGAAGCGAGAATTCCAAATGTCGGTATCGGGCGAGGCGTAATAATTAAAGGCGCGATAATCGATAAGAATGTCTGTATCGGCGAAGGCTGCCGTATCGGCGTTGATGATATTAAGAGATCAGACGGCAATTATGGTCATTATTACATTATTGACGGAATAATTGTTATTCCTAAGAACACAATACTGTATCCCGGGACCGTGATTTAACGCTTATTTTTCCGTTCCTTCCCTCTACAGTAAAAATTGTTCCCGGACGCCATTCTCCCTCAAGAATTAAAAGCGACAGCCGCGACTCAAGTTCCTTTTGAATCACGCGGCGAAGGTGTCTTCCGCCGTATTTTGGATCCCATCCCATATCAATAAGAATATTTTTAGCTGACGCTGTAACATTGATTTTGTAATTTTTTTCCTCGAGACGGGAAGACAGCTCTGTTATTTCAATGTCAAAAATAGCGTTTATCTGTTTTTTGGTTAAAGGATTAAAAATAATTATCTCATCAACTCTGTTAATAAATTCGGGGTTAAACGCGCTTTTTAAACCGGACATCGCCTCGGATTCTATTTCGCCGGCTGTCATAAGAGCTGAACCTGATGAAAAACCAAGGCGCGAATTTTTAGATATTTCCCGCGCGCCCGCGTTACTTGTCATTATAATTACAGTGTTCTTAAAATTAACAGTATGTCCTAGCGAGTCTTTAAGTTCGCCTTCTTCCATCACCTGAAGCAGAATATTAAAAATATCATGATGCGCCTTTTCAATTTCATCCAAAAGAATCACGCAATACGGATTACGCCTGACTTTTTCCGTTAACATTCCGCCTTCTTCATAGCCTATGTAACCCGGAGGCGCTCCGACTAAGCGGGACGCGTTATGTTTTTCCATGTAGTCGGACATATCGATTCTGACAAGAGAGTCTTCGCTCGCGAATAAGAATTTCGCGAGTTTTTTCGCGAGTAATGTTTTGCCAACCCCTGTAGGACCTAAAAAAATAAATGAGCCCATCGGTCTTTTGGGAGATGAAACCCCCGCGCGCGCGCGCCTTATAGAAACAGCGACGCGTTTAATGGCTTCATCCTGTCCGATGACAGAACGCGAGAGATCATTTTCTATCTGTAAAAGACGTTTTGACTCTTGCTCTTCTATATCCATTAAGGGAATGCTTGTCGCCTCAGTTACCACTAAACGTATATCATCATCTGTGACTAAAGGAATTTCATGGCGGGAAACGCGCTCCCATGTTTCTCTCGCGTTCTTTAGCTGTTCTCTTAACGCGCGGACTTTGTCGCGGATAATCGCCGCTTTTTCATAATTCTGCGCGCTGACAGACTCATTTTTATCGTCGCATAATTTTTGTATCTCTTCCTCAAGCCCTGTGATTACAGGCGGCTGTTCCCTGTTTTCAAGCTTTCGCAGCGCGGCGGCCTCATCAAGAATATCAATCGCCTTATCCGGCATGAAACGTCCTGTTATATAGCGCTGCGCGAGTTTCGCCGCCAATAAAACGGAACTTTCAGCGTATCTGACCTGATGATGGTCTTCATATTTTTTTTGTATTCCTTTTAAAATTTCTACTGTCTCATCAAACGATGGCTCGTTTACAATTACCGCCTGAAACCGGCGCTCTAAAGCCGCGTCCTTCTCAAAATGTTTGCGGTATTCAGCCATTGTTGTGGCTCCGATACAGCGAATCTCGCCGCGGGAAAGACCCGGTTTTAGCATATTGGAAGCGTCCAGAGTACCTTCAGCGCCGCCAGCGCCGATAATAGAATGAATTTCATCAATAAATAAAATTATGTTTCCCGCCTGGCTTACTTCGCGCAGTATTTTTTTTATCCTCTCCTCAAACTCGCCTCTATATTTGGTTCCAGCGACAACAAGACCTATATCAAGGCTTAGTATGCGCTTACCGCAAAGCGCTTCCGGAACAGTGTCGCTGGCGAGATACTGCGCGAGTCCCTCGACTATCGCTGTTTTACCAACACCCGGCTCCCCGACAAGTATCGGATTATTTTTTGTTCTGCGCGCGAGAATTCTTATAGCCCTGTTAATCTCATGTTTTCTGCCTACTACAGGATCTATTTTTCCGGCTCTAGCCATCGCGCTAAGGTCCCGCGAAAAAGCGTCCAGAGTCGGAGTGAGAACAGGATACGCCGCGGGTTTAATCCGCGGAGCGCGTTCAGCTTCCGCGCTTGTTTTCTGGCTGGACCTTTCTCTGTGGATATAAAAAGGCTGATATTTTTCCGCGGGTACATAATCATCGTTTTTGATACTTGTCTGATTAAATGTTGTTTGAATAATCACGCGCATCATATCAGTGTCAACAGCGCGCTGATTCAGATAAATTTGCGCGCCGGAGTCCTGCTCCCGCATCGCGGCGAAAAGCACATGTTCTGTTCCAAGATATAAACTACCCATAGAACGCGCTTCTTCCGTCGCGACATCAAGCAGGTTTTTTACGCGTTTAGAGGGAGGAACCTCTCCGCGAACAATAAGACCTGAAATTCTCGGGATGGAATTTTCCAGCACATTCCTGAATTCATTAAGGTCAATGCGAAGGAACATAAGAGCCTTACAGGCTATCCCGCAGCCGTCTTTAAGTATGGCGACAATTATATGTTCCGGTAAAAGCTGATCTGAGTTAAAACGGCGCGCTTCTTCCTGAGCGTTTACGGAAAGCAGGCGCTGCACCCTGTTAGTAAGTCCTTTGAACAAAATTTAAACCCTCATCTTTAATTATACCTTAAATGTTGATTCCTTTCCAAAAATTTTTTATAGAGTTGCCGAATAAGTCAAATATATCGCGCTGTTATTTAGTAATGACAACAATGTCTCCCTCTTTAACGCCTGAGCGCGAGAACCAGCCTTGAGGAACTTCTAAAGCATAACGAACTGATCGGCTTGAAGTTACAGTATTTTCATCATGAGGATACATATTTTTAATGTCGATAATTCTGCCATCGGACGCTATAAAGGCGATTGAAAGCGGAATCAATGTGTTTTTCATCCAAAAAGAAAGAACATTATCCCTTGAATAAACAAAAAGCATTCCCTCGCCGTCAGGCAGCTGTGTTCTGTGCATCAAACCCCGCGCTTGTTCCTCGGATGTACTCGCGATTTCGGCTTTTATTTTCGCGATAACGCTCCCGTCTCTTTCTATGGATATTTCCTGAACGGGCAATTTTCGCGCTGAGCAGGAGAGAAAATTAAAGCATAAAACAATTAAAACAAACCTGCAAAAATAAAACGTTAATTGATTAATAATCCTCTTAGAACTCATTTAAAAAATCCTGACGGAGCCGGACTTGATTTGATTCTATAACTCCTGATTCATCCAGGATTTCATTAAACACAGCCCTGTCGATATATTTTACCGTTAATGGTCTTTCAATAGCTACCCGCGTTGTTTCTGTTTCCCAGACAGCGATCTGCGGATCTAAGTAAACAGGCTGACCGTACCGCGATACAAACTGAGTAAAAATCGAATAATGATCGACTATCAATGTATTCATGGAAAACGACATAATAAAAACTTCGCTGTCTCTTAATTGAAAAAACGCGCGCCTTATAAATGACGTTCCCGTCGTTTCAACAAGGCTTTGATCCCTCGCGGGTAAAAAAGACACATCCCTGTCGCCGCGGAAATTAAAATAATCGTCTGTTAAAAGCGCGGATTTTAAATCGTCAAGACTCATTCCAAGATAAAGCTCACGAAACTGCCTTGGAATTTCCCGCGCCTGTTCGTCTGTTGATAACTGCGCCCACACCCGCGATGAAAAGAGGCATATAACGATAATTAAAAACAGTTTTTTCCGCATTACCTGTAATATCGGTATATTATATCTTAATTTTAAGCAAAGGTTAGCGCTAACAATATCAAGCGTTTTTTAAATTTAAGCCAAAAACGGAAAAAACTTCAGGCTATTGATTTTTTCTCCATGCGGGCTTTTTCAAGCTGCTGCATTTTTTTAAAATACGAATTTTGCTTTTCTATCTCTTTTACGTCTTTTATAAAAATCTTGTCATTTACTATCTGGAGAAATTTATTTTCCATTAATTTTCTGCCGTAAAGCGCGCCGTCTCCCTGAGAAAGACCTACCATGTTGATTAGCTCTTTAAGGCCAAAGTCAAATGTATAATTTGTTATTGATTCCATATCGATTTTTTTCTTATCAAGATGAGTGCGCAGCATATCATACATCCTGCCGAGAGGATCATTTATCTGCGTATTCGCGAGCTGTCTATAAATAAGCCAGATTCTTTCCGATAACAGCGTAGTCAGCCTTGAAATTAACTGCGGCTGCGATTTTATCATTTGCTGAAAATTTTCGCGGTTTACCGCCATTAGCTGGCAGTCTTCGTAAGCGACAGCCCCCGCCGCCCTTGGCTTGGATTCTAAAAGCGCCATTTCGCCGAATATATCTCCGGCTTTTAATACAGCCAGAAGAATCTCGTTGTTATCTGTAATTTTTATTATTTTTACGGAACCTTTTTGTATAATGAAAAGCTCTTCACCCGGTTCGCCTTCGCAGAATACAATCTGATCTTTAGCGTATGAACGAATATTCTCGCCTGGCTTAAAAGACTGCTGCACATTTTTAACATAAGGCGCGATTTTTTTTAGCCGTTCAATGGAGGTCGCGACATTTTCGCCTTTCGGGCAGTATTTAACGTAAACCTGATACGCGTAAAACGCCTGATTATACTGATTATGTTTTGCGTAATACTCAGCTACATGAAATATATGGCTTGGATCCTCGGCGGCGTTATTTTTTAAGGTAATTCTTGTCAGCGCTTCGTCAAGATAGCGCATGCGTCTTGAGAACTGCATTATGATTTTCATCGCAACAGGCGCGTTATTTTGAATCAGCTGACTGAATTGATCTTTTTGAACGGAAATTAATGTTACATCCGTAAGAGCCTGCGCGGTCTCTATATGGCTGTGGCTTGACATAGTGGAAACAACGCCGAAAAAATCTCCGGGACCCAGCGTATCGCCTGATTCCTCGGCTACAACCTGAACTTCTTTGGATAGTCTTACCTTTCCGGATCTGATAATAAAGAATTTGTCCGCATTTCTTTTGCCTTCGACTATTATATACGATGTAGCGGCAAAATTAATAAATGCCAATTGGAGCGGCGCTGACATTTCCCCCTCTTGTTTTACCGCGCGGGATTTACTCCCCTTGCGTATAACTTAAGAACAGTATAGAAATTTTATCGACATTATGTCAACTGCTCTTTATCCCCTAATCTGACGCGTTAATTCCGCCGATATAAGAGTAATATTATGAATAAAAGAATAAATTTTGAAGATACATTATTTATCATAAATGTCAGAGTCAGAATGATTCGAGACCTTATACAGCTTGATATTGATAAAACAATTTTTTACAGTCAGACAATGGCGGATCTGGAATTTATAAATCTTGTTATGAATAATCTGACCGGAAAATTCTTAGAAAATTTAAAAATTCTGGATCGCGAAGCTGAAGCGGATAATTTACTGGACGCTGAATGGCAGTTTGGACAGTTATTAAATGAAATATCAAATAATTCCAGCCCGTTCGCGACATCGTCTTTTCCGGAAATGCCGGCGATTATCGGGAAGATGCGAAAAGATTCCAATAAGCGTAAAACGCAGATAGAAGAATTATATGAGGCTACTGATATTTCAATTCTGGAACCTGTTGTAAGCAACGCGGAATTGAACGGTCTTTTAGGTCAGTAATAGTTTTAATGTGAGAGTTACAGGCGGACTCCTTTCAGGGCGTATTATAGCTGTTCCAAAAGGCTCTAAAGAGATAAGACCAAGCATGGATAAAATGCGGGAATCTGTTTTCGCCTGTCTTGGGGATTTGAACGGTTTATCTTTTCTTGATATATTTTCCGGTTCAGGAATAATCGCGATTGAAGCGGCGTCCCGCGGCGCGTCATTTATCGAAGCGGTTGAACAGGATAAATTAAAAAGAGAAATTTTAATAAAAAATGTTTCAATTTCTCCCGCGCGCGTTAACCTGAGGTTTATGCCGGCTGAACTTTATATTAAAAGAGCGAAAACCGCGAATGACAAACCATTTGATATAATTTTTTTGGATCCTCCTTTTCCATATCAATTTAAATGGGAACTGGTCTCTAATATCGCGTCATCGCGTCTTGTCCGCGCGGGTACTAAAATTTTAATTCATCGTCCAAGACAGGATTATTTAAAAACAGAAATAATTAATCTTGATAAAACCGATTCGCGCGAATACGGAAGATCAATTGTGGATTTTTTTATAGTAAAATAATTCTGGTTTTTTTTCCTTGCATAATCAGTAAAAAAAATTAATAAATCTTGTTTTTTTATTAAAAAAGACAGATAATATAATAACTGTTTATGAATAAAGAAATATTGGAAAAATTTGATGATAAAAACGCGTTCATAAGAATAACATCATCCTCTGCTGTAGAAGGCTCTCAAAAAGCGGCCCTAAACCGTAAAGGCAATCAAAAGTTTAACGAAGGCGACATAGAGGGAGCAAGAAGAATTTTTTTAACAACAGGTTATTCAGACGGGCTTTCAAGGGTCGGCGATTATTATAAATCCAAAGAAAGGCCGCTTGAAGCTCTCAGAATGTACTGGACAGCTCCTGATAAAAATAAATCTCAAGTCCTAATAGAAAAGCTGGCGTTCCTTATACAGGATATAATTCACAGCGATGATCAGGATGTAATTAATGGATGATTACGCTTCAGGAACAATTTCAGTTCATGCGCGTGAGCATAGTCCACAAAAAATTTCTGATATCTCTAAAACCGGTTATCAACTATTAAAAGAAAATAAAGTAAACGACGCGATTGACTGCTTCTCTAAAATTTTAATGATGGACGAGAATAATAATTACGCTCTTGTCGGAATGGGAGACGCCAGCAGAAAAATGGGATCTGTCCGCGACGCGGTAAAATATTATCAAAGATGTCTGTCTCATCACCCAAGAAATAATTACGCGCTTTTCGGCCTCGCGGACTGCTATAAATCGCTTAATCAGTATCAAAAAGCGATTGAAATTTGGGAACTTTATTTGCGGCATGATGAGAAAAATATTACTGTTCTTACAAGAATCGCGGACGCGTACAGAAAAATCCGCGATTTCGCTAATTCAAAAAAAACATATACGCGCGTTATCGAGATAGAAGAAAATAATCCTTACGCTATTATTGGGCTTGGGCATCTTCATTATGATTTTAAGGAATACCGGGAAGCTCTTTTTTACTGGGAGCAGATGCTTGAACAAAAAAAAGGTTTCGCGAAAAATAGCGCGGCGGATAGTATGTTTTTAAATAACGCTGATATTGACATACGAGTTTTAACATCAATCGGAAACTGCCACAGAAAATTAAAAACATTCAGCGAAGGTATCGCGTTTTTTGAGGCCGCGCTTAACAGGGAAAGCTCAAATTTTTACGCGCTTTTCGGACTCGCGGACTGCTATAGAGGACTTGGTGAAACAAAAAAATCCTTAATTTACTGGAATAAAATTTTAGAGCAGGATCCAAGAAATAAAATGATTTTAACGCGGACAGGAGACGCGTATCGAAATTTAAATGATTTTGCCGCGGCGAAAACATTCTACGAAAAAGCCATTAATATCGAGTTTGACGCTTACGCCGCGATGGGGCTCGCGTTGCTTTCAAGGTGTAACGGCAATTTAGAAGAGGCTGTATCATCATTTAAACGCCTTATACAACAGGATAATAAAAACTACCGTTTTTATATTGAACTTGCCGATTGTTATCTCGCGATGGGCGAAAGAAAAAAAGCTCTGGATGTTCTTGAGGATTGCCAAAGGATCGGAATTAAAAATCAAAAAATTACTGAGATGATCGAATCAATACTGGAGATACAACCGCCTGATTTGCCGCGCGCATTTGAATCAGACAATTAAATAAATGGAAATTGAATTATTTAATCCCAAAGCTTTGCCGGCATTAACTGAAAGTCTTTATTTAAATGAACTGGAATTTCTTCTTTCTGATTTTCCTAAATACCGTTCAAAGCAAATTTTTAACTGGATATTAAAAGGCGCTGACAGTTTTGACAAAATGTCAAACATTCCAAAACCCCTTAGGGAAGAGCTCAAAAAAAAGTTCCGCGTTTTCTCAGGCGAAATTGTTAGCTGTCATGATGACAGTGACGCAAAAAAAATTGTAATTGAATGCGGTGACGGAGTAAAAATAGAAGCTGTTCTTTTAAATGACGGCGGTCAAAGGCATACTGCCTGCGTATCGACTCAGGCAGGCTGTCCCTGCGGATGCGTCTTTTGCAAAACAGGCTCATTGGGGTTTAAGCGCGATCTTACAAGCGCCGAGATAATTGAGCAGTATCTGCGTCTGTTAAATGTCAGAAAAACATTGTCAAGCGATGGCGAAATCAATAATGATCAATATAAACAGTTAATAGATAATATTGTTATCATGGGAATGGGAGAGCCTTTATTAAATCTTGGCTTTTTAAGAAAAGCAATTAGTATTTTTACAGACCCAGATGGGCTGAATATATCAAAACGCAGAATCACTGTCTCTACATGCGGAATAACTGAAAGCCTTTTTGACATAGCGAAAAATGGTCCTTATATAAAGCTCGCGTTATCATTAACCACAGCGGATGAAAAAAAAAGAACTTCTCTTATGCCGATAACAAAATCTAACAGTCTTTCAAAAATAAAAGAAGCGCTTTTTTTATTCCAAAAAAACGGCGGCGGCCGCGTAACATTGGAAATTCCTTTGCTTGGAGGAATTAACACAAGCGAAAAAGACGCGTCTTCCGTTTATAAATTCGCGAAAGGATTAAAAGCGGCTGTAAACATAATACCGTGGAATCCGGTAGACGACCTTGAATTTAACGGGAGCCCATTGCGCGAACCTGATAAAAAAGAAACCGATGAATATATAAAAACGCTTATGAACTTTAATATGAATGTAACTACGCGCCTTCATAAAGGGAGAAAAGTCATGGGAGCGTGCGGACAGCTAGGCAGCGTCGGGACATAATTACACTAACGTAAAAAGTAAGTAAGCGCCGCCTGAAAAAGCCCTATCAAGAAACCTAAAACTCCTCCAAAAAAATAAATCCACTTAAACTGATTTGACATTATATCAAGGATTATTTTTTCTACCCTGAGCATATCAAGTGAGTCAATTCTTTCTGACACAAGTTTTTTTATATCAATTGAGGTTAAAATATTTTCTACTTGACCGTCAACCGCGCTCAGAAGTTTTTTTTTGACTTTTTCATCCTGAAACAACTGCTCTACGCTATTAATTAAATCGTTGATAATTTCAGGCATTTTTTCATCGAGTGTCTGCTCGTACTGCCCCGCTGAAACAAAAAAACGCTGAAAAGAATTAAACTTTAAGAGAATTCCCTTAAAAATCAAACGGCCTTTATGCTCAAGCTCTTTTCTTATATCATCGCGGCGTAAAAATCGCGTAACTATTTTTGACAGCCCGTTTATATCAAAATCCGCGAGGCGTTTTCTTAAAACCTCCGCGGTGATAAGTTCGCGCTCTACCATCGATCCTATGCTGACAGCCAGTTTATCGCGCTGCCTGGGAAGAACGCCGGGGGTAAACGGAACTCTGATTCCAAAGACGCGCTTTTCATAAAGAGGACGGAAAAGCATTCTAATCGCGATTACATTCGTTGAATAGGCGATTATCGCTCCCGCTACAGGAGGCACAACAAAAAGAAGTATTGTGTTAAGGTTCATCTTAGAATAAACTCCGCCGCTGTTCTTGCTTGTCCTTCTACAGCGTAAATATCCATCACATCTTCTTTAAGCCAGCCGGCTTGAAACGCCGAAGGACCTGCCTGATTATTTGAATCATGCGCGCCGTTGTCAATAAATACCCATGAGATAAATCCTTCGGATGTATTAATTATTTGGCGTCTTAAAATTTTTACAAGAGAGCCGCGCCTTAAATATCCGAGAGAACCGCTGTTATCTGAAGGATCAGCTAAAATATGGGTAAATGACGATGTAATAACTCCAAATCCTATATACTCACCAGAAAGAGGCGATGTTACAGGAGGAATAACGGGTGTTTCTTCCTTATTTGAACTGCATGAAGATAATATCAAAATTAAAACAGCCATTATTTTAAATGATAATTGACCAAAACGGCATTTCAGGATTATTCTCATACTAATGAGAAATATATCTTCTTTTTTAATTTTAGTCACCATATTATTTTTTGTTAAAGCCAACAGCTTTATTTTTTGTCAGGAACCTGCTCCTGATAATAGTTATAAACTTTCGCTTGGGATTTCATCGGGAACAGTCTATGGAAAATCGCTGGAACTTGTATATCCTGTTGACACAAAGGCGGACTATCTTAGTGAATTGATATGGGAAATGAATTCGATTTTCTACTTTGATTTAAATATCGATTTTGGCAAAAGGGATTTCATGAGCTCTACGGGGTTCTTCTCTTCGATTTCATTTAAACTGGGAATTCCCGGAAACTCTGGTATACATCAAAACCGCGACTGGATGAGCGCGGAAAACGACAATCTTACTCATTTTTCATCTCATAAAAATACGCTGCGGGATTTTTACTGGGCGGATGTTGTAATCGGTCTTTCAATTCCTGTTAAACCATATTTTTATTTTATACCCGCGATAAAAGGAAGCTGGATGCGTTTTTCTTTTTCCGGAATTGACGGACAGGGAAAATACGCGAGATACGCGGGATGTACGCCCAATTGCCCTCCGCCGTGGGAATCATCATTTCATCCGGCGAATTGCGGGTTTACCTCATTTTCGTCATATTCAAGCATTGATTATTACCCTTATATTTATCAGTTCCATGGGGAAGTTATCCGTTACAAGCAAAACTGGTTATTAGCGGCTGTTGGAATTACAACGGGTATCACGGCGTTAAACCCGCTAGCGTTTGAGCTCTCCTTTTATATCAGCCCGTTTACTTATTGCGCGGCGGTAGATGAGCATATAGGCAGAAATATTATTTTTAATGATTATTCGTCATGGGCTATCTATATGGAACCCGGCGGACGTATATCTTACGCTACAGAAAGAGTCGATTACTCATTCGAATTTTCATATAACTTTATCGGGAGAACAAGAGGTCCTTCATACGCGAACGAGGGAGCTGGTTTTTTTAAATCCTTAAATGAAGCCGGCGCGGGTCTCTCAATATTTGATATATCCTTTTCGATAACGTTGAAATTTTAACGCCACTTAGTTTATTATAAAAAAATTACCTCGCCGAAAATAAAATGCAGTAACGCTGAGGCTATCAATCCTAAAGCTATTGGTTTTCTGAATGTCAGCAGATTATATCCGATTTTATCAAGTTGACCTGGTTTTACGTTTACTTCATTCTGGCGGTAAATTCCAAAAATTAACGCGAGACCCGCGATAATTCCCGCGGAGCCCGGCAGTAAATCGCCGAAAAAAAAACCTCCGCGGACAGGAGATAAAATTTTTAAAACGCCTATGACAGCGCTTAATATACCAAGTACAAGGATAAACGTAGAGTTATTTAAAGAGAACGGCAATTTCTCCGCGCTGTTTTTATTTTCTGAAAAAAGAACGTAACCAGCCAGACCATTGCATAAAATCGACAAAAAATATAATTGAATCATACTAATAAAATATCTCAAATTATCGGGTAAGTCAATAATTTTTACCGCGGGTTTATTATCATTCGCAGCTGTTCGTTTTTATCATTTTGTAAAATAATTAAAAGTTCCGCTGAATCATACGGAACAACAAAGCGGTATTCCTCGATATTTTCAAGTGAAAAAAACACTCTGTGCGCGAAATATGGCATTAGTCCAAAATCTGTTAAATTATTTTCTTCTGTAGTATCCATAGAAGGAGAAACCGCTATATCAACAGCTCCCGTGTAAGGGAGCGCGTTATTAATTGTTTTTTTTAAGAAAATTATTGTATTGCCTTCAAATATCGCGCCTGTTATCTCAATATTATTTCCGTCAAAAATGTACGTATCATCTAAAAATCCCAATCTTGAAAGCAGAAAAATCAGAATACATAATAAAAGAATCATAAAAAAAAGTATCTTTCTGGGTCTGTCCGCGACAAGGGATCCTAATAATCCAAAACGGCTTTTCTTTTGATCCGAGTATAAATCTTTTACTTCCTTTGGCGCGTTAGCGAGGCGCTTTTCTCTGTTGTAATAAAACGTAATGTTTTCTGGTTTTACCTCATCTGTGTCAGGATAACTAAGCTGATAATTCGCGTTTGGTCTAATCCCGGATTTTCGCGCGTCATTCGCGATTATTGATTCATCTTTCTCCATTAATGATCCTTGCTAATTTAAAATAAGATCTCCCATCAGCCTGTCAGTGCGCCACCATACAATCTTTACATTATTATTATCGGCAAGCATGGCGCAAAGGATTCCGTCAAGAGAGAGGTAAAAATCATTATATCTTAGCTCATTAACGGAAAAATTAATGCTTCCTCTTCGCTGCTCATTAGTGTGAGTATCCGCGTATAAAAGCGAGTAACCGTCAATTTCTCCCGGGAAATACATAAGCGCTCTGCCGTCGCGCGCTACGCCGAGAAATATGTAAAAAATTCTGGTGTCAGTAAGCTGCCCGTTTTCCGTCAATTCATACAGGGGAACTTCCATAGAACCCTGAAAGAGACCGTTCTCGATATTTAAAATCCAGATAATCGAGTTAATCGGCTCATTACCTGTCCTTGTATTTGTGGATTGATCAAATGTATCGCGGCTGTAATCAACTTTTATGTAAAGATGCCTTGAATCAGGCGAGGCGATGACATTATCGATAATAGCGAGCGCCTGCGGCCACTCCGGGTTTGAGGGAGTAACGCCGGAAGAAAAATTCACCTGAAAAAGCAGCGTTCCCTGGGAATCAAACCAGTAAATTTCCCAGCCGACAGAAACGCGACAGACAACCGCGAGCTCATCTTTTACGGAAGTTGTCATGCCGATAATGCGCGGGAAAGGACTCCCGCCGATACCTTCTCTGCCAAGATAATTAATAAAGCGGCCATCCTGATCAAAATGAAGAACAATTCCGTCAAGCAACGCTCTCGCGTCCGTGTCATAGCGCTGTTCTTCCTGAGGAAGCCTGTCTTCGACATAAATATGCCTTTGAGAATCAACCGCTATCCAGCCCGGTTCTTCTAAAGGAAATGTATAAGCCCAGCGCGTTACCTGCTCGTCTTCTGTGATTGTTCTTAAGGAGATTGGAGGCGGATTTGTTTCTTCGTTATATATCATCAGCATTAAATCGCCGTATGAATTATAACGGACAATTTTACCGCTGCCGCCGTCAGCTATATATATAAGCCCGTCCCGCATAGTGAAGCCGGTTTTCCTGATTCCCCTGTGGCCTTCCAGCCTGTAAAGACCAATTTGATCCTCAAGCGGACCGATCTCTAAAGTAAAGCGATCTTCTCTTTCAATAGACCTGATTGATTCAGATTCGCAGGAAATAAAAAAAACAAGGATAACACTGTACAAGACATTTTTGATAATCGATAAATTATTTTTCATTATACTATAAAATCGTATTTTTTATTATTTTTGTCAATGAAGGTTTTTTCATAATTACCTTAATTTTTGAAAAATCGCGGTATCTTGTCAATGTTTTATTCATAAACTATAATATTTTTATGAATAAGGTCGTTTTAAAGGCAGGCGAATTAGACGGTTTTTTAACTGAAAGCGACAGAGAGAATTTAAAATTACTGGATTCTCTTTTTGGAAAAGCTCTGGCGGTATTTCCCAGCATACAAGCGGGCAATCAGGGTACGCCTTACGCGGCGGACTCTCCCGCGCAAAGCGCGTTAATTTCGATATATAACGATATGGGCAATTTAATGCAGGAAATATGCCGTAAAGATCCCCGTATTAACGTTTATTCATTTTTATCGCCTCAGGAGGATCATTCAGAGGCTTCGCGCCTTATCGCGAAACTGCGGAATTTCAGCACAAGCAACGATGAGTTTGTTTATTACATTCAAAGAGCTTATGAGCTTTTATTTAAACTCGCGTGGTCAAGCAAAGGGTCTGAGAAAAATCATCTGATTATAAAAACGCCCGTTACTAGTCCCGCGCGAAATTTCGCTGTTCATAAAATTGCGAACATTGACAGCAAAATAAATAATACTGTTATGTGCGTAATGCTCCGGGGCGCTCTTTTGCCTTCAATGATCATGAGCAAAGAAATTGAGGAATATTCATCGCGCGGTTATGTGACACCGTTCGCTCTTTTTAGAATCTACAGAAATGAAACCAAATGTGAAAATGACATGGAGTATATCTTAGATCTTTCAAAATCGTTTATCAATCTTGAAGAGCTGGATGGCAAGGATTTAATATTCGCGGACCCTATGAACGCGACAGGCGGAAGCCTAGTTACAGTAATAAAATACCTTACAACCGCCGGAGTTAAACCGCGCTCTGTTATATTTTTCAATGTAATAGCCGCGTTAAAAGGCGCGCTTCGCGTTGTCAGAGCCCTTGATAACTGCGATGTTTATACTCTCTGGATGGACGGCGCGCTCAATAAAGACGCCTACATTATGCCGGGGTTAGGCGACGCCGGGGATCGAATCAACGGCAGGGACAGCGAGGAAAACCCAAGGAATATTATCCAGCTTCTCGCGGATTACGGAGCGGGGATAGCGAACCTGTACAGATCGCAGTTTCGCGTAATTGAAAACACAGTTTTAAGAAAATAACAGAAAAAATCTGTATAAAGGATATATGAAAAAGAAATTAATATTTTTACTTTTAATATGCTTTTATATATTTTTGTCTATTACAAGCTGTAACAGCATGGCGGTCTCCGCGGAAGAATATTATTTAATAGGCATGGCGTATTTTGATCTTGGAAGATATGAAGAAGCGCAGATATGGCTTAACCGCGCAAGGCAAGCTGATAAAACAATGGCAGCTTCTACTTACAATCTTGGCCGTCTGGCTTTTGAAATGAAACAGTATGACGAAGCTGTCAGCTATTTTGAGGAGATATTAATAAAGGACCCGGATAATATTTTAGCGCTTAAAGCCGCTGCTTACACAAGAATCAGAACAGGCGATTTTTTGGCAGCGGATAACCATTACAAAAATCTTTTACGCCTAATCCCCGAGAGCGCGGATGACGGCTACAATCACGCTCTTGTGTTATACGCGATGGAACGTTACGGTGAGGTGGAGATTACGTTAGAAAGATATCCATTTTCGCTTTTAGAAAACAGGGATATAATGCTCCTTTACGCCCGCAGCCAGAAAGCCCAGAATAAAATTGAGGCTATTGACAGCTACGCTTCTTTATTGGTTCTTTTCTCAAATCCCGCGGCGCGTTATGAGTACGCGCAAACGCTTGAGTATCATGAAATTTACGCGAGAGCTGTTGAGGAATACAGACAATCGCACTTTGAAGCGTCCGCCGCGGATGTAAATCCTGACAAAAGCGAAATCAGGTTCGCGATTTCAAGGGCTCTTTTAATCGCTGACAGTGAAAGCCGCGACGGAATTACTGAACTTGAAAACGCTGTTGAGGAAGGTTTTAAAAATATTGAATTAATAGAAAATCTGCTTAACATTAACAATATAAGCTTGGAAAATTCAAACAGTTTACGTGTAATAATTAATAACCTTAGGAATCCTGAAAATCCGCAGTCATAATCTAAAAAAATATCGTTATTTTAAAACATAATTCTCATGGAAACGCCTAAAAGAGCGTCAAAAGAAAAAGTTTTATTTTTACTCTCCCGCGTTGTTTCGCTTATTCTTAACTTTATGTAAGAAGATAAATTTAACTGTCCTAAAATTCTGATTATTTCCTCATGACCCGCCGCGACGCTGAATCGAAACTCGTCGTTCGCGCTTCCAAAGTATAATTCAAGGGTTTCTTTTCTTAACAGTGTATAATCACCCGCGAACACCGTAGATAAAAAATTCCATGAGTTTGATTCACTATTTTTTCTTAACGGTCCTGTCGCCCAGTCGTAGAAAACGCTTAAAAGATTTCTTTTAACAGGCGCTTCCCATACCATTGTAAAATTCTCAGACCAGTTCCCATTTGATCTATAAGTGAATAAATTATTAAACTCAAGCGTTCCCGCGGTAAACCCCCTGAATCCAGCGCTAAACTTTGATTGTACGCCCCAGTTAGTTTTTTCGTTACGCGCTATATTAACCGTTGTTTCTATTGAGTGAGAAAAATCATCTGTCATATAAAAATTAAATAACGGAAGATATCCCATCGCGCCAAACATATTAATCGCGGAAAACAAAAGATTTCCCGAAAAATTTAGCGAATCACTTAGCGTATCCAATTTTTTTTCTATATTTCTTTCCATTCTTAATGTTATTCTTGAGGGAACAATCAGCGCGGTTAAATTATATACAGGAGGAAGTATGAACCTCGCGCTAAAATGATCATTGAAACCTGAGTAAACTAACATATCTGATTTTGAGGAACCTGATGTAATTATTTCCATTTCATTTCTGATATCATCAGAAAAAAGAGAATATAAAGGAAAATATTTCCAGAATGAAAACCAGTCATCCATATTATTAAAAAATATTTTTCCATCATCAAGAGCGTCAGTTTCAATAAAAGAAAAATACTCGTTTCTTGAAAATTCTCTCGCGAACCGGAAATTTAAGCTCGATCTTTCAAATATAAGCGGAATATCAAGAAAAGATGAAACATTTGACTGGATAGTATTATTCGCGCTTATAAAAGAGGTTCTTCCGTCAATTGACAAAACCGCCCCAACAGGCTGAGTCCTCTGGGTTATTGTTATCCGCGTCTGAGTCCTTCTTGTGTCCGCGCTTTTTCCTGTGTCAGGAACTAAAGGCTGCCATGTCTTTAGCCAAAGTTCGCCGTAACCGCCTGTTTTATCAAGGAGATCGTCTTTTTTTTGCCATATAGCTTCAGCGTTAATATTAAAAACGGGTATGTAAATATTATCCGGATTTAGTCCAAGGTTTAATTTCCATCTTTGTCTTAACGCTGATAAGCTATTATTTACTTCAGCGTCAAACACAGTAAAAAATTTTGATTGAAACGATAAATTAATTTGGTGACGCGCGGTGTTGCCGTCAGGAGAAGCGAAAAATGATTCCCTTAAAAAGAAAAGCCAGATATTTCTTGAAATATCATGCCCAGCGCTCCAGATAAAATTATCAAATGCGCTTGTGAAACTAAATTCTCCTTTCAGATCAGCGCCAAACAGCGAAAATCCTATTCCCATTCTGCCTGTAATAGCGCTTGCCGGATTTTCAATATTAACTGTATAAATACTGGTTTCAGATTCCAGCGCCGCTGAAACATTAAAATCAGCTAACGCGGCGGTTCGCGCGAAAGTAAGTATCGCTCCGTTCTTTCTATAATTAAATCCCGCGCCTGAGTTAATTCTATAAAAAAAATTCGCGTCTTCCAGAATAATCTCATCTATAAAGAATCTGTTATCAGAAATGGCTATCCCCTGCTCCGGCGAAACAAATAAGGCGATATAGCTTGTTCTTCTTATGTTATTATCTGAGTATCCAAAAAACGGCGTGTAACTTACGCTCGCGTCCGTTTTAATCCCGTTTATATAGATTTCCGGATTGCTTCCCTGATAACGAATTGTTATTTTATGCCATTTCTTCTCTGTAAAAGCGCTAATTGGAATATCAGCCTTAAGCCGGTAGTCGGAAATATTTTCAGGCCCTGATCCAATAATAAAATTTAAAGTTTTAACGGAAAAATCAATCTTGTCTATCATAAAAAAAAATGATAATTCATTGTAATCGCGCAAAGGAAGCTCTCCTATCCTGCCGTCAATTCCGGCGCCGCTTCCTATCTCCAAGTTGTTCCACTCTACTTTTAATATTCTCTGGGAGCCGCTGACCGGATGAAGCTTTTTTATTAAATCAGGGAAATTATTTCTTAGCGAATTATTGTCGTCAATTATCTCTACAGCGCTGACATTGATATTATCAGAGGTAACATAATTATTATTAATTGTTATGGCTCTAAACGACGCTCCGCGGAAAATTGGCGGAGCGAGTATAAAGCGCCCCGCCGATTCAATAGTTCCTTCATTTACAATAATTACGCGAATATATTTTACATCTGTCAGCTTTAACCTGTCTTCATCATTCAAATAAAAACGCGCGAGGTATATGTCATCCTGAAAATATAAACGTCCGTTATCAATAACTCCTGAGTTTGACGGAAAAATAATTTTCTCAAAGATAAGATCATTGTTTTCCGATAAAGAAGCGTTTCTGCCGGAAAGAGATCCAAGCTGAAAAATTATTTTTAAATTTGATTCCGGGTTTATATTAAAGCCGTCCAGCCTGAACGGGATATCAATTTCTCTCGCTCCCTTGATGAAATCAGATTCATGAATAACAGCGGATTGAAATCCTGTCCAGTCATTAAATTCCTTTAAAGAAAATTCAGCCGCTAAAACCTGATTTTTAAATCGCGGATCATACGCGGCGTAAGGACTGTCATTTATACCGGAAATTACAGGCGGTTTATCATTAATGTTTAATAAGCTGGAGCCAAATAAACCGGTATTGTTATAATTTCTATAAATTAAATCCGCGCGATTTGTCAACGTTAAATCCGCGGCGTGAGCTGATAAAGGCGGATTTGATATAAAGGAAGATTCTACTGGTATAGCGAGAACTATTTCATTTCCTTCCATCCCCGCCGCGCGGTAAAGCCCTGTAGTGTCCGCTGAAAGAAAATTAAAACCCGCCGAAATGTACGCGTCAAGATGATCATAATTCCACGACGCTTTCGCGCTGACGCCAGCGGATCCAATGCTGGAATAATTATCCTGCGTAAAAGACTCATCTGACACATTCCATCTGACTCCGGCGGCGGATCCAAGCGAGAATGTTTTAGCGTTATTCTCGTATATTAAACCGAAACCCGCGGCGAGGCTTCCGTAAGTTGTCCCTTCATTTTTTGTAAGATATGTTACGCGTATTAACTCATTTTCCGAAACAGCGCCGTTTAAAGTTACCTCCCCTGTTGACGCGCTGTAGGTAAACCCTGTATGCTGAATACCGTTACGCCAAACTCGCACAGAACCCGGAACTACATCAGCGCCTATAAAATAGCCGCTAACGCTCAAATAATTTGTAAAGCGAAGAACCAGATCGCCTGTAAAAGCGCTCGCGGAAGGCAGATAAATTTCCGGATACAGCGCCGCTAATGGCCATAAACTCTCAGGAAGATTTCTCTCATACAAGCTGCCTGTATGTAACAGCTCGTAAATAGAAAAAAGGCTGTTATCTGAATTTAAAAAAATATCTTCATTGTCAAACTGCTCATTAAAAGAAAAAAACGGACTATCAAGGCGGATTAACTCATAATCGCGGTTTACAGCTCCTGTCGATAAGGTAATTACCAAAACTTCCCGCGAGTCAGGCAAGGAAAAATTCCCGGAAGGCGCGGAATAAAGGCTGCGCCTTTCAAAGGGAGAGAATGTTCCGTTTTCATAAATAATTAACGCGCTGATGCCGCCGATTACTGTCTCCCCCGGCCTCGATGTTCCCCCGCATTGCGGGTAATTTTCCAGCTTGATTTTATCTCGCCCGGGCGAGTTATCAAACCAGTTTTGGACCGTTAAAAGAAATCCATTTTCCGATCCGTCATACTGCCCCATTGACAGCCGCCAGGGCTCAGAGTTTCCGTCAGATGAGTATGAAACCGCGATCATCCCCTGATGTCTTATGTTTAACTCAATAGTTCCGCGTACTCTGGATACCGAGTGTTCGCTTGCCTGTAAAACGCGCCACCCGCGTCCTTGCGCGTCAGTAAGACCGCCTCTTTGGTCGTCAATATAAACAATAATATCGCCTGAGATATTCTCATCAGGAAGCGCGAATGACATCGCGCGAAGCGAATTTCGCGGCTGTACATCGCCTGTAATTCTTTCTCTGCCGCCGAGGAAAACGCGCTCTTCTCTTGAAGCTGTGTCATATCGGACAAGCGCGTGAAATGTAATATTGTCTGTTACAAAGCGGCTGTACGCTCCGAATGAAGATATTGAGTCGCCTCCAAGGTCCATGTAAGGAAACGATGGAAAATCTAAGCCGGTGTTTCCAATTCCAGCGTACTGCGTAAATTCGCCGGGAAACCCCTGATATCCCGCGCGGTATGTATTTAAGGAAGAAGTATTCCCGCCTGATGTATCTAGAAAATTGACTTCTACAAACCATTTATCGTTAATCCATAATGAAAGACCAAGGTCCGCTTCCTGTTTAAAAAACGGCGGCGTTTCAGGTGAGGCGAAAGCGGTTCCTAAAGGGGATGTAATAAAACCAAAATTGCCAAGTAAATCTATTTTCCACGAGCCTGTAATAAACAAAGATACATTCGCGTCTCCCAGTGTCAGGCTAAGAAACTCTTTTGGAGCTTCATCTAAAATTCTCGCGCGAAGTTCATCGATATCAAGTTCCGCGTTTTCATCGCCAAAATCCACAGCTTCATCAGAAACCGCGCCTGATTCATTAAACAATAAATCGTTTCGCGTAATCCCATTCGCGTCTTCCAAAGAAAATCCCGGAAAATAAACCAGTAAAAAAATAATGATAAAAACGCGGTAAATCGTAATTTTATTTAAAGCCCTTGGGAAAATTCTCATTTTATGTTATATTATCGTCATTCACATGATAGTTTCAATGATGCAGATTATTTTTGAAATTCCCGATTCAGGCAGCATAAAAGAAAAAAGGCGGGTTATAAAATCGATTATGCAAAAGACGCGCCAAAAGTTCCATGTAAGCGCGGCGGAAGTTGATCTTCATGATTCGCTTAGTTTTTGCCAGATAGGGGCGGCTTTGGTTTCCAATTCGCGCGTTCACGGAGAAGCGGTTTTACAAAAAGCTTTTAACATGATAGAAAAAGAAAACCCTGTCCGCATACAGGATATGAAGATTCACTCGGAGGAATTTTAATGATTAAAAGAATTATTAAAAAATCATTTATTGTTTTAACGCCTTTTATTATTTTTTTATTTAACTCGTGCCTTGGCTTATCAATGGATATTCAAATGAACCGCGACGGTTCCGGAAGGCTTACAATGACGTACCGTATCTCTAGTTCGCTCAGCGGTATCGGAAGCATGGACGGCAATGAATTAATGCCAATAATTCCTGTATACCGCGCTGACTGGGACAGAACAATAGAAAAATTACCGGGAGTTAAACTTGTCTCATATTCAAACAGAGTAAACGCGCGGGAATCCTCGGTAAACGTTGTTCTGGATTTCCCGAACATACAAAGCCTCGCCGCGCTTCTTGATTCATCAGGAGAGACAGTAACATACAGCCAAAACAACCTGAACATGATATTAATAAATGATAACAGCCAAAGGTATGACAATAACCTGATCGCTTTAATGCGATCGTTTTATGACGATTATGAATTTTCCATAAATTTTTCGTCTCAGAGTAACTCCCTGTTAACGATAACTGACGGCGGCGGAAATATTATAAATAAGCCCGCGCGAGCCGCGGTAACATCGTCAGGAAGAAGATTGTCATTTTCAATCGGCATAATGGATTTACTGGAAATCCCTGGCGGATTAGGATTAAGCATTAACTGGTAACAGGAAAACGCGCGATTTTTAAGGCTTTCTTACCTGTTCAAGCTCTATCGCGCAAACATTACAAAAACCATTCTCGATAGGCGAGTTAAAAAGCACGATGTTGCCGCTTCGGTCAAATGATGGATGCGGATGCTCAGCTCCTGTTTTTGGTTCCGCGAGATTAGCGAGAACTTCTTCTTTTCCTGTATCCGCGTTAATCAGCGTAATTTGATTTTTCCAGCCCATGTAAACGCCTGTTATTCTGTCCGCTGTAATCCATTTTCCGGCTCTGTCCGGCGCGCAATGCAGGAACTGGGTCGACTCAGCCATCACTTTAAAATTGTGGCCGTCTCTGGTTCCGCGCATAATATGGTTCGGGTATCTCATAAAGTAAAGATAATCGCCAGTATAAGTCCAGACTTCATGAGTAATCCAGTCGCCTTCTTTCTCGACATAATACGGGCGCGTTGTACGCGTAGGATAATCAAACATCCAAATCCGCTGAAGCGCGTCTCCTGTGGTTTCATGAATATACATGACAGACTCATCATCGCCGGGGCATGCCTGACAATGCCCAAGAACGTGATCATCCTTCCAGACAACCTCCGCTTCTCCTTTTTTGGGATCAAGAACAACAAGCGCGTAAATTTTGTTCGCGAGCTGATATGAAGACCAGATAAGACCTGATTTTGACGTTGAGAAATGCCCTGTGCACCGTCCTGGAGGAAGCGTTCCAATTTCGGTAAGTTTTCCCGTTAATGTCTCAAATTCATATACGCTGTCATCCTTACGGACGAAAGCCGCGTCGCGCTGATAATCCATTCCCAGGTGTTTATATTCTTCACCTAACACCTTTTCCTGATTGCCTGTCGCGTACTCAACGCGGTACGTTCCGCTTACGCCGTCCTCTACGCGGATATAAAAAAAATATTTATTATCGCTGGTAAAACTCTCTGTTGTAAAATAAAATTTACTGGATCGCTCCTTGCTCTTAGTATATTGTTTAATCGTATATCCGGTTTTTTGATCTTTATACTCAAATAATTCGTTCATTTTTATATCCTTTAAAATAACCACAAAGGCGGTAAGCCTTCGTGGTTAAAAATTGATTTATCTCAAACAGCTTTTACTGGTAAAAATTACCTTCTTGACGCGTCATACGCTGTCTGAAGTTCATCTAACGCTCTTTGTCCGTCTTCCGCGTACCAGCGGGCTTTTTCTCTGTTCCATCCCGCTTGATCAATATTGCCGATAATAAACTGAATAACAGCGTCGTCAATGAGCTGGTTTAAGGTTGACTGCCTTGAAGTCCATGTCGGCGACATAAGAGCGATTGGAGTAACAGGGTTTATGACAGCGTATGGCTGAATTTCCGCGAACACCGCGTTAATTTTTGGCTCATAAGCGACAGGCCTTATAACTCTTCCAATGTCCTGCAGCATTCTGAATTGATTTAAGCCTTCCACAATGTTGCGTCCTCCTGTGATCTGCGCCGCTGGAATTATTGTAATAGAATTATCAGCGTTTCTGGTGAAATTAACGCCTTCCGCGCCATTGTTTAGTATTGTGATGCCGTCCACGGTATTCAATTTATCCATAAAATCTAGGTGGTAATGAAGATCCTGCAGTGTCCTCGCCCCTACTGTTGAGATAGCGACATAGCCCTGATGACCGTCGTTCGCCGGGAAAACGCGGGGAGTATTATTCCCGCTGGAAATTAGGCCTCCGACTCCGACTAAAGCGGCTTGATCAAACTGCGCCTGAGTAATTATGCCATTATCCCTTAAACGCCCGGCGGAGCGCCTAGCCTCATCCGCGACGTCTATATGGAAACCCGCTTGTCCTCTGCCAAATGGAAGAGCCCAGTCGCCTGTTGTAGTCGCGGCGAAATCGCGGTTAATCAATCCTTCGTCATAAAGCCTTTTACTGTATACCATAGCTTCATAAAATTCATTCCATTCAAACCAAGGGGTAAGCCTTCCGTTTCTGACTCCGAATCTGTTGGGCGCGCCGTGCCATACGGCGATGTTATGGAACGGACCCATATGGAATCCTGTCCATGTCATGCCGTAAGTATCTCTTACTCCGTTTCCGTCAGGATCGTTTTCTGTAAAAGCTTTCAGAACATTGTAAAGATCCGTCAATGTTCTAGGCGGCTGTAACCCCACTCTCTGAAGCCAGTCTTCGCGGTAAACAAAACCTGAACGCGGCCAGTCGCGAGCGCGGTAAATGCCAAAGTTACGGCCTTCGATTGAAATGTTACTCATGATATTTTTATCTGCTCTCGCGAGATTTGGATACATATCATAAATTTCCGTGATATCCCAAAAGGCGCCCCACTGCGCCGCCTGAACAACAGGCATTGTGTTTCCGGTAATCGCTACAAGACCCGGAAGATTCCTTGACGCGAGGCGGGTATTCATCATCTCGTTATAATTCGCGTTTAGCACGTACTCAAGCCTTATTCTGTAACCTGTAAGCTGTTCCAGCGCGCGGATAGCCGGATGATCGGCCGCGATCATATCTCCTGTGTGAGATATCGTAAGAATTGTGATCGTGTAATCAGCGGGAGCGCGCGGAAATGATGAGGGATTGAAATTAGCGCGCGATACCCTCCCCGATGTTTGCTGTGTTTGCTGCTGAGTTCCGCCTGTCGCGAACAAGCTTCCCGCCGCGATTAACGACATTAAAAATAAACACGCTAATCTTGAAAATTTCTTCATTTTTTTCCTCCAAATAAAATATATATTTCTAGGTACGCTGACCGCGTACCGTTGAAAAAAATTTAATCATCCCTTGATGGCTCCGATTAAAACGCCTTTTGTAAAATGTTTCTGTAAAAAAGGATAAACGCACAAGATGGGAACTGTGGCGAATACAATTACCGCGTTTCTGATACTTTCTGTGGGAGGAAGAACAAGTCCCGGATCAAAGTTAGCGTCATCAATACGGCCGGAAGCTAACATAACAATATTGCGAAGTATTAATTGTAAGGGCCATTTTTCCGGCATACTTGGAATATACAAAAGCGCGGGACGGAAAGCGTTCCAGTACCCGACAGCGTAAAAAAGCGAGAAAGTCGCGATCACCGCTGTTGATATAGGTAATACAATTCTGATAAAAACCATTAAATCCGAAGCTCCGTCTATTTTCGCCGATTCCTCAAGTTCTAACGGAAGAGCCTGAAAGAAATTCTTTACTACAATGAGGTTCCATGTCCCAATAGCTCCGGGAAGAATTAACGCCCAGTATGAATTTAATAGACCAAGGTTAACGATATTTAAAAAGCCCGGGATCATGCCGCCTGAAAACACCAAAGTAAAAGTTACCATCACTAAAAGAGGATTGCGTCCTACAAGGTATTTTTTCGCGAGGGGATAAGCGAAGGTCAGAGTAAAAAACATTGAAATAGCCGTTCCTACAACGGTTGTCCAGACAGAAACCCACATGGCGCGGGGGAGCGTTCTTGACGATAAAATATATTTGTAACTTTCAAACTGATATGATCGCGGAATAAGCATAAATGGACGCTGCGCTAGTTCGACCTGAGTCGCGAATGAAGTCGCGATAATCCAGACAAAAGGAATAATTGTGAGAGCCGCGTATGTTATAAGGAAAATTACATTAAACACATCAAAAATTCTTGATCCTATTGTATCGTTTCGTACCATGTTAACCTGCCTAAAAAATACCGGATTCACCGGCTTTTTTCGCGAGCCAGTTTGAACCCATAATCAGGATTATACCTATGATCGATTTAAATAAACCAATCGCGGTGGTATAACTTAAAAAACCGCCAATAATGCCTTCGCGGTAAGTAAAAGTATCAAGAACATCCGACACAAAACGGTTCCCCGCGTTACTCTGGATATATATCTGATCAAAACCATTATCCAAAACATTTCCCATCTGAAGAATCAATAAAATAACGATTGTGCTGCGTATAGCCGGAAGCGTAATGTGCCAAACCTGCTGAAGCCGCGTCGCGCCGTCTACAATCGCCGCTTCGTACTGCTCAACATCAACGCCTGATAACGCCGCGAGAAAAACAATAGTCCCCCAGCCTGATTCCTTCCAGATTGTCTGCACGATAATAATCGTCCTGAAACTATCAGTTGATGTCAAAAAGGGAAACGAGTCAGAAGCGCCTAACGCGATAAGAAGGCTGTTAATAGGACCCGTTGAGCTTAAAAGCATAAATGAGATACTCGCGACAATTACCCATGATATAAAATGCGGCACATAAACCAGCGTTTGAATTGTTCTTTTAAACACTTTAGATCTAAGCTCATTAAGGAATAAAGCTAAAATGATAGGAGCCGGAAACGCGAAAATAATCGCGTATAAAGATAAAAGCAGGGTATTTATCATTAACTGACTAAAGTTAGGCGCTCTGAAAAATTTGGTGAACTGCGCGAAACCTACCCACGGACTATTGCTAAAACCAGCGTACGGATTAAATTCCTGAAATGATAAAAGAATTCCCCACATCGGAAGGTACCTGAATAAAAAAAAGTACAGAACGCCTGGTATACACATAATGTAAAGCCAGTAGTGCTTGCGCATAGATTTAAGATTCGTTATTAATTTTCCCGGCGGTTTTGGGTAAATATTTGTTGAAATAACCTGACCTGACATATTCATCCCCCCGATATAATCTTTTGCTAGAGGCATGCTAATTATGGAAAATGTTATCATAACAAAGATTATGATGCAATACATAAATAATTTTTACGCTAAAGATAACAAATAATGTTATATTAGATAAATGAAAGATTTTATTTTATCGCCGATTATAAGTGACGGGATGATTATTCAAAGAGAAACGCCTTTCCCTGTTTGGACTTCAAAAAAAGTTAATGTAACATTTTCCGGAAAATTGTATGAATCAAAAAAAACTGGTGATAAGTGGCTTGTAATCCTGGATCCGGTGAAAGCAGGCGGTCCGTTTGTTTTAGAGTTATCAAGTGATACAGAATCATTTCGCGTCAATGATATTTACGCTGGTGATGTCTGGCTTTGCGGCGGACAGAGTAACATGGAAATGATGATGCAGCGTTTAGCTGATGATTTCAGCGAAGAGTGGGATACATTCGCTTCCGCGGATCTGGGATCGCTTGTAGTAAGGCAATTTAAAGTTCCCCAAGAATTTGATTTCTCATCTGAACATGATAATATATCCGGCGGCGGCTGGTTATCCGCGACAAGCGATACTCTTCATGAATTTTCCGGGACAGCGTGGTTTTTCGCTAAAAATATAAACAAAAAATACGGCATCCCAATCGGCTTAATAAATACCGCGTGGGGAGGCACTCCAATCGAGTCATGGATGAGCTCTGATGCGTTAAAAGATTATCCTGATAAAATTCAAAAAGGAAGGTATTACGCGAATCCAAAAATACGCGATGAAGTCGCTGGTAAAACCCAATCGGCGATTAATGAATGGGAAACGCACTTAAAAAACGAAGACGCCGGGTTAAAAAATCAATGGCAAAGCCTAAAAACAAATACATCTTTTTGGAAAGACATTGAGCTTCCGTGTAATTTCTCAAGCGCGGGTCTTAATGATTTTCGCGGCGTAATCTGGCTTTCCAAAGATTTTGACATAAGCGCGGACTTCTCTCATGATGACGCCAAGCTCTGGCTTGGAACGATAGTAGACGCGGATACGGTTTTTGTTAACGGAATCGAAATCGGAAATACCGCGTACCGTTATCCGCCTCGAAAATATATTCCAAAAGGAACTTTAAAAAAAGGCAAGAACCGCGTCATGATCAGGGTTACTTGTAATAATGGCGACGGCGGCGTTACAAGCGGGAAGCCGTTTCGCGTTTTTACAGACAGCGAAACCATCGAGTTATCAGGCACATGGAAATATAAAGTAGCGGCGGCCGTGCCCATTCGCCCTGAGGATTTTTTCTTTCAGCGTCAACCTATGGGCAATTTTAACTCGATGATCGCTCCTGTCTTGAAATTTCCATTAAAAGGCGCGATTTGGTATCAGGGAGAATCAAATGATTCCTATCCTCACGATTATGAAGCGCTTTTCCAGCTTATGATCAATGACTGGAGAAAAAAATACAATGAAAACATGGCTTTTTATTATCAAACAGGACAATTTTCTGTTAACCAAAAAGAAAACGAGGTTAACAAAAACGAGCGCTGTCTGCCATTTTTCTTTGTGCAGCTTCCAATCTGGAAAGAAGCTTCGGAGAATAACGAGAATTCATCGTGGGCGATAATCCGCGACGCGCAGAGAAAAGCTCTATCGCTTCCAAAAACAGGGATGGCATGTGCTTTGGAACTTGGTGAATGGAACGACCTTCACCCTGTAAACAAAAAAGACATTGGATACCGGCTTTACCTCGCTTCAGAACAAGTTTTAGAAAACGCGGGTAATACATCCCCAGGACCAATTATTAATAAAATAAAAAAAGAAGATAAAAAAATATACTTAAGTTTTGATAATTGCGGCGATGGGCTTTGTGTCTTAAATGATCCGCCAAAAGTTAATTTAATCGCCAATCCATGTTTACGCACTCTGGAATTTGACGAATCCGAAGAAAACGAGAATAATGACATTTCCGCGTTTGTCAGCGTAATAACAGAGCAAGATATATCTCCTGTAAGGCTGCCCGCGGAAATCGCCTCGCCTGACACAATCAGCGTTGATTTATCTAATGTTAAAAATCCCAAAAAGATTTTATACGCGTGGGCGGATAACCCGATAGACAGACAGCTTTTTAACAGCGAAGGGCTTCCTGTGATTCCGTTTAAAATTGATTTATAATGGAGATAATTATGTTTAACGCCTTTAAAATTAAAAATGAAATAATTAATTGGATACAGAATTACTTTGAAAATAACGGAAAAAATTGTAACGCGATAGTCGGAATATCAGGCGGAAAGGATTCCTCTGTTGTCACGGCGCTTTGCGCGCGGGCTCTTGGCGCGGAACGTGTTATCGGAGTTTTAATGCCTCAGGGAGAACAGCATGACATTCAATACTCAAAGGAGCTTGTAGATTTTTTAGGAATAAAACACAAAATAATTAATATAAAAGAAACAGTAAACTCTTTATTGTCAGAGATTAATAAAAGCGGAATGACAGCTAACAGACAGGCTGTTATTAATACGCCCGCTAGGATCAGGATGACGGTTCTTTACGCGGTATCAGCGGCGGAAAATGGCAGAGTCGCCAACACCTGCAACTTAAGCGAAGACTTTGTGGGTTACTCGACAAAATACGGCGACAGCGCGGGCGATTTCAGCCCGCTTTCTAGCCTCACTGTCGCGGAAGTAAAATTAATCGGAAGAGAACTTAATCTTCCTGAAAAATTCATAAATAAAACGCCGGAAGACGGGCTTTCAGGTTTTAGTGATGAGGAAAACCTCGGATTTACCTACGATACTCTTGATAAATACATACGCGAGGGAATTTGCGAAGACGCCGCCGTCAAAGAAAAAATTAACAGACTTCATAACTTAAATAAACATAAAATTGAGCTAATTCCATCATATAAAATAATTAATTAATTTTATACTAACTAAATACAGCGAATTTTTTCATATAGGGGTTTACATATATTGTCCATTTCATGTTATAATCGCACAATGGAATCAATTATCTTAGCTTCCGGGTCATTGCAGCGGCAAAGTTTTTTTAAAATGCTGGGACTTCCTTTCAGTTCGGCGTCATCAAGCATTGACGAAAGCCTCTGTACCCATACAGATCCAATTCTGCTTACGCGGGAACTATCAAAACTAAAAGTTGAAAGTCTATTAGGTAAAATGAAACAAAAGCCTTTATGGATTTTCGGCGCGGATACCGTTATCGCGATAAACGAAAAAATTATCGGAAAGCCAAAAGATCGCGAAGACGCGGCGGGCATATTAAAGGAGCTTTCCGGCAAGCAGCATAATGTTTATACATCGATGGCGCTATACAATATGCGAAAAGATAAAATGGATATAAGAACATGTTCGTCTGTGGTTTTTTTCGCGTCTCTTTCGGATACGGATATTGAATGGTATCTGGACACTAACGAGTGGCAGGGCGCCGCCGGGGCTTACCGTATGCAGGGAATCGCCGGCTGTTTTATCACAAAAATTGAAGGCAGTCCAAGCGCTATAGTGGGCTTGCCATTAAATGAATTTTATGCTATGTTGAAAGATAACAGCTACCCATTCGGCGCTTGAGCGTCAGGGCAGTTGATTTTCCGTGGAATATTTATTTCCAGCCGCGAGCGCGGAGCCGTTTAAAGATTTTTTAAGAATTTTTTTTCTTCATTCCTTAACGTGTCTTTTTCGCCTTCGCGGTAATAAGAATATTCCAGCGAGATATAATGACGGGGTCAAGCGCCCCGCGCTTAAGTATCGCTTCGCGCGATATGTGATAATGATTTCTTAAGCGCCGCGCGCGTGGCATGTTAGGAGGAAACTTTGGCTGTAGTAACAATGAAAAACCTTCTGGAATCAGGGGTGCATTTCGGCCATCAGGTGAAGCGCTGGGATCCGCGCATGAAGAAATATATCTTCGCGGAAAGAAACGGCATTCACATCATCGATCTGCAAAAGACTATCCAATCAATTAAGGACGCGTATGAGGCGGTTCGTAAAACCGTGGCTGCCGGCAAAACTGTCCTTTTTGTGGGAACTAAAAAACAAGCGCAGCAGGCTGTTCAAAAAGAAGCCGAACGCTGCGGCATGTTCTACGTTAACAACCGCTGGCTTGGCGGTATGCTTACAAATTTCGTTACAATTAAAAAATCGCTTCTTCGGTTAAAAAAGCTTGAAAAAATGGAAGTTGACGGAACATTTGAGAATCTAACAAAAAAAGAAATTTCAGGTCTAGGAAAAGAACGCGTAAAATTACAAAAAAATCTTGGCGGCATCAAGGAAATGAAGGAGCTTCCCGGAATTTTATTTATAATTGACACGCGCAAGGAAGCGATCGCTGTCGCCGAAGCTCAAAGACAAGGCATTCCAATTGTCGCGGTTGTGGACACAAACTGCAATCCTGAAGGCATCAACTACCCTATCCCCGGAAATGATGACGCTATCAGAGCGATTACTCTTTTTACCCAGATTATCGCCAACGCGGTTATAGAAGCGGACAACGAAGTCGGACTAAAAATTATCGAAACTCTCGGCGATGAAGATGAAGATATGGAAGGGCTTTTAAACGACGCGTCGATAAAAGAAGAAGACAGAGAAATCGATATCGAGAAATACACAACAGAAGAAGCGTACAGGGCGGCGAAAGCCGATGAAGAAGTAGACGATGATGACGATCACGGCTCTCAGATTCAGGTTGATGTCGACAGAGTTTATAAAGACGAATAAAGCTCATGTAAACCATGAGCGCGTAATAAATTATTTAAAAAGCCGCGTTTAATTAATAACGCGTAAGGAGTAAGATATGGCTGAAATTACAGCTAACGATGTAAAAAAACTTCGCGAGAAAACCGGAGCCGGAATGATGGAATGTAAAAACGCTCTGGTTTCCACAAACGGTGATTTCGCGAGCGCGGAAAAAATACTAAAAGAAAAAGGTCTTGCCGCTTTGGAAAAAAGAGCCGGAAGAGCGACCAATAACGGAAAGATTTTTATTAAAACGCGGGATTGTTCCTGTGATTCATGCGCTTCTTGCGCCGCGCTTGTGGAACTGAACGCGGAAACAGACTTTGTCGCGAGAAACCCCGAGTTTATCGCGTTAGGTGAAACAATCGCGTCTATGGCGCTGGAAAATAATTTAAGCTCTCCTACAGATGAGCTTAACGGTCTTGTGCAGGATCTCGCGACAAAAATCCGCGAAAACATGGGGTTAAAAAGGCTTGCTTTGATCAAAGCGTCATCCAATGAATTACTTACTCAGTATATACATGGAGACGGGGCTATCGGCGTTGTTATAAAATGCGAATCCGATAAACCTGAAATCTTTAAAAATGAGGATATTAAATCATTTATCTTCACTCTCGCGCTGCACATCGCGGCGTTCAATCCGGCGGCAATTGACAGAAGCAAGGTTGACAAGGAATGGCTGAAGGAACAGGAAGCTATTTTTAAGGTTCAGATGGAAAAAGATGAAAAACTTAAAGGAAAACCAGAAAGCGTTCTCGCGGGAATCCTTCAGGGAAAAGTAAATAAATTCCTAAGCGATATCTGCATGATGGAACAGGGTTATGTGAAAGATGAAAAACTGACAGTAGCCAAAGCCATTGAAGAATGCGCGAAAAAAGCGGGCGCGAAGCTTGTCATAAACGATTTTATTTATTATAAGGTCGGCGCTGAATGATTGATGATGTAATATTGTCAAATGATGAGCGAATGGGAAAAACAGTCGTAAACTTAAAAGAAGGGTTCGCGACTTTAAGGACAGGCCGCGCGTCTTCCAGCTTGTTTGACAAAATTAGGGTTGACGCGTACGGCGATAAAACGCCGTTAAATCAGGTCTCGAATATTTCAATTCCCGAAGCGCGCCTGATTGTAATTCAGCCGTGGGACAAAAATCTTATAACGGAAATCGAAAAAGCGATCAGGTCTTCTGATTTATCCTTAAACCCTTCAAACGACGGTAAAGTAATCCGTATTTCAATTCCGCCGCTTACAGAACAAAGGCGCAAAGACCTTGTAAAACTCGCTAAAGGACAAGCTGAACAATCGCGGGTCGCGGTACGAAATATCCGCCGCGACGGAAATGAGGAATTAAAAAAACTTTTAAAAGAAGCGAAAATAACGCAGGACGATGAATCAAAAGGCTCTGATGAACTGCAAAAAATAACCGACAATTTTATCGCGCAAATAAATAAAGTTCTTGAAGAAAAAGAAAAAGAAATAATGGAAGTGTAATGCCTCCTGAAACAAAAACCGCGGAAACATCCCAGCGTCACGCGCGGATAAATGATGATAATTCGCCTGTTCACATCGGCATTATTATGGATGGGAACGGAAGGTGGGCGCGAAAAAGAGGTCTTGTAAGGACACAGGGACATCTTGAAGGCCTTAAAACAGCGAAAAAAATTGTTAAGGCCGCGAGCGATTCAGGCGTAAAATATTTAACGCTATACGCGTTTTCCACAGAAAATTGGACGCGCGCCAAAGAGGAAGTTAAGTTTTTAATGTCCTTAATTAAACAATATATTAACGCGGAGCTTGATTTTTCCATACAGCATCAGCTGCGAACGCGCTTCGCGGGAGATTTAAGCGGACTTCCTCCAGATATTCAAAAAGACATATCGGATTCCATCACGCGAACTTCCGGTTTTAAAGGCATGCAGGTAATACTCGCGATAAATTACGGCGGCAGAGATGAAATTGTAAGAGCTGTAAAAAAAATTATCGCGCGTAATGACGATAAACCCATAAATGATTTAAAAGAAAACGATATCGCCGCTTTTTTAGATAATCCTGATATTCCTGATCCTGATTTAATAATCAGGAGCGCGGGCGATTATCGCGTAAGCAACTTCCTTTTATGGCAAAGCGCCTATTCAGAGCTGTATATTTCTGATAAAATGTGGCCAGACTGGGAAAAAGCGGATTTATTTGCCGCGATTTCCGAATATAAGAAAAGAGATCGGCGTTTTGGCGGCGTAAAAACTGAACCGCCTTCGGAGCAGGATGAAAATAATTATTGAGCGTTTATTAGTTTTTTTTATCGGAATTCCTTTAGTCTTCTCAGTTGTGTATTTTCTCCCGCATTATAATCATCTTGTTTTAAATACTATAATTATCGTTTTCTCCGGATTAGGAGCCGTTGAGCTTTCATCTATGCTGGAAAAAAAAATGATCCGCGTCTGTAAACCTGAAAGTTTTATACTTGGCGCGCTTGCGCCTTTGGCGGTAACTTTGGATATCAGCTTAAACCTGCATCAATGGATAACGCCTGCCATAATCATGACGGGCGCGGGATGGGCATTAATGTCTAAGGTTTTTTCGCGAAAAATAAAAATTGAGAATATATCAAATCATATCATTGCTTGTTTCTCGCTTCTTATTTACCCCGGTTTTTTTATGTGCTGGGTGATTTATATGAGCAGCTGGGGAAATACGCTAGCGATACTTTTATTTTTCTTTATAACATTCGGTAATGATTCATTCGCGTGGCTTTTTGGCACGTTATTTGGCAAAAATAACCGCGGAATTATTAATATAAGCCCAAATAAAAGCGTCGCGGGTTATATCGGCGGAATTCTTGGTTCTATATTTGTCGCGGCCGCTGGATTATTAATTTTTTCGCCGCGCTTTCCGTTTTTTCCCGGAATTTCAATTTCTTCAATGGTAATAACAGCTTTAATTATCGGTTTATGCACAGGAGCCGCTGCCGCGTTAGGCGACCTCGCGGAATCGGCGATAAAAAGAAGCTGTGAAATAAAAGATTCGGGGAATTTTATGCTAGGAAGAGGCGGCGTTCTTGATTCAATTGATTCTATCGCTGTCGCGGCTCCGGTTTTCTTTTTCCTGTTTTTAAATTTATTTAATGTGTAAGAAAAAAAGAATCGCGCTGCTTGGCGCGACAGGTTCTATCGGAAAAAGCTCAATTGATATAATTTTACGCGATAAAGAAAGATTTGAAGTTGTCCTTTTAACCGCGCGTTCAAACAGCGAAGCTCTAAATAAAATTTCCAATCAGTTTCCCGGCGCGGCCTGTGTGTTAGCTGAAAATAATGAAAGCGGTCTTCTAAAGTCAATAGCGGAGGCTAAGCCTGATATAACCATAAACGGCGTATCAGGCGCCGCGGGTTTATTGCCCTCTGTCGCGGCGATAAACAGCGGCTCCGATCTCGCGCTCGCTAATAAAGAAACAATTGTTATGGCTGGAAATCTTGTAATGAAACTCGCGAAAGAAAAAAATGTAAATATCATTCCTGTAGATTCTGAGCATTCAGCGATTTTTCATTTATTAAAAGCTTTTTCGCGGGAAGAAAAAAATAAAAATTCTGTAAACGAGATAATTCTTACAGCATCAGGAGGACCGTTTAGGAATTATAATTTAAAAGAACTGGAAAACGCGGCTTTACAGGACGCGCTTTCTCATCCTACATGGAATATGGGCGCGAAAATTACAATAGATTCCGCGTCTATGGCGAATAAAGGCCTTGAAATAATCGAAGCCTGTAAGTTATTTAATATTTCTCATGATAAAATCAAAGTTGTTATTCATCCCCAGAGCATTGTGCATTCAATGATCCGGCTTTCAAGCGGCGTGATATACGCGCAGCTTTCTAAGCCTGATATGCGCCATCCTGTTCATGACGCGTTATACTGGCCTGAAATTTCGCCTGTCAGCCTGGACGAACTTGATTTTGATTCGCTCTATCTCCAGTTTAGCAAACCTGATTTAATTAAATTCCCGATGTTGAGCCTCGCGCGGGAAGCCGCCGCGAAAGGCTCTCTTTTTACCTGCGCGTATAACGCCGCGAATGAAGTCGCTGTAAGCGCTTTTCTTGAGCGAAAGATCAAATTTACCGAAATCCCGGTTATCACAGCAGAGGTTTTAAAATCAGACTGGAACGGCGATGAAATGAATCTGGAAGCTATTTTAAACGCTGACTTTGAAGCAAGGCAAAAAGCCATGACATATATGAAAAAAAATTAATAACCTGCACGCTTTTTCGCTTAATGGTTTTTTTTATTTTTTTATGTTACGATTAATAAGGATTTTTTATGTCAATATTTATAAATATAATTATCGGGTTATTCGGTCTTGGAATTGTTGTTTTTTTTCATGAGCTTGGGCATTTTATCGCGGCGCGTCTTGTAAAAATTAATGTTGACGCGTTTTCCTTAGGATGGGGTCCGCCTTTTTTAAAAAAGAAAATCGGCGGCGTTGAATACAGGCTTGGCGTGTTCCCTGTCGGCGGTTATTGTAAAATGCAGGGCGAAATAAACGCTTGGGAAAAAACTCCGGAAAATGAAAAGTCAGAAAAAAGAGTTTACGCAGAAGACGGATCCTACATGGAAGCACATCCGTGGAAACGCGTTGTTGTCGCTGTCGGCGGCCCGTTATTCAATCTGATTTTGGCTGTCATTCTATTCGCTTTTATCTGGGGTTTTGGCTTTGAAATTAATACTGCCGGAAATAAAATAGTTCTCGCGTCTGATGTAACCGAAGACGCTGTCTTTCCCGCGGATACAGCCGGAATGCGAACCGGAGACCGCGTAATAAAAATAAACAGAACGGACATTACATATTATCATGAGCTTCAGGAGATAATTTCACTTAACGCTGAAAAACCGCTTTCAATGACTGTTGAAAGAGATGGAAGGGAACTGCCGATAAGAATAACTCCCGGTTTGGACAGATCAACCGGAGCCGGAAGAATCGGCATTTACTCATGGATTGATCCTGTTATAGGAAATGTCAAAGAAGAAAGCGCGGCTTTCTTAGCGGGCCTTAAACCAGGAGATAAAATTGTCAGCGCTAACGGAATTGCAATTAACAACTCAGTCGATCTTATGAAAATATTGTCGTTAAACCCGGATGAGCTCGCGCTGGAATACGAACGCTATGGACTGATAAATGAGGCGGTATTAAAACTTGCCGCGATTTATGATGATCCCGGTTTTTCATGGAGTTATGAGAATTACCGCGCCCCGAATCTTTCTATACCCTCCGCGATAGCGAAAGGCATAAGCGAAAGCTACAGAACCCTTGTTGTTTCTGTAACAAGCCTTCGTCTTTTATTTATGGGCATTGATTTAACTCAGGCGGTGTCAGGACCGGTTAGAATTACTTATATGATAGGAGACATCGCGACTCAAGGGTTCGGACAGGGGATAGGAACAGGATTCAGATCAATCGCTAACTTTATCGCTTTAATCTCAGTCGCGTTATGTGTAATGAACCTGCTTCCGCTTCCAATCCTTGACGGCGGCATGATGATTTTATTTACAGCGGAAATGATTCGAAGAAAACCAATCCCTGCAAGAATTATATCTGTTTTTAACGCCTGCGGAATGGTCATGATACTGGGATTAATGTTATTCGCGCTTTTCGGCGATATAATGTTCTTTGTCCGGGGATAAAAAGGCGCTAATTATGAAGAAAAATATTACATGTTTCTGCTCGCGGAATTTTCAATTTGAGTACAATGAAGAAATAAATTTAGACGAAAAACCGGAAATTTTTAATCAGATTATGGAAGGCTCCTTTATGAGCGTAAATTGTCCTTCCTGCGGTAAAAGATTTAAACCGGAACTTAAAATAAAAATTACTTGGAAATCAAAAAATTTAATAATGGATGTTATCCCTGAACTTGAGCGCGGCGAGTATTATAGAAATAAAAAAGAAAAATCAAATATTCAGGCGATAATCGGTTTCCCGGAAATGGCGGACAGGCTTTCCGTTATTAAAGATGATCTTGATCCTGTCGTTATAGAAACCATAAAATCCTTCCTTCTCGCGAAGGCGGCGGAAGATTATCCTGAAAACGACGTAAACGCGTGGTACCACAGCGGCGACTCTGACGCGATTGTATTTCATCTTGACGGAATCAAAGAAGGCGAGATGGCGGTTATGAAAATTCCAAAAGAAACATACAACAAAACCCTAGATGATTACAAAAAACATCCAAAAAAAAGCATCTATACATCACTGCTTGTCAAGTCATATCTGTCTGTCCAGAATCTTCTGCGGCCTGACGCGTTAAAATAACCGCGTATTTTTGGCTCCGCGTGTATCAATCGTGGGCGGGATTTCTTTTAACTTTCTTAATCGCCTGTGACACCGCGCTATTGACATTGTCGGCGTAAGCCTGCTCTGACATAGCCTGAGAAGCGTACAATGTCCCTAAAAGCGAGAAACGGTATAATGGCTTAACGCTGTTTAAGGCGATCGCCGCCATATCAACAACACATTCATTGCAGCGGCATGTGGTTTCCGGCTCTTTCTTTAATTGCAGCTCCACCTCTTTAATAACAAGGGTTTCCGCTTCATTTTTTAGTAAATCAAAATCATATTCATCGGTAAACGCCATACTTCCTCCCGGAATTTAACATATTGTCGCCGAGCCCGCCTAAAACGCTGACTTTGGTTAGAATATTTTACGACAGCCTCTAATTATTAATATAAAACTATTATATATAATATTCAAGAGGAATCGGGCTGTTTATTACAAATATAAATAATTATTTTACGTAAAAAAATTTCAATTTCTGAAACAGCGTCATATACCGTTAATTATCGGTTTTTGAAAGAGGAGTGAATTTAGCGTATTTCGCGACCATTTGAAGTTTTACCTCCCCAATCGGACCGTTTCTCTGTTTGGCGATTATAAGATTTGTCGGGATTATATCCAATGAAGCCTGGCTTTCCTCTTCTTTATCTTTGTCTTTTCTTGTTTTTTTTGGAAGCTCCCTGTGTAAAAATAAAACGAGGTCCGCGTCCTGCTCTATCGAACCTGAATCCCGAAGATGCGCCAAGGTCGGCTCTTCCCTCTGCGCGTCCCTTGTAAGCTGGCATAAAACCACAATTGGTATATGAAGTTCACGCGCGAGCCCTTTTAACGATCTTGAAATTTCCGAAATTTGCTCATAACGCTGAATCGAGTTATTCTCATGACCTATAAGACCCAAATAATCAATAAAAATGATCTGCGCGTTATACAGGGACTTCATTTTTCTTGCCTGTGATCGCAGATCAAGAATTTTCATATTGGGCATGTCAATTATATGAAACGGCGCTTCATAAATGAGTCCCATGCAGTTTACGACTTTTCTGTAGTCATCGGCGCTTAAAAAACCTGTTCTTAAGTTAAGGGCTTTTACCATCGCCTCGCTGCTTATAAGACGCTGAACAAGGGCGATATCTGACATTTCAAGGGAGAAAAACGCTGTAGGAATTTTCTTGTGAAACGCGATATGAGACGCCATGTTAAGCGCTAGGGCGGTTTTTCCTATTGAAGGTCTCGCGCCAATAATTATAAACTCATCGCGCTGAAAACCCGATGTCATCTGATCCAGCCTGTCAAACCCGGAAGATATGCCTGTTATCGGGTTTTTGGATTTCATAACATTATCAAGGATATCAATTGTTTCTTTTAACACCTCGCGGATTTTCTTGGCTGAAAAAACCTGACGATCATCTGTCAGCTCAAATATATGCTTTTGGACATCTTCCAGAACTTCTCTTGAATCCTTGGACTGGTCATAAACGCTTACCGCGATTTTTGACGCGGCTTTTAAAAGAGAACGTTTTAACGAGTAGTTTTTTACCGATTGAGCGTAAAAATCAATATTCGCGCTTGACGGAATAACTGTTGTCAGGCTAGATACATAAGACGCGCCGCCGGCTTCATCAAGTTTGCCTGATTGCTTTAGCTCCTGTACAACAGTCTGAATGTCCGCCCTCAGTCCCTTCGCGTCAAGACTCATGACAGCTTCGTATATCCGCGAGTTAGCCCGAGAGTAAAAATCATCAGGGCGCAGATGATGCTGTATCGCCGCGGCGACCGCCTCGTTATCCGCTAAAAGACTTCCAAGAGCCGCCTGTTCAAGCTCGTCATCATGAGGAGGCGTTCTATCCTTAAGCGTTTGAGCCATATCTTCGCTATAAATTTATTGCTGGTTTTCTGTTTCTTCTGTTTTTGCTTCAGTTTCCCGCGCCGCGGCCGCTTCTTTATTGCGCTCATCCCTTCTTCCGCGCTTTCCGGCGGGTTTCGCGGAGGCTGTTTCGGTTTTTATTTCCTGCGCGATAACGGAAATTGTAATTTCCGCTGATTGATTTTCGTAAAGTTTTATTAACGCTTTATATTTGCCGACATTTTTAAAACCGTTTCCGGCAAGCTCAACGCGTTTACGCTCAATATTATACCCGGATTTTAAAAGTTCATCGGAAATAGTCTGGTTTGTTACAGCTCCGTAGAGTTTACCGTTAGCGCCCGCGGGCATTGTAATTGTCAGTTCAAGCGAATCTAATTTTTCTTTAAGACCTCTCGCGTCAAGCCGTTTCTGCTCTTTGCGCGCGTTTATTTCTGATCTTCTACCTTCAATGAGTTTTATCATTCGGGGAGTATAAGGCAGCGCTATTCCCCTTGGAAAAAGGTAATTGCGAGCGTAACCTTTCGCCACTTCTTTTACATCTCCCTCTTCGCCAAGAGGCGCTAGATCCTTGTTTAAAATAACTTTCATACCAAGCTCCCTGCCGCTATTTTCGCGCGGCAATACCCTGAAAAGTTTTACAGGGCAGCGTTTTAGATTCAGCCGCGAAAAGGCGGCTGTTTTTGATCATTTATTAAATTAAATGATCATACCCCGGAGTAGGGGCTGCTCTGACATTTAAAGCTGTCAGAAAACTTTTAATCACTGGACTTGTTCGACAACTCTACTCTATTAACCGGTTACGCTGTCAGCGCCGCGCCTTAATGGCCGCCAGATTTCAATAATCCCTAAAATAATTATCGCGGCAAGCGCTATTACCGTAAGCGGACTTAGCAAAAGGATTACAATGCACACTGTTGAGCACATCCTGAATACCGGGCTTTTTCCGGAAAGCAAATGCGATAAAATCCCGATACCCTGCGCGAGGAAAATAATAACACAAATAACAAATATATTCCACGCTATTATTTCTATAATTTCAATGCCGAATTTTCCCGCCAGTATTATTGTGGCAAGAGAGCCTGAGAAAACCCAAATTGTGTTTAATGGCGCGTAAAACGAAACAAGCCCTCGATCTTTTCGCTGTTTTTTTACAAGCCAAAAAACGCCTGACGCTATCTGACGGTTAATAAAAAACATGGAGAACATTGAGACAAGAGCGCCGCCTCTTAAAAGAATATTCCTCGCGATTTCTATAGTTTCTTCCGTTATTAATCCCGGCATTAGCTCCCGCGCAGCTTCCATTGAGTATGTATAAAACAGCGAATCAAGACGGTTTATCATTATAATTAAGAAAACCGCGCTTACAGAAGAGGCTATAATTATACGGTACGCTGTCCGGATATTTTTGCCGCCTGTAACCCATGTAAATAAAAACATTAAAGCGGTTAAATAAGATATATCAATCAATATATTTATAAAACTAAAATCGCTTCCCGATACCGCGAATAAGGAAATAAAATAAAATACAGCGTTCGCTGCCGCCGCTAAAATAAAAGTAAACATGAATGAACCGCTTGAAAAAACAGCGTATCCAAGCGGGATAAGAAAAAACATGGTTAAAAATCCGGTTCTCATAAATAACGCGCTGACCGCGACGCAGATTAATATTGTTATTAGAGAACGCTTTGTTATCTGAAAACCGGCTATCCTGTTTTCTTCCTGAGGCATATTGTTAATTATTCCGCTACATATGGAAGCAAAGCGATACTGCGCGCCTGTTTAATCGCGAGAGCGAGCGCTCTTTGATGTTTCGCGCATGTTCCCGTGATCCTTCGCGGAAGAATTTTTCCTCTTTCCGTAATAAAACGGCGAAGAGTATCAGCTTCTTTATAATCGATCTTTAATTTTTGCGCGCAAAACTTGCAGACCTTTTTCTTGAAAAAAACTTTTCCGCCTTTTTGGCCTCTTCCGGAACGATCATCGCCGTCCCGATCGTCCATCTGCATATCCATTCCCCTGTCGTGGCGTGAATGATGCTCATTGTCAAAATATTTATCATCAGACATAAAAAACTCCTTGTATCAATATTAAAATGGAATATCGTCGGTAAAACCGTCATCTTTCGGGGAACTATACCCGCGCGAATCAGAAGATGAATTCGCCTGGGACGAAGAATTATTATAACTTTGGCGATCCCCGCCGCCTTGCGATCCTCCGCCTCCTAATAGCTGAACATAATTCGCGATTATTTCTATCTTGGATCTGTTTTGCCCATCCTGCTGCCATCTATCCTGGCGAAGTTCTCCGTCTACGCCAATCATTTTCCCTTTTACAAGGTATGTCTGGAGTGACTCGCCTTGTTTCCCCCACAAAACAATGTCAAAAAAATTCGCTTCGTCTTCCCATTGATCGCCTGATTTTTTTCTGCGATTTACAGCTATGGAAAATTTACAAACCGCCTGACCGCCTGATGTATATTTGATTTCCGCGTCTCTTGTCAAGCGCCCAATTAAAACAACATGATTTAAATCTGCCATATCAACTCCTATTCATCGATTCTGACAAAGAGGAATTTAAGCAAATTTACATTTAATTTAAAAATACGGTCAAGAACGGTAATTTTAGCCGGATCGGATTTAATGACCAGTAAAATGTATTTTCCGCGTTTTCTTTTTTTTACTTCGTAGGCAAGATCGCGATCGCCGAGTTCATCGGTTTTTTCGATTTCGGCTCCGTTCGCGGCAAGATCGGAGAGCAGTTGGTTCCGTCCTGTCATGTGTTGGTCTTCTTCCAGTGGAAAAATAACCGTAAGTTCATATCGGCGCATAGTTCCTCCTTATGGCCATATGCCCCGCGAAAAATCTTTGATTTATAAGCGGGAAAAGAGGTATATCTGATTTAATTAAACCAGAGAGCTTAGTAAGAGATTAAGCTGTAACGTTATACTAACAGAAATAATGATGTTTGGCAAGTAAGCTTCTTTATTTTCTGTATCCCAGAATAAACCCGCCGCCAGCGATATAAGGGTATCCGCCGCGGATAAAAGGCTCAATAAAAAAAATCTCCGTTATATGAAGCCTGTAGCCGGTTCTAAGACCCAAAAGCAAGTTAAAACGAACCTGTCCGGTTTCAGTTATTATTGACACTCCGGAATCAAGCTGAAGATAAATACTGTATAAATCCGTAAAATAATGGCGAAAAGCCAGAGACGGTTCAATTACATTATTACTATCTCCGTCAGAGCTCGCTGTCAGTTGAAAGCCAAAAGCTGATTTATTTAAAAAATAAAAATCAGCGCCAAGAACCGCGCCGTAAGCGAAACCCGAAGAAGAGTTTAAATTAATATCAACCCCGTAGGAAAAAGCTGTTCTTCTGTTTGTATACCGCGGCGCTTCTTCCTGCGCGGTAATATAAAAAACGAAAATTAAAAATAAAAAGAATATAATCAGTAATTTTTTATTCATTAAAATTATCCTATCTTTTTTTTTCTTTTAAATCAATAAGATCGGATTAAGTCCAGTCTCCGATAAATAACACTTCAGGCTCTAGAGTAAATCCTGTTTTTTCCTTTACTTCCAATGTTATTTTATTTACTAAAGATCGAATATCAGACGCGCTCGCGTCCGCGTTATTAATAATAATGTTTCCGTGAAACTCCGCGACTTGAGCGCCGCCAATTTTTAAACCTTTAAGACCAAGCCCATCAATTATCGCTCCTGTAGGTTTGCCAAATTCATGATTATTCTTAAAAACAGATCCGGCGCTTGGATACATATATTGCCCTTTCATTGCGCGATCTATTTTGTTTTTTTCCATTTTGGAAAATATTTTATTTTCATCATCTTTTTTTACGTTAAACGAAGCTGATAAAATAAGACAATTCATCTTTTGAAACGGGCTTTGTTTATAGCCAAAACCCGGCGTTTGATTTGTGTATATTTTTTTTGTTTCATATTTCCCAGATTTTAGATTATAAGCCTCATTCCCCGTGGAAATTAAAATTTCGGTCCAGTTAAGAATGTCGGCGATTTCACTTCCGTAACAGCGGGCGTTCATATATACAGAACCTCCTACAGTGCCGGGCATACCAGCGAGAAACTCAAGACCGCCAAGCCCTGCGTCTAAAGCGGCGGAGAGAGTATCTTCGATTGTTGTCCCGCTTTTAAAAACAATTTCTTTTTCATCGCTTTTTCCAACTTGTCCTTTCCATTCGTTCATGTCAAGCGTAATGCCTCTGATTCCCTTATCGCTTACAACAATATTCGCTCCCGCGCCAAGAATAAATACAGGGATTTTCTCATTACGCGCGCTTTTTAATAAATCAGCGCAAAAAAAAGGGAAATTATCTCCATAAGGTTTTATTAAACAATCAACGGGACCGCCTACTTTAAAAGTTGTATGCTCTTTCATCGGTTCGTTAAAATAAATTAAGTGTTCGCAGGGATTTTTATTAAGACAATCCTCAATGATTGATTGAATTTTTTTTTTCATTTAATGTTTTTATATTTTATCCTTTTAGGTATCGCGGGCGGCGCGCGTTTATTGTCATTTTGACTCTTCTGGTATTTCTATGCCGAGTTTTTCCGCTGTGTTTCGGGCGCGCCTTGAAAGCGATTCATTTCTGTCGCGCGAAAGGGCGATTATCTGTTCGCTTAAGGAATTTAAATTATTATTTGCCGCGAGATCGAGTCCGTATAATTTCTCCACAATCGCGCCGTTTTGCATAAAACTGTGAGCTACCCTCTCAACTTCAGTTTTATTTCCCTGCAATACCGCCTCTCCTACCACCTTTAAAAAGCCGTTATAAAGAGCGTTCTGGTTTCTTGTCTTGGCGTCATTTAACTCAAGGACAATCCTTGAGAAAAATCTGTCCGAGTCGATTTTCATCAGCATTTCCGATGAAAGAATTCGGATTCTGTCAGCGCTCCTTGACTCTGTAAACAGGCTTTCCAGCGTATCGACAGCTTCCGCGCTGGCGATAGCGCCTAACGCTCGGATCGCCTCATCTTTGACATTAGCCACATCATCGCGCTCGGCGCGGAATTTTAAATACGGAACAGCCGCTTCTAAAAGGCGTTCACGGCTTGCCTGAGCAGCGGCAAGGCGCGTTCTGTAATAAGAATCGCGGAAAGCGTCAAGAATAGCGTTATCCACAGCTTCACCAGAAAAAGGACTGAGGGCCGCGACCGCCGCGGATCGCACATTTGGATCATTCGCGCCGACGCAGTTTAATATCGCGTCAATCGCTTTATCATCGCCGATAACTGAAAGAGCGTTTAACGCCGCTATCCTTAACGGAACGCGCTCATCTGAATTCACGGCGATATCCGCGATAAAGGGGACTGCTAAAGGTGAACCTGTATCTCCCAGTGATGTTATAATAATACTGTAGAGATCGCTTCCGGGGTTGCGGTAATCATAATAATCCATCAAAAATAAAGCGGTTTCATCCGCGAGTTCCTTATCAGAAGAACTGGCGCGTCCTATGGCTCTAAATCCGTATAATAAAAACCGCCTTTCCTCGGTATCCAATAATTCAAGAATAACAGGAACAGCTTCCGCGACTTTAAGCTTTCCAAGATAATCAATCGCTGAGTATATAGTCTGATTTGTTTCGTTTTCGCGTTCTGTTACAGCTCTCATCGCGCGGCTTTCAAGACCATTTTTTTCATTGTCGCCGAAAAAACCAAATAGCCTTGTAAGTATTTCCTGATTCCTTGTGGTTTGCGAGAGCCTTATAAAATCCTCATCTAAATAATCAACGTTCTCTGTTCTGATGGTTTGAATTAAAGACGCGATTTCAGTTTCTGTTCCGTAGCTGATTACCTCTCGTCTGTAAACCTCTGTGTTCTGATTCTGCTGAGCGAATAAAGGAAATAATAAAAAAAAGAAATACAAAAGCGGCAAAAAACTATTATGTATTAATAATACCCTGTTATTTTTCATGCCAGACTCCTTTTTGTTTACTCTTTATTACCAGTATAACGCGATAAAAAATCTTTTTTAAACGTTAAAAACCTTTCTTCTTCTATCGCGTTACGGGCGTTCTCCACCAGATTATTGATAAAAAATAGGTTGTGGTAACTGGCGAGCATCGAATAAAGTATCTCCTTTGTTTTAAAAAGATGGCGCAAATACGCGCGCGAGTAATTTCTACAAACTTTACAAGAGCACTCTTTATCTATCGGCGAAAAATCACCTGAATTTTCCGTCTTTTTTAACGAAATCGCGCCATTATTTGTATACACGCGGCCGTTTCTTGCCTCTCTTGTATGAATAACACAGTCAAACATATCAATACCATGTTCTATCGCGCTTAAAATGTACTCAGGCGTGCCGATGCCCATAACATAGCGCGGTTTAAGAGGAGGCAGCAGCGAAGCGGTAAAAGCGAGTGTGTCAAAAAAAACCTCAGAAGGCTCTCCTACAGAAAGACCTCCGATCGCGATACCGGGCGCGCCGCGCTCAATACAGAACTCGGCGCTTTTTTTTCTAAGATCAGGAAAAAAATTTCCCTGAACAATGCTGAACAGGTTCCCCTGATACGCTGTTTCCGATTTTATTTTTTCCCATTCATTTTTAGCGCGCGTAAACCATAAGGAAGTAATATCCAAAGCGCGTTCAGCTTCTTTCCGGCTCGCGCCCCAGCTGGAACAATAATCAAGAGGCATTTGGATATCGCTTCCAAGTACCGCCTGAATGCCGGCGACTTTTTCAGGGTTTAAGAAATGTTTTGAGCCGTCTACGTGCGATTGAAACATTACGCCCTCTTTGGTTATCTTACGCAGCGCGGAAAGCGAGAAAATTTGAAAACCGCCGGAATCGGTTAATATATTTTTATTCCAGTTAATGAAGGCGTGAAGACCTCCGGCGTTTTTAATAATCTCCTGCCCCGGTCTAAGATATAAATGATACGTATTACTAAGAATCAATTTATAGCCTATTTCGTTTAGATCATCAACTGTTAGCGCTTTCACTGTTCCATTAGTGCCTACAGGCATAAATACAGGCGTATTTACAATTCCATGAGTCAGACGCAGCGATCCGGTTCTCGCCGCGCACGATTTATCCTGATAGTTTACTGTGAAGATTTTTTCCGTTTCCGCGTTGTTCATTTAAATTCCTGAATTAATAAAATTTAAGTCTTCGCGCTGAATAAAAGCGTAACTCCCAAAAACAAAAAAAAGATAACAGGAAACCACGCTCCCGCCGCGGGAGGAATATAATTAAGGCCTGCCATCGCCATGCTTAACATTTCGGTAACATAAAAAACAACAGCAGCCGCAAGGCTTGTAAATAAATTCATAAGCAGAATATTTTTTCTAAAGCGGCTGCCCATCGATATTGAAAGTATCATTACTATAAAAGATGTGGAGGCGAATGAAAAACGATGATAATAATTTGTCTGCTCGTTCAGGTACGGAAGCCCAAGGGAGCGAAGGTCCTCAACTAGAAACTTAGCCTCTCTAACATTTAGTTCCTCAATATTGACAGACTGCCTTCTGAAAATATCTGGATGCTCATTATAAGCTTCTGTATACGGAAGCTCCCTGATTCTTAAAAAATCATCCTCATACTGGTATATAAACGCGTTTCTGAATACCCAGTGAGTATCATTCCACTGCGCGGAAGGAGCCCTGATCTGTGAAACGAAATTCCCGTTTTCATCCGTTTCGATAATACTGATGCCGTTTAACACCTTGCTGTCATTGTCAAAATAATCAACGGAATACGTCAGCATTCCGTTTCTGGTTTTTATCGCTATATTAGAATTGCTTTCCGTTACATGATAACCCAGAGCCCGCATTGAAAGATCGTTTTTTAATTTTAAAGTTGGAATTACAGCGAAATCGTCAAAAAAAAATGAAAAAACCGACGCGAAAACGCCTGTTAATAAAAGAGAAAGAGTAAAACGAAAAAATGGAATGCCTGTAGAGAAAACGCTTGTCAGCTCATTTCTGGCGTATAAATCGCCAAGAGTATAGGCCGCCGCGAATAAAAGGGAAATAGGAAGCGCGTATGAGATACATTTGGGAAGATAATATACGCCGATTAAAAGAATCGCGGTAACAGGAACATCATTATTCAGATAACGGGTTAAATTAGCGAAAAGATCTATTAATATCAGCACAAACGAAAACATCGATAGCGCGATAAAAAATATGGGCATAAACTGGCGCAATAAGTACCTGTCAAGAATCATTTTCGCACCCTGAAAACCGCTAAAACAATTCCTATAATCAATGACAGTATGTTAGGCAGCCACATCGACCAGAATGGAGGAGCTCCGGAACGAAGCCCCAATGTCTGCCCCACAAACAGCATTGACCAGTAAACTACCGCTATAAGAACGCCAAAAATAAAACCTACAGTCTGCCCTGATTTTTTAGCCATTAATCCAAGCGACACAGCGAGGAATACAAAGCAAAACGCGCCTAACGGGACAGAAAATTTTCTGTACAACTCAATTGTATTAACTGTAAGAGTTCTGTCGCTGCGGATGGAAACAATATTGTTGATTTCTCTTTCCATGGCTGTTGTAAGGGATGTTCTTGTGTTCCATGTCTCTGATTCAGGACCAACCCTGAGCTCTTTCTCAAGAGCGATCGCCTGAATTATAAGACGCGTTTTTCTTTCTTCCGCCCTTGAAGCCAGCTCAGCGTTCCTTTTCTCTATCGCTATCCGCACATCCGCCGAACTCATTTCTCTCGGCGTAATGCTGACGGCAGTTTGTATAATATCCTCATTTGATACCCAGTATTGAAGCTGTTCTGTGATCGCGTAATCATAATCTTCCCTCGCGATTTCTCTTGTTGAATGTACAAAAGCGTTTTCAAGATTTAAGCTTAGCCCCTGTTCTCCGCCGTCTTTTAACTCCGCGGTGTTCGCAGTAATTATCCTGCGCTCTCCGTCATTTGTTCTGTCCATTATAAGAAGGTTATTGATAATATTTCCGTTAACGCCTCCTGTAACAACAATTGTATCCCTGAACCTTATTACAGAGTTCTCCTTAAGTTCTAACGCGGGAGTTGATATGGCAATCCGCCTCCAGAGCCTGTTAAATTGAATAGTGCCGGCGGGAAGCAATACATCGTTTGTAAAAAAAGATAAAAGCGAAATAATTATCCCTATTAAAATCGCGGGATAAAAAATCACTTTATATGAAAGACCGGATGACAGCATAACCAGAACTTCGTTATCAGAAGTTAGCCGCCCGACAGTCATTAATGTCGCGACAAGGCACGCGAAAGGAGCAGACATAGCTATTACAGTCGGAAGCGAGAATAAAACTAAAAGAGCTACAAGATTTAACGGCACGCGTTTTTCCAGCACCTGCTGCGCCATTAAAAGTATTTGATTAACAAAAAAAATAAAGAAGAAAAAACAAAAACAAATAAGAAAAGCGAAGAGCATTTCTGACATGATATAACGAAAAATAGTAGGAGAAATTGATCTTTTGCCATAGAGAGCGTTTATTTCCATATAATTTTCTTTTATATTATCGTCATTTTTATAGCCAAAAAAAATTGAGTTTAATTAACCCCTGTCGATCCAAACCCCCCGCTGCCTCTTTCGCTTGGCGCGAGCGTTTCGCCTTCAATGATTTCCGCGTGGCACACAGGAGCGATAACAAGCTGAGCGATTCTCTCTCCGTCTTTAATTATTACATTTTTTTCGCTTAAATTAATCAGGATTACCTCGATTTCTCCGCGGTAATCGCTGTCAATTGTTCCGGGGGAGTTTAACACTGTGACGCCGGTTTTTAACGCGAGCCCTGAGCGCGGGCGAACCTGCGCCTCATAACCCGCGGGAATTTCCATCTTAACGCCTGTCGGGATTTTTTCCCTGCCCATCGGAGGTAATAAAATATCCGACTTTATAAAAGCGCGTAAATCCATACCGGACGCTCCCGCGCTTTGATAAACAGGAAGCGCTACCGCGGGATCAGTTTTTAAAATCTTTACCCGCGCTGTAAGCGCTTCCTTGTAATTAGACACTACCCGCGCGGTCCGTTGGGTTTTTTTCCGCCGCTTGAAGGAGACGCTCCGCCAGGATCTATCGCATCGATGTATGACAGGTTAAGCCTTCCCTGTTTATCAATTTCGATCAGTTTGACAGGTATCCGCATTCCCTCGTTTAAAACATCAGTAACTTTTTCGATCCGCTGTCTTGAAAGTTTGCTGATGTGAACAAGCCCCTCTTTTCCCGGAAGTATTTCCACAAACGCGCCAAAATCCATTACGCGCTTAACTGTCCCGTCATAAACTCTGTCAACTTCGGGATCGGAGGCGATTCCCATTACTGCGGCTTTCGCGTCTTCCGCGTCTTTTGTGTTTTTTCCGAAAATAGTGACAGTGCCGTCATCGTCTGTATTGATTTTAACAGAGTATTGTTCGCATAACGCTTTGATGTTTTTTCCGCCAGGACCTATAAGAGCCCCGATTTTATCGATATCGATTCTTAATGAAACAATCTTTGGCGCGTATTCGCTGATACTGGACGCGGGCTTATCGATACATTTATTCATGATCGAAAGAATACGCAGCCTTCCGCGTTTTGCCTGATCCAGCGCTTTTCGCATAATCGCGGAACTAACCCCCGCGATTTTTATATCCATCTGAAATCCTGTAATGCCATCCTCGGTTCCCGCGACTTTAAAGTCCATATCGCCGAGATGATCCTCTTCGCCCAGAATGTCAGATAACACAGCGTACGCTTGTCCTTCACTAACGATCTCATGGAGTCCCGCGCTGCCTTCTGTAATAAGCCCCATCGCGATTCCCGCGACCGGTTTTTTCATCGGAACGCCCGCGTGTAGCATCGCGAGAGTACCGCCGCACACTGACGCCATTGAGGATGAACCGTTTGATTCCATAACCTCCGATACTACGCGCACTGTGTAGGGGAACTCTTCTTTTGAGGGAACCATCGCTTTTAATGAGCGAAGAGCGAGATTCCCGTGCCCGATTTCTCTCCTCCCTGTTCCTGTTCTGCCGACTTCGCCGACTGAATAGGGCGGAAAGTTATAATGCAGCATAAAATTCTCGCGCTTGTCGCCATCAATATCGTCGAAAATCTGCTCGTCAAAAACTGTTCCCAATGTCGTTACGCATAACGCCTGAGTTTCGCCTCTTGTAAAAAGGGCTGAGCCGTGCGTGCGCTGCAATATTCCTGTCTCACAGGTAATATCCCTGATATCCTCAAGGCTTCTTCCGTCTACGCGTTTGCCCTCTTTTAAAATTGATGATCTTAAAATCTCGTACTGCATATTTTCAAACAACGCGTGAAACAATTTTTTTTGTATATCATTGTCAAGCGAAGAGGCGTACTGTCCCTCAAATTCTTTAGTTAAAGCTCTTATGGTGTCATGCCTTTCGCCTTTTGTGGGCAGAAAACACGCCGCTTTCAGTTTAGGATACGCCGCCTCGCGTATAACATCCGCGTTTTCAAGCGAATGGGAAGGCGTTAAAAGAGGAAGCTTTTGTTTTCCGGCAAGGGATCTCAGCTGTTCCTGAAGAGCGCAAAATTCTTTTATTGTCTCATGAGCTTTATCAAGCGCTTCGATCATCAGCTCTTCGCTTACTTCTTTAGCGCCTCCTTCTACCATTGTGATTCCGTCTTTGGTGCCAGCGACAATTATTTCCAGCGTTGATCTCTCAATTTGCTCATATGTCGGATTCACGACAAGCTGCCCTTCTACCTGACAAACGCGGACACCCGCTACAGGTCCGTTAAACGGAATATCAGAAATGTGAATAGCGGCGGAGGAAGCTAATATCGCGAGAATGTCGGGGGGGTTTACCTGATCGGTTGAAAGGGTTGTCGGGATCAGCTGAATCTCGCGGCCGAAGCTTTTCTCAAATAACGGGCGCATCGGGCGGTCGATAAGACGGGAAACCAATATTTCCTTATCTTTGGGGCGGCTCTCTCTTTTAATAAATCCGCCGGGAATTTTTCCCGCGGCGTAATATTTTTCGTTATACTCTACGGTAAGAGGCACATAATCGTAGGCATCCGTAGATTCCCTTGAACAGCAGACAGTGGCGATTACAGCCGAGCCCGCGTACTGCGCGAAAACAGACCCATTCGCCTGCTTCGCGATTCTGCCGGTCTCAAGAATTAATTCTTTACCGGCAATGTTGAGTGTTACTTTTCGCATCATTATTTACGCAGCCCAAGTTCTTTAATTAATTTACGGTAACCTTCAAGGTTGGTTCTTTGAATGTATTTAAGCATTCTTCTGCGTTTTCCGACTAAAATCAAAAGCCCTCTTTGCCCTGATTTATCCTTTTTAAACTGCTTGCAATGCTCTGTAAGCTGGTTGATTCGTTCAGTTAAAAGCGCGATCTGAACTTCCGTAGCGCCGGTGTCTTTTTCGTTTTTTCCGAATTTCGCGATAATTCGCGAAGCGCTTTCATTTGTTAAAGCCATATATTTATCTCCTAATTTGGTACATATAATAAATCCCTGAATTAAAGTCCCGGCAGGCGAAGAATCCGGCTGCTTTGTCAGGGTATAAGCCCACTTTTAAAACATTTTGGCATAAATTGACGAAACTGTCAACCGGCATTGGCAATCACGCGTCCGTATTTCCATTTTCTGTTAACATTTTCTAAAATGGCGATCAATTCTTCGCGATAAAAAACCGCCAAATGTTGATCCAAATAAGAGTTCTCGCTAAGAAGGCGCGAAGACGCGGAGGAGGATAAAAAATTATCAAGCGGTTTCCCATGATAAATATCTCTTGCTTCATTTTCTGTAACATCAATCCAAGGAAGCCCAAGTTTTGAAATAACGTTTTTATCGATTGGAAAAACAGAAACCTCTCCGCTTGTTAGAGACTCCGCGAAAATACTATCAGACTCAATAGAAAATCCTCCGACTTGTGTTCTTGTAAGTTCACATAAATACCCTCTGCTCCCCGCAGCGATGGCAATGTCGCGAGCCAGCGAACGGATGTACGTTCCGCTTGAACAATGAACAGTAATTTCCGCGAAGGGCGGCTGCCACGATAAAAGTTCCAGTCTATAAATTGTTATTTCTCTTTTTTTCATTTCCGGCGTTTTTCCCGATCTCGCGAGATCAGAGGCGCGCTTACCGTTTATATGAATCGCTGAATATGAAGGAGGCGACTGTATGATACTGCCTGTAAATCGCGGAAAAACTTTTTCTGCTTCTTCGCGCGAAGGCAAGGAAGCCTCCGCGATTATTTCTCCTTCGGGATCTAAAGTATCGGTTTCTTTGCCAAAATGAATTTTACCGGTATATTTTTTATCAAGACGCGTAAACAAATCGCAAAGCTTTAGCGCTCTTCCTGTTAAAACAATTAAAAGTCCGCGCGCGAACTTGTCAAGAGTGCCTGTGTGCCCGACTTTTCCTGTTCCAAGAGCTTTTTTTATTTCGCGTAACGCGTCAAAAGAGGTAATGCCGGAGGGCTTATTTAATAGAATTAGACCGGAGTACATATCAAAATTTTTGCCACGAACGGCACTAACAGGTTCGAGCCGTTCGTGTAGTTTGTGGTAAAACCTTCTTCTCCTTTTCCTTTACAGTTATTCTTTTTTAATTAATTCAGGTTCAACCAATTTTTCTATCTTTTTGATTAGATCAAAGCTGTCGCCAACGCTTTTGTCGGCGTGAAAACGCAGACGCGGGATTTTCCTGATTCGCATGACAGCTCCAAGCTCGGCCTGAATAAAACCCGCAGCGCTTTGAAGCCCCTCTGATCCTTTTTCAATATTTTTGCCGCGGATATCAGAAACATAAACATCAGCGAAGGAAATGTCCTTGGAAACATCAACTTTGGTTATCGAAAGATACGAAGATACCCTGTTGTCTTTAATCTTCCCTTCCAGAATTAACGATCCGATCTTCTCCTGAATCGCCTGCCCAAGCCGTCGCTCGCGGAATTGAGGCATATTAGTTCCCCGATAATTTGCGGGCGATCTCGATAATCTCGATGGCTTCTAATGTATCGCCGACTTGAACATCGTCAAAGCCGTCAAGACCAATGCCGCATTCGTAACCTGCCGCGACTTCTCTAGCGTCATCTTTGAATCTTTTTAAAGAAGCGATTTTCCCTGAGAACAATACTATCTGGTTTCTTATAAGATTAACCGCGCAGCTTCGTTTAACGGCTCCTGTTAGCACATAACAGCCCGCGATTGTGCCTATCTTCGGGACTTTAAATGTATCGCGCACTTCTATAGTCGCGACAACTTCTTCCTTAGTATCCGGTTTTAACATTCCTTCCATCGCCGCCCGGATTTCCTCTACCGCTTTGTAAATAACATTGTATTTTCTTATGTCTATCTTTTCCTGCTCGGCTAAGATTTTGGCTTTTGGAAGAGGACGGACATTAAAGCTGATAATAATCGCTTTTGAGGCTATCGCGAGATCAACATCCCCCTCATTAACAGGACCGGGAAGCGCCTGAATAACATGCAGCCGGATTTCCTTTGTCGATAATTTTTCAAGGCTCGATTTTAAAGCTTCCGCGGAACCCTGAACATCGGCTTTAATTATTACTTTTAACTCCTGAATTGTACCGTCGCTTATCATGTCGTGGAGGTTATCCATTGTGACTTTTCTGATAATCTTCGCGTCTTCGAATCGTTTTAACTCCTGTCTTTTTGAGGAAAATTCGCGCGCGACTTTTTCGTCAGAAACAACCTGAAGCGGATCTCCCGCGTTCGGGATGCCTTCAAAACCAAGAAGCTCTACAGGCATTGACGGCGTGGCTTTGTTTATTTTCTCGCCCTTGTCGTTAAAAATAGCGCGCACTTTCCCCGGCCATATGCCGGCGACAAACGCGTCTCCAACAGCGATTGTTCCCTTCTCTACCATTACCGTCGCGACAATGCCTCTGCCATGATCGACTTTGGATTCCAGAACTTTTCCTTCCGCGCTGCGCTGGAAGTTCGCCTTTAAATCCAAAAGTTCGGCTTCTAATAAAATCGCGTCAATCAATTTATCAATACCGGTTTTTTGCAAAGCGGATAACTCAACAAACATTGTATGTCCGCCCCAGTCTTCCGGCATTAGTCCAAGATCGGAAAGCTGGCTTTTTACCTTGTCGGGATTCGCTTCCGGTTTATCGATTTTATTTACAGCTACAATAATCGGTACATTAGCGTCCTTCGCGTGATTAATCGCCTCAATTGTCTGAGGCATAACTCCGTCATCCGCGGCTACAACCAAAACGACAATATCCGTTATCTGAGCGCCCCTTGCCCTCATGCGGGTAAACGCTTCGTGACCCGGGGTATCAAGGAATGTAAGGGAGCCGTGAGGAGTCTCGACCATGTACGCTCCGATATGCTGCGTAATTCCGCCAAATTCACCCGATACAACATCGGCTTTTCTGATAGCGTCAAGAAGTTTTGTCTTGCCGTGATCGACATGTCCCATAACGGTAACAACAGGCGGGCGCGGAAGCATTAGCGCGTCTACATCAGAACCGGTTTCAATAACCGTCTCATCGTAAAGACTTACAATTTTTACATCCGCGCCAAACTCCGCGGCGAGTAAAGTCGCGGTATCCGCGTCAATCTGCTGATTGATAGTGACCATCTGCCCCATGCTCATTAATTTTGTAATCAGATCGGACGCTTTTAAATTCATTTTTCGCGCGAGCTCTGACACAGAAATTACTTCCATTATGTCGATAGATTTCGGGACGGGATTGGCGATATGGGTTATTTTCTTTTTTGTCTGGAGGAGTTTTTCCTCCATCTCGAGTTCTTTATCCTTGCGGTTATAAATCGGTTTTTTTGTTAAAAATTTTCGTTTCGCGGGTCCCTTGCCTTCTGGTAATGGTCCTGTGGGAGCCGGAGCCTGACCGCGGTTGCCGGTCTGAGGGCGGTTGAACCCTTGACCAAAGCCGGGCTTTTGCCCCGGCTTGGGAGGAAACGGCGGTCTTTGCCCCTGCGGACGCGGAGTAAAACCGGGTTTATTGCCATGCGGCTGAGAATGCGAGTGACCTCCCTCGTGGGGTTGTCTGTTGCTTCTGTTATGAGGACTTTGCTGCGGACGCGGAGGACGACTTTGCTGAGCGTGATTGCCGACTAATTTTCCGCCGACTCTTCCCGCGGCGGCTGCCGGCCGCTGAGCGATTGGAAAAGAGCTTACTCTTGATGTATTTTCATTTTCCCGCGAGGAAACTTGAGCTGGTTTTTTCGAGTCGTCATTTTTCTTAGCCTGCCCTGAAGGACTTCCTGAACTGACAACAACTTTTGACGGTGTTTTTTTCGGAGAGGAGGTTTGCGGTTTTTTCATTACAACTTTAACCTTTCTCCGTTCACCCTGCTCATTGGATGATTTTTCCGATGACGCGTCATGATCGCCTTGAGAATGCTTTATCAGCAGGGTTTTGGGTTTTTTTGTTTTGTCAGTTTCTTCCGCGGGAAACTTCGTTGGATTATCGGCCATAAATCCTCTTAGTCCTCCTCATCTTCATATTCAAAGCTAAGTCCAATTCCGCAGCTTGGACATGTTGTCATTTCCACAGTAATTTTCGCGCCGCATTCAGGGCATTCATATTCATCAGCGCCGGAATCATCTGTCTCTTGTTCTTCCTGTGTATCTTCTTTTGGTTCTTCCTCGATTATTTCTACATATTCTTCTATGAGTTTGCGAAGTCCGTCAAGCTCGGCGCGCGTTAAGCCCTTGGCTTCCAGCTCTTCTAATGTAAGGCCAAGGAAGTCTTCGATAAAATCAATGCCGTTATCAAGCAGGACACCCGCGAGGCGCGAATCCACGCCTGGAAGCTCGCTGATGCGGGATATTTCATCATCGATGTCGGTGTCGCCAAAAAGCTCCGATACAGCGCGGCGCGATTCCGCGGCGATGTCCATTTCAGCGAACTGCGATTCGGTTTTTACATCGATGTTCCAGTCCACAAGCCTGTTCGCGAGACGCACGTTTAATCCCTGCTTTCCAATCGCGAGAGAGAGCATTGAATCATTTACAACAGCAAGCGCCTGATGTTTACCCTCATCTAATATTATAACATCCCGGACTTCCGCCGGGGAGAGAGCGTTTTTTATAAAGCGCCTTGGGTCGGGATCGTATTTTAAAATATCGATTTTTTCGCCTTCAAGTTCTTTTATTACAGCCTGAATGCGCACGCCTTTTAACCCAACGCACGCGCCGACAGGATCGACATCGTCCCTGTTTGAGTAAACAGCGAGTTTTGTGCGGAAGCCTGGCTCGCGCACAATTTTATGTATCTCAACGGTTTTATCATAAATCTCCGGAACTTCAAGCTCAAATATGGCGCGGACAAAATCAGTATGAGTTCTTGATAACACAATCTGAAGCCCCGATGAATCTTTTTTCACTTCCGCGATAAGCGCTTTTATTCTGTCGTTTACATGATAAATCTCGCGCGGAGACTGATATTTTTTGGGAAGAATTCCCTCAATTTTTCCGATGTCAACATAAATGGCGCCGTTACGCTCGCGCTGATAATAACCTATGATGATTTCGCCTTCTTTATCTTTGTACTCTGAGAAAAGCGAATCTTTTTGTATATCCCTAATTGTCTGGTGCGTTTTTTGTTTCGCGCTTTGAACGGCGATACGGTCAAATTGTTTTGGATCGATTTCGACAAGTATTTCATCGCCGATTTCCGCTTCCGGGTCTATATTTTTAGCTTCGTCAAGATCAATCTCGATTACAGGATCATACACTCCGTCCTGTTCCACGATTTTTTTTCTCGCGAAAAGCGTAACTTCCAAATTATCATCATCAAACTGCACAACCGCGTTATCCGCGTTTCCAAAACGGTGTTTATACGCGGCTATTAGCGTGTCTTCTATTGTTCTTAAAATCAGCTCTTCAGGTATTCCTTTATCCTGGTTTAACTGACGGATGGCTTGCGACATATCTGTTCCCATCTTAAACCTCCTGTGACGAGCCTGAGACAGAGCTGACGCCGCTGTCCAACTTTGCTTTCGCGATTATATCAAACGCCAAATTCAAGGCTCCTTTATTAGTTTTTATGATAATTCCTTTTTCATCGGCTGACTCAAGCAGACCCTGAGACCAGTCGTTTATATCTGTACGGTAACACCGCACTCCCCTTCCCTTATAAAACGCGAACTCCGCGCTGTCTTTTATAAGACGATCTATCCCCGGCGATGATACTTCAAGATGGACATCCTGACTATTAAGCGCGATTTCAAGCCGCGGCATAACGCAGCGGTGAACTTTAGCGCAGTCATCGGTGCCGATACTCTTGCCGTTATAAATCACAACCCTGACCTGTACGTTCCCTCTTGACCTTGAAATTACAAGCTCCAAAAGATCATACTTAAGCCCGTCAAGAACAGTTTTAAGCTGCTGCCTTACAGAAGCTGTTTCCTGATTTTCTTCCTTCCCTGCCCAGCGCATGAACCTCCCATCCTTTTCAAGCGTCTCAGTATAAAAAAAAGGGCTTTTGGAGCCCTTTTTAAATGAAGAATTATACTAATGTCAAAATATACTATTTATTAAATTTTGTCAATAGGATTTTAATTTTTTTTTATTTTAAGAGCCTATTTCAAAATTAACCGGATTTTTAGGAAAACGCTTTTTACATAGTTAAGAGTCAGGAATTTTGGTATAATCGATTTATGAGTGTTTTCGCGATTTATGTCGAGAAGAAAAAAGAGTACGCGATGGAAGCCGCGTCTGTGTTATCCGATTTACAGCTTGGTCTTCAACTGGAAAACATAAAAAATGTCAGAATCATTAACCGCTATTACGCGGAAAATATCAGCGAAGAAGATTTTAATAAAGTTAGAAACACAATTTTTCATGAGCCGCCTGTAGATAAATGTTATGATACAATGCCTGATTTAAAAGACGCTTTTGTTTTCGCTGTCGAGTATCTTCCCGGACAGTTTGATCAAAGGGCGGACTCATGCGCTCAGTGTATCTCCCTTGCCACAGGCAAAGAAAGACCAAATATTTCCTCATCTAAAATTTACGCTGTTTACGGCGATTTTACGGAAGACGCTTTTAACAAAATTAAGTCATGGCTTATTAATCCTGTAGAAAGCCGCGAGGCTTCTCTTATAAAACCGCTAACGCTTATGTTAACTTATCCGCGGCCATTAGATGTCGGCGTAATTAACGGTTTTATAACTTTCTCTTTGCCTGAACTTGAAAAATTACATAAAGACATGAATCTCGCGATGGATTTATCGGATTTATTATTCTGCCAAAAATATTTTAAAAACGAAGAAAAACGCGACCCTACAATAACGGAAATAAAAGTTTTAGATACTTACTGGTCCGATCACTGCCGTCACACGACATTTTTAACGGAGCTTAAAGATATTTTAATTGAGGATGATGTTATCAGCTGTAGCTACGCCAATTATTTAAACCTGCGCGCTTCGCTTGGAAGAAACCAAAAGCCGGTTACATTGATGGATATCGCGACAATAGGCGCTGCCGCCCTCAAGCGAAAAGGACTGCTCTCCAATCTTGACGAATCGCCGGAAATAAACACTTGCTCTGTAAAAATTAAAGTTGACATTGACGGAGAGGATCATGACTGGCTTTTAATGTTTAAAAATGAAACGCATAATCATCCTACCGAAATAGAGCCTTTTGGGGGAGCTGCGACTTGTCTTGGCGGTGCTATCCGCGATCCGCTTTCGGGAAGAAGCTTTGTTTATCAGGCTATGCGCCTGACAGGCGCTTCTACCCCTTTAAGAAGCGCTAACGATACGCTCCCCGGGAAGCTTCCGCAAAGAAAAATATGCAGAACCGCCGCCGCCGGATACAGCTCTTACGGAAACCAGATAGGACTCGCGACAGGTCTTGTTCATGAAATATATCATCCTGGCTATGAAGCCAAACGCATGGAGATAGGGGCTGTGATAGGAGCCGCTCCCGCGGAAAACGTTATAAGAAATACGCCAGAGCCTTTTGACGCTGTAATATTGCTCGGCGGAAGAACAGGCCGCGACGGAATCGGCGGCGCAACAGGCTCCTCAAAATCACACACAGAAACCTCGCTTTTTACCTGCGGCGCCGACGTGCAAAAAGGAAACGCTCCTGAGGAACGCAAAATTCAGCGGCTCTTGCGCGATCCGTCCGTTACGCGAATGATCAAGCGCTGCAATGATTTCGGCGCGGGGGGCGTCTGCGTCTCCGCGGGAGAGCTCGCCGATGGTCTTGTAATTGATCTTGATAAAATCTTAAAAAAGTACGAAGGTCTTGACGGAACGGAACTCGCGATCAGCGAAAGTCAGGAAAGAATGTCTTTGGTAGTTTCCAAGGATGATGTTTCCGCGTTTATCAAATCAGCCGGAAATGAAAATCTTGAAGCGACTGTAATCGCCGAAGTCATTGAGGAAAAACGCCTAATAATGAAATGGAGAGGAAAAACAATTGTTAACCTCTCAAGAAATTTTGTTAATTCAAACGGGGAAACAAGGTCAAAAAATGTTCATGTAAAAAAAATTAATGATACCACAAGCCGCGCTGTAAGTCAGAGATCGGAATTAAAAACCGAAAGCGATTTATTAAAATTCGCGGGCAGTTTAAATATATGTTCGCGAAAAGGCCTTTCTGACATGTTTGATTTCAGCGTAGGAGCCGCGGCCGCGGTCTCTCCCTACGGCGGAAAATATCAACTAACGCCAACGCAGGGAATGGCGGCGAAAATTCCTGTTTTAAAAGGAGAGACAAAAACCTGCTCTCTTATGACATGGGGATTTGATCCGGAAATTTCTGAGAAAAATCCTTACTACGGGGCGGTTTTTTCCGTTGTTCATTCTGTGGCTAAAATTGTCGCGATGGGCGGGAGCAGAAAAAGCGCGTATCTTACATTTCAGGAATACTTTGAAAGGCTGCGCGACGATCCTTCGCGCTGGGCAAAGCCTTTCGCGGCTCTTTTAGGAGCGCTTGACGCGCAGCTTGGCTTGCAGGTAGCCGCGATCGGCGGCAAGGATTCAATGTCAGGAAGTTTTACAAAAAATGACGGAACGGAAATTAACGTTCCGCCTACATTGGTTTCTTTCGCGGTATCAACTCAAAAAATAGAAAATATTATAACTCCCGAATTTAAAAAAGCGGGTAACAATGTTTATCTTTTAAAACCGCCTGAAGCATTTATAAGTAATTACGATTTTGATTCGCTTTGTAAATATTTTGATATAATCGAAACGTTAATTAATCAGGGTGTGATTATTTCAGCGTGGGCAGCGGGACAGGGAGGAACCGCGGAAGCTGTATTAAAAATGTGCTTTGGCAACCGCTTGGGTTTTTATAGCGACAGCGATCTATTTTCAAGCTCAGGTTTTAGCGGTATTGTAGCGGAAATACAAGGCGGATTAACGTTAAAATCAGACGAGCTGGAAATTGAGCGTATTGGGAAAACCACAGACGCGTACTTGTTAAAAACAAAATCAATCGAAATGTTATTCTATCAAATACAACACGCGTGGGAGAAAACATTACAGCCTGTATATCCTTATTTAATTAAACAGGAGGGAGTTACAGAAACATTTAACTATAAAAATGATGATATACCGCGAAAATCAATCAATATAAAAAATGAGAAACACTCAAAACCAAAATTCCTTATTCCAGTATTCCCCGGGACTAACTCAGAATATGACAGCGCGAAAGCGGTTGAAAAAGCCGGAGGGACAGCGGAAATATTTGTTATACGAAATTTAACGCCTGATGACATTAATAGCAGCGTAAAAAATTTTTGCAAGGCCTTATCTTCCTCGCGGATTTTGTTTATTCCCGGAGGATTCTCAGGAGGCGATGAACCTGACGGCTCGGGAAAATTTATTACGGCTTTTACGCGCAACCCTGATGTAACGCTCGCTGTAATGGATTTACTCAATAAAAGAGACGGCTTAATTCTTGGAATCTGCAACGGGTTTCAAGCGCTAATAAAACTTGGCCTTGTTCCTTATGGGGAAATCCGCGATATGACAGACGACTCCCCTGCTCTTACATATAACGCTATCGGGAGGCATCAGTCTGTTTTAGTTAATACAAGAATTGTCTCTAATAAATCACCGTGGCTTTGCCATTTACGGCAAGGAGAACAATTTATAGTTCCTGTTTCTCACGGCGAAGGCCGTTTTACCGCCGATATTTCTTTGATTCGCGCGCTTGAAACCTCCGGGCAGATTGCCACTCAGTACGCTGACTATGAGGGAAACGCCTCGCGGGATATCCGCTTTAATCCTAATAATTCCGATTATTCAATCGAAGGAATAACATCGCCTGACGGCAGAGTTTTTGGACGCATGGCGCATAACGAACGTTTTGATGAGGGCCTTTACAAAAACATACAAGGCATCAAGAAGATGGACATTTTCCGCGGCGCTGTAACTTACTTTAAATAGCCGATTTTAATGCTTAAAGTGCCTTGTTCCTGTGAACACCATCGCGATTCCGAGTTTGTCGCACGCCTCTATTGATAATTTATCGTTAACGGAGCCGCCGGGCTGAATAATCGCTTTAATTCCGGCCTTTGAAGCCTCGTTAACAATGTCGGCAAACGGGAAAAACGCGTCCGAAGCTAAAACTCTCGCGGGTTCAGCGTTCGTCCACGGGCTTCCGCCCATATCAAAACTATCCTTTGAAGCGTTTTTTACCGCTTCCCCGCTTCTTAATAACGCGTCTTTAGCCGGCCAAATCCTGTTAACCTGTCCGCCTCCAATGCCGGAAGCGGAAAGCTCTTTAACAACCATGATCGCGTTTGATTTCACAAAAGTAACAGCCCTCATTCCAAAGATCATGTCGGCGATATCGGATTTCTCGGGGGCGGTTTTTGTAACCACATCCCATTTTTCAAGAAGAATCTTATCCGTTTTCTGCGCCAAAAGCCCTCCGTCCACCGATGTATACTCAAAAATATCCTTAGGCGCTTTGTTTATTTTTATGATTCTTAAATTTTTCTTTTGCTTTAAAATATTTAAAGCTTCATCATCAAAATCAGGAGCGGCGATAATTTCAAGAAATATTTCGCTTAACATTAAAGCCATCGCCTTATTTACCGCGGCGTTACACGCTATTATCCCGCCGAAAATCGAGACAGGATCGCAGGCGAAAACTTTTCTGTAAGCCTGCGTAAGCGTATCACCTAACGCGATCGCGCAGGGAGTGTTGTGTTTTACAGCGGCGCAGCATACGCTGTCTTTCGCGGCGTCATCAATTTTTAAGCGCTTTACTTCTTTATACCCAAAAGGAGATGTATTATCTTTTTTAAACCCGAAAGCGCAGACAGCCTTCCACGCGATGTCAAGATCCTTTATATTGTTATACCCCATCTCCTTTCCGTGAAGCTGTTCAACGCTTCCAAACGCGCCATGGCGGTCAGCGTTAAGGTATAAAGCCGCGCTTTGATGAGCGTTTTCACCGTAACGCAGGACTTGCCTCATTTTTAAGGATTGAGATAAAAACTCAGGATAATCCTCATTTAATAAATAGCGCGAGATCGCGGCGTCGTAAGCGGATGTAAGATTAAAAACTTTTCCAGCCAGACGTTTTCGCGATTTCTCAGGAACATCGCCTTTTTCCAAACCCTTAATTACGGATTTGTAATCGGCGGGGTCAGTTAAAACAATCACATCATTAAAATTTTTAGCGGCTGAGCGCAGCATCGCGGGACCGCCAATATCGATAAATTCTATTTTTTCCTCATCGGTTACGCTGGATTGAACTTTATCAAAAAACGGATAAAGATTCACGCAGACAAGATCGATAGTCTCAAGCTTTAAATTTCTTAATGCGCTGATATGTTCTTTAACATCCCGGCGCGCGAGAATACCAGCGTGAATCGCGGGATGAAGCGTTTTAACGCGTCCGTCAAGACACTCAGGAAATCCTGTTACAGAATACACATCCTTTACGGGGATTTTGTTTTCCTGTAAAAATTTGGATGTTCCTCCTGTCGATATAATCTCCCACTTAGATTTAACTAAAAATGAAGCTAATTCTAAAATTTTATCTTTGTTATAAACGCTGATTAACGCCTTTTTTTTCATATTATTTCCTTATAAACCATGGAATTATCGCGCTTACCGTTTTTTTCTTATAATTTTTATACTCCGGGTATTTTGAAGATGTAATGCTTTCTGTTAATATTGTGGAGCCTAAAAAAATAAATGATAATATTACCGCGCCGAAAATTCCTGAACCTGCCGGATCCCGCGTAAATACGAACGCTGACAACCAGATAACCCACCAAAAACCCAGCTCGCCAAAATAATTAGGATGCCGGCATAATGAGAATAACCCACGCGAGAGAAAACCGTTTTTAACATCAGATGAATATTTTGACGGATAATCTTTTTTCTCAAAAGCCGATTTTTTCGCGGAATGGAAATTCCACTGCTGCTGATCCGCGATAAACTCAAAACATATAAATAAAAATCCAATAGCGCAAAAAACCCAAAACAAAACCGGAATGTTTAGCGCGGAATAAATCGTTAACGCGTAAACAGGATAAGTGAAAAGCGCGAATAATCCCGTCTGAAATAAACATATAAAAACTAAATTAAATAATTGCCATAAAACAGGATTAGTGATTTTTTTTCGTAGGTATACCCAGCGGTAATCCTCTTCGCCTTTATACCCGCCTTTCCTCGCGAAATTAAAGGTCAGCCTAATTCCCCAGATTGTTATCAGTACCGCCGCGGCGCGTGGAGCCGGAGCGCCGCTTCTGACAGCGTAATAAATCGCGAAACAAACAGGCAGAACGCTCCACATCCTGTCAATCCACGAGTAATCCCCTGTTATTATCCCGAATAAAAAAGACGCCGCCGCGAAACCTAAAGCCCAAAGACTGACAACAAGAAGCGCGTTGGCGCTTGTTATAAAATTTAATAATAATGATATTCCGCCGGAAAAAGGTATCATTACAGCGGCTGAAATAATGATACCTGTAAAGATGTAAAAAATAAATTTTTTCATATTGATCAGCGTATTAAAACTTCCGCGTAAAAGGCAGCGGCTTTCGCATCCTGATCAATAAAGTTATCGGAATTATCACATAAGGAAGATTGAATGAGAGAAATTTAACCGGGTTTTCAGTTCTCCATTCAGGTTCTCCGAAGAATTCAACTCCAAAAACAATAATGCCTGTATTACACGCTATCATTGTCGCGTAAATTACGCAAAAAAGCTGAATACGATTCCATCCGCGCCATAAAGATACCACAAGGATCGCGTAGAAAGGCATATAAACAAACGCGGACAAGCTGATAATTATTTTCATCCAAAACGGAGGATTTTGAAATAATTTATCAGTTCCTCCGTCCGCGTACCAATGGTTCGCGTTCACGATAAAGTTGGCGGAGGGGTTATCAAAATTGATACCCAGAGCCGGAACCATGTCCGCGATGCAGGAAGTGATAAAAAAGAGAGAAAAGACCACCATATAAAAAATGTCTACAGGCCTTTCACGAAGGGATAAATTACGAGTTGATTCTAAATTCGCTTTATTCATAATACGTTTAGTATATATTTCTCGATTTTTTTTGTCAAATACTTAAAATAAACAAATTTTCATAGGCTTTTTTAGAACTAAGCGAGCATTAAAAAGCTCACTTGACAATACAATATATATATTGTATATAATTTTTATGACGGCAAAAGAAATTATGAAGATTCTCAAAACAAATGGATGGGAACTGGTGAGAGTCAGTGGTTCCCATTATGTTTTTGATAAACAAGGATGCCGTCCCGTAACCGTGCCGTTTCATGGGAACATAGATTTAGGTATCTTGGGAAAACGCGTTCTCAAGCAAGCAGGAATAAAAGATTAGGAGGCTATAAGATGGTTTACTATTGCAAAATAAAGAAGGAAGGGGAAATGTATTTGGTTGATTTCCCGGATATGCCAAATGTTTTAACATATGGTCTTTCAGAAAAACACGCCCTTGAAATGGCAAAGGAAGCGCTGGAAGCAATCCTTGAAGTAGAAATTTCCAAAGGGTTGTCAATCCCTCCGCCTGTTTTTTCAGAAGGCTATCCAATATCTGTTTCAAGCCATATCGCGTTGTCGTTGCAGCTCCGCGAACTCCGCGGAGAACAAAGCCAGACGGATATAGCGCGGAAACTCGGTCTTTCTTATCAGGCATATCAACGGCTTGAAAATCCGCGTAAAGCGAACCCGACCGTAAAAACTTTGGAAAAAATAGCGAATGTTTACGGCAGGGAATTGATGATAGCGTTGTAAATCAACCGAAGAAAACCGACTATGCGCGTTTATTGTGCGGTTATTCTGCGAGCCTTGACACTTCCTGCGATTTATGCTATTTATACAATATCAATAAAGGCAGGGTTTGAGATGAAACCACGTTTTTAGGGATTGTTTTCGAACTTATATGGTAGAAAACAGGAAGAATTTTTTCGCGGCCTTGGTGGAACTGGTAGACACGCTAGCTTGAGGTGCTAGTGCCGAGAGGTATGGAAGTTCGAGTCTTCTAGG
>JGI24695J34938_10000091_pt1 | contig 79625 bp, 71 predicted proteins | sample TergutCo191P3_FD_34938 | JGI IMG/M metagenome (IMG submission 34938)
TTCTGACGCTCTTTTAAAAGCATTGCTCTCCGTCGGATATAAAATCCCAAAAAAGAACGCAAAAGTTCTTCTTTCGACAGGACCTATGACTGATAAAATTGATTTTTTAAATTCGGCGCGTAAACTTGTGGACATGGGTTATGAACTTTTCGCTTCTAAGGGAACCGCAAAATTTCTTTCGGATAATAAACTTCCTGTAACACCACTTGCATGGCCTCTTGATAAAAAAGAGCCGAATATTTCCGATTACATAAAAAACCGGAAAATCGATATGATCATTAATATCCCGAAAAACAACGCGGAGATTGAGCTTAAAAACGATTATACAATCCGCAGGATGGCTGTTGATTTTGACATTCCGCTTTTTACAAACATTAAAGTAGCCAAAGAATTTATTGACGCTTTGGAAACTTTACATAACGGAGCGCAGATTGAGATTAAATCCTGGGAAGAATATTAATTTAAATTTTAAATTAATTTAATATAACAAGAAATCATTCTCAATTTTTTCCCGCATTTCTTTCGCCAGTCTTAATTGTCTTTCAACTTTGTAATTTAATTCTTCAGATTCAAAAGGTTTTGCGATAAAATCAGAAGCACCAAGCAGCATTGAGTCTCTTACATTCTTCGCGGTTCTCTCACTGGTAACGATAATGATAGGAGTTATCTCGTACCCGTCCATTCCCTTGATTTTCGGAATAAGATCAAAACCGCTCATAACGGGCATTAAATAATCCAATAGTATTAAATCAATTTTATTGCTTCTTAGAAAATCAATAACTACTTCCGGATTAGAAAGCAAATGAACCTCATATTTATTATGCAATGCATGATGAATAGTTCTTAACATACTGGGTATATCATCAATAATTAAAATGCTTTCTTGGCGCTTTTCGGCGGCGGTTTGTTTGGCGGCTTTTCTGATTTCACTTTCAATAGTAAATTGTTTTTCTATGCTTTCAATTACTTTTTCGGCGTTAAAAGGTTTTAGTATATAATCAACAGCGCCAAGACCCAGTCCTTTTACAATATCTTTTCTGTCAATATTACTTGTTAAAAAAATTACCGGTATTTCGCAATACCGTTTATCGTTTTTTAATTCTTTTATTATTTCATATCCGTCAACATTCGGCATATTAACATCCAAAACAATAACATCAGGCGCAACATTTTCTAAAATCTTGTACATGAAAAGAGCTGATTCTCCAAGATAAATTTCATAATATTTACTGAGCCCTTTATTAAATGTAATAAGATTATAATTCACATCATCTATATAAATAATTTTTCTTTTTTTTGCCGGTATTATTATCTTATTTTGCATTATAAATTATCTCCTTATTAATTAATTTTTATGTTCATGTTATTAAGTTTTTCAATGATATCTTCAAATTTTATCATATCAACTTTTTCACGCAAAAAGAATACAAGATCATTATCAGTTTTATAGTGATACTGCTCAATTTTAGCGATTGCATTCTCCGCTCCGTCCATATAATGCTTGTTGCATGAGTCAAGAAGTTCGATTAAATCTCTTTCCTCAATTTTGTCCTTAATTTCTTTCTCTTTATTTTCTTTTAGTCCCTCAAGTTCTTTAAACGATGCTTCAAGCATTTCATCAATTTTTGCGACTAAAACATTAATTGCCTCAAGAAACGGCGGATTATTTTCTTTAATATAATCTAAATCTTTGGAAGAGGCGGCTTTTTCAAGCATTGCAGCGTCTTTGCTTGTTTTTTCGGCGAAAATATCGCGGCTTATCCCTTTGATTCCATGCACTTTTATCTCATAATTTTTTAAATTATCTTCGCTGAAATTTTTTAATATATCAAATGAAGATCGTATACTGGATGAATAAACATGCAGCAGTTTAAGATAAAATTCCATATCACCGTCATATTTTTTTATTCCTTTTGCTATATCAATACCGTCAATTTTATTTTTTAACAGGATTGAATTAATCGCTTCGTTTTTTTCCTTGCTTAGGTTTAAGCTGTCTATATCATAATTTTGTTCGTTTTGTTTTTTCACTTTATCAAGCGTCTCCTGTGATTGCTTCCCGCGAATAAATTTATTTAAAATAATATCCAATCGATACAGATCAACGGGTTTGGAAATAAATTCATCAAAACCGTTTTGCAAGAACATTTCCGCCTGCCCGAAAACCGCGTTAGCTGTAAGAGCGACTATAGGTTCACTATAACCTAAATCGCGTATTTGTTTAACCGTTTCTACGCCGTCAATTCCGGGCATCATATGATCCATAAAGATAACATCAAATGTTTCGCCTTTCTTTATTAATTCAATAACTTTATATCCGTTGTCAGCGGTTGTTACGTGCAATTGGTACGGAGCAAGGAGACGCTTTAATACATATATATTCGATTCTACATCATCAGTTATTAATACTTTTCCGTAAGGCATAAGTTCTCTTGTAATCCGCTGAGTATTTTGTTTTTTACTGACAAACATAAATTTGCTCAGTTTGTCAGCAATATCCGCTCCTATTTTTTCACTGCCGGTAATTATTTGCGGAATCTTCACTGTAAAAACGCTGCCCTTGCCGTATTCGCTTTCTACATCAATTGTTCCGTTCATCATGTCAACAATTTTTTTTGTAATATTTAAACCAAGACCTGTTCCTTCGATTGAACGATTCGCGTTTTCATTAAAACGCACATATTCCGAAAATAATTTTTCTTTATCTTCGATTGAAATTCCCTGTCCGGTATCCTTAATGCAGAAAATCAGCTGCACTGAAGGAATTTCTTCGTGTTTTATTTCTTCATTTATTGCCTGACATTGCACAAAAAGCTCTACTTTTCCTTTTTCTGTATATTTAATAGCGTTAGAAAGCAGATTATTTAAAATCTGTTTTATCCGAATTTCATCTCCGTAAAGCTCCGAAGGCAGATTCTCATCAATATATAATTTTAATTCAATAGGTTTTGATCCCAGCCTGATAGTGTTAAGCTGAATTGTGTCATTAATCATGCTTGATAGATCATATTCTATAGGATTAATATTGAGTTTTCCGGTTTCTATTTTAGATAAATCTAGAATATCATTTATTATTCCAAGCAGGTTATTGCCGGAAGTATTAATCATTTCATAAGCTTTTATTTGATTATCAGGTAATTTTTCGTCCATCATCTCTATCTGCGTAATTCCGATAATAGTGTTTAATGGCGTGCGAATTTCGTGAGACATCGCGGCAAGAAAACTGCTTTTGCTGTGATTTGCTTTTTCAGCTTTTATATTGCTGCTTATTAATTGAAGATTTTGTTCAGCTATGGTTTTAACAGAACGCGATACATATATATTAATAATAATTAATATAATTAATATTAAAAATATCATACAGAAAAATAATATATTCATGGCGTTATTAAGAGCGAATAAACCCGGTTTTGGATGACAGACCGCCAAAAACCATTCCATATCGGGAATCTCGCTTACCATATAAATTTTATCTTTATAATTAAAAGTTATTCTTTCTTTTCCATGAATCCCTTCCGCCGCTTTAATTATTTCAAAACCGGCGTCTTTTAAATGTTCATAAATATGCACTTTATTATGAACAAGATCGTAATCGGATGCTGATGTAATTTCATAATATTTATTGTAAGTATATGGAGTAATGTGTTTATCAAATTCATTATACGCATTGGCAATAAAATTAGAAAAAACGGTTATGTCAATTCCTGTACCAAGCATACCGATAGCTTTTTCTTCATCAAAAACAGGTACGTTAACCCAAAGAAAAATCTGATTGATATCAGGATTGTAATTAATATTATAATTATATTTTTCCGTATTATAAAGAGTCAGATTATACCAGTATGTCTGCGGATCATCGGGATTAATTACATACAGTTCTTTGCCGGAAAGATAAAATATTTTATCAGTATCATTAATCCAGAAAATTGAATTAGTATTAAAATGCTCAAGGAATGTATCAAATTCGACGCGCGCCGATAATTTCAGCTCATGGTCGGCAGGATTTTTAAAATATTGCTTTATAGCAGGAGTATCCGCCATTTTTAAAACCAGAGCCAGCTCGCTGTTTACGGATGTCGCCAATCGAAGCCTTATTGTCTCTGAGGCTATGTGCAGCTGCTGTTCAATATATGAATTGTTAATTTGATGTGACGATATTATATAAATTGTAAAAGTAACAGCGGAAATTAAGAGAAAGAAAAATACCGAAAAAAAGATGAAATTTTTTACAACGGGATATCTCATTTAGTTCAAGTCTTCCTTAACAATTCCATCGGTTTTAGTTTTCCGGCTCTGAGCGCTGGAATTAAAGAAGCTGTCACTGAACAAAGAATTGCGAAAAATAAAATTAATAAAACAGCTTTCCAATCGATTATGATCGGAATTGTTTCCAGATAAAAACCGGGGTCTAAAATTTTTACTTCCTGTCCGTTAAAAAGACCGGTGAAAAACGATAAAATATTTTCCAGAGAGCGGACTAAAAAATTAATATTTACTCCGATTAATAACCCAAGAGTTATGCCGATTATTCCTCCTGCGAGTCCTGTTAAAAAACTACCCCAAAGAAAAATGCCTGCTACTCCCTTTACGCTCGCTCCTGATACTTTTAAAACTGCGATATCTCTTTGCCGCTCAAGGACAAGCATGCTTGTCGCTGATGAAACATTTACCGCCGCCACAATTACAATCAGCGCCATAATAAAAAGAAGAAGCTGCCTTGTCGTTTCGTAAGAGCTGTACTGAGATCTTAAAAGTTCTTTCCATGTATAAACGCTGTATCTAGCGTCAAGCTTATCATAAATCTCGAATAAAATTTTTTCCGCGTTTTTATACGGATCATCGATTTTTACAAGTAAGCTTGATGCTGTTCCATTAGAAAGAACTCTTTTTCCGCCTTCTAAATTTATAATGCACCATAAAGCGTCAAGCTCGTTATAACCGCATGATATTATTCCTTTAACTGTAAAGACTGCTGTTCTTGGTGTCATCCTTCCGCTCTCCTGTGTTGTAACAGTCATAAGGCGTACAGTGTCTCCTGTTTTAACGCCGATATTTTCAGCTAACGCGGTTCCTAGAACAATATCCCGATCTGTTTCCGGTTTATGGCTTCCTTCGATTATTTTTAATATTCCAACGCTTCCCGGATCGTCCCAGAAAGACGAGTCTAAAGAACGCACTGTAACGCCAGTTTTATTATTTTTTGCGGCGATTACTCCCATTCCGCGCTGTTCTTTCCAGACTCCTCTTATACCGTCAATTTCTTTGATTGTATTAACAGAGTTTATATAATTTTCATTATCATCATTAAAATAATTATTCATTTCAAAAATTTGCAGATGAGCGGAACCTGCTTCTAAATATCTGTCTAATATTCCTCTAATCATACCATCAGCGACAATCAACGTCACAATTATCGGAACTAAACTAACAGCGATTCCCGCCGCGGCTCCGCGCAGATAGCGGACTGTCTCTTTCGCGCGTCCCCATAAATATCTTAAAGCGATAAAAAACGCGGCGTTTGTTTTCAATTTATTATTCCTATTGCTGATTCCTTCGCCAACTGACCGTTCTCCAGCACAAGACGAACATCGGCGTTAGACGCAACTTTTTTATCATGCGTAACAATAATTAAAGTTTTATTCCGCTTTTTAGCGTTTTCGAATAAAAGCCGCGTTACAATTTCGCTGTTCTGCGGATCCAAATTTCCTGTCGGCTCGTCGGCAAGTATTAACGCCGGATCGTTAACAAGCGATCTCGCTACAGCTACTCTTTGCCTCTCTCCTCCTGAGAGCTGCGAAGGAAAGTGAGAAGAGCGATCTTCCATATTAATGTCAGCTAACAATTGCCTGGCTCTGTCAAGGGCTTCCTTCTTTTTTATACCGGCGATAAATGCGGGAAGCATAACATTTTCAAGCGCTGTAAAATCTTTTAAGAGATAATGAAATTGAAAAATAAAACCCATTTTCTTTGAACGGAAAATCGTAATTTCTTTTTCCGAAAAAGAAGTGATTTCGTCCATGCCTACAAAAACGCTTCCTTCGTCGGTTTTATCAAGTCCTCCGATAATATTTAAGAGAGTGCTTTTTCCGCTTCCGCTCTGTCCACTGATTGCGGCGGACTTTCCCTCTTCTATCTCAAAATTAATGCCTTTTAAAATATAAAGCGTTTCATCGCCAGATTTATAATTTTTTACGATATCATTTACCTTTATAAGAATTTTATTTTTTAATTCATCACTCATAACGCAGCACCTCCGCAGGCTGTATTTTAATTGCTTTTCTTGACGCGAACCACGCGGCAACTAAAGCTGACAAGAAACCAAATAAAAATATTATTACAACTTCCTCAAATATTATTCTTGACGGTATCTCTTTAATGTAAAAAATTGTCGGTGAGAATATTGAAAAGTTTCCTGTACCGATTCCTCCTAATCGTTCAATCAGCGCGTTAATCAATCCAATAAAGAAATTAACGGCATTTTCTATCATGGTAAAAAATCCCGGAATGTTAAATGCTATTAATAATCCTAAAACCAGTCCGATTACAGCGCCTGAAAAACCAATAATCGCTCCGTCTAAGATAAAAACAAACTGTACTGATTTTCTGCTTCCGCCTACCGCGCGCATAAGCGCGATTTCTTCCCGGCGCTGAAGTACTGATCTTCTTTGCGCTTGAAAAATATTAAGACCTACTACAATAAAAATAATCCCTACAAGTATAAACATAAAAAGTTTTTCTGTTCTCAAAGCGCCGAAAAACGAACGGTTATAATCGCGCCAGCTTGAAATTTTTACCCCTTCGTAATTTAATAATTTTCTTTGCAGAAGCTCCTCTGCATTTTTATCGTGGAAACGATTATTTAATTTTATCCCGATTTTTAATCCGCATTCATTATCATCGAATATTTTACTATTAATATTTATGACAGCCCAAGTACAGTCATATTCATAATAATTTGTATTAAATATTCCTTTAACCGTAAAAAAATCAAGACCATTATCATCTTCCGAGGATAAAATTCCTGTTATTGAATATATCGCAACTTCATCTCCTATATTAAGCCCTAGCCTTCTTGCTAATTCCGTTCCTAAGACAATATTGTTTGTATCAGATATATCAAAACTGCCTTCTCCGTATTCGGAAAAATCCATTTTCTCATTCATCTTATCATCAAGCTCTAAAGCATTCTCCGGGAGTCCGCGGATTAAAATCGCCTGCATTGATGCTCTTCTTCCTCTTGACAGCGCTTGAAATTCCTTAAACGGAACAGCCGCTCTTACGCCTGCTAAGCTTGATGATTCGTTTTGAATTTCATTTAACATTTTTGGATCAAACGATTCAACGCGAAGATGATAAGAAGAAATTTCCAGTATGCTTTCGATAAAACCAAGCTGAAACCCGTTCATTACAGCGATTATAATTATTAAAGCGAGAACTCCGACAGCGATTCCAAGAATCGATAAAACAGGAGAGCTGGACATTCCTTTAAAAATATAACGGGAGGCTACAAAAAATGACCAAAAATTCTTCAATTTCTTACCCTTGTTTCAGAAATTAATATTCCGTCTTCCCATTCAGCGCGAAGCACCAGAACATTATTAAAATACAGCTCTTCAATTTCTTTTTTTCCTTCCAATCTGACAAGACGCTCTAAATTTCCATTCTTTAGATTTCTTTCAATTATTATATCACCTGCGTTATTATATTGATACTCTGCCGTCAGCACTGTGTCATTTTCTGTTTTAATTGTTGAAATAATGCGTCCATCTTTCCATGTGTTAACAATAAACCAGATAACTTCTCCTTCATCATCATAAAGAGTCTGTCTTATAATTCTGCTCTTGTCATCGGTGTCTGTTACCATTCTTGAATCTGCGAAGAAATAAACATCCCCGAAAAATTCAGGATATAGATTTAACCGCTCTGAAATAAAAGAATCAGTTTTCGCCGAATCCATCAGGCTGCTTTTAAATGTTATGTATAATTGATTATACGCTATTTGCGTATCAATATGAAATACTCTTTCTATTGATCTTAAAGATAAAGATCTGTTATACCGCATAAAATCAGTATACGCTTTAATATATTCTTTTTTTTCTTCATATACGTAAAATATCGAATTAATCAGTAAATCATCTATTACTTCATATTCTGTTTTGTTTTTATTACCGTCTTCAAAAAATCTGTATTCTGTAATTAATACGGAGTTTTCGTTAAATATTTCTATAAATCCCGATCTGTTATCAACAACTAATCCGATCTTAGCGATATTATTTTCTATTTCTATTTCTATTTCAATTTCATTTATTTCAGTTTCATCTACTTCAGTTTCATATAACGTTTCGGCAATTTTATCAGTAACATGAACTTCGTTTAATATTTGATTTTCTAAAAAAACGGCGTTTAATCTTGTAATTCCGTTACTGTCTTTAAACAGCCATTGTGTTCTTATTTGTTCGCCTTTTTTATACAGCGCTCTGATTTCTAATTTATAATCCGATTCATAATAGGGAAATAAAAACTCGGGCAATTCATCATCATGCGCGAATATCACAGCCAAGGCGTATTCGTTTCGCAGCGCGGCAAGTCTTGACATAACTTCTTCCAGCGCCATTCCGCCTGCGTTTGATCGATACCATCTTGCAGGTTTTAACCATTCTATTGCTATCTCGTCGGTTTCTTCTGCTTCATAGTCAGGAAGAAAAAAATCCAACTCCTGGGTCAAAGCGATAATTCCCGCAAAAAAAACAAGAACAAGAAATGTAAGCAGTATGATTTTTTTATTCAATGCCGGTAAATTCCTTTGAAAATTTTATAGAATCAAATACGTCAATATCAGAATATTTTTCACCGTTGCAAATATATTTAATCGGTATTTTCAAGTCTGATACAATCGAAAAAATCACTCCGCCTTTAGCGGTGGAATCGTATTTTGTAAGTATTATTCCGTCTATATTAACCGCAGAATGAAACGTCTGCGCTTGTTCCAGCGCATTTCTTCCTGTCGTTGCGTCTAACACCAGATATTTTAGATAACATAAAGAACGTACCGCCGCTGTTTTTGACTCCACTACTCTGTCGATTTTTTTTAATTCTTCTACAAGCGCGGATTTTGTATGCATTCTTCCGGCAGTATCCGCGATAACGGTATCTGCGCCGCTTGAAATCGCGGCTTCTAAAGCGTCATAAACAACAGCGGCAGGATCTCCGCCTTGTTTATGTGCGACAATTCGGGTTTCAAGTTTTTGCGCGTGTATTTTCAATTGATCGATAGCCGCTGCTCTGAATGTATCCGCCGCGGCAAGCACTGCTTTTTTATTGTATTTAGTTGTTAAAAGATTTGTAAGTTTCGCCGCTGTTGTGGTTTTACCGACGCCGTTTACACCTAACAGTAAAATCACTGTAAATTTATCTGATTGTGCTTCATCATTATTATATTTTACTTTAGAAAGTTCTTCTTGTAAAAGAGCGGTTAATTCTTCTAATAAATTTACATTACTGTTTTTTTTGCAGCGTTCTTTCAGGTTTTCGGTCATTTTATACGCTTGAGAAGCTCCGAAATCTCCTTCAATTAAAAGATCGCAAAGATCATCAATATCATCCTGATTAATTGAAGTCTTTCCTGAAAAAAATAATTTTAATCTTTCGCCGAATTTCATTTTCTTCTCGCCGGTTTCATTATAGACGGTGTGCCTTTTCCTGAATTAATAATATATCTTATCATACGATAAACGCTATACGCTGATACTGCTCCGAAAACCGCCAGCGTAGCGCCGGAAGCATAATACATATTTACATAATTTTTTTGAAATCTGCCGTCAATACTGCCGCCGTAAGCACCTGCTACATTATTATATTGACCATAAGTATAATATATAATCCACGCCGTAATGCCTGTTATCCACATCCCGCCCCATGTCCAATAATAAATATCTCTATCTTTGTTAATACGTTCTTTTCCAAGCGGTATTGTAGTTCTAAAAGGAATTACTTGATAATATTCAGGGATATTCGGCGTTTGAAAAACAATCGAACCGCTTTGCAATAAATGAGAATTATCTTTTTTATTGATTTTATCAGGAAGCTGCCCGTCGGGTTTTATTCCTTCCGATATAATTTCGATGTATTCCATTTTATTCGAAGGAAGACGAAGGGTCATAGGCGATTCTCCCGCATATAACGCTCCGTGATAAACATGTCCGTCTCTTTTTCCGAATATTTCCGTATCTCCGTAAGAAAGAGGATTTAATCTTATATTTAAATTTATCTGTTCCCCCTGCGCAATTTCTGTTTCAAATGTAATGCTGTCATGCTCCGGCGCGGAAGCTGTAACTATTATTTTCCCCGGCGGATATTCAAGATTTGCGATTTCGCCTCTTCCTACAAACGATCTATTAATAAGCACCAGCGTATCCTGAGGTTCTGTTTTTACCGATACAATCGCGGGTCTGTTACCCGAAAGCATTACTAAAAGTCTTCGCGTAATTTCTTCAACCGCGCTGTTAAAATCGTTATGCGAAAACATAATACTGTCTTCCCATATAATTGATCTTGTGTAAAGAGCGTACAATTTTAATGACAGAAAAAATCTTCCGTGAAAATCACTGACAGAGCATTTTAAAAAAGCGTCAGCTTTATTATCTTTTAAAAATTTCACTTCATTTCCTTCATCAGGATATGCGGGGAAAATATGTTCAAGATTTCTCTCATGCAGTTTAAATTCCGGCTCTCTGTTAATCAGCGGTATATTTTTTTCTACTTCCTCATAATTAAGTCTCAATGCTTCAATTTCTTTATCGATTTTTTTTATATGCTGCTTGTAGCGCCAATCCGCTTCTCCTCGGTATATTATCCTTGAGCGTTCATCGAGTTTCGCGGCTATTGTTTTTGCGGCGGCGGTGCGTTCATTCGCATGGGCGTATCCTTCGTAATACGCGTATTCAGGAGATATTCTTGTTCTATAATTAATTGTGTTAATTCTCGCGACTAATTCTCTGGAAACAGCGTCGGATACATTTCTTTTTTCTGCCGGTAATGCTGAATTATCAAATTCAGTTATACAAAGTATCCATTCATCATTTTGAGTTTTTATTTCATCCTCATCCTGCGTTCCCCTTGCGAAAACATTTATCGCCGTTATAAGAAGCATGATAATTAAAACAAATTCTTTTACCCTCAATCTAACTGCTCCCTACAAATCATCATCATCTACCGTATAATCCATCGCAGTATTCTGCCATGACGCTTTTAAATACGCTTCTATAAAAGGATCGATGTCACCGTCCATAACAGCTTGTATGTTTCCTTTCTCAACTTTTGTTCTGTAATCTTTTACCATCGTATACGGCTGAAACACATAAGACCTAATCTGATGACCCCATGAGATATCTTTTTTCTCCTGTGAGAATTTGGCGTTTTCTTTTTCTTTCTCCTGACGATAATGTTCGTAAAGACGCGCTTTTAAAATGCTCATTGCAATCGCGCGGTTTTTGATCTGGCTGCGTTCGTTCTGACAGGCTACGACAATACCTGTAGGCAAGTGGGTAAAGCGAACCGCGCTGTCGGTCTTGTTAACATGCTGACCGCCGGCGCCTCCTGCGCGGTATGTGTCAACGCGCAAATCTTCCGGTTTTATTTCAACCTCGATTGTGCCGTCGATAACAGGAAAAATATAAACAGAGGCGAAAGACGTGTGCCTCCTCGCGTTCGAGTCAAAAGGGCTAATCCTGACAAGCCTGTGAATGCCTGACTCTCCTTTCAAATAACCGTAAACAAAATCGCCGTTGATTTGACATGTGGCGGATTTGATCCCGCCCTCGGCTTCCTGCATGTCAACTTCCTCAACCTTAAAACCTTTTTGCTCTGCCCAGCGGATGTACATGCGGTAAAGCATCTGCGACCAATCGCAAGCCTCGGTTCCGCCGGCGCCCGAGTGAACTGTAAGAAAACAAGGATTTTTATCCATCTCTCCTGACATCAATTCAAAAATATTTTGTTTCTCATAACGTTCTAATAAATCATTAAAAGTTTTTTTTATACCCGCGCATTCGCTTTCGTCTTTCGCTTCGATCGCAAGTTCAAAAAGCGCTTGCAAATCCTGCATTTCAGTAAACAGCGCTTTCCATGGCTCATAACGGTTTCTAAGACTCTTCATGGCAGCCATAGTTTTATCGACATTTTCCTGATCGTTCCAGAAACCGGGTTCTGCGGTTTTTTCTTCTAATTCGGAAATCCTCTGCGCGAATGCGGCGTCTTCAAAGACGCCTCCATGTTTCATTGATTTTTTTGTTTAAATCGCCGATCGGCGATGAAAGTTCGGCAAGTTCCATGATTACCTCTTATTATAATATAGTACCAGAATATAGTAAATATTAATGTTTTTCAACTATATAAGTTAGATATTGCGTACAATGGGATTATATCATATTTTTCTTTACGAGCGTAATTTTCCAGTGATGTTCTAATACCTCTGGAAATATTTTTTTCTTTCATAAATATTTCAAGGCTTTTCATGCCGCCTTGAACGCCTGATTTTACCTCTATCGGAACGATAGATGAACCGTTTTGAATCAAATAATCGATTTGTGCGCTGCTTTGCGCTTTTTCCTTACTCCAGCAATATAATTGTCTTTTGGCGTAAGTGCCTCCGTTTTTTAAAAGTTCAAGACCGCAAAATATTTCCGCTAACGCTCCTTGATTTACAGTTTTAAAATCATTTGTGATAAGTAATTTGGACATATCGATGCCTAGTACATGAAGAAAGATACCTGTATCGCATGGAATGATGCGCCTGTATTTTGGATTTATTTCTGCTCCAAGCGGGATGCCGTTTGCCGCGCTGTGAGTAACAGGAATCGCGAGTCCTGCCATAATGAGAAGTTCAAGCGCTTGTTTTACTCTTGCATTCCCTGTCTCGACAGCGGCATGTTCATAAATAAATTTACCTTGTGTCTGCCGCATAACCGATTCAAAGACTTCGTTTAAAATTAAGGAAGGCATTTTTTTCCGGTATTTTGAAAAATCATCCCTGAATGTGTTAATTATATTTTCGATTATTTTATGACTTTTTAACAAATCTTTAGTTTGCAAATAACACGCGGCTGCTTCCGGCATACCGCCGACAAGCATAAAAATTTTAAGATAGTCTATTAATTGTTTGTGAATAGGTAATGGAAGCGGATTATCAGGATTTGCGTTTTTACACGCGTCAAGGAGCATTTGTTCGCCTGACGCTCCTAAAAATTCATAAAACGAAAACGGATACATATACTCGGAATTGAGTCTTCCTACGCCGAATGACGGAATTTCTTTAATTGCAAATTCTAACATGGAACCTGCGGCAATAACATGCTGAGCGGGATATTTTTCATAAAAATATCTTAAATATTTTATAGCCTCGATACAGTTTTGGATTTCATCAAAAAATAAAAGCGTCTGTCCGGGGATTATCGGCGTTTTAACATAAACCGATAAATGACCGCAAATTTCAGCCGGGTCAAGATTCATCTTAAAAAATTCGCCTGCTTCGGAATCATCATCAAAGTTGATTTCCACATAATATTTAAATTGCTTTCCGAACGATCTGACGGCTGATGTTTTCCCGATCTGCCTTGCTCCTCTTAGTAAAAGCGGTTTTCGCCTGTCATCCTTTGCCCATAAAGTTAAAACTGAGTCAATATCTCTTTTTATATAATCGTTTTTCATAATTATCAATTTATATGGGTAATAATAATGCTTTTTAATTAAAATATCAAGGTAAAAATGGAAACATTTTATCAAAAAATCAAGGTAAAAATTAGTATAATTCATCAAAATATCAAGGTAATATTTAATCAATAATATCAAAATATAAGGGTAATAATGAATAGATTTAATTAAAATATAAGGGTAAAAACCATGTGATAAATATTATTGACTTGTTTTTTGAAAAATATTTTACATAAAAAAATATCTAAACACATGATTAGTAGTACTAGCCAATTTATTAAAAAATTATTACAATGCCACATGGATAAATTAATCATCAAAGGAGCGCGCGAGCATAACTTAAAAAACATCGATTTGGAGCTGCCGCGCGACAAGCTAATCGTAATTTCAGGGCTTTCCGGTTCAGGCAAGAGTTCCTTGGCTTTTGACACTATTTTCGCCGAAGGACAGCGCCGTTATGTGGAAAGTTTATCAGCTTACGCCCGCCAGTTTTTAGGGCGCATGGATAAACCCGATTTAGATTATATTGAGGGGCTATCCCCTGCTATTTCTATCGAGCAAAAAACAACACACCGCAATCCGCGTTCGACAGTCGGAACGGTAACTGAAATTTACGATTACTACCGTCTGCTCTATGCGAGAATCGGCGTCCCGCATTGTCCTTTGTGCGGCAAGGAAATTCGCGAGCAGCCTATCGATTCAATTGTCGATACGATCATGCAATTCAAAGAAGGATCGAAGATTCAGCTTTTGGCTCCTGTTATCAGAGGTAAAAAAGGCGAGCATCAAAAAATTATCGAGGACGCGCACAAGGCGGGATTCGCCCGCGCCAGAATTGACGGAGTTCCCGTAAGCCTCGACGAAAGCATCAAACTTGATAAACAAAAAAAACACTCCATAGAAATTATCGTAGACCGCCTTGTCATCGCTAAAGACATCCGCGCGCGTTTAGCCGAATCTGTCGAAACTTCGATGCAGACCGCCGACGGTCTTATGATTGTTTTGATTAATGAGGATGGCGCTTCCGGCGAATCTACCCGAGGAAAAAGCAGCGAGCAGATTTTTTCACAGAAGAACGCGTGCCCTGACTGCGGCGTTTCAATTCCTGAATTGCAGCCTCGATTATTTTCGTTTAACAATCCTTTTGGAGCATGCCCGGGCTGCTCGGGTATCGGCACAAAAATGGAATTTGATCCTGATCTTGTGATCCCTGATAAATCACTTTCTTATAACGAAGGCGGCGTAATTCCTTATAACCCGGACAGCGCGTGGCACTCAAGCCGTTTTAAAGCGCTTGCTAAGCATTACGGCTTTAGTCTTGATACTCCGTTTAACAAACTGCCAAAAAAAATTGTTAACGCGATTCTATATGGAACAGAAGATGAAGTTAGAGTGAAATACGTTAACCGCAATAAAACCGGTTCCTTCCAGTACAACACTCAATTCCCCGGAATCTTGGAAGAATTACGCCGACGTTACATGGAAACACAGTCGCAGGGCGTTAAAGACTGGCTTGAAAAATTTATGAGCCAAACGCACTGCGACGACTGCGACGGAAAAAGATTAAAGCCGGAAGTGTTAGCCATCACTATCGGAACAAGTAATAAAGAGAAGAAATATTCTAAAGGCATTAATATTTGGGAGTTATCAAAACTTTCTGTTACAGATACGTTGAATTTTTTTGATACTTTAAAACTCAACGCAAACGAAAATAAAATCGCCTATCAAATTTTAAAAGAAATAAAATCGCGCCTTGGATTTATGCAGAATGTGGGGCTTGATTATCTAAGCCTTGAGCGCAAAGCCTCTACTCTTTCAGGCGGCGAGGCGCAGAGAATAAGACTTGCTACTCAAATCGGTTCAAGCCTTGTAGGCGTTCTTTACATTCTTGATGAGCCGTCTATCGGGCTTCATCAAAGAGACAACCAGCGTTTAATAGATACCCTCCTCTATCTGCGCGACCTTGGCAACACGCTGATTGTTGTCGAGCATGACGAACAGACTCTGCGAACTGCGGATCATATTGTCGATTTGGGACCGGGCGCAGGCGTTCACGGCGGAAATATTGTCGCGCAAGGGACTCCGCAAGCGGTTATGAAAGAAAAGAACAGCCTTACAGGTCAATACTTAGCCGGAAACCTGCGGATTGATATTCCGAAAAAAAGACGCGAAGGCAACGGAGCAAAATTAAAACTGCGCGGAGCAAGCGAGCACAATTTAAAAAATATCAATGTAGAAATTCCTCTGGGGATTTTTACTTGTATTACGGGAGTTTCAGGATCGGGTAAATCGACTCTGTTATCTGACGTTTTATATCCCGCGCTCGCAAATAAAGTTTACGGATCGAATCGTCCGGAAGGAGCGTATAAAAAACTTGAAGGATGTGAGCATATCGACAAAGTAATCGATATCGATCAAAGTCCGATAGGAAGGACTCCGCGCTCAAACCCGATAACTTATGTCGAAGGGTTTACCGCAATAAGAGATATGTTTGCCGCTCTTCCCGATTCAAAAATGAGAGGATACAAAGCCGGCCGTTTTTCGTTTAACGTTCGCGGCGGCAGATGCGAAAATTGCGAGGGAGACGGAACAATAAAAATCGAGATGAACTTTCTGCCGGATGTTTACATAACATGCGATGTCTGCGGCGGAAAAAGATTCAACAAAGAGACTCTGGAAATCCGCTACAAAGGAAAAAATATCTGCGATATTTTAGACATGACTATCGAAGAAGCCGCTGATTTCTTTGCTCCAATTCCGCAGATTGCCCGCAAGATGCAGACCCTCCTTTCTGTAGGTTTGGGTTATGTGAAACTCGGACAGTCAGCGCTCACGCTTTCAGGCGGCGAAGCTCAGCGCGTAAAACTTGCTTTAGAGCTGTCAAAACGCTCTACAGGCAGAACTTTGTATATTTTAGACGAGCCGACAACCGGTCTTCATTTTGCCGATGTCAAACAGCTTATGGACGTTATTCAAAGGCTGGTAGATCAGGGAAATACTGTTATAATGATAGAACATAATCTTGATGTGCTCCTGCAGGCGGATTATATTATCGATCTTGGTCCTGAAGGCGGCGAAAAAGGCGGACAGGTAATCGCGGTTGGAACACCCGAACAAATCGCCAAAATAAATGCTTCCTACACAGGATACTACATCACGCAGATGTTAAAACAAAGCGCGCAAAGAAAGAACAAGAAATAATGTATGGATAAACGTAAGATTAAAATAAAATTTACCGCAGAGTTACAAAGAGAATTATGCAAGGTTCGTTTGTATTTTAATATCTTACTTATCATATTTATTTTTTCTTTGCCGCCATTGTTCGCGCAGGAAGCTGAAACAGAAACCGCAGAAGATCAATCTGAAGAAACCGTAATTCCGCCGAATCCGGCAAGCCAACGGTTAGAAATGGAAATAAAAACTTCAACCCTAGCCGAGCTTGCAGTATGGTGCCGTACTCTGGGACTTACGGAAAACGGCACAAGAGATGAATTATCAAACAGAATCAGAGAACATTTAAATGTGCCGAAACCGGCGGTGTCGGAATCAAGTCAGAAAATAATTGTTATCGAATCCGCTCAAACATCTGAATATTTTTCTATCGATGTAATAGGCGAAGATTACGCCAGATTAAAAGGCGATGTTAATATCAGTTTAATTGACGGGGCTGCAACGCACAGAATCCGCGCTGACGAAATTCTTTTTAACAGAACAAGAAGCATAATAACTGCGCGCGGAGGAATAGTATATGAAAAAAATGATAACGACGGAACAGAAATATTCCGCGGAGAAAATATCACAGTTAACATTGATACATGGGAGAGCGTATTTCTGGACGGCAGCACAGAAAAAAGATTGGATAATGACGGAACATCCTATTTATTTACAGGAACAGTAATTTCGCGTACAGAGAACGATACTACAATTCTGCGCAAAGCAACCATAAGAAGCGCGAATAACGAGGAGGCATTATGGTCAATCAGCGCTTCAAAAATCTGGCTGCTTCCTACATCGGATTTCGCAATCGCTAACGCTGTTTTAAAAGTAGGTGAAATTCCGGTGCTTTATATTCCTTTCTTTTTTTTCCCGGGTGATGATCTGGTTTTCCATCCGGTTTTGGGAGTTCGAACCAGAGAAGGCGCATTTATTCAAACAACAACGTACATTTTAGGACAGCCAAAAGCCGACCCAAACGAAACAAGTTCGTTAAGCAAAATAATGGGCAGCAACGATGATAAAGAAAAAAAACTCAGCGGGCTTTTCCTGCGAAGCACCGGAAAAAAATATATCGATCAAAACGAAATCAGTTTAAAACTATTGCTTGATTATTATATTAACTTAGGCGCGTATCTTGGAATTGATTTAAATATCCCTAAAATTAAAATATTAAATCCGCTGGAATTTTCTTTTGGTTTCGGATTCTCAAGGACATTAACGGAAAGAACTTTTATTCCGTTTAAACCCAATGATGACGGTGTTTTTGACGGAAAATATAATTGGGATCATTCATATTTCTTTTCAAAGGAAGTACCGTTCAGATACCGTATGCGTTTTGGCAGTTCGATCAGCGGAAGATACGGAAGTTTAGCGTGGAGTTTTCCGTTTTTTTCAGATCCCTACATGGAAACGGATTTTCTTAACAGATCCGAAAGCATGGATTTTATGAATATGATTCAATCGGGTATGGACGCATTAACTAATGACGCGACTATACAAAGCGAAGCAGCCACATATCAATGGCATGTAAACGGAAATATTAATCCTAACTTACCGGTTTTAGCTCCTTATATATCCAGAATATCAATATCAAATATCTCTACGACATTAACATTCAGAACGCTCCGTGATGACGCTATCTACAGCAATAACAGCGAAGATCCCAGACGCGTTTTCTACGCGCCGGATAAATTAACAATTTATAATATCTCAGGGGCAATATCGGGCACTCCTCTGACAATCGGCGGCGCAGGAATTATAAAACCAAAAAAAGCCGAAGATGAAACGCCTCATCCGCTTGACGGCATCGGCACGCCGATTTCTCCCTGGTCAAATGAAGATAAATCATCGGAAGAATCAAAGTCTAATCAAAATGCAAATTCGCAGAACGCGCCTGTAATAGAAAATATCGTTCCGCCTGTTATTAATCAGGCTTTTAATCTTCCGCGGATGGGAAACGCAAGATTTATAATTGATTATTCGATAACGCCGACAAGCTCAGCGGAATTGCAGTTTTTAAATACTAAATGGAAAGCCTACGAAGATGTAAAGTGGGATGAAAAACAATCGATTCTGACAAGCGTCGGAGGAAACGCAAGCTTAAATTTCCGCGTTGATCATACAAACGGATTATTCAGCAACACAGTTTCATTCACCGGAAGCGGCACATGGCGTGATTATAATTATTTAAACGAAGAAGCGTTTATAGAAAACGGAACGTTAAACGAAGATAAATTAAATGCCGCAAAAAGACAGCAGTACGGCCAGACTAACTACTCTACATTTTACGCGTATAACGGCACTGTCCGTCCTTTTTACAGAAATGAAATCTTTTCTCAAACTAATTTTCAATATAATTTTCGCGGCACTCTTGTAAGATCAAAAAGATATGACGCGGCGGCAAGCCCAGACGGTCCTGAGGTTACTCCTGTGCTTGGTTTATGGGCAAAAGAAGAAAGAAAAGACGGCGTGGATATTTTCGGACTAACCAATCACAGAATATCGGCAAATCTTTCGGCTGTTTTTTTAGATCAGCAGCAGACGCTTTCTTTCAGCGCGGATCTCCCTCCGCTTGATGAAACGTTGATAACAAACATGACAATCAGGTTATGGATTTCCGAATCAAATTTAAATTTTCGTTTTGAAAAACCGTCAACACCTCCCGCAGGAAAAGAAGAAGGCGATTGGGTAAAGAAACCGGTTTTTTTTACGCAAACTCTCAAATTTAATAATAAATCAAAAAAAATGAACGGCGTTTTTTCATTTCATCTTGTAGCAGACCCAGAACTAGTTGATGATAAAACACAAGTAACAAATATTACAACATCATTAGTATTATGGAATTTTAAAACTTCGTTTCAAGCTCTGCGGATAAAAAAATCCGTATTTGTTGATAATATAACAGGAACGGGAGGAAGCTGGATTACAGAAGGAGAGCCGACATTGCTTCCTAAGGAATTGGCGTTTTCCTTTAATTATTCTGTTTCAAGCAAAGAATATACTAAGAGAAAATTAGTTTTATCTTTTAACATAAATACATCGCTTAATTTTGATCTCCAGCAGCATACAAATTCAAATTTCAATCTGACTCTGGGATTCGGTTTAATTATGACGCGGTTTTTAGAAATTACATTTTCCGCGACTGTTAATAATTCGGTTATATGGCGTTATTTTAAATGGATTCCCGGTTTGAGTGATTTGACGCGCATGTATCCTGACGGACCTCAGAATAATATATTCATTGATTTATGGGATTCATTTAATTTTCTCGATGATTCAAAACGGCGCAGAACGGGATTTAAAATTCAAAGATTAAATTTATCGATTATTCATTTTCTCGGAGATTGGAATGCGGAATTAGGCGTTTCTATGTATCCGTATCTTCAAGAAAACAAATATAAATTGGTCGCTGATGTGAAATTTTTAATTCAATGGAAACCTATTATAGAAATAAAAACTGATATTGGTTATGACGGAAAAACAGAAAAATGGTCAAGACGATAATCATCAGGAAATTTTATCTACTTGACTATGCTGTTTTTACAATTATAAAATGAATCAAGAGGTTTTTTTGGAGGAAAGCGCGTCAAATACAATTTCCCGCGGCATTACAATCGCATTTGATAACAAAGATTTACTGTCCGGTATTTGCGGGGTAAATGATGAAAACTTAAAAGTGATAGAAAGTTCTATCGGAGGTTTTATCACTGCGAGAGGAAACGAGATTCATTTTGAAAGCCGTGACGAAAACGCCGGTCTTTCGCATAAAAGGTTTAAATCGATGATCGATAATTTGATCAATCAAGTAAACGAAGGCGAAGAGCCGTCCGCGGAATATATCCGCGCCGCAGCCTCGGAATTTATTACAACACAATCGGAAGAAAACAAAGAAGATCTGCTGCGCGATTGTATGATTCAAATACCTCACGGGTTTAACCGCGTGTATCCGCGAAGTAAAAATCAAGCGTTGTATATAAAAGGAATGAGAGAGAACGAAATCTGTTTTTGCGCAGGACCTGCGGGGACAGGAAAAACTTATATCGCAATCGCTCATGCTTTACAATTGCTGCTTTCAAAAAAAATTCGAAAGCTTGTTCTTACCCGCCCTGTCGTTGAAGCAGGCGAAAACTTAGGATTTCTCCCGGGCGACCTCGCTCAAAAAATCGATCCGTATTTAAAGCCGCTTTATGACGCAATGGAATCCATGATTCCCTACGAAGTGATCAACCGCATGGAAGAAACCCGCTCTATCGAAATCGCTCCTCTTGCGTACATGCGCGGAAGAAGCTTAAACGATTGCATGGTTATTCTTGACGAAGCGCAAAACACGACAAAAGAGCAGATGAAAATGTTTTTAACAAGAATCGGTACAGGAGCAAGAGCTGTAATAACGGGAGATTCTACTCAGATCGATCTTGGGCGTAAATCAGATTCGGGATTGCTTCACGCTTTGGAAATTTTAAGAAATATCGAGGGACTGCATTTTGCGTTTTTACAAACAGGCGATGTAGCGCGCAATCCTCTCATAAAAAAAATAATACAGGCTTACGATGAAAATAAAAACTGAGAAAATTAAAAACTATTTTTCACAGCGCTTTGCTTTAATCCGATCGGGTCCTAATATTTTCAGCTTTGTTCTTTGCGCCGCCGGAGCGCTGGTAATAATCGGAAGCAATTATAATACAGCCTCTCACGATTTTAGATACGTGATCGGCAGCGTTTTCCTTATCCTACTTAATTATTCGCTTTATTTTATTTTATGCGGATCGAAGATTCAAAGAAGAGTTCTTTCAAACAGCGAGCGGTATTTAGCCGCATCATTAATCGGCTCTTATATAATCGGCACTGTGCTTATCGATAATCTTTCGCCTGTTTTTGAAGGTTTCCCTGTCGCGCTCGCGATTCCGACCGCTCTCTTTATAATGTTGTTCGCTGTTTTTTTCGGGAAACGCACGGCAATGATAATGGCGATCGCTCTTCCGCTCGGTTCGTATTTCGCAGGCGCTTACGACATGTATTCGTATTTAATCGCGCTTGTTTCGGGAGCTGTCTCTTCGACTGTTCTTCATAAAGCGCAGAACAGAATGAGTCTGATAAAAGCAGGTCTCATTATCGCCGCGGCAAACTGTTTCGCAGTTATTGTTGTTTTATTGCTGCGCCAGTCAAACCTAATTAATTATCCCTCTCCTCTTTTTTGGGCGGCTCTAAACGGCATCGCCTGCGGTATGCTCATCTTGGGTTTTCTCCCTGTTCTTGAGCACGCGCTTAACGCGATCACTCCTTTCAGGCTTATGGAACTTTCCAATTTAAACGCGCCGGTTCTCCGCAAATTATTCATGACTGCGCCGGGAACTTACACCCATTCGCTGATGGTAGCAAACCTCGCAGAACAGGCGTGTCAGGATATCGGCGCGAACGCTCTTTTAGCCCGCGTCGGAGCGTATTACCACGATATCGGTAAAATGGATAACCCCGATTACTTTGTCGAAAATCAAACCGATCATAACAGGCATGACGAAATCGCTCCCCGCCTTTCTGCGACAATTATCCGAAGCCATGTAAAAGTCGGCGTTGAAAAAGCGCTCAGTTTAAAACTTCCCAAAGATGTAATATCGATAATCGCGGAGCATCACGGAAACTCGATCATTTCGTGGTTTTACAATAAAGCGACAGAAAATGAAGTCACCGTAAACTCCGAGGATTTCTCTTATCCGGGTAGTCCGCCAAAAACGAAGGAATCGGCGATTGTAATGCTTGCCGACATCACCGAAGCTGCGGTGCGCACATTAAACAAACCTACCGCGAACAAGATTGATAAATTTATCCAGCAGTTGTTTGACGCAAAAATCGAACACGGACAATTATCCCAGTCTGATCTTTCCTTCAGCGAACTGGAAATAATTAAAAAATCGTTTGTAAGAGTTCTCGCAGGTTATTACCATTCAAGAATCGAGTATCCGAAGCAGCCCAAAGAGGAACCTGATGAATAATGTAACAATCAATGTTGAAGAGGTGCCTCCGCCTATATGGAGCGATAACGCGCTCAAATTCGCTCTGAAAGTTCTGGACGAAATAACGCGCGAAAATTGGGAGCTATCGATTCTATTTTGCGGCGATAAAAAAATGACAGAATTGAATTCTCAATATAGAAATAAAAATGAACCCACAGACATTTTATCTTTTCCGCTGGGAGAAACAATAAATGACAGCGGAAAAAATATTTATTTCCCGGGCGATATCGTTATCTCACTAGATACTTTAACGGAAAATTCAAAATATTTTAATATAAGCGCCGATGAGGAGTTACGAAGATTGATAATTCATGGTATTCTACATTTAAACGGTATGGATCACAAAACAACGGATTCAAGCGAGCCGATGCTTGCGCTGCAGGAGGAAATACTGAACAAGTTAAAAAATGAGCGCGTAATGCTTAGCTGTGGGGGAGAAAAGTGAAAACTCCCTTCAAAATAAATACTCAGGCAATCAAGGATTTAGAAGACGAGCAAAAACAGATGATTCGCGGCGTTGTCAAGTTATCAGAGACAACAGTCAAAGAAGTGATGGTTCCAAGAACCGACACTGTTTTTATTTCCGCGGATGATTCAAAAGATGAACTCTTAAAAAAAATCACCGAGAGCGAGCACTCGCGCTTTCCGGTTTATAAAGACACTGTCGATAATGTAATCGGAATCCTCCATGTTAAAGATATTTTAATAGCCCTTGTAAACGAAAAACCAATCGAAATAAACGCATTTGTCAGAAAGCCGTTTTTTATTCCGGTTTCAAAACATATCGATGATCTTCTGCGCGAGCTTCGCCGCAAAAAAGTGCATATCGCCGTTGTCGTAGACGAATACGGCGGCGTATCAGGCATCGTTTCCATGGAAGACATAATCGAAGAAATTATCGGCGACATTCAGGATGAGTTCGATCATGAAACAGAGGATGTCGTAAACTTAAGCGAAGGGATGTGGCTTTGCGGCGCAAGAGTCAATCTCAAATTATTAGCGGAAGAAACAGAACTGGAACTACCAGTAGATGATTTCGACACGCTCGGCGGTTTTGTTTTTGATCTGTTCGGTAAAATCCCCGTCAAGAATGAAAAAATCGTTTATAAAGATTATGATTTTATTATTCAGGAAATGGACGGGCATAAAATCAATTCGATTAAAATAGTAACTCACAAAAAGGAATGATTGTTTTGTTATAAGGGGGGGACAATGCACAGAAGAAAAAAAGTGAGTATATATCTGGGAGCAGAGACTCCGGGTTGTATCTCGATAAACAATAATAATAACAGTGATAATATATCAAACAACAATCCCCATTCCCTGCTTTCTGCTCCTTTACTAGCAATATTTTTTTCTTTATTTATATTATTTCCAATTTCCATAAATGCTCAATCTCTTTCGGCGGCGCAGTATTACGAGCGCGGCAGGAATTATATGGCGGACGAAAACTGGTATTCCGCCGTTGAATCATTAATGGAGTGCCTGCGTATTAATCCCTCTCACGCTGAAGGAACTTTTTCTCTTGCCGAATGTTATTACGAACTGTCCGAATTTGATCAGGCTCTTAACTGGGTCAGAAAAGCAAGAGGGCTTTCGCGCACGAATATGTCTATCGCCAATTTAGAAGCTTTTATTTTAATCGCCCTTGGGCAGTTAGACGCGTCTTCATCTCTCATAAACGATATACTAAAAATAGAACCGTATAACAAAGAAACATTATTCGCCGCGGGAGAGCTTGATATTGCAAGGAACAGACCTTCCGAAGCAATGCTTCGTTTCCGCGACGCTGTGCGCCGCTACCCCGACGATCGCCGCCTTTTAATTTCGCTTGCTCTTGTAACCCTTTCGTTAGGCGATAATGATTCAAGTCTTTCATACATTAACAACGCGCTTTCTCATCACCCGGATGATTACCGCGTTTTTTATTACGCCTCTTATATTTACTCAATGAATAATAAAATCGCCGACGCTATACGTTATGCGCAAACAGCTTTAAAATTTAAACCGAATCACGCGCCTACTCAAGCTCTAATGTCGCTGCTTCGCTACCGCAGCGGCGAATACGAAGAGGCTTCCCGTCTGTGCGACATTTCAATCGCGGCGGACAGACAGAACATGAGCGCATGGTATTTAAAAGGATTATCTTTAATAAGGATGAGCCGATATGCGGACGCGATCGCAGTTCTTTCAACCGCAGTCTCCGTAAATGAAAATGACGAGTTTACGCGAACTCTTCTGGAAGATACTCTGATTAATTCTACCGCGCTTGAAGATCCGCGCCGCTCCAGATTCGCTTCATGGCATTTTATCAGGGCGAAAAGTTTTCGTCAGCGCAATTTAATTGATCAAGCTCTTTTTGAATACAGAAGAGGACTGCGTTTAAATCCTTTCGCTGTAGAAAGGCGCGAATACGCGGAGCTGCTTAGGCTTCAAGGATACCCCGCGCGGTATCTTGAAGAACTTTTGTTTTTACAGGATCAAGGAGAAGCCGATCGCAGCCTGAACGACGCTGTCGAGGCTTACACTTCTCTTCTTTCAAACGCGCTCTTTAAACAATGGCAGACAAATCCTGTTGATGTAGTCGAGCGTCATTGGAAAATCGCGGTCTTCACTCTCTCGGGGCAGTCGAGTTTTTATCACGCCGACGCGGGAGCAGCCGCGGCAGGGTTTGTCAAAGAACTGCTGATACACGACAGAAACATAACAGCAGCTAATCTTGAAACAAGGCAATCTTCTTTTTCCGCGGCTTTCAGACAAGCAAGAGAATCCGGAACCGATTATTTTACATTGATTTCTGTTTCTGAGAATGAGCGTGATATCTCGATAAAAGCCGAAGTCTTTGTCGGGCGGACCGGCTCTCCGGCAGGAACTTTTTACGCATACCGCACAGGAAGCTCAAGACTGCGCGACGCAAGCCGCAGTATAATAACGCAGATTTCTTCTTCCATGCCTCTTCGCGGAAGACTGCTGCAGCGAAAACAAGGAGACGCGCTTATTAACAAAGGCAAAGCTGACGGCGTAAAAACCGAGACCGTTTATAATGTAATAAAAAAAGGAAAATTGCAGACAGCAAACGAAGGTATCGCTCTTTTATATTCAAGCGACGAACTTGTAGGAACGCTGACCATTTCTAATGTTGACGAAGAAATCGCGATTGGCTCGTTATCGCGTAACGGATTTTTTGACCGCATCGAAGTTGGAGATGAAGTTATCTTGCAGGATAAAAACACAATACAGAACACAGAGTCCGCGGCAAACCCGGAGTTACGCGCTCTGCTTAGAACTTTAAGGTAGCTGCTGCATAAGCTGCTGCAAGAGCGTCCGCGGCGTGATCGGGTTTAGGGATTTCTTCCAGTCCTAAAATGAGCCGCACCATTTCCTGCACTTGTTTTTTATCCGCCGACACGGTTCCTGCGATTCCTTTTTTTATCGCGTTAGGTGTAAATTCATGAATAGGAATATTTTTCTCGGCAAAGCAGGCGGAAATTACTCCTCTTGCTTCGGCAACGGGAATCGCGCTTGATACGTTTTTACCGAAATAAAGATTTTCAATTGCGGCTTCTATAGGCTGATATTTTTCGATGATTGAACGCACTCCCTGTAAAATAAAAAAAAGCCGACAGCTTCGCTCTACTCCGGCTTTTGTAACAATCACTCCGTGATCGATATATTTTATTTTTCCGTCTGCTTCATCAAGTACGCCCCAGCCTGTGCTCGCCAAACCGGGATCGATACCTAATATTCTACGCATTATTACGCGTCATATCCGTCCGGAATCGCTATATTTGAATAAACGTTCTGAACATCATCATTTTCTTCAAGCTTATCAACCAACTTTAGCGCTTTCGCGGTCCCGTCATTATCAAGCGTAACTTCCGCGTCGGCGACCATGCTTACTTCCGCGCTCATTGTCTCGATTTCTTTTGCCTGCAGCGCGTTTAAAACGCTTTCAAAATCTTCTGGCGCGCTTGTAACTTCGATAATACCGTCAGAAGCGGCAACGTCTTCCGCGCCGCCTTCTATGGCGATCTCCATGATTTGATCTTCTGTGTATTTTTCTCCGTCAAGAGTGATAACGCCCATGCGTTTAAAAAGTCTCGATACAGAACCGGAAGTGGCAAGCTGTCCGCCTGCACGGGTTAAAATATTGCGGATATCAGCCGCGGCGCGGTTTTTGTTATCTGTTAAAACCTCGATAAAAATCGCCACTCCGCCGGGAGCGTAAGCTTCGTAAATTAATTCTTCGTAGCTGACTCCCTCGAGTTCTCCGGTTCCTTTTTTAATTGCTCTGTCAATATTATCCTTAGGCATATTCGCGGCTCTTGCTTTTAAAATCGCCGTGCGAAGACGCGGATTGCCGTCCAGACTTCCGCCGCCCATTCTCGCGGCAATAGAAATCTCTTTAATTAATTTTGTGAACATTTGCCCGCGCTTTGCGTCCGCGGCGCCTTTAGCGTGCTTTATAGTCGCCCATTTACTGTGGCCCGACATATTAACTCCTTACTTTTTAAATTGAGAAGTAATCTCTAAAAAGATTTAAAGATTGATAAGAGAAAAATCGATTTAGACTCTTCCCTTTGAAACAGCTTTATCAAGTGAATCGCCGATGTATTTTTCATACCATTCCGTAGCATAAGGCTCTTTATTCCTGACTGTTGATTTTACTTGAAATTCAAAATTATCCTTGCATGGTTCGCATATGCTATGATTTGCGTAATAGAAAATGTCACGCCCTGTAATCGGGCTATCCAGTTTTTTCTTACATACATCACAAGATATAGTTATCATAAATTCCTCCTGATTTTATCCCGCTGTTTACGAGATGACTTGATTATAGTATATAAAAACTTTTAAAATGTGTCGAGTACCTAAAATGAAAAATAAATACTTTTTTGAAATTAACGGAACCTTCTTTTCTGATGAAAATCCGCTGATAATCGCCGAATTAGGCACTTCTCATAATGGTGATATTAAAAAAGCGAAAAAAATGATAGACGCAGCCGCCGATTCCGGAGCTGTTTGCGCGAAATTCCAGTTAGTTTATGCTGATGAGATTCTTCACCCGAATACCGGCGTTGTGCCGCTTCCCGGAGGAAATATAAGGCTTTATGATCGTTTTAAAACATTGGAAGCGCCGCAGGAATTCTATATCGATATCAAAGAATACACAGAATCCAAGGGATTGATTTTTTTATGCACGCCGTTCGGCATGAAAAGCGCCGAAATTTTAAAAGGTATGAAACCAGCAGCAGTGAAAATCGCGTCTCCTGAATTGAATTATACAGGTTTGTTAAAAGAAGTCGCCGCGTGGGAAATCCCGGCTCTTTTATCAAGCGGAGTCTCAAAGCTCGCGGACATAGAAGCAGCGATTTCAATAATGAGAAATGAGGAATTAGGCATTAAAAACATCTGCCTGCTTCACTGCGTAACAAGCTATCCTGCTCCTGAGATTGAATACAATCTGCGGCTGCTTCCGAATCTATCGGCGATTTTCGGCGTATCTGTCGGAGTAAGCGATCATTCAAGCGATCCGGTTCTTGTTCCGGCTCTCGCGGTGAGCATGGGCGCCTGCGTAATCGAAAAACATTTTTGTCTTTCAAAAAACGATCCGGGACTGGATGACCCGATTGCTCTTGCGCCTGATGATTTTTTAAAAATGACTAAAGCAGTTAAACAAGCGGCAAAAGACCGCCCGCAAGAAACGATCGCGCGTCTTAGCAAAGAAAAAGGATTTGATCTTATTGAGCAAATTTTAGGAAACGGAATAAAAAAATTATCGGCATCCGAAGAAGCAAATTACCGCAGAACTAACCGATCGATACACGCGCTGCGCGAAATAAAAAAAGGCGAAAAAATTTCCAAAAACGATTTTGCTGTTTTAAGAACAGAAAAAATATTACGACCCGGTCTTGAACCTTTTTGGGAAGATTCTATCGAAGGAAGAACAGCAAAAAATGATATTCCCTCAGGCGAAGGAATCCGGTTTGAGGATATTTAAGTTTTAAAAGTGTGTTTATTAACGATAATGATTAATATAATTAATTGGATCGTTTCATAATACTATTAAAGCGATCTGTCCGCACAGCGCTGTTATTTATTCTTTGAAATGAAGTCTTTTGTTTTTCCAAGTTCGCAATACGCTGCATCGGCAGCGGATGACTTGTATTTAATGCCGCTGTTTTATTTCCTGTGGTTTTATCAATTATTCTTAATAAATCAATAAGACTATCGGGATTATAACCTGAAGCAGCCAGCATAGCGTAAGCGGCGGAATCCGCTTCAAACTCCTGAAGCTGCGAATATCCTCTGCTGAATAATGCGTCTACCATTTGACCGATTGATTCGGTAAACGCTTCATTTTGAGCTCCTCTCGCATTACGTGACATTCTATTGCGATCCGCGGACAATTGCTGGGTAAATCGAATGTGTTTTAATTCGCCTATACTGTGCTGAAGCTGAATATGCGCTAACTCATGAGCGATTATCGAAGCCAGCATATCTTCGGAGGTAACAATATCAAGAAAACCGCGGCTTAAAAAAATATGTCCGCCGGATGTCGAAAAAGCGTTGACTGAAAGGTCGTCAAGAATCATTACATGATATCCGTTGAACCAATCAGGAACAGATGTATTAATCGCGAGCGTGTAACATATTAAATTTAAATATCTAATCATGGAACTGTCATAATAAAGTTTAAAATTGCTTAAAATATGCGCAGCGACAGTCCGTCCGAGAAAATAACTATCTTGCATTGTAAATTCTTCCTGCGATAATTCAATCGCGCTGTCCATGCGCGATAACGCGTTATTAGTATTTAATTGAGCAAAAACGCTTCCGTAAATAAAAAAGAAAATCGCGATTATCACAGATAATTTTTTCATTATTAATCTCCGTTCTTTGCTACAGCGAGAGTCCAGACCGATAAATTAGAAGGATCTGTCCAACTGGCAATAACATAAAAATTTCTTAAAATACCGGCAGAGGTTGAACCGGATGTAGACTGAGTAAAGAAATCAAACATAGTGCTGGAGTACTGCTCTGTTACTTGATTCCTCGAAACGGAAGTGCCGACAGAACGAATAATTTCAATTGCGGCTCTTTCGTATGACTTTACAACAGTATCACGGTGTGAGCTCATTTTTACAGCATGACCGACTCCCGCTAAATAGCCGTCAATTTCTTTGGGAGGCATATTAATCCAGTAAGGTCTTGCGCTGGAGACAGAATGTCCTTGAAACGGAGGCATAGAAGAGCCGGAAGTTACTTTAGCAACTACAAAAACAGCATTATTGCTTTCAAAAACATCAATCTCCGGATCAAATTCCAGCATTTCAATATATTTTTCTACATCATTATCAAATTGCAATCTGTAATCAGAATCGATTAAAACATCAAGCATACCGCCGCCGATTCTATCCCGGGTTATATAAATACCGGCTAGACGATGAAAAAAAGATAATTTTCGCGCAGCATCATCAAGCGCCATATCGATAGATCGTTTACGCTGTGAATATTTCGGCGCTACGCCGATAATAACCATACCGTCATAACTAACTACCGGTTCAGGTTGTTGCACACTGACTGCCTGCCCGAGAGTCGGGCAGGAAATCAGTATAACAGCAAAAAGTGAAATACATAATAATGCAGGACTTTTTTTGCCAAGCATAACTCTAATTATTCACCTAATCCAGTGCCTTTGATCGAAGATGAGTCGATGGTGCGGTTTAATCTGTCGAGAGCCTGAGCTGCTCTGAATTCCGCGTAATCGGCTGTTTCATTTTTTACAATGTTGTCTATTTGTCTTTTAGCGTCAGACTTCTTAACAGCAACACGTACCCACCATGTTCCGTCAATTTCTTCGCGCTTATTTGTAGTAGCGCTAAGCTGCATGTTAACAAGGTTCTGCTCGATGTTCTCGATAGCTACCATTGATCTTGGATTGCTTGCAAGACCTGATTCGTTAGCATAGTCGGTTAACATTGCTTTTACCAATGCGCCAATCTGGCGGGCTGCGTCAGTCTGAGCGCGTGTTGTAGCAGTCTGCATTCCTAATGATGGATTCTGTAATTTTGCAAAACCGATTCCATAAATTTCATCTTCACCAGGAATATCAGCCATCCATGCTGGTGAATTTGATCTGGAAGCAGGCGCTGGACTAGAACCGCATCCGACGATCAGTGTCATGGCTAACATGACTGCTACGATTAAATAGAGTTTTTTCATTTTTTACTCCTTCTTAGTATTAAAAGTTTTATACAAAACTTTTTTAAAAATTAATTAGGTATTAACGAGTCGAGAAATTCACTCAACCTTTCAGAATACCTTTCAGCAATAATTTTCTCCGCGCTAACAAAAGCCTGCGCTTCGGCGTTAGCGTAGGAAGTATGTCCGATTCTGTCATTAAAATTAAACGCTAATAATGAAGCGCCTGTTGAATTCTCGATTAAGTTTGCGCTAACTTCGATACGGCAGAATTTATTGGGGTTATTCGCGAATGAAACTTCGCTGGTATTTACATCGACTTCCAGTGAATAAAGCGGATTATTTCCTCTTGTTCTGATACCTTCGCTGCCTAACACTTTAGCGAACGCATCTTGAATACGATTTACGCGGTCATTTCTTACGCGGATTGTAACGGTAACATTCTTAATAATATTTGACGCTTCGACGTTTAATGACTCGGGTGTTTTAATTTTTAATATCGCTGTGTTACCGCCAAGCTGATTAACAATCCCTGCGTAATTTGAATTAATACCGGCGATTTGTGAAGCCAGCTTGAAGCGCGCATAACCGTCCAGCGTGTTTCTTTCGGCATTACTCATCGTGGTAAGCATATCGATATTCTGATTATTTAAAATAATCATGTCCGAGTAAATCGCTATCGTTCTTTCAATGTAAAGATACGCGGCAACGTAGAAAGTGCCTTTACCGGAATCCCAGACATTACCGATTTCCGCGCCAACGAGATTATTCATAGAAGCGGCTGTTGCGATTTGATCGCGGACATTCACGCTTTCGGAAACTGATACAACGCCTTTATCCATGGCTTCGGTGTAATTTGTTACAGTTGTAAATGTCGAATTGACAGACCTTCCGAAAATCGCTACTAATTCGGCTAACGCTTTATTCGCCGCTGCGCTGCGGTTCGCGCCGGAGCCGACTGCCGCGACAAATTGATCTTTTTTATAAACCACATAGGGATCATTTACCCAAGCCGGCTGTTTACCGCCGCGGGTTTCCTCGGTTGGCGCTGTGTTTGTATCAGTATTTTTTCGATTCCTTGAAGATGTATTAGAGGATGTATTTGAAGCAGGTGTGCTGCTTGTATTACTCTTATTACCGCCGCTGAGAGCAGCTTCAAGCCGAGCCGCGGCGTCTCTAGCCATATTATTAGCGTCGAATGAATCCCTTATTTGTGAATCGGTTGATTGTCCCGCTTGAGCGGTTATACAACACGGAAGAATCATAAAAAATATTAAAAACGGAAAAATCGGCATAATCAATCTTGATAAAAACAAACTCTTCAAAATAACCTCCTAGAAATACGCTGTGTCATTACTAAGTAATTTTATAGTAATCTATGTAAATTCAATAACTCGTTAATAAAATATCTCTTTTTTTTTATTTTGTCAATACTCAGCAATAAAAATATAAAATAAATCAAAAATTCTGTAATCCATTAGAAAATTATATATATTTATATTATTATATTATGCATTTTACAAGTATTTTAAGATTTTTAAAAGATTGAATTATATTTTATCTGCTTTATGCTTTTCAATATCACATATAGATAATAATATCATTATTATGTCATATCGCTTAGGATTATCAATTTTACAAAATAACGGTAAAAATCAAAAAAATAATCTTAAAGAGGAATCAAAGCGAATATTATCAATATTTGAAAACAGACAGATTACAGAAAACGATATTTCAAAAGAGCCGGGAGGACGCCCGTTTTTCTTGAACAAAGACGCGGATTTTAATTTATCACATTCGGGGGAAGCGGTCGCCGTTTCTTACATACGCGGAAAAAATTTAAAAGTCGGATGTGATATTGAGCAGGTTCGCTCGCGTTCAAAAATCGCAAAAGTTGCCGAAGAAAATTTTTCAAAAAACGAAAATGAATTTATTTTTTCTTGCGGAATTTTAAACGAAATAAATTTTTACAAAATTTGGACGCTAAAAGAATGTTATATAAAACTGCTCGGATTATCAATTTTTGATATGAAAAAAATTCCGTCATTTATTGATAACGGAAATTTTTCTTTTTGCGCGGATAATTCAAAACCGCTCTCGTTCAAAGTTTATGAGATTTATAACGGAAATAACATTCAATATATTTTATCGGAAGCTGTTGAGGGAGCGTATCTTCTACCTGAAGTGATCTGGCTTTCTTCAACTTCTTTAAACTGCAAAATTACCACGGAAATTAAAAACTAAAACTGCCGGACTGCGCGGACTTTATATGGAACAAATCCTCTGCCCAGACGATCGGCGACTAATACAATACCCGTTCCGAAATTATGATATACCGTAAATTTAAAAATACCGCTGTCCTCTGTCGAAGACCAATATGAATCGTTAGAAAAATTTCCCAAACCCTTTTGTTTTAAATTTAAATACATAAATGATAACTCATCTCTGTCCGGCAGTCTCCAGCCGGTTGTATTATTGATATTTAAAAGTCTGCACATATCTTTTGCGGAATTCCAATTTGTTTCAAACTCAAACTCTTGCGGAGCGGCTTCCAGATACTGCCATCCGTCAGTTCTCTCTCCCTTATCATAAAAAACAAATCCGCCCGAAGGACCTGTGTCTCCGACTTTATAAACTTTGTTTTCCTGCGTATGAATGGATTGAACTGAAGCGCACGTAATAAAAATAAACGTCAAGCTGATAAAAATTATTATTTTTTTCATATTATGTAATTGTATTATAACACTTCTATTTGATTATTTCAAGAGAGAAATCGGCATCACCAATTTTTCATCGCTTCCTTAAAAGCTTCCGCTGAGGCGTTAATAATTTTTTCATCGACACAATAAGCAAAACGAAGCCACCCGGATTTTCCAAAACCGCTGCCGGGCACTCCTAAGATGAGATATTTTTTCAAATGCTCGACAAATTTTATATCATCACCGTCTTTCGGCGCTTTACAAAAAAGATAAAACGCTCCTTCGGGAGCAGCGTATTTGATTCCGGCATCATCGAGAATTTTCATAAACGCATTTCGTCTTCGTTTATAAATTGAGACATCTACTTTCGCCTGCGGATTTTCTGCCAAATGCCCAACAATCCGCTGCATGAGAGCAGGCGCGTTAACAAACCCAAGTATCCTTGTAGAGAATATAATTCCGTTAACCAAATCTTCCTTTGAGGTAATATCAGGGTTTACCGCAACAAAACCGATCCGCTCGCCGGGAAGAGACAGGCTTTTTGAATATGAGCTGACAATAATTGACTCATTGTAGCAGCTAAGAACAGGCGGCACTTCGGCGCTGTAAGCGATCTCGCGGTAAGGTTCATCGGAAACAAGATAAGGAAATCTTCCGGTTTTTTTCCCGTGAGCGTTAAGCGCATCGGCGAGGGAAGCAAGAGTCTTCGCAGTGTAAATTTTTCCTGTAGGATTATTAGGCGAATTAATAATGACAGCGGCGGTTCTTTGGTTTAACGCTTTACTAATCGCTTCTATATCCAAATCAAAATCATCTTTGGCGTCTGCTTCGATCAGTTTCGCTTGATGATTAGCGGTATAATGGCGATACTCCATAAAAAACGGACGGCTTACGATCACTTCGTCGCCGGGATTGCAAATAGTTTTAAAAACAGAGTTTAGAGCTCCCGCAGCGCCGCAAGCCATTACGATACAAGAGCCGTCGGTTTTTACGTTTTGCTCGGCGCTGACTTTCTTCGCTATCGCTTCCCGCACATTGGCGTATCCCGCGTTTGGCATATATCCATGAGAGCCTTTTTCGTCCTCATTGGCGAGTTTCACGAAAAGCTCATGAAAAACAGGCGGCGGCTCAATATCGGGATTCCCAAGCGAGAAATCAAAAACTTTATCAGCGCCGTATTGTTTTTTTAACTGCATTCCTTCTTCGAACATTTTTCGAATCATGGAAGACGAAGCCAATGAATTCTTTATTGATGCCGCTATTGCCATAAATTCTCCGAAAATTTATTAAAAATTATACCAAAGTTCTCGCTGTTCTTAAAATGTCAGCGAAGACGCCGCCTGCGGTTACCTGCGCACCCGCGCCGGGACCTTTTATCACCATCGGGAGTTTCGAGTAACGATTAGTGGTAATTACTACAATATTATCGCTGTCCGTTAATGAGCGGAAAGGGCTTCCCTCTGCTTCGGCGCGAAGAGAGATTTTTGCTTTTCCTTCTTCGATAACTGCAATGTAACGAAGCTGCTTTCCTTCCGCCGCCGCCTGCGCTCTTCGTTTTTCGTAATCGGCGTCTGATTTTTCAAGCTCTGTGAAAAACGCGTCGATATCTTTCGCTTTGAAGCAGCTTTGCGGCAGGATAGGTTCGATTGTCACATTTTTAAACTCGATGTTTAAACCGCATTCGCGAGCTAGAATTAAAACTTTTCTTGCCGCGTCCATCGCGTTAAGGTCATCCCGCGGGTCGGGCTCTGTGTATCCCTTTGCTTTCGCCTCGCGTACAAGAGCGGAGAAAGGAATCTTTCCGTTAAAATTATTAAAAATGAAGCTTAACGTTCCCGACAGAACAGCCTCGATGCGCAGCACCTTGTCGCCGGAAAGGAAAAGGTCGCGTAATGTCGAGATGACAGGAAGCCCCGCGCCTACGGTACATTCATAAAGATAGGGAATGCCTCTTAGTCTTGAAAAGCTGGTAAGGCGTTTATAATAATCGAAAGTGCCGGAGTTTGCTTTTTTATTCGGCGTAACTATCGGAATCGAGTAATTTAAGATTTTTTCATAGAGTGCGGCAATATCCTCGCTGGCGGTACAGTCGCAGAAACATGAGTTTGGAAGATTAAATGACGCCATTTTTTCTGTGAACATTGCGCTGCCTGTTTTAGGATCGATAGGTTCAGTTCCCTCGGCTTTTCCCTGGGTTGTAAGGAGTTTTTTAGTCTTTATAGGATCAAGTCCGTTAAGCGAAAAAATCATCTTGTCATAATTTGCCGCTCCAATCAGATTGATCTTGATCATGTTATCTGCTAATTTTTCGCGCGCCTCAGCGATTTGATCGAGCAGCGTTCCGCCGATAAGACCTGTGCCGATTAAGAAAAGATTGACAGTGCGCTGCTGCGCGAAGAAAAACGCGTCGTGAATAGCGTTTAATGCTTTACTCTCGTCGGCGGATGAAATAACAGCGGAAATATTCTGCTCCGAAGAGCCTTGCGCGATTGCGACAACATTAATTCCGTTCCGCCCCAGCGCGTGAAAAACTTTTCCGGCTATTCCGGTAGTTTTCTGCATCGCAGAGCCGACAACCGCTATTATCGATAAATCTTTTTCGATTACAGGTTTGTCGATTGAGCCAAGTTTAATTTCACTTACAAATTCTTCTTTAAGAACGGCTTCAGCCGCTTTTGCGTCTTCAGGCAAAAGCGCGAAACAAATCGAGTATTCGCTTGAACTTTGCGTTATCAGCATTACGCTGATTTTTTTTCTGGCAAGAGCGCCGAAGACGCGGGATGAAAAACCGGCGACTCCGACCATACCTGTCCCTTGAATCCTGACAAGAGCGATGGAGTTAATAGAGCTGATTCCGCGGATAGGATAATTTCCGGCGGCTGCTTTTGAAATAATTTTTGTTCCCGCAAATTCAGGATTAAATGTATTCCTTATAATCAGCGGAATCCCTTTTTCCAGAGCCGGTTTAACTGAAGGGGGGAAAATCACTCTTGCGCCGAAGTGGGAGATTTCCATTGCCTCGGTGTAAGAAATTTCGTCGATGCACAAAGCGTTTTTAACATGCACAGGAGATGCCGTAAGAATGCCGTCAACATCGCTCCAGATTTCAAGTTTTTTTGCGCCTAACGCAGCGGCAAAAACAGCGGCGCTTAAATCAGAACCGTCGCGTCCAACCGTGGTTGTGTGACCGTCAATCGTTGAGCCGATAAAACCTGTTACTATCTTTAAATTTTTATTCGCTTTCTTAAAAAAGGCGGTTATATTTTTTTCGGTTTCTTCTTTTAGAATTTCCGCTTTACCGTAAGCGGAATTTGTTTTAACAAGGTCTCTGGCATCAAGATATTCCGCGTTTATTTTAGCGGCTGTTAAAATAAAAGACATAAGTGAAGCGCTTAACCTCTCGCCGAAGCTCATCACTAAATCCATGCTGCGCACAGATAATTCACCTAACAGCGAAATGCCGTCTAAGATTTGCGAAAGAAGTTTTATGTTTTCCTCGATTTCTTTTACAGCTTTTTTGCGATCATCATTTTTTATAAAAAAAGCGGCGCAGTCTGTGTGGCGTTTTTTCAACGCCTCAAGGTTTTTTACGCAGTCTTCGCCTTTTAACGCGCTGTCTGCGATGCCGATTAATTGATCGGTAACGCCCGAAAACGCTGAAACAATCACAACTGATGTTTTGCCGTCGTGCTCCTTATCTTTTAAGATTTTGATTATACTTTCGATTCCTTTTGAACTGCCGACGGATGAGCCGCCGAATTTTGCTACTATCATATTTACTCCGTTTTTCTCCCATTGAATATTACCGAATTTTTATATATTTTTACAATAGCAATTCAAAAAAATATGAAAAACGATTCCATAAAAAAACGAATCTATTTTGACTGGGCATCCTCTGCTCCGCTGTTAAAATTAAGTGAATCATCTTTTTTCGGGAATCCTTCCTCGAATCACAGCGAAGGAAGAGCGGCGAAAAATTCTCTTGAAGACGCCAGAAAACGCGCAGCAGCTTCATTAAATGTTCCGCCCGAAACGCTTTTTTTTACTTCCGGCGGAACAGAATCGAACAGTATCGCGCTTTTTTCCAATTTGAGAAAGCCGCAAACTTCCGGCGCATGGAAAGGCAGAGTAATTTCTTCGCCGGCTGAACACGCGTCGATCAGAGAAGCGATGGACACTCTTAATAAAATCGGAATGCCGATCGGCAGCGTCCCTGTTGACGGAACAGGAAGAGTAACAGCCGATCTTCTATCAAAAACGCTTAATCAATATAGTGATGTTCGTTTCGCCGCGATCATGTCGGTTAACAACGAGACAGGCGCGGTAACAGATATAAATTCGCTCGTCCTTGTCTTTCGCAGTCAAAAAGCGCCTGTGCATTTTCATTGTGACATTGTACAGGCGGTCGGGAAAATACCTGTCGATATAACTTCATGGGATGTTGACTCAGCGTCGATTAGCGCTCATAAAATCGGCGGACCCCGCGGCATCGGACTTTTATATCTGAAAAAACCGATTGATGTTTTTTATTCGGGCGGAGGGCAAGAGAGAGGCGTCAGAGGCGGCACAGAAAACACGCAGGGAGCTGCAGCACTTGCGGATTGCCTTGCGGGAATGAATAATGAACAATGCGGAATGAGAAATGAGGAATTAGGAATTAGGAATGTGGAATGTGGAATTAGGAATGTAAGAGAGGAATTTCTAAAAGCGAAAGCCAGAATGAATAAATTGATTACAGGGCTTATGGCGTTTAACAGATGTACTTTGATTCCAAGGGAGCGCGTAGTTGACGATGACAGATTCTCCCCGTATATTTTACAAGTTGCGTTTAACGATATTCCGGGTGAAGTAATGGCACGCGCTCTTGATGATCTTGGTTTCGCGGTTTCGACAGGTTCCGCCTGCTCTTCATCATCACCGGAGCGTCCGGTTCTTTTTGCGATGGGTGTCGAAGAAAAATTGAGAATCGAAGGGATAAGAATTTCTCAAGGTTTTAAAACAACCGATGAAGATATTGACGCGCTCCTTGACGGTATCGCGGAGGTATTAAAATTTCTGTAAACACATGGCTTTTAAAACCGGCGGAACTTACTCTTAAAGGCGAAAACCGCAAAAGTTTTGAAAGCGTTTTAAAAAGCAATCTTCAAAGAACGTTAGCTGCGATCGACAGTTCAATCCAAACAAAATTTACAGCAGGGCGGTACTATGTTCACGCTCCGCAGGAAAAATCAGAAGAAGTGGAAAACGCTCTTTCTCATTTAATTGGAATTTCAGGATGGGCAAAAACTATTATATGCGAAAAAAATCTCGAAGCTATTCTTGCCGCTTGCGTAGAAGAAGGAAAAAAAATATACGCAAACGGCGCTATGTCATTTAAAATTGACGCCAGAAGAACAGATAAAAGTTTTCCTTATACTTCTTATGAATTGTGCTGCAAGGCAGGAGACGCTGTATCAAGTGTGTTAGGTGAAATGCAAGTACGCATTAATAAACCCGGCGACATTATTAAAATAGAAATCCGCGAAAAAGCCTATATTTACTCCGGCGGGAAAAAAGGGTTCGGAGGGCTTCCTGTGGGAACCGCCGGAAGAGGTTTGCTGCTTTTATCCGGCGGGATCGACTCTCCTGTCGCCGCTTTTTTAATGGCGACACGCGGAATGATCATAGACGCGATACATTTTCATGCCTACCCGTACACGTCTTTAGAAGCAAAAGAAAAAGTTATCCGCTTAGCGCAAATCACAGGCTCTTACACAATGGGGATTCGTCTGTATATTATAAATTTTACAAAAGTGCAGATGCGGATAAAAGAAAGGGCTCCCAATCCGTGGACTACGGTGCTGCTGCGAATGGCAATGATGGAAGCCGCGGAAAAAGCCGCGTTAAAAATTAAATGTAAAGCGTTAATCACAGGAGAGAGTCTGTCTCAGGTCGCAAGCCAGACTATCGAGAACATGACCTGCACACAGAGCAGGATAAAGCTGCCTGTTCTCCGCCCTCTGATCGGTTTTAATAAAGAAGAAATAATTAAAAGAGCGAAATTAATCGGCACCTTTGAAACATCAATCCAGCCGTATCAGGATTGCTGTATGCTGTTCAGCCCGGCTCACCCAATTCTTCGCGCGGACGTATCAGAAACAAACGCTATTTATGAGAAACTGGAGTTAGGTGAATTAATAGAAGAAGCGCTTGCAGATTATGAAATAGTGAAATGACTGTCACTTTTTAACACAGCGCCTTTTTAATTATTATTAATCTCTTTGGCGATCGCCGCAGCTTCATCAAATTCACTGTGAAGAAGATGCTCGGCTATATCGCTTAACTTATCTCTTGTTAAACTGGTCCAGTTTTTTTGCTTTAGAGAAGCAAGCGCTTCTTTTGCCGCTTTTTTATTATATGACGCGCAAGCGTTAATAATTTCTTTTATTTTTTCTTTTAGATACGGATAATCAAAATTATCTGAAATCTCGTCATTATCTTCGATTGGTTCAAGTTTTTTTATTACTTCATTTAATGAATCGATAAATTCCGGTAATGCCGTTAAAATAAAATTAACATTTTGATCGCGTCCTGCCTGTTCAAGTTCCATTGCCCTGCTTGAAAGATCCATTTCTCCGATATTTGCAAGAGCGCTTTTCATCGCGTGTATATTGATAATAAATATCGATATATCATCCGAGCGGCGGCATTTATTTTCGCATAACGCGTCAAGAATTTTAACCGCTTTTTTCGCATCACGGATAAAAAATTCAGCTAACTGAGCGTCAACGGCGATATTATGTCCGCCTGCCGCGTACAGGCTGTTTTTTTGCCGCCGCGCTTCATCGAGAATTTCAGGTGTCTGCTTATCGCGGATTAATCTGTTAAGAACAGAGTTAAGCTGCCTTATATCAATCGGTTTGGAAATAAAATCATCAAAGCCGTTATTAAGGAACATCTCAGCCTGCCCTGAGAGTGCGTTAGCTGTCAATGCGACAATCGGAAGCGTGTAACCGAGGTTGCGAAGATGCTTTGTCGCTTCTATGCCGTCCATGCGCGGCATCATATGATCCATAAAAATTATATCGTAATCGGCGCCGTCTCTGATTTTATCGATAGTTTCAAAACCGCTTAAAGCCGTATCAATCGATAAACCGTAAGGCGACATTAAACCTCTTGCTACATAGAGATTTGTCTCAACATCATCAACGACAAGAACCCGCCCGTACGGCATGAACTCCTGAGTGATCTGCGCGTTGCGCATCTTCGCCGTACTTTTTAAATTGAGCTTCATTAAATTGTCAGCTAACTCTCTGCCGATTGGATCGCGGTTCGCGCAAATCTGAGGTAGCTTGACTGTAAACACCGATCCCATTCCCGGAGTGCTTTCTATGCTGATCTCTCCGCTCATCAATTGAATTAAGTTTCGCGTAATGTTCATTCCAAGACCGGTTCCTTCGGTTTTTCTGTTCGCTTCCAGATTGAACCGGCTGAATCTATCGCCCAGTTTATTAATCTGATCTTCGGTCATACCCTGACCTGTATCGCTTACGCGGATAATAATATTTACGCCGTTGTCTGTTTTTATTTCCGTATATATTGATAATTCAATTTGTCCTTCATTTGTATATTTAAACGCGTTAGAAAGCAGATTATTTAAAATTTGTTTAATGCGAAGCTCATCGCCGATAAAAGTCGAGGGAACTTTCTCGCTTACAACCAATTTAAAATCAATGGGCTTGCTTTCATAGCGCATAATGTTTAGCTTAACAGTATCGTGAATCAAACTGGCGATATCATACTGAACTGTCATTAACTCGAGCTTGCCCGCTTCTATTTTTGACAGGTCTAAGATATCGTTAATAATTCCTAACAGCAGATCGCCTGAGTTATAAATTCTTTCAAGCGCTTCTTTCGCGGCAAGAGAAAGAGAATTATCCTGAAGTTGAATCTCTGTAATTCCCAAAATCGCGTTCATCGGCGTGCGGATTTCATGACTCATCTTCGCAAGGAAATCGCTCTTTGCCTTGCTGCTCTCCTCGGCAATTTCGGCTCTTTTCATTTCCGCAAACATCGCTTGAATTTCGCGCAAGTCTCTAATGTAACCGGCAACCGCATACTCGCCTCTGAATTTTACGCGCACTAATGTAACTTCGGTCAGAATATTTTCGCCTTTATTATCAATGTGCACACATTCAAATCTGCAAAATCCTTCTTCGAAAGCTTCATCCAAATGCCTGCCTACATATTCTCTTGAATGTTCTCCTGTAGGCTGATACTCGGGAAAACAATTGTAAATTTCGTTAATGAATTCCTGTTTGGATGAAAGTCCGAACAAACGTACAATTTCCTGATTACACTCGACGATTTTCATGCTGTTGTTCATCATGAAACTGGCAAGAGGGGTTGCGTCAAATAACACTTGAGTACATTCGTCGGCTTCGCGCATTTTCGCGTTCATCGCTTTTATTTCGCGTAAATCGCGTGTGTACCCGCAAAGAATTGTTTCATTTTTTGTTTGCACCCGCACTAAGGAAATTTCGCACGGAATAAGCTCGCCGGAAATTTTTCGGTGCATCCATTCAAATCTGCACTTCTCTTCGATAAGAGCTTTTTCGACATAACCTTTGAATTTTTCTAATGATTTAACTCCGTCAGGTTGATATTCAGGCGAAAGATCGAAGAAGCATTTTAAATATTCTTTTTTTGAGGGTATATTAAAAAGTTTTAACGCTTCGCTGTTGCAGTCGATTAAATTTAAATTTTTATCCCAGAAGTTCGCGCATAAAGGAGTCGCGTCGAACATTACTCTGTTTCTTTCTTCGGCTTTCTTTTTTTGTTTTGCCATGTTAAGCAAAATAATACTAAGCACAGTCGCAAAAGCCGCTCCGATTACAATTAAAAAATAAGCGATATTTCTTACGCTTTTATAATAATCATTCGAATAAGTGATAATGCCTAAATACCAGCCGTTCTCAAGTCTTTTAATAAAACCGACGGATTCTTTTTTATTATAATCCAAGGTTCGTCTTTCGGAGACTGCTTTGTTTTGAATCAATGAATTTTTTATATCATCACCGTCATTCATCAATGTAAGGTTTCTGCCGATAAAAGCCGGAATAGGATGAGCGAGGACATCAAAATTTTTATCAAATAAAATGCCGTAGCTGTTTTCCGATACTTTAAGATTTACGACATATTCTTGTATATCTTCAATTTCGACATCCAGACAAAGAACCCCCAATGGAACTCCATCATTGTTAAATAATCTGCGCGCGAATGTTATAGTTATGAGCCCTGTTTTTGGATCAATAAAAGGTTCAGTAATTCCGACGTTTCCGTTTGCTGTGACCGCGGTGTTAAACCAAAGTTGTCTGCTTTTAGTTAACTCTTCATGATCAGCTTCGCTTGATAAATAAGTTCCGCCGAACGCGTCAAAAAAGCCGTATAACTTTGTATTATGAATAAATTGATCGTCATTTTTAAAATAGGAAGCAGTATCCGTTAAATATTGCTCTACTTCAAATTTGCTAAAGCCTCTTAAGATCATATTGCGGACGCTTTCCGTTATGATTATCAAAGTTGTTTTATGTTCGATTAAAATCGCATCGATGCGAATCTCTGTATTTTCGTATACATTATCAACATTATTTAAAAGATGAGATCTTTCTATATTGCTCATAAAATAGTAACTTAAAAAAACCATCAGCGAGAATGCGAGAAATACAGAAACAACATGCATATGCGTTATTACAGAGAACAGTGTTTTAAACAGATTTTTAATCATAAACCTGCTCTTACCTCTCTAATTAATTCTATTGAATCAAAAAATATTTTAACAATTTGAGGATCAAAATGAGTGCCGGAGTTCTTCATGATTATATCGATCGCTTCTTCTTCGGGGAACGCTTTTTTATACGGACGCTCGGAAACAAGCGCGTCATATACATCGACAATCGCCATGATGCGCCCCTGAAGAGGAATCATCTCTCCTTTTAATCCTCTGGGATATCCTTTGCCGTCCCATCTTTCGTGATGAGAGCCTGCGAATAATTTAGCGTTGCGCAAAAAGTCTCCCTCTCCTGTGCGCGAAATAATTTCGTCGATAATGCGCTCGCCTTCTTCGGCGTGTTTTTTCATTACGTCAAATTCATCTTCTGTAAGTTTGCCCGGTTTATTTACGATGATGTCAGATATCGATATCTTTCCAAGATCGTGCATACGCGCTGATGAAATAATTTTTTCAACATCCCATGATGTTATTTCATTAGCGTAAAGCTCGTGTTTTTTCATTTCGTTAATTAAAATTTTCATATAAATGGAAGTGCGTTCGATGTGACCGCCTGTTCCTTTATCGCGGTTTTCAACCATGTCAGCTAACACAGCGACGATGCTGTTTTGCAGTCTGTGTAATTGGTTAGTGCGAACGCGGATAATATTGTCGATATCAAGATGAGTTTGAATTCGATTTAACAGCACAAGCGCGGAAAAAGGTTTTGTTACAAAATCGACCGCGCCCATTTCAAGTCCGCGCGCTTCAACATCAGAATCATTTCTGCCTGTCAGAAACATGACAGGAATTTCCACCCATTTGGTTTCAGCTTTCAATTTTTTTAACGCTTCAAAACCGTCCATTCCCGGCATTTCGATATCAAGCAAAATTAAATCGGGCGTAAGCTTTTCAAGTAACGCAAACATTTTATGAGCCGAAGGCATCGTCATTACCCGGTAATGATCCTCAAGAACCGCCTCAGCCATAGATAAATTCGTATCGCTGTCATCGACGACAAAAATCGTTTTCATTAGAATTTTAGCTCCTTAAATAGACGCCAAATAGAATTTTACCGTAAATTTGCCGATATTGCAAGGAAATAATAACTTTACACGCTCACATTGTGATTTGATAAAGTCAGCAGCTTGCGTAAAGGCGTCAAGCGCTCTATCATCATTCTATGCCGATAAAAATCTTGAAGGAGCTGCCGGCTTACAACGCGCTTTCTCTGGAAAATGTTTTTGTGATAACCGATGATCGCGCACAGTCGCAGGATATCAGACCTTTGCGCGTCGGGATAATCAATCTTATGCCCACGACAATTGACACCGAGATTCAGCTTTTACGGCTATTGGGCAACAGTCCGCTTCAGGTTGATATTACTTTTTTAAACATGGGAAGCCACACATCAAAGAACGCACCGCCGGGGCACCTTGAGAAATTTTATATAAGCGCCGAGGAAATTGTCAATTTAAAAGTCCGCTTTGACGGGCTGATAATCACAGGAGCGCCGGTGGAAACTCTGCCGTTTGAGGAAGTTGATTATTGGGATGAGCTTGCAAAAATAATCGATTATTCGGATAAAAATGTTTTTTCCTGTCTGCATATTTGCTGGGGAGCGCAAGCCGGTCTTTACCGCCGTTACGGCATTCAAAAATATCAGTTAGATAAAAAATTATTCGGCGTTTTTCCGCACACGATCAACAATAGCGCCGCTAATAGATCATTGAATCATCTTTTGTTCCGCGGATTTGACGATGAATTCCTAGCGCCTCAGTCAAGGCACACCGCAAGTGACCGTAACGCAATTGCGAAGGAAACGCGTCTTACGATTCAATCGGAAACTGATGAAGCCGGTGTTTTTATCGCGACAGCGCGCGAAGGTAGAGAAATTTATGTAAGCGGTCATCTTGAATACGATCCGCTGACTCTGGACCGCGAGTACCGCCGCGATGTCGAAAAAGGCTTACCTATCGATGTGCCTAAAAATTATTACCCTGATAATGATCCTGCAAAGACTCCTGTTGTGCGCTGGAGAGCTCACGCGAATTTATTTTTTGATAACTGGCTTAATTATGTGTATCAGGAGACGCCTTATAATTTGGATGAGTTATGAAAAACGTTTCCTCAAACCGGCAATTATTTACTTTATATAATTTTATGTTATACTAGAATTCACAAAATTACGGAGGAAATATGATTTACAGAGACTACGGAAAAACAGGAAAAAATATTTCTCTGCTTGGATTCGGCGGAATGAGATTTAAGAATGTTGATGATACTGATGAATGTGTCCGCTTGATGATCGCTGCCGCTAAAGCCGGAGTTAATTACTTTGATACAGCTCCCGGTTATTTCGAGACAAGGAGCGAGAGCGTTTTCGGAAAAGCATTTGAAGAAATGCGAAAACAAAATCTGCCCTATTACAGCGCGACAAAAACTTTTCAAAGCTCCGAAAGCAATATACGCACAGAAATCGAAGCTCAGTTAAAAAGATTGAATATCAGCGCGATTGATTTTTATCATATATGGTGCATAACGAGTTTAGACGGCTGGGAAAACCGCAAGAAAGACGGAATTTTAAAAACTTTTATAAAATTAAAAGAAGAAGGTTTAATCAAACATATTTGTATTTCCAGTCATTTAATAAAAAACGAAATAAAAGAATTATTAATGGACGATATTTTTGAAGGCGTACTGTTCGGATACTCTGCTTACAATTTTAACACAAGGCAGGAAGCGTTTGACGCAATAATAGAAAAAAAACTCGGCGCTGTTGTAATGAATCCTCTTGGCGGCGGCGTTATCCCGCAGCATCCGCAGCTTTTTAAATTTATCCGCCGTGAGGGAGAAAGCACGGTAACAGCCGCGCTTCGAGTCCTTTGGGATCATCCGCAGATTACAAGCACACTCGTCGGCTTTGACACAATCGAACATTTGAACGAAGCGCTGAATGCAATGGAAGATTACAAACCCCGCACCGCCGAAGAGCTCGCTCTTACTAAAGCTGAATCCGCGTCTTCATTCGAGGGAATATGCACAGGCTGCGCGTACTGCGACAAATGCCCCGCAGGAGTTCAAATACCGCAATTCATGGACGCTTACAATCAAAAACTCCTGGATAAAAGCTCAAAAGATCCAATCGGCGATCGATTAAAGTGGCATTGGAGTTTAGACAGACAAGGAGCCGCGAAATGCAATAGCTGCGGTCAATGCGAAGAAGCCTGCACTCAGCATATCGATATCATAAAACGGCTAAAAGAAATTGCTAACGGCTAGTGACTAATGAGTAATGTTATATAATTTATTCTATTAGTAATTACACATTAGTCATTTTTCATTAGTAATTCCATCAGCTTTTTTTCATCTTCCATGGCGCATAACGTGCGCAGTTTGGAAAGACTTTGCAAAAACGAATAACTTGCTTTGTTTAGGCTGTTACGGCTGGTCATATAAAGAGAAATCGCTTCATTCAAATCCGAGACTGAGCTTTGAGAGAGTCTGTAACGCTCCATCACAAAGTCGTAATGTTTTTGCGTGTATTCTAAAGAGCGGCGCGATGATAAAACAGCTCCTGCCTGCGCGAAAATATTTGAAAGGCAGCTGAAAAGTTCCTGTTCAAGCGAATTTTCCAGATTGGCGAAATCAAGCGCGGCGGAATCAAGCGAAAGACGGCTCTTTTTTAATTTGTTGTTTAAAACCCAAAAATCCAGCGGTATTGTTCCTCTTATCGAAACATTTCCTGCGGCCGACTGCTTTAGTTCGGGAAGAAAAGTAAAATCCCCTGACATAATAGTCGCGCTTATTGTCGGAATATAGTCACGCTTAGCAAGCGAATAATTTTTTTCGGCTCTTTGATTATTCAGACTGGCTTTGGCGATCGAAATGTTGTTAGCTGCAATTTCTTTCCATAATTCGCCGTATAACGCGTCAGCTTCTTCGCCTGTTATCATTGAAAGACGCGCTATTAATTCTTCATACTCGTCAAAAACAATTTCCTGCGGAACCGGAGTTTCTTTTACTCCGAGTAAGTTTCTTAATTTCGTCAGACTCAGCGTTAAATTTCTCTGCGCTTGGTTACGCGACATAAGACGAGACTCTTTGTCGGCAAGAGATTTAAGATAATCACCATGATTAATCATTCCGGTTTGATTTCGAATTTCAGCAATCGCGAAAGCAAGCTCGGAGCCTTTTAAAGAAAAATCTTCGGCTTCAAGGGAGGCTGCGGCTTCAAGAACCGCGTAATACGCGCTGTCCACAGAATCAAGCACATTAAAATATTCAGCTAACGCGTCTTTTCTTACGCTTTCTGTCGCGATCGCGCTGATTGCTTTTTGAATAAAACTTTTTCCGCCTTGATAAATTACCTGCGTAATGGAAAAACCGACTCCGATAGAAAATGTTTTAACAGGGTTCACAAATTCCCAAGCTGTAAAATAATTTGTTGAAGCGCGGTAATCGGCGGAAATTTGAGGCAGCATGGAAAACAACTGACTTTTTTCATCCAGAATACTGCTTTGAATCGCAATATGATACTTCGCAAGAGACCTAGAAGAAGCCAGCGCCAAACCGCGCGCTTGTTCTAACGAAATTGTCTGAGCGTTTACTCCTGTGATGAGAATAAAAAATAAACAAAAATATATCACTGCTTTATTCATTCAATTCTCCTAACTGCTCACTCATACCGCAGCGCGTCAATCGGATACAGCCTCGCGGCTTTTAACGCGGGGTAGTAACCAAAGATGATTCCGACAAGCGCTGCAAAAAGAGTTGAAGCTGCGACAATCAGCGGATTAACCGCGGTGGGGATTCCCATTGCCGCCATTAACCTGCACACAAGAATCGCAAGTCCGATGCCAAGCACTCCGCCCATGATGCTCAAAATCACCGACTCCGTTAAAAATTGAAATAGTATGTCGCGCTTTCTTCCGCCGACAGCCATTCTGATTCCGATTTCGCGCGTGCGTTCTGTAACAGAAACTAACATAATGTTCATGATACCGATACCGCCGACTAAAAGCGATACTCCTGCGATTGCAGCTAACAGCGTTGTTAAAGTTTTTGAAGTAGCCGAAGCCATATCGATCATATCGGCTTGATTCATGATTTGAAAATCCGCCGCTGCGCCTTCGGCGATTTTTCGAGACTCGCGCAAAATAAGTTCGCTCTCTTTTTGAGCGGCAGCCATATAATCCTTGCCGATCACGCTTAAAATAATTTGATTAATATTGCGCGCGTTTCCAAGGCGGGTGATTGCCGTATCAAGCGGCATAATTACTATATCATCCTGATCGTTTCCCGCAAGTCCTGCTCCCTTACTCTGCGCGATTCCAATCACTGTAAAATAATTTGTCCCAATTCTTATCTGCTCTCCCAGAGCAGAGTTAGCGTCGCCGAATAAATTTTTCGCTGTTGTCTGCCCAAGAACCGCTACCCTGTTTCGCAGCCTCATGTCTTCGTCGTCAAACGCGAACCCCTGCTCAACATTCCAGTTACGCGCAATAAAAAAATCCGGATCGACGCCTTGTATCTGCACCTGCGCGTTTCCCATACTGCTTGTTATATTAGCGTTAGACGAAACAATTCCTGAAACAGCCTGCGCGAAAGTTGATTCATTGCGAAGTTTATCAATATCATTTTTGGTAAAAGAACTGCTCCGCGCCGCTGTCTGCTGACCCGATCTGCTAGCCCCCCTGACAGGCGTTATCTGCAAAAGATTTGTTCCCATCGCCGTTATGCGATCTTCAATCGCCATCTGCGATCCTTCGCCTAACGCGACCATGATGATTACAGAACCAACCCCGATAATGACACCTAACGAAGTGAGCAGACTCCGCATTCTGTTGCGCATAATGGATCGAAGGCATGTATGTAATAACTGCAGAATATTCACGTTATTATTTTTCCTCCGCTAAAAGCGCGTGATCTTTTTTCCATTGCGTAAGATCATCTAACGCGTTTCTTCTTTCCGTTACCTGTTTGTCGGAAATAAGAGCGCCGTCCCTCAGCGTGATGATTCTTTTTGTGTAAACCGCCAATTCAGGCTCGTGAGTTACCATGATGATTGTTTTTCCTCTGTCGTTTAACTGCTGAAAAAGCCCCATAATTTCCAGCGTCATACCGGTGTCGAGATTTCCTGTCGGCTCATCGGCGAGAATAAAAGCAGGATCGTTGACCATAGCCCGCGCTATCGCGACTCTCTGCTGCTGACCGCCTGACAACTGCGAAGGAAAGTGATCCATACGCTGCGAAAGCCCGACTTCGTTTAACGCGCCGGCAGCTCGTTTTTTACGCTCTGCCGCCGTTTGCCGTTTTTCATTTTTTTCTTTTTGTCTGTAAAAAAGAGGAAGCTCAACATTTTCAAGAGCGGTTGTGCGGGATAGTAAATTGAATGACTGAAAAACAAATCCTATTTTACGGTTGCGAATAAACGCAAAAGTATCGGAGTTTGACGTTGATGTTTCGATACCGTCCAATGAGTATGTGCCGCCGGAAGGTTTATCAAGGCATCCCAGAATATTCATCAATGTTGATTTCCCAGAACCCGAAGGACCCATAACGGAAACAAATTCTCCTTCTTCGGCAAAAAAATCAACGCCTCTAAGAGCGCGTACAACTACGACATTTTTATCATCTTTTTTCCTGACATTCTTGCTTTCCATTCTGTATTCGCGCTTGATTTGACGCATCTCAATAACAGACATTAAATCTTCTCTCTTAGAATTATTTGAAAATTTAAAAATCGATTTCTTATCTCTTCATCTCTTGGCGGAAAAATTTCAGTGAAAGAGCCGTCGCTGATTCCAGTACGCACCTGTATACAATCGATTTTTCCTTCTTCATTCGTAAACCACAAATTTCGCATAACAACCGCGGCGCGGTTTCCTCTCTGTCCGCCTGTAGATTGCGTATTTTGCCTCGGCGCTCTCTGACCCGGTATTGAGGGAGCCGGTCCCATCATTATCTGCGTAATCCCCTGATTTGAATTCGAACTTTGAGTCTGTGAAGCCTGCGCTTTCGCCTGCTCTCTTGCTTCGATTGCCGCCGCTCTTTGTTCTTCGTTCATATTTGCAAGGCTTGCGTTAAACGTCATATCTGAAATTTGATCGGCGGATAAAGTTGTCGGCTGATAACGAAGAGCGGCATTAGGAATCAAAAAAGCGTCTTCGCTGCGCTCAACGATAAATTCAACGGCGCAAGTCATGCCGGGCAGCAGCGTCCCGTCCCGGTTTTCAACATTGATAATAACAGTATATGAAACGACATTATTTGAAATTACAGGAACCATCCGCAGAGTATCAACAATGCCTGTGAACCTGCGCCCGGGAAGACTCTCAAGCGAAAAGCGAATTTCCTGTCCTTTGCTGATCGACGCGACATCAAGCTCGCCGACAAAAGCTTCTATCTGCATATCGCGTAAATTTTCGGCGATTGTAAAAATGCTTGTTGAGTTATTGTTTGACGAATCGACAACCGTATCGCCCACATTGATATTTCTGTCAAGAACAATTCCGTCAATTGGAGAAGTTATAAAAGCATATTGATTTATCTCAGTCTCAATTACGCGCAGATTAGCCTCTGCGACCGCGAGATCAGCCGCTTGATTATCAACGGTAGTTTTTGAAGATCGCAGTTCATAATCGGAAATAAAATTGCGCTCCGCCAAAATTTCCTGAGTCCGGTAGTTCATTAACTGCAGCTCGTAATTCGCCCGCGCTTTCTGAACGGAAGCCGCCTGCTGATCTCTTTGAAGACGAAGCATATCGGTATTGAGCCGCGCCAAAATCTGCCCGCGCGTTACAATGTCATTGTAATCGACATGCACCGACTCAACCTTGCCGCTCATCCGGGGAAGCACTCTGACCGTCGCTACAGGATTTATCGTTCCGCTGGAAGAAACCGTGCGCTCAACATTCCCCTTCCTGATCGCGGTATACTCATAGACCGCGGTTTTATTATTTTTTCCGGAGCAGGATGTAAAAAAAACAAGTAAAAATACACAAGGAACGAAAATCAGCTTTTTAGAGTACTTCATTATTTCTATAACTTCCTTTTCATATATTTAACAACTTTAGTCATAAAAAGTTATATTGAAGAGACTCTAATTGAAATGTAATCATTTTCATTTCTAAAAACATGTTTTATTCGTGCTGAAGAGATAATAATGCCTTAGCTATAGAAATAATTGCTTCAAAATTATATTTATCCAGCTTTGCGGTTGCTGCGGTTATTTTTTTATTTCTATGCATATTGATTGTCTCGCTTTTTTCACTATCCTGACCATATACCAGGTCTTCTACGGTTACACCCAAAACTCGCGCAATTTTGACAGCTTTATCGGCGGAAGGTATTGTTTTTGAGTCAATTTTTATATAATTTTCTATAGATTTTATATTTATCCCTGTCTTTCTTGCTAAATCAGCTTGTCTTAAATTCGCTAATTCAAGAGCATCTCTCAGATTCTCACCAAAGCTCATGAAAAAATATTACTTAAAAAAAAGGAAAAAACCTTGCAATTCCTTTTATCTTAGGGTATATTTTATACATTCCCTAATTTCTTAGGGAATGACTGTTTAAAATATGGATTTAATACCTTTTATTTTAAACAAAAAATTACTAAACAGGAAAAAATCCTGTAATTGCAAAACTGCCTGTATGGGTTGTTTATGTTCGATGAATAAGGAGAAAAAAGATGATTAACAAAAGATTTTGCTTGGGGTTGTTTGTAATTATACTTACAATCGGAATGATGTTTGTTGGATGTGGACCGGAAGAAAAACCTTATCCGCAAAGTTTAAATATCTACCTTACTAATTTTGGTTATTCTAGTTGGGGTGAAGAGTATTTTAATACTTTATTTTATAATACAGATCCATTAAAAACAGAAGTGTTGATTACTTTTGTACCCAATGAAGATGGTATAATACATAATGATGATGAAATAACTTACATAGGGTCACGAGCCAAAATTGAAGTTGACGATTTAAATTGGTTAAATGTAAGCGATTTTACTTTAACATATAATGACGTAAATAACCGCACTCTCTCAGTAGCATCTATTCTAAAGATGGAGAAACGCCAATGGGGTGCGGATATATTTGGAGTTGATGTATATATACGATTACAAAGATCTGCTCTCTATAATTCCTCCTATCCTAAAAATGGCGGAACTGAGGCAGAAGTTTCAATAAAATTTCCGGATGCATTCAAAAATAAATACCCGGATGGGATAAATTGGAAATTTAATAACGTTCGTTTTTAATGAAAAGTTATCAGTTTATAATTGATACGGAAGTAAAATAAATTATCCATCAGGCAGCGGTAAAAACAACGCTCTGCCGAAGGGAAAAATCGCTCATATGTTCCGCCGTCCGCGACGGAACATATTTTTTTGTTATAAGTAAAAATCCGGAGCATCAGCAATCGAACGAATTATAAACCCGTCATTAGAAATTACTCGCTTTTACCCTTCTTCTTAGCTTTTTTTTGTTCGCGTTTTTCTTTTAATGATTTTTGAGGCGTTTTCTTCGTCTCTTTTTTGTGCATTATATGTTCAGCCATATAATCCTCCCATTTTTTTGTTATAAACATTATAATAACAACTCAATGAATTTGTCCAGATCATTTTTATCGGATCATTTTAATAAAGCATGAATTTTTTGCTTTACAATGAATTTGGGATTTCTTGTTTTATTGGTTTAAAATCAATCTTTTCCTTGCCTCCTCCAAGTAATATTCCTATATTTAAAAATAGAAACCCGGCTCACAGGAGAAAGAAATTGCATGACGTTTTCAAAAACTTCAATAAAAATTTTCGTATGTTGTTTCTTCTGCTGCTTGCTTTTACCGCAGGCTGTCTTTTCACAGGATTTCTCATCTTTGGACAAAGATTTACAGCAATTGGAAAACTTGATCAACGATACGATAATCAACACGCAAGAGCAGCAGAAATTATTGGACAGCTTGAGGGAGAACTTGAACGAGAGCGAAACCTTAATCGCAGATTACGAGAACATAATTCTAGAGCAAGAGAACTTACTGAAGGAGCTTCGCTTTCAGCTGAACGAAATGTCAGAAACTTACAAGATGCAGTCAGCCTTATCGGCGAGATACGCTCGAAACTCAAAGTTCTGGCGGACTTTTACCATAATAGCGATACCGGTGACAGCAGCCCTTAGCGGCGTCATTGCATGGGCTGTAACTAAATAATTATTCTCTTTCTAAAAAGTCAGCAAGCTCGTTTAATTCAAGATTAACGGTTTTTATTTTTTTTTCGCTGTGCAGCGATATCGGAAACCACTCTTTCGCGATTTCTCTTAAGAAGTCCGCTTTATGAATAATTGAGTTTCCGTCTTTTAAAAGTTTATAAAGCTCATCCTGATCAACAGAACCTACGCCTTCTTTAACTTTTTTTGACTGCTCGGATTTCATTGCCGCAAGTCCGCATCTGTACGCGAAATTTAACGCTTCTTCAAAATCATGAAATTCCGCGCCGGCGACAGTTATATGATAATCCAGTTTAGTGGTAATACTATGCTGAATGCTTTTTTCGTTAAAATTACTAACTGATTTTTTATCGATCGCATCTAAAACATTGATTTTTTGAACCATAATTTCTCCTATAGTTTTTTCATGCTATATTATCTATTATTTTCTGTCAATATATCTTATAAAACAGAGTAATTAATAAAAAATTAACTAAAAGTTTTAACCTTTCAGCCTTCAATATGTTTCTTAATCGCCGCAAAGCTGCTCTCGCTTAAAACATGTTCCATTTTGCAGGCATCGGCAAGCGCGGTTTTTTTATCGACGCCAAGGAGCATCAGCCAGTCTGAGATCGCCACATGTCTTTCGTACATAGACTCCGCGATTTTTCGCCCCTTAGCGCTTAGTTTTATTAAGCCGTCATCGTCGATTAAGATATATCCCTTTTCGCGCAGATTCTTCATCGCGATACTGACGCTTGGTTTGCTGAATTCAAGTTCGCCGGCGATATCAATTGAGCGGACTTTCCCGCCTTTTTTACTTAAAATTAGTATTGTTTCGAGGTAATTTTCTGCCGATTCATGGATTTTCACTAAACCGCCTCTATTCTATTATACAGATATTTTCGCTATTAACGCAAGGTTGCTTCTGTATAATATAATCTTTATTTAAAGAATCTTCGGCATCCGCAATTTTCTTTTTTTCCCCTTGACAAAAAAGTTAGTTTAGGCTAACTTTTAGTTAGAAGAAACTAACTGAAGGAGATTTTATGAAAACCTTAAAAGATATAAAACCGGGCAACACGGTTAAGGTGATAAAAATAACGGGTGAGGGACCTGTAAAGCGGCGCGTCATGGAGATGGGCGTTACAAAGGGAATTGATGTTTATGTCAGAAAAATCGCTCCTTTGGGTGATCCAATGGAAGTTTCAGTGCGCGGTTACGGACTTTCCCTGCGAAAAGCCGACGCGGAACTCATTATAGTGGAATGAAAAAAAAGGAGAAATTATGCCGATAAAAATCGCACTTGCCGGAAATCCAAACAGCGGAAAAACAACGCTTTTTAACGCGCTTACAGGTTCAAACCAATTTGTCGGAAATTGGCCCGGCGTTACAGTGGAAAAAACCGAAGGCAAATTAAAAAATTTTGATGATGTAACAATTACCGATCTGCCGGGGATATACTCGCTGTCCCCCTACACTCTCGAAGAAGTTATAGCGCGCAATTATTTAATCGACGAAAAACCCGATGTTATCTTAAATATAATTGACGGTACAAATATCGAACGAAATTTATTTTTAACAACGCAATTAACGGAGCTTGGTATCCCAGTAGTAGTGGCAATAAACATGATCGATATTGTTCATAAAAACGGAGATAAGATCGATACAGCTCAGCTTTCCAAGGAACTTACCTGTCAGGTTTTTGAAATTTCGGCGTTAAAAGAAACAGGAATTTTCGAAGCTGCTGAAGCTGCGGTAAAAGCCGCCGCAGAAATAAAAACAATTCCTCAGCATTGTTTTTCCGGTAAAATAGAACATACATTGGCGCACATTGAAGAGGCGGTTCTTCATAATATGCCTGAGGAGCTTCAGCGTTTTTATTCTATCAAATTATTTGAGCGCGATAAAAAAATCACCGAAAAATTAAATTTAACGCCGCAGCAAATCGCTCATATCGAAGTTGACATAAAACACGGAGAAGCAGACCTTGATGATGACAGCGAAAGCATCATTACAACGGAACGTTATGCGTATGTCGATACAATCGTAAAAAACTGCGTAAAATATAAAAGCAGAGGTTCATTATCAGCGTCGGTAAAAATCGACAAAATCGTTACAAACCGCGTGCTCGCTCTTCCGATTTTCGCGCTTGTTATGTTTATCGTATACTTTGTTTCGGTAACAACTGTCGGCTCCATCGTAACAGACTGGGCAAACGAAGGAGTATTCGGCGAAGGCTGGAGTTTCTTCGGTCTTTGGGTGCCGGGAGTTCCTGTTGCGCTCCAGGGATTCTTAGAAGCGCTGAATTGCGCGCCTTGGGTTCATAGTTTAGTTATAGACGGAATAACCGCGGGCGTCGGAGCTGTGCTCGGTTTTGTTCCGCAGTTGTTAATCCTTTTTATGTTCCTCGCGTTTTTAGAAGGCTGCGGCTACATGGCGCGTATCGCTTTTATCATGGATAGAATTTTCCGCCGCTTCGGATTATCAGGAAAATCATTCATCCCTATTTTGATCGGAACAGGCTGCGGGGTTCCGGGTATTATGGCTTCGCGCACAATCGAAAACGATCTGGATCGAAAAATGACAATTATCACAACGACATTTATTCCCTGCGCGGCGAAACTTCCTGTCATCGCTCTCATTGCGGGAGCTCTCTTTAACGGCGCATGGTGGATCGCGCCATTCGCGTATTTTATCGGGATCGCCGCAATTATTTGTTCGGGAGTGATTCTTAAGAAAACAAAAATATTCTCAGGCGAAACGTCCCCGTTTGTAATGGAACTGCCTTCTTATCATCTACCCACTGCTCTTAACATTTTACGAAGCATGTGGGAGCGCGGCTGGTCATTTATAAAAAAGGCGGGAACTATTATTTTAGTTGCATCGATTTTTGTCTGGGCAGCTTCAAACTTCGGATGGTCAGAAAACGGTTTTGGAATGACAGATATGGACGAAAGCATTCTCGCCGCTATCGGAAATTTTATCGCTCCGATATTCGCTCCTCTAGGCTGGGGAAACTGGAAGGCTTCTGTCGCCGCCTTTACAGGTCTGATCGCAAAGGAAAATATTGTAGGAACTTTCGGGATTCTCTACGGATACGCGGAAGTTGTTGACGCCGGTGAAGGCGCGGAAATTTGGTCAATGCTCTCATCGCAATTTACAAAACTGAGCGGGTTTTCATTTCTTATTTTTAATCTTTTATGCGCTCCGTGCTTTGCGGCAATTGCCACAATCCGGCGCGAGATGAATAACAGAAAATGGTTCTGGGGAGCTATAGGTTATCAATGCGGTTTTGCTTACATCGTGTCGCTGTGCATTTATCAGCTTGGTATGTTCTTTACGGGAAATTTCTCAGCCGGAACAATCGCCGCCATTTTATTGACAGCCGCTTTTTTCTTCATGTTCTGCCGCGGTGAAAAACGAAAAATCAACTGTCATAACGATTGTAGTAACTGCAAAGGACATTGATTTTGAACCGGCAAGATTTTACGCTGAATTATTGATGTAACTATTGATATTCTATATCTTTTTTATATTAGAGAATTAAATTAAAATCGATGTATAAAAGGGGTTTTAATGAATATTATCAAGAATGTATTAATATACGGATTTTTTATATTTTTAATGATCATAAATCCGCTCGGCGCCGAAGAAATTACCGTTGAAGAAAAAAATGACTTAACACAGCAGAATAACTTAAATGATGATTCTGAAGATGATTTCTTCGATGAAGAATATTTAGCGTCTTTATTTTATGACGCTCCCGATCTTATTATCGAAGTTCCTCCTTTTGAGCCGCGTTCTTTTGATGATGTTTTTCCCGGTATGCCGCTCGGCTTTAAGAATAATATAATGAACGGAATAGGACTGCGTTATGCATTTGAAAAAGGAGGAGAACCGACTTTCAAACCGGCGGAAAGTTCAGGAATCGATCTCTTAAGCGAAGTATTATCAAAAGATCCTACTCATATTATAGAAGCTCTTCTTGTAGTTCCGTATAACAAGAGAGAACTTGATATGCTGGATATATATAACGCTCTTAGCAGAATAGAAAAAATAAAAGATCACACTCTTGTATCAAGAAGCGGAAAAATAACTGCAATATTTACAGATACTACAAGATTAAAAAGCGCAACTAACAGAAAAGCGGTTCCGGATCCGTCGCCTTCGGAAAAGCTTCCTTACGCGGAAACAATGTATCTTCGGTTTACAGACTCTTTTATCGGAAATCTTTTTCTGCGCGGAGATATGTCTTTAGACCTTTACGGAATAACATATAAATTAACGAATTTCAGAGACATCAATTTCGCAATTTTTAGAATCATGAAAGCGGAGAAAGTTACTATCAGTTTATATCTTGAACCAATTGAAGAAGGCATTTTAATTTACAGCGCGTCAGGGATGAGTTTACCCGGTTTTATAATCAAACGAATGAATCTGACACCTAACATAAATAATCGTATCAGGGTATTAACAGAATGGATCAAAGAAGGTCTAAAGGAACAGGAAAACCAAGATATCAACGAAGACAGAGAACAATCGATTAACGCAGTAATTCATAATAACCGCCTTAACAGAATCAATCAAATGATGCGGGTCGATTAAAGCAAATCCTTTTAATGACTATTATCAAAAGATACCAATTTTAAGCGCTTTTTTAATAAAATTTTTCTTGATTTTCATACAAATATATGTTAATCTGTAAATATGGAACCGGCAGAGAGAAAAAAAAGCTATCATAAACGCTTAAAGAGCGGTTTATGCCCAAGATGCGGCGGTAAGATTAAGAAATCAAGCCCTTATAAAACCTGCGACGATTGCAGAGCTTTTTACAGAAATTATCAAGCGCAAAACAACGATAATATTCAAGAACTGCGCAGAGAACGTTATGAGCAAAGAAAAAAGAAAGGGCTCTGCCCCCGCTGCGGTGTTTTGGTCGGAAAAAAAGCGAAAAACTTTATTTGCGAAAAATGCCTTAAAAAGCAATATAAAAACGATAGTATTGCAAAAAAATCTAAGAAAAAAAGCGCAAAAAAATAATATTTTTTCGATTTTTCCTAATTTTATAACGCCGAAAAAACATAAAAAACATCGAAAGTCACTTGAAATCTTTTTTGAATTATGTTAAAAATGAGCTTAGTGCTTGGGGGACCTCTAACAGGTACTATTGCTATTATGTAAGGCTTTAATCAGCCACCTTAGCTCAGTTGGTAGAGCAGCAGACTGAAAATCTGCGTGTCTGGAGTTCAATTCTCCGAGGTGGCAAATTGCAATTTCTTACTTTTCTTGACATACGCATATTTTGTGCGTATAATATTACTATGACATCAAGAGAAGTATTGAAAATGCTCCGTAAAAACGGATGGTTTCAAGTATCGCAGCGTGGTTCTCATATCCAAATGGAACATCCTAAGAAAACAGGAAAAGTAAGTGTTCCGAATCATAGAGGCGATATTGCCAAGGGAACATTGCACAGCATTCTTTCTCAGGCTGGTCTTAAATAACAGGAGGCATTTATGAAAAAAATTATTTATTACGCCGTTTTTGAAAAAACAAAAACTGGTTTTAGTGTATTTTTCCCTGATGTTCCGGGTTGTATTACCTGCGGAGATAATTTTGAACATTCTATGCGCATGGCGCAGGAGGTCTTGGGACTTCATCTTTACGGTATGGAAAAAGATGATGAGGCTTTTCCGCAGAACACAGGCAATATCCCCGAACTTGAAAGCGGAGACATTGTAGCCGCTGTCTCGGTATTTCCGGTACTTGTAAAAGACGAAATCGAAAATCGCCGCGAGAAAACGAATGTTACCATTCCGCACTGGCTCAAAGTTGCCGCCGAAGCGGAAGGACTTAATTATTCGCGCTTGTTGGAAAACGCCATTAAAGAAACGCTGGGCGTTGCTTCTTAATTGTACGAAGAAAACCTAAAAACCTATTGACAGTAACCCCTTTTCACAAGAGACTTTATATACAAATGATGTATAATTAGTCGATAAAAGGAAAAAAGGAAATAATCCATTAGACATAACGGATATTATGGTATAAAATGTAAATAACGGAATAAATGGAAAATCGAGTAATAGAGCTGGATGTACTTTAGGAGGAAAATTCATGGCTGGGCAGACCGTTTTAAAAGGTCAAGTTATTGGTATCGGTAAATTAAAAATCCCAAGAACATTAGAATTTAATCATGAGATACCTATGTTATCTTTTATTGTAATTAAAAAACCTGACGGTAAATACGCTTCTACTTGCCTTCATTTACTTGTTGATGGTTACGGATCAGCTGTGGATGTAGCGGTAGATGATATGATCGATGCTATAGAAAATTTTTTGAGTTCTAATTTTCTTCATCTATCTACAAATGATGCATGGAATAACCTTAAGGATTTATCACACTCAAACGAAGACACTTCTCCTTTATGGAACGCTTACAGAGATTTTCAATATGATTTAGCGGCAGAGGGAACATCGACAGATAGTGTGGAAGTTCTTAAAAAAAAGATTAAACAACTCAATAAAAGAGTTGAACAACTGGAAAACGAAAACGATGAGCTGAAAAAAAGATTTGAAGATGCTAAAGACGATTTTATTATTGAATTTACAGAACGAAAGGAGAAATTAGCTGCTTAATGTACAGCGCATCTCGGGTATTACGAGCCTTAAATGATAAGTCTATAAAAATGATAGGTCATCAATTCATAAAATGTCCACTAGATAGATGTTATATAACGCCTGATACTTGTTATAAAGCACGCGAACATATATGTACTCAAGAGGTAACAGTTATATATCAGCACGATAATCATAATAAATTAGTAAATTTACGTTTTTATTTTACTATTTCGCTGACAAATCATGATGGGTTTATTAACGAAGATAATGAATTCTTGCAACTTTTAATTAAACGTTCTGTGATTATTGAAGAAAATATTAGAACACCAAGAGTTATATCGGGCGAACCAGAATTGTTTTAAGGATAATTTTATAGGTCTTTTCAGCGCACGTCCCTTATTAACGCGTATTTTTACTACCCTTATTTACTAAAGTAATTTTTGAATCATAATAATTGTAAACTTGTTTAATAGAGTCAGAAATAGCCAGTAATATATCATTATTATACTTATTAAAAAGGGAAGTAACTGTCTGCGGTTGTTTTTCGAGCGGTTTAAATAATTCAAAAGGTTCGATATTTAAGACAGAAGCAAATTTTACCATGCTGGCGGGAGAAATCCACCTTTTTCCATTCTCTACATCACTTAAAAAATTAACAGAAATACCCAGTTTTTCGGCGAATTCGGCTTGTGTCCAGTTCTTATAACCCCTAAAACGCTTAATATTACCTCGGACAATGGTTTTGAACTCATTTTCGGTCATTTTTTTTCCTTAATATCAACCAAAATTTGATTATATTTTTTATTTAATTTACTTGACAACCAGCTATTTGCGTGATAATATATTCGCTAGTAGCGTAATTATAATAAAACATTATTTAAGGATTAATTATTATCAAGAATTTCGTTTATTTGATTAAAAATTCCATTTAACGACAGGTTAACTTGTGATGTGATTTGAGTTTTAATTTGTGATTTAATTTGGTTTTTGATATTAGTTTTAATTTGCTTTTTTATTTTATAAGGCAGAACCGGCGATTGTAACGTATTATTTGTAAAAAAATTATTGCTTTTTTCTTCCTTGAAAAAAAGATACGGTTCTACCTTTAATACATAAGCGATTTTTTCTATCAGTTCTGTAGACGGAAATTTCCGCCCGGATTCTATTTCGCCTATGTAGCCGAGGGATACATGGCAATATTCCGACAGCTTCATCTGTGATAATCCTTCTTTTCCTCGAAAATCCTTAAGATTTCGGATAAAAATCTGTTTTAGAGTCATACCCTATGCTAATAGCCAGTAGTTTTATAAAGCAAGGAACCATAAGCCAGTTGGAAATAAACACTTGACTATTTATGGCTTTTAGCCTATTATAATGATATATCGTATTTTCTTTCAAAAAAGATATAGAGAGGAATTATTATGAAAAATGAGAAGAATTTGTTGTCGGCTGTAATAGCTATTTTAGCTATATTTACAGTAATTCTGGCTGTTTCGTGTGAAAAAGAGGTTCCTGAAGAAAAGGAAGAGATACCTCCTGACCCTAGAATACATAGTGTAGATTATCATAATTCAGGTCCATTTGAAGGAGAGCTTGAGATTGCATTATATGGTTTAAGTACGTGGGATAAAGAAGTTTGGGAAATATATTCTATAGTTTTTTATATACAGCATCCTATAGATAAAAATACAAAGAGACAGGTGACAAATCCAAGAATAACAAGTAGTGGCGGTAGTGTAATTGATTATGGATTTAAACTAAGTGATTGGACTTTAGGTAATAATGAATGGCTAAATTCAAGAACCATAGGGGCGCAATACTTATACACAAACGGTAAAAAGTCTAATATTGTTTGGAAGACAGTAGGACAATAATTTTCTAAGAAAACAGCCTAAGATATAACAATATCTTAGGCTTTATGAATAATTTAATTATTATTCATTGAATTGCTAATAAAAATAAATTTTTTGGAGGATAAAGATGAGTGAATATAAAAATGATTCTGTCAACAAGAGAAAAGGTATCGCGGCAGAAATAATTTTTGAAATATACTTAAATGATGAAAAAATACCGTTTTTACGTATTGATCAAAGTGAAGGTATGATATCTTCTTTTTTTTATCAGGAGAAAGATAAAAAAATAAAAAGACCGGATTATATTATCCTCTCTGTTAATAATACTAATGATATTTATATTGATGTAAAATATCGTAATAAAAATTCATCTAGCAAAAAAGATGAACCAAGATTTTATATTGATGCAGATGATGTTATTCATTTATATAATTTTCATGAAAAGTTTAAAAAAGAACTCTGGGTTGTATTTATTGATTTTCTAGATAATAATAAATTTTATTATATAGATATTACAAAATTAAAAGAAATTAAAAAAGAGATAAATAATAATTCCGTTAATATTGATGACTCTTTATTACAGGAATTATTACCTGATGTATTAAATTCTAGAAAAGAAGAAAAATCTGTTTCAGAAGATATCAATATTGACAATGAAGCAAAATAGCATCAATGAGTATAAAGAGAAAAGCAAATCATGAAATCACACAGCCGTATTTCCAGTTACCGTTTATTTGTTCGATTACCGCAATGAGTTCTTCATCATGGAAGACAGCCGCAGATTGAAGAAGCGGATAAGGGTTATCGGTTAGTGAATAGTCAGGAGTGTGCAGCGCGGAGCTAGAAAAATGTTCTTTATTTAACGGTTTTCCATGTAATATATTCTGCGCTTCCTGAGCCGAAACCTCAAACCACGGTAATCCAAGTTTTGTAATAATGTTTTTATTAATTGGTCTGACAAAAATCCCGCTCTTCTCGTCATTCGTCATTCCTAATTCAAACCCTGCTACCTGCGTCCGCGTAAGCTCGCAAAGATACCCTCTGCTTCCCGCCGCCAGAGCGATGTCCCTTACAAGAGAGCGGATATAAGTGCCGCTTGAACAATGAATGTAAATTTCAGCGAACGGCGGATTCCATGAGAGGAGCTTTAACTCATAAATTGTTATCTTTCTTTTTTTCATTTCCGGCATCTGCCCCGTACGGACAAGACTTGACGCTCTTTTTCCGTTTACATGGATCGCAGAAAAAACAGGCGGCTCTTGTAAAATCTCGCCTGTAAATTGAGGCAGCGCATTTTCTATTTCTTCTCTGCCGGGAGGAGAAGCTTCCGCTGTTATTTTTCCTTCGGGGTCCAGCGTATCAGTTTCCTTACCAAAATGAATTTTACCGGTGTATTTTTTATCACAGTGAGTAAAATATTTACTAAGGCGAAGCGCTTTGCCGGTAAGAACAATTAAAAGCCCCGAGGCGAATTTATCTAAAGTGCCTGTGTGCCCTACTTTGCCTGTTCCAAGAGCGCGTTTAATGCCGCGTAACGCGTCGAATGATGTAATGCCAGGCGGTTTGTTAAATAAAATTAATCCAGAATTCATCATCCATTTTCTGCCAGGCTTTCAATTTTTTTAATTAAATCAAAACTGTCGCTGACGCTTTTATCGATATGAAATCTCAGCTTTGGGATTTTCCTTATGCGCATAACAGCACCAAGCTGTGATTGGATAAAACCTGCGGCGCTTTGCAAGCCTTCGACTTCTTTTTGTGAAACTTTGCCGCGGATGTCCGAGACAAAAACATCGGCGAAAGATAAATCCTTTGAGACGTCAACTTTGGTGATCGATAAGAATTGATTTACGCGGGCGTCTTTGATTTTTCCTTCGAGAATGAGAGAGCCGATTTTTTCTTGAATCAAAAGACCAAGACGCTCTGTCCGAAATTGCGGCATTAGGAACTCAATTTACGGGCGATTTCCACGGTTTCGATGATTTCAAGATTATCGCCGATTTGGACGTCGTTGAAACCTTCCAGTCCCAGTCCGCATTCGTAGCCGGCTTGAACCTCGCGCGCGTCGTCTTTGAAACGTTTAAGAGAAGCGATTTTCCCCGAGTGAATAACGACCTGCTCCCTTACAACATTGACGGTGCAGCTTCGCTTGACGGTTCCTGTTAGCACATAGCAGCCGGCGATTGTGCCGACCTTCGGCACTTTGAATGTATCGCGGATTTCCACTGTGGCGATTATTTCTTCTCTTGTTTCCGGCTTTAACATTCCTTCCATCGCCTGTTTAATTTCTTCAACCGCTTTGTAGATAATGTTATACTTACGGATATCTATCTTTTCCTGATCGGCTAAGATTTTTGCTTTTGGAAGCGGACGGACATTAAAGCTGATGATAATCGCGTTAGACGCAATCGCCAAATCAACATCGCCTTCGTTAACAGGACCGGGAAGCGCTTGAATAACATGCAGGCGTATTTCTTTTGTGCTGAGTTTTTCAAGGCTTGATTTGAGAGCTTCAGCCGATCCTTGAACGTCAGCTTTTATAATTACTTTTAATTCCTGAATAGCGCCGTCGCTGATCATGTCGTGGAGATTATCCATCGTAACTTTACGCAGAATCTTCGCGTCTTCAAAACGTTTTAATTCCTGCCGCTTTGAGGAAAATTCGCGGGCGATTTTTTCATCGTCTACTATTTGAATCGGATCGCCTGCGTTGGGGATTCCTTCAAATCCTAAAACCTCGACCGGCATTGAGGGTGTCGCCTTGTTGATCTTATCGCCTTTGTCGTTAAAAATCGCGCGTACTTTACCGGGCCATACACCGGCGACAAACGCGTCTCCGATAGCAAGCGTTCCTCTCTCGACCATTACAGTCGCCACAATTCCGCGTCCGTGATCAACTTTCGATTCAAGTATTTTTCCTTCAGCGGCGCGCTGGAAATTGGCTTTTAAATCCAGCAATTCAGACTCTAGTAATATAGCGTCGATTAATTTATCAATACCGGTTTTTTGCAGCGCGGAAAGCTCAACAAACATTGTCGTTCCACCCCAGTCTTCAGGCATCAATCCTAAATCGGAAAGCTGGCTTTTTACTCTGTCGGGGTTCGCTTCTGGTTTATCGATTTTATTGACAGCTACAATGATCGGCACTTTGGCGTCTTTAGCATGATTGATCGCTTCGATTGTTTGAGGCATAACGCCGTCGTCGGCTGCGACAACAAGAACAACAATGTCCGTTACCTGAGCGCCGCGCGCCCTCATGCGGGTAAAGGCTTCGTGACCGGGCGTATCTAAAAATGTAAGAGCGCCGTGAACGGTTTCCACCATGTACGCGCCGATATGCTGAGTGATGCCGCCAAATTCGCCTGCGACAACGTCCGCTTTGCGAATTGCGTCTAACAGTTTTGTTTTTCCGTGATCGACATGTCCCATAACGGTGACAACAGGCGGGCGCGGAAGCATCATTGCGTCATCGTCGGATTCAGTCTCGATAACTGTCTCGTCGTAGAGACTTACAATTTTAACATCGGCGCCGAACTCGGACGCGAGAATTGTCGCGGTATCGGCATCGATCTGCTGGTTTATCGTTACCATCTGACCCATACTCATCAATTTTTGAATGAGATCAGAAGCTTTTAAATTCATTTTTCGGGCAAGCTCTGAAACGGAAATCACTTCCATTATATCGATTGATTTTGGGACAGGGTTGGCGACATGGGTAATTTTCTTTTTTGTCTGAAGGAGTTTTTCCTCCATCTCGAGCTCTTTTTCTTTGCGGTTATAAACAGGTTTTTTTGTGATGAATTTTCGCTTTGCGGGTCCCTTGCCTTCCGGAAGCGATCCCGTTGGAGCTGCACCTGTACGATTGCCTCCGGGCTGCGGACGATTAAAGCCTCCACCAAAGCCCGGCTTGCCGCCTTGCCCCGGTCTAGGCGGGAACGGCGGTCTTGATCCGTGCGCTCCTTGCTGTCCCTGTCCCTGACGGGGAGTAAAACCCTGTCCTCTGTTATGATGCTGATCTGCGCCGGGTCTTCCGCCGCGCTGCTGCTGCTGTCCGCCGGGACGGGGAGGACGCTGCTGTCCGTGATTTCCTACGAGTTTTCCGCCGACTCTGCCTGCCGCCGCTGCCGGGCGCACTGATGCCGGAAAAGAGCTTACGCGAGAGCTGTCAGATGAATTATCATATCCTGATTTTTTATCCTCAAAATGATCGGATTTTTTTGTTTGATTCGGTTTACCGGAAGGAGAACTGATAACTACTTTAGGCGGAGTTTTCTTGGGAGCGGCGGATTTTGTTTTAATCACAACTCTGGCTTTAGGACGTTCACCCTGTTCGGATGAATTTTTTGCCGGGTTGTTCTCGCTGTCGCTTGGAGAATGTTTAATCAGCAAGTTCTTCACTTTTTTTGTTTTCTCGGTATCTCCCGCGGGAGACTTCGTTTGGTGTTCCGCCATATTTCCTTTTATTCCTCTTCCTCTTCATACTCGAAACTTAAACCAATGCCGCAGCTTGGGCAGGTTGTCATCTCGACCGTTATCTTCGCTCCGCATTCGGGGCATTCGTATTCTTCAGCTTCTGCGGTCTCTTCTTCCGCTTCTTCATGCGATTCTTCGGCAGGTTCTTCCTCGACAATCTCGACATATTCTTCGATAAGCTTGCGAAGTTTTTCCAGTTCCGCGGGTTTAAGCCCCTTGGCTTCCAGCTCTTCCTGACTCTGCCCGATGAAATCCTCGATGAAATCGATGCCGTTATCAAGCAGGATTTGCGCAACGCGCGCGTCCACGCCGGGAAGCTCATTAATACGGGAAATCTCGTCATCGATACTGTCGGTGTCTCCGAAGAGCTCTGAAACAGCGCGTCGGGATTCCGCGGCAATATCCATTTCGGCAAACTGCGATTCTGTTTTTACGTCGATGTTCCAGTCAACAAGCCTGTTAGCAAGCCGGACATTTAATCCCTGTTTACCAATCGCCAGCGACAGCATTGAATCGTTTACAACGGCGAGCGCCTGATGTTTTCCTTCATCAAGAATTATAACATCGCGCACTTCGGCAGGCGAGAGCGCGTTTTTGATAAAGCGCCTCGGATCGGGATCATATTTAAGTATATCAATTTTTTCGCCTTCAAGCTCTTTTATTACAGCTTGAATTCTGACACCTTTTAAACCTACGCACGCGCCGACAGGATCAACATCCTCACGGTTTGAATAAACGGCGAGTTTTGTGCGGAAGCCCGGTTCGCGGACGATTTTATGAATCTCGACAGTTTTATCGTAGACTTCAGGAACCTCAAGCTCAAAAATAGCGCGGACAAAATCGGTATGAGTTCTTGAAAGCACAATCTGAAGACCGGAGGATTCTCTTTTTACTTCTGTGATAAGTGCTTTTATTCGATCATTTAAATGATAGATTTCGCGCGGTGACTGGTTCTTCTTCGGCAGAACGCCTTCGATTTTTCCGATATCAACATAAATTGTGCCGTTGCGCTCACGCTGATAATAACCGATGATGATCTCGCCTTCTTTATCTTTGAACTCGGAGTAAAGACTGTCTTTCTGAATATCTTTGATGGATTGATGAGTTTTTTGCTTGGCGGTTTGAACAGCGATGCGGTCGAATTGCTTCGGATCGATCTCGACAAGAATTTCGTCTCCGATTTCGGCGTCCGGCTCAATTTCTTTGGCTTCGCCAAGTTCTATTTCGATAACAGGATCGTAAACTCCGTCCTGTTCCACAATTTTCTTTTTTGCGAAAAGCGACACTTCAACATTTTCTTCATCGAACCGCACAATTGCGTTGTCGGCGTTTTTAAAACGGTGTCTGTACGCTGCGATTAATGTATCTTCTATTGTCCTCAGTATAAGCTCTTCGGGTATACCGCGATCCTGGTTTAACTGACGGATTGCCTGCGACATATCTGTACCCAATTTAAACCTCCTGTGATGATGTATTTAGCGAGTCAAGTTTCGCTTTTGCGATAACGTCAAATGTCAAACTCACGCTTCCATCTTTTGTTTTTAAAATAATTCCATTCTCATCGACAGATTTTAAAAACCCTGCCGTCCAGTCAGAAATATCGGTACGGTAACACCGCACTCCCCTGCCCAAATAATGGGTAAATTCCATTCCGTCTTTTATCAATCTTTCTATTCCCGGCGACGACACTTCAAGAAAAATCTCCTGATTTTCAAAGGTCAGCTCAAGACGCGGCATTACCGCCCGGTGAACTTTGGCGCAATCGTCCGTTCCGATACTTTTCCCGTTGTAAATGACTGCTCTAATCTGCACGCTGCCTTTATGCTTGGAGACAGCAAGCTCGATAAGTTTAAAACCCAGTCCGTCAAGAACAGTTTTAAGATTCCCGCGCAAAGAGACAATTTCCGGTATCTCTTCCTTGCCAATCCGCTTCATTTTAACCCCGGATTCCTCAGTAAACCATAAAAAAAAGGGTCTCTTTTGAGCCCTTTCTTAAATGAAAAACTATACTAACTATAAAATACCGTCTTTAATAAAAAATGTCAATAGGTTTTTGTCATTTTTTTAATTTTTTCAAACAACACTCCCTGCTCCCCTTCTGTATTGAATAACAATAAAAACTCTTACATACTAAAAATACAGATAAAAATGGAAGAATTACAATCCACTGAAATACTAGACCGCGAAATACTCGAGGATGCGAGAAAGAAAGCCGCGCGTATCCTTAAACAAGCCGATGAAGCAGTTAAAGCGCAGAACACCGAGTGGGAGAAAAAGATAGAAGATTGTATTGATGATTTAAATATAAAATATGCCGATCAGGAAAAACAAGAATTTGATAAGGTGATGTCGCGCCTTCCTATCGATAAATTAAGATTGAAAATCGAAAAGATGGAAAGCGTTTTAATCGCCGCCGAAGATAACTGGTACGAAAATCTGGATCGCGGAATTCTTTTAAAATTACTGGAAAAAGAAATTAGAGAGAGACTTGAATTCATTAACGAGCAGATAGAAAGCAGCAAGCGGTTAAAAGTATATATATTTAAGCTCAAGCAAAAAGAAGCGGAAGAGTTATTTAAGAAATTGGGAATTAACTGCGAGATAGAGGAGATTCATTCGACAAGCCGTTATCCGCTGATAAAAATAGAAACCGAAAACGCGCTGATAACCGCTTCGATCCAAAGAATCATTGATTATTTTCTTCATGTAAAACGCACAGAATTATTTGAAGCTCTGGTAGGACGCGGCTTTATGGAGAATATATGATAAACGGTAAAATCAGGCGGATTTCAGGTCCGATCATCCGCGCGTCCGGTCTTGGAAAAGCAGGGCTTTTCGATCTTGTCGAGATCGGCGACAAACATATCATCGGAGAAATTGTCCGGCTTGAAGGCGATGAAGCGATCATTCAGGTTTATGAAGATAACACAGGTTTAAAAACAGGCAGCAATGTTTATTGCTCTAACCGTCCTTTGTCGGCTCTCTTGGGTCCCGGATTAATCGGAACAATTTATGACGGTATTCAGCGTCCGCTGGCTCTTCTTTACGAGCAGGACGGCGCATTCATGAAAGCCGGAGGGAGCGCCAAACCTTTAGACACGGAAAAAAAATGGCGGTTTATTCCCGACCCTGCGTTAGCTGAAATTTTACAAAAAGGAAAAGAAATTGAGGCGATTCCGGGAATGATTCTCGGTATTGTAAAAGAAACAGAAAGTATCACTTGTAAAATAATGGTGCCGCCGAATATAAAAAAAAGCAATTTAATCTATTTAACAAAAGAAGGAGATTACTCGATTTTTGAGACTGCGGCGAAAACAGATTTGAACGAGGAAATTAAATTCGCGCAGTGGTGGCCCGTAAGAAAGAGCCGTCCTGTTTCGCAGCGCCTTCAGCCGACTGAGCCGCTGATCACAGGAGAACGCGTTATCGATATATTTTTTCCGCTGTCTAAAGGCGGAACCGCGGCTATCCCCGGAGGCTTCGGCACAGGCAAGACAATGACTCAGCATGCTGTCGCTAAATGGTGCGACGCCGACGTGATCATTTACATCGGGTGCGGCGAGCGCGGAAATGAAATGACCGATGTACTGACTGAATTTCCGCAGCTTATCGATCCGCGCACAGGACGCACTTTAATGGAAAGAACTCTCTTGATCGCGAACACTTCCAACATGCCTGTCGCGGCGCGTGAAGTATCAATCTATACAGGCGTGACTCTTGCCGAGTTTTACCGCGACATGGGATATCATGTGGCGATCATGGCGGACTCGACAAGCCGCTGGGCGGAAGCGTTACGCGAACTTTCCGGGCGCATGGAAGAAATGCCGGCAGAAGAAGGATTCCCCGCGTATCTTCCGACAAGGCTCGCCGAATTTTACGAACGCGCCGGAAGAGTCCGCGCTCTTTGCGGCAGTGAAGGATCAATTTCGATCATCGGTGCGGTTTCTCCTCCGGGCGGAGATTTTTCCGAACCCGTTACGCAGCACACAAAAAGATTTATACGCTGTTTTTGGGCTTTGGATAAAGACCTTGCGAACGCTAGGCATTATCCTGCGATAAGCTGGATAGAAAGTTATTCGGAGTACGCCGATGAAATTAAAAACTGGTGGCAGCAGATAAATCCGCATTGGTCGAGCGTCCGCAAATCATGTTTTGATCTTTTAAAACAGGAGCAAAGGTTAGCTGAAATTGTAAGATTGATAGGACCCGACGCTCTTCCTGACGAGCAAAAATTAATTTTACTTACCGCGCAGATAATCAAAGACGGATTCCTGCAGCAAAATTCATTTGACGAAATTGATATGTACTGCGTTCCCGAAAAGCAGGTTCGTCTTTTACAATTAATAATGGAGTTTCATGAGCGCTCTTTGCTTTGCATCGAGCTTGGAGCGCCGATGAAAAAAATATCGGAAACAAATTTAAAAGAAGAAATATCGCGTTTAAAAAGCAGCGTAAAAAATGACGAAATATACAGATTAATTGAGTTTGAAGGAAAAATGCGCCTGATGCTTGAAGTGCTGGAAAAAATTTACAACGGCAGAAGGAGTATCATTAATTAAATGAGAGGCATTGAATATAAAAAACTGGAAAGGATCGAAGGTCCTGTTATCATCACGAAAAACTGCCGTAATGTAAGTTATAACGAAACTGTTTTTGTATACGATCGCGATAATGAAAAACGCTTGGGACGAGTGATCGATCTAAGCGAAGACTGGGCGGCGATTCAAATTTTCGGCAGCACTACAGGTTTATCCGCGGATGATTCGCGCATTGAATATCTTGACAGATCGATGGAACTGCGCGTCGGCAAAGGATTATTAGGACGCGTTTTTAACGGGCTTGGCGATCCGATTGACGGATTTGGAAATATAATTTCGTCGGAGTACCGCGACATTAACGGGCTTCCGATCAATCCTTACGCCAGAGAGTACCCGCGCGATTTTATACAAACAGGAATTTCATCGATAGACGGAATGAATACTCTTATCCGCGGGCAAAAGCTCCCGATATTTTCCGGTAACGGGCTGCCTCACAACCGTCTCGCCGCGCAAATTGTCCGTCAGGCGAAAATACTGCGCGATGAAAGCTCTTGTGTAATTTCACCTAACGGAAACGAATCTGACGTAAAACAATTCGTCATTGTTTTTTGCGCGATGGGAGTAAAAAACGATGTCGCTCGTTTCTTTCTTGATGATTTTGAACACTCAGGCGTTCTAAGCAATGTAATTGTTTTTTTATCACTCGCAGACTCTCCTTCTTTGGAACGGCTTATCGCTCCAAGGTGCGCGCTGACTGCCGCCGAGTATCTCGCGTACGAAAAAAATATGCACGTACTTGTCGTTATGACTGACATGACCAACTATTGCGAAGCGTTACGCGAAGTTTCATCGATTCGAGGAGAAGTTCCAAGCCGCAAAGGATATCCCGGGTATCTATACTCTGACCTTGCCAGTCTCTACGAACGCGCCGGCAGAATCAAAGGATGCGAAGGTAGTATCACGCAAATTCCGATTTTATCAATGCCAAATGACGATATCAGCCATCCTATTCCCGACCTGACAGGCTACATCACTGAAGGGCAGATTGTTCTGGAGCGTGAGCTGACACAAAGAGGGATTTATCCTCCTGTCGCTGGACTTCCCAGTCTTTCGCGTTTGATGAAAGACGGAATAGGAAAGGGTATGACAAGAGAAGATCACAAAGATGTGTCCAGCCAGTTATTCGCCGCATACGCGAAAGTAAAGCAAATTCGAAACCTTTCCTCGATAATCGGCGAGGAGGAACTTTCCGCAGACGATAAACGTTATTTGAAATTCGGCAGCGTTTTCGAGCAGGAATTTTTAACGCAAGGTGAATATGAAAATAGGGATATTAGCGCTACTCTGGACATCGGCTGGAGAATGTTAAAAGAACTGCCAAGAGAAGATTTATTACGCGTTAGAAAAGATTTTATTGATAAGTATATGAAATAACAGAAGATTTAACGCTTAACAACAGATACAATAATCATCGCGGCTAAAGTGCAAACATACGGGAAGGCTAAAATAAAACCCGACGGTAAATTTAAAAAACCCTGAGCGTAATTAGAGAAAATTTCAGCTAACGCGAAAAGAAAAGCGGCGGCGAGGATTCCATGCGGCTTTTTCATTCCAAGAAATATAACGGCAAGCGCGATCCAGCCTTTTCCTGCGGACATTTCAGGCACATAAGCGCCAAGGTTGAGGCTTAAAAAAGAGCCTCCGATTCCGCAGAAAATTCCTGAAATATATATTGATGTTATCTGATATTTTTTTGGATTAACGTTAAGCGAAACAAGCGCCTGCGGATTTTTACCGCATGCTCGGATTTTATATCCAAACGGCGTTTTATATATAGCGATCCATGAAATTATTAATAATATTATTCCTATTATAATAAAATATGTTAAAAGGCTTGCTCCTGCATTCGCTGTTACTACTCCTTTTGTCTTGAATATTTTTTCTGATAACACAGCGCATATACCGACAGAAAATAAATTTACCGCTAACCCCGAAATAAATAAATTGGCGCGTAACTTAAAAACGCCGAACGCGTGAAGAGCCGATAATAAAACCGCCGCTATAACAGCCGCTATAACAGCCGCCGCAGCGCTGCCTGTAAAATAAAAAACACAGAGCGCGGAAAACGCTCCTATTAATAAAAATCCTTCAAGAGCGATATTTAAAGTTCCGGCGAGCGCCGGGAATAGTCCGCCAAGAGACGCGAAAAAAACAGGTATCATCACAGTTACCGAGCTTTTTAAGAATGGAAGTAAATTATCCATTTATTTTTTCCTCTTTCTTGGCGAAAATATTTTTTATATAAAGGCTGGTAGAAAGAATAAATATAACCGCTTGAATAATCGAGGCGATTTCAAAAGTCAGACCTGTATTCTGCATCGCGATTCTTGCACCTGAGTTAATCCACGCAAGGAAAAGAGCGCAAGGAATAACAGCCGCAGGAGAAAACCCGGCGATTAAAGCGACAGTAAGTCCGCTCCACCCAACGCCTTGTGAAAATTCTTTAATCACAGCGTGATGAGTTCCCAAAATCATGATGCCGCCTGCAAGTCCGTAAAACGCGCCGCTTACCGCCATCGCCAGAGTTGTATTTAATTTTGTATTAATTCCTCCGTAACGGGCGAATAATTCATTGCTGCCTGTTATGCGCAACTCATATCCTTGTCTGGTTTTATAAAGAAAAAAGTGCGTTAATATCACCAGACCCGCGGCGGCGTAAACGCTTGTATTTAAGCTGGAAGGTCTTAAAATCATAGAAAAACGCATGGTTTCGGCGATTTTTCTTGTTGAAATAAGCGATGTCTGCGGATCAAGGAACGGTCCTGTAACATAATAATTGATAATCGGAATAAACGCGCAGGAAATTAAAAAAGTAGTAATTAACTCGCTTATATTCCATTTTGCTTTACAAAATCCGCTGACAGCCGCGGCGCCTGCCGAACAAAGAGTTCCAAGAATTAAAGCGAAAACAGCTAACGCCGCCGATGAGCCAAAGTTTATCGCGGCAATACAAGTTATAAAAGCGCCAAGGTATACCTGCCCTTCTCCTCCAAGATTCAGACAGCCTGATTTCATCGCGATTATTATTCCCAAAGCGCCTAGAATAAGAGGAACAGCGGCGTTTAACATATTGCCGAAACTTAAAACATTTCTAAAAGGACCTGCAAAAAAGAAAAAAAGCGTCTTAAAAGGCGTATCACTTAAAATAAAAACTAATAATATTAATAGTAATATTGATATAATGGGAATAATAAACATGCTTATAAAATATTTCTTTGTTGAATTTTTTATATTTAATTCATCATTCCTCATTAGTCATTCCTCATTCCTAATTTCACATTCCATATTATTCATTAATCTTCCAACTTTTTCTTTAATTCCATTAACACCATTATTCTCTACAATTCCGGAAATTTTTCCTCTATACATTACAATAATTTTATCTGCTAATGAAATAATTTCATCTAAATCCGTAGAAATTAAAATTACCGCCGCTCCCTTTTTTTTAAGTTCTGATATTTCATTTATTACAAATCCGCTTGACTGTGTATCCAACCCCCATGTAGGATTTGAAAAAACTATGTAATCCTTTAACTTATTAATTTCCCTCGCGAGTATTAATTTTTGCAAATTTCCACCCGATAAAGTCGACGCTTTCGCTTTCGTATTCTGTATATCAATTTTATATTTATCTTTAAAATCTTTAATCTTCTTTTTAATTGATTTTAAATTATTATCAATATCATTTATCATAACATTCTCTTCGATTGTTGCGTCTAACGCGCTTGCCACATTTATTCTGTCAGCCGGAACATAAGTTAAACCTTGTTTTCTAAGCGCGCGGATATTAAAACGGGTAATATCTATGTCATTGTGATAAATTTTTCCTTCAGCAGGATGAAGAAAACCTCCGAGAACAGCCTCTATAACGCCTAATCCGTTTCCTCCTACACCGGTAAACCCAAGTATTTCATTGGCGCGGACAGAAAACGTTACATCGTCGAGTAACGGTAATTTTTGTCCTTTGCGGCGTACAGTTACATTTTTAAACTCAATTACAGGCTGTTCAGTTTTTTTTTTAGTATCTGACAAATCGGAAAAAGAATCATCAGTATTATTCTGCCTGAAAATATTTTCAGTGAAATCTCCAACCATCATGCGGGAAATTTCTTCCATATCGATTTCCGAAACATTACGAATTCCTGTTAACTCGCCGTTTCTTAAAACAGCCACTCTGTCGCAGATTTGTTTTATCTCGTGCAGTTTGTGAGTTATTAGAATAATCGATTTCCCGTTGTTCGCCAGATTTTTAAGAGTGATAAAAAGCGTTTTTATTTCAAGTTCCGTTAAAATCGAGGTAGGTTCGTCAAGAATTATTATATCGGCATTACGATAAAGAATTCTGCAGATTTCAACCTGCTGTCTCTCACCCAGAGTTAAATCTTTTATCTTTACATTTGTCTTAACAGAAAAATTATTTTCTTTGATAATTTTTTTTGCTATTTCATTCGCTTTTTTATTATCTGTAAATATTTTCCATTTGCGGGGTTCTCTCCCGATAACGATATTTTCCGCCGCGGTAAATTCAGGAAACAGCGTAAAATGCTGATGAACCATTCCAATATTTCCGCTAATCTTAATCTCGCCGTAATCGGGTTTTTCAAGTCCGCAGAGTATTTTCATCAATGTTGTTTTTCCGGCTCCGTTTTCACCGGCTACGCATAGAATCTCGCCTTTGATTAAATCAAGGCTGATATTGTTATTCGCTTTTTTTTCGCTCTTTGGATATTGCTTTGTGATATTCCTGATTTCGATTATATTCATTTATCATTAAAATAATTATTCATAAAATTTTCGAATTTTCCGCGAATATCATCAGGAAGATTTTGATATCCCGGATTATCAAAAATAAAACCAATGTAACCTTCTTTTACACCTAACGTTTGAGAAACGCCGTATTGTATTTTATCTTCAAGCGCGTCTTGTAATATTTCCATCACAAGTTTTTTTTGTTCCATTACGCCGCATCCGATAATTAAACCCGGCGCTTGATTATAAGCGTTTGTGTTAAACCAAACTATGTAAGCTTTTTGATCAACCGCTGTCTTAATCAGCCCCTGAGCAGCTCCTCCTGCGATTGAAGTAAAAACATCAACGCCGGAATTTATCATCGCAGAAGCTAGTTCCGCAGCTTTTCCCGCGTCAGCCCATGAACCGATTACGCGAAAATCAACTTCGATATCTTTATCTGCTTTCTTCGCGCCCTCTAAAAAACCGGGAACCATATCTCTGACTAAAAGCGGATATTCCTGTGCGGCGATGAACCCGATTTTTTTTTCAGCGTTCGCGTACTGCATTTTGCTTGTCGTTACAAGCCCCGCCAGATATCCTAAAAAAACGGATTGATCGTACTGATTATAACTAAAAGTTTTAATCCGCGGATGTCCTTCATATTGAGCGTCCGTTATTATAAATTTTTGCTCAGGAAATAATTTTGAGACATTATTACAAATTTCAGGCAGCGAAGGATTTGATCCGATAACAATATCATACTCGCCGGATGCTACAATCTCTGAGAGCTGCTGCTCCCACATTGCCTGATTTACGCCGGCTTCAAAAATTTTTATTTTAACGTTTTGATTATTTTCCGCAAACTCAGCAGCGCCTTGCGCCATTAATTCATAAGGAGGGCTGCCTGCTACAACTCCTGTTATAAAAACAAGAACGGACAGATCGCTTTTCGCGTCATTCTTTTTTATACATCCGTTTGTAAAAAAAATCGATAAAACCAGAAAAAATATTAACGCTTTTCTCATAACTATTATACTATTAAAAAATTGAATTAGTGTCAAGCAAGAAATGTGTAATTACTAATATTGAATGTGCAATGAGAAATTTTTATTTACTAATTTCACATTTATAATTCAACATTTCTTATCTTTTTATATTTATCAAACAGTTCATCATACATCGCTTTGTGTTTGATATTTGGTTCATAAGTTTTTTCGATTTTCACCGCCGCGGAAGACGCTTCTGTATAATTTTTAAATTTTCCGAGATAACACGCGCCGATTATTGCAAGCCCTAAAAGCTCCGATTCTTTGCAATTTCCTTCGAGTACCGGAAGTCCTGTTATGTCGGCTTTAATTTGATTTAAAGCGGCGCAGCCTGCGAGTTTTCCTGTTACGCGCAATTGCTCTGCCTTAACGCCGGATTCTTCCATTACGCTGATTACATCTCTAATCGCATAACCGATTCCTTCCAGTATAGAAGAAGCGAAATCATTTCTTGATGAAGAAAGACTGATACCGTTCCACATTGAGCGCGCAGAAGGATTCCAAATCGGCGCTCGCTCTCCCGCAAGATACGGAATAAAAATAATTCCTCCGCTTCCCGGTTTGCTTTTTTTCGCGAGAGAAATAAATTCATCAAAATTATTTAATCCTAATATTTCTATACCCCAATCAATCGCTTTTCCTGTTGTGTTAATAATTCCCGATAAATTCCAAAAATTTCCCGCAGGATGCCTGTAAGACATCAATCGTTTATCGATTACATGAGAATCTACACAAAGATTTATTCCTTCTGATGAACCGGTTCGATCGCAAATCTCTCCGGGAATTTTCACTCCGCTTCCTAAAACCGCGGCAAAAAAATCAGGTCCTCCTGATATTACAGGAATATTTTTTTTAAAGCCGTAATGAGCTGACACTTTTTCAGTTAACACTCCGAATAATTCACCGGGACGTATGAACGGCGGAAATTTTTTCGAGTCTAAATTTAATTTTTCTAAAATTTTATTATTCCAAAACCAGCGTTCAAAACCTTCACACGGAAAAACGCTTTTTGCTTCGCCTGTTAAAGCGTAAGCTAAATACTCAGGGCAGCCAAGAAAATATTTTATTCTGTTATAAATTTCGTTTTCTTCATTTTTGATATACAGTGTTTTAGGAAGAAAAAAACTGGCGTCAACATATCCTCCCATCAATTCTGAAATTTCTTTTTGATACTTTACGGCTCTTGTATCAAGCCAAAGACGCGCGTTTTGCGCGGATACTTCCAGAACGTTATTCGCAAGCGACAGCTCTCCTGTTACTGGAACAAGACTCGGACCGTTTCCGCTGATTACGATCGCTTTTATTTCATGAATTATATTTTTGTTATCGTTTTTAATTTTATTAATGCTTTCGTCAAAAGCTCTTAACCATACAGAAGGATTTATCTCATGTTTATAATCATTATTATCTTTTATTTTTAAAGGAATACTGTTAAATGAAATTCTATATATATTTTCATCCCATATTGAAGATTTTAAGCTGGATGTGCCGATATCAATTGTTAAAAGCATTTATATTAATCTTCTCCTTTAATATTTTTTTTAACAAAGAAAAGCTCTTTTATCACATGATCTTTTTCCAATCCTTTTTGCTCAAATCTTGTCTTTGGTCTCCAGCTTTGAGGTTCCGCAAACTGCGAAAAAGAATTACACAACCCTTCGGTGGCATTTAATTCATTAAGCGCAAAAGCGGCATAATCTTCCCAATCTGTAACCATGTATAAATATCCGTCCGGTTTAAGCGCGTCAGACAAAAGGTTCGTAAAAGGATGCTGTATAAGGCGGCGTTTATGGTGTCTTTTTTTCTGCCAAGGGTCAGGGAAAAAAATATGTATTGCGTCTAACGTACTTTGAGGAATCATTTTTTCAAATACAAAAAAAGCGTCATATTCAATTATTTTAATATTAGATAAAGATCGTTTATCGATTTCCCGTAACAATCTCCCGATTCCGGGACGATGAACCTCAATTCCTAAATAATTTTTATCAGTATTCTCCTGCGCGATCTGAACTGTCGCCGCTCCTGAACCAAATCCTATTTCTATTGTTATATTATCACTATTAAAAAAATCAGAAAAATTTATTTGTTCGTCTTTAAAAGGAATTATATATTTTTGTGATAAAGTTTCGTATGCTTTTTTCTGCGAATCGGTAAAATGCCCGGTACGTTTCACATAACTTTTTAACATTAGTTAACCGGAATTACATCCGTAAAAGCGCTGCATGAATTCGATTCATCTTCCGCCCATAACGCGATTGTCCTTACGGATGAAGGAAGTTTTAGATCGGAGATACTTCCGCTCTTGGATACAGGCGTAATGACGCTTGTTTGAACTCCGGAATTATCATAACAAACCATACGATTTACAGGCCATTGCGAAACAATATTATATTCCCCGTTTTGCACTGAAATTTTCGGAAAGGAAAAACGAACATTGCCGTCAAAAACAAAATTACGCTCGGTTTTTTCTCCGCCTTTATTTACAAGAACCGCTCTGAATACGCCGCGG
>JGI24695J34938_10000092_pt1 | contig 78528 bp, 62 predicted proteins | sample TergutCo191P3_FD_34938 | JGI IMG/M metagenome (IMG submission 34938)
GGGTAATGCTGATTTTATTAATAATAATAAAATTATTCAAATTTTTGTCTCCCTTTTGTATTTATGCGAAAAATTTATCACATTAAAATAATTATATCAATACTTTTTCCTTGAAAAACTTGAAAAAAAGCAAGAAACCCCATAAACTGAAACAATGCAAGGCTTAAATAAAAATCAAATGCTAAGAATAATGGAAAAATACGGAAACGATCCTCAGCAGTTAATCGCGGTTTTACTGGATATTCAGGCGGCTTCGGGGAAATTTTGCGTTGAACAGCATTGGGCGGAACTGACCTCGGAAGTTTTAGGCGTGCCTTTATCAAAAGTTTATGATGTGCTGACTTTTTATTCCATGTTTAACACCGTTCCGCACGGCGAGTTTATAATAGAGATTTGCAGAAGCACGCCCTGCTGGTTTGCCGGTCATTCAGCAACAAGTTCAGGAGGCGATAATAATGACGGAAAAGGCGGCACTCAAAATGTTGTAAACTGGCTCGAAGCCGCTTCGGGTATTAAAATCGGCGAAACCACTTCCGACGGAAAATTATCACTGATTTTTACAAGCTGCTTTGGCGCGTGCGATATTGGTCCGGCAGTCAAAATCGGCGACGATGTGTACGGACACATGACCGAGGAAAAAGCGAAAAAACTTGTTAAATACTGTATCGCGGGCAACAGACAGGAGTTAAGAGCGTTATGTCAAAATTAGTAAAAATGCTGACAGGCAAAGCCGATCGCGCTTACTCGCTGGTTATTTCCGAATATGAAAAAACAGGCGGCTTTACCGCGTTAAAAAAAGCGGCTGTAAGCCCGCCGGAAGATATAATCGCGGAAATAAAAAAAGCTCAGCTGCTTGGTCGCGGAGGCGCGGCGTATCCTGCCGGAAAAAAATGGGAACATCTTTTACATATTCCGGAAACACCGAAATATATCGTATGCAACGCCGATGAGGGCGAGCCGGGCACTTTTAAAGACAGATTGATAATGGATTTACTCCCGTTAAAATTGCTGGAAGGCATCGTAATAGCGGGATTCGTTTTTCGCGCGCATTCAGGCTACATTTATGTCCGCGGCGAGTACCGTAAACTGCAGCGCCGCCTCCTTTTGGCAATGGACAATATGCGCGCCGCAGGATACCTTGGAAAAAATATCGCCGGTTCCGGTTTTGATTTTGATATTCATGTAATATCCGGCGCGGGCGCGTATGTCTGCGGCGAAAACTCAGCTCTTCTTAACTCAACAGAAGGAAAAGTAGGACGTCCGCGAATTAAACCGCCGCACCTCGCAGAAGTTGGTTTGTTTTTGCATCCGACTCTCGTGAACAATGTCGAATCGCTCGCTAATATTCCTGTCATCATCAACATGGGCGGGGACGAGTATTTAAAAGCGGGTCATCCCGATTCGGGCGGCAGCAAACTTATTTGCTTGTCCGGTCACTGCAACAACCGCGGCGTTTATGAAGCGCCTCTAGGCAAAATAACCCTGCGCGACGCTATCTACGATCCGGAAATGGGCGGCGGTATCGCTGGAAATAAAAAATTAAAATTCTTCCATCTCGGCGGACAAAGCGGTCCTATCGGCAGCATTGATCAGCTTGATACTGTTTACAGCTACACAGACTTAAAAAAAGCCAATCTCGCGGTAGGCTCGGGAGCAATCGTTGTAATGGACGAAAGCGTTTCCATTATTGATTATTTAATTGGCGTTACGGAATTTTTTATCCACGAGTCATGCGGAAAATGTATGCCTTGCAGAGAAGGAAACAGGCAGCTGATAAAAATCTTAAAAAAAATTTCCTCAGGCGAAGCAAAGTCGGATGATCTTGATACAATGCGCCGCCTCATCCGCGCGATGACAGACGCCTCGTTCTGCGGTCTTGGTCAAAGCGCCGCCGTCGCGCTTAACAGTGCGTGGAAACTTTTTCCCGGTGAATTCGAAGGAGCATTAAGATAATGAGCCACAAACCAGATCCGTCAAAAATTGTAAACTTAAAAATAGACGGAATGAAAGTAACTGTTCCCGAGGGAACGACAATTTTGGAAGCCGCTAAAACAGTTAATATAAATATTCCAGTTCTCTGTGAGCACCCTGATTTATGCAGACGAGCGTTTTGCAGGATATGCGTAGTTGAATGTGACGGCAGGGGAAAATTAGTCGCCGCCTGCGCGAATGATGTCTGGGAAGATGTAAATATTATTACAGTCAACAAGCACCTGATAAATATCCGCAGAACAATATTGGAAATGATAATAGCGAACCATCCGTTAGACTGCCTGAAGTGCGTTCGCAGTAAAAACTGCGATTTACAAGCGTTAGCTGTAAATTACGGAATTACGTCATCCGCGTTTGAAAACGAAGCCGGAAAAAATCAGCCAGTAATTGAAAGCGAAACAATTGTCCGCGATATGGACAAGTGCGTAAAATGCGCCCGCTGTGTGGAAGCGTGTCAGGAACTGCAGACAATCAGAGCCTTGAACACAGCTCACCGCAGCCATGAATTTGAAATCTGCACCGCGTATAATCAAGCGCTGGAAAATACCAGCTGCGTCTTCTGCGGCGAGTGCGCGAAAGTATGTCCTGTAGGAGCGATTTACGGGTATGATCAAACAACCGAAGTTTGGAACGCGCTTAACAGCGGTGATGTAAAAACAATCGCGGCAATTTCGCCTGATCTGTTAAACGCCATAAAAAACGAACTTTCATCCAGTGGGCGCGCGGAATCAATTACATCCGGAAAATTAACCGCGGCGGTAAAATTACTGGGCTTTGACAGGGTATATGACGCGGCGGTTGCAGCTAACGTTACTGACTCAGGCATTCGCAGCGAAATAAAGCAGCGGAAAGACAATTCCGGCTACAGTCTGCCTGTCATCAGTGGAGACTCGCAGGGTGTTACGCGCTTTATCAGGAATTTTTATCCTGACATGGAAAGCCATCTTACAATTGGCAAGAATCCGCGAAAGCTGCTTGCGGCGGACATAAAAAACAGCTTCGCCAAAGAAACGGAATTGAACCCGGCTGATATCATTTCAATTTCATTTGTGCCTTACATCGCGCAGAAATACGCGATAAATTCCGACAAAAACGACTACGCGCTGACGGCGGCGGAGCTAATAAAAATGATTAAACTCGCGGGAATAAAAACCGAAACACTGCCGGAAGAAAAATTTGATGAAAATATTTTTGATTCGTCCAAAAATTACGCGCAGAATAAACAGAACGGCATTGACTCTTCGATAAAAAAAATAACAGCAAAAGGATACGCTAAAGCGCGCAAAATCATGGAAGCAATACAAAAAAATGAATGTGACGCGGATTGGATAGAAATCGAAAGCTCCCCTGACGGATATTCAGAATAACATCAAAGACGCGTCAAAATTCCATTATCTTTTTCTGCAATTATTGCACCCAAGCACGTGAATGTGATTTTTCTGATAAGAGCGTTCGAACATGCGCGAAATAAGATAATCACTCAATGACAATTTCGCGCCGCAAACAGGGCATTTTCTCGGCACGCCTCTTTCAAGACAACTGATGCAGCCCTTAATATGCACAAGACGATCTTTGTTCTGCGCGCTTGCCTCAAAGGCTGTGGTTTTTAAAGTCTCCCCTTTTGACATTTTCATTGTACAAACAGGACATATCTGAGGATCGCCCGGTCTGCCGGAAATTTTTTTATTTTTATTCCATGGAAGGCGCGGATATAAAGGCGAAGCGGGTCCGAAAAATAAAAAATATCCAAGCGCAAAAAGAATTATTCCTATGATAACAAAAATAAGTGTCTGAAGGAAATTTCCCATAACTATCGATTTTACGGACATTGCCTTATCTTTTCAAGCATATCAATTTTAGTAAATTTTTAATAACAGGACACTAGCGCGGACAGGTGACGCTTGGTATATTAACTTATGTCAGTTCTGTATATCATCGCGACGCCTATCGGTAATTTAAGCGATATCAGTTTTCGCGCCGTGGAAACCTTAAAAAACGCTGACCTTATCGCGTGCGAAGATACGCGCCGGACTTTAAAATTGCTTTCCCATTTAGAGATAAGGAAAAAAATGATCTCATGCAGATCGCAAAACGAAGAATTCGCAGCGCGAAAAGTGATAGAAGCGTTGAATCAAGGGCAGACAGTCGCCTACACAAGCGACGCGGGGACTCCGGCTTTAAGCGATCCGGGATCGGTGCTGGTAAAAGCCGCCGCACAGGCAGGGTACGATGTAATTCCTATTCCTGGACCATCGGCGTTTGCCGCGCTTTTAAGCGTGGCAGGCGGGAGAGATAAAACCATTGTTTTTGAGGGTTTTTTGTCCCCAAAACCAGGCAGAAGAAAGAGCCGCTTACGCGAACTTATGGCGATGGAAGCCGCCTGCGTAATTTATGAATCGCCTTTCAGAATTCTAAAGCTATTGGATGACATTGCCGAAATTGACAGTGACCGGTATATATGCCTCGGGCGGGAAATGACCAAACTTCATGAGGAATATTTAAGAGGCAGCGCGGCGGAAATATTTAAAAAAATTAGCGAAAAAAACGACCAAATCGGCGAATTTTCGGTGTTTATCTCTGGTAATTATTTAAAATAGTTGATAAACTTATAGTATGGAATTGCCGATAATAGGGTATAGGTAGGATATGAGTATGACAGTAAACAGGATAGGTCATGTAGAACCCATTCCACCCGGAAAAAAACCGGGCAGGAGTGAACCAGTGGGGGGGAACGACAAGGCTGATACTATCACGCTTTCCGCGCAAGCGAAAGAACAAGCCGAGAAGTATCAGGTTTTGGAATTAATTAAAGCCGCCCCGGGACTGGATGAAGCCCGGATTGCTGAACTCAGGCAGAAAATCAATGATCCTTCATACATAAATGATAAGATCGTTAATGAAACAGCGGACAAAATCTTAAGCGCGTGGTTCGCGTAGAACTAATGGCGCAATTTAATTAATTTATTAAAAGCAAAAGCCTGACCTTGCGGTCAGGCTTTTTTTTGCCGCAACACAGCGAAACATATTAATCAGTACCCGTCCGACATTGATCTGTTTACATCTCGCTGATAAAGTTCCTGATAAACAAAACTACGGTTTTTTAATTTTTCTTTTACTTCTCTTGTAAATGGCATGTGACGCCAGAAAGTGCCGCGGACATCTTTATCAAGTTTTTGAATTCCCTCGGCTTCCTTTGTCATCCACAAAATATAGTCGCGGATAAAATATTCTTTAATGTCGCCTTTTAATTTCTGAGACTGGAACCATTGATAATAATGTCCAGTAAGTCCTTCTTCCATCCAGTAAAACGAAGCTTTCTCTTTCGCGACCTGCCAGCGAAGATCGGCGACAGCGGTAAGAACCGCGAGATAAAGATTTCTGGGATACATCGGTATTGTAATCCGCCCGCGGCTTGTCGCGCGGTTATGACGATCAAAAGGTTCCCAGCAGAAACCCATATCGCCGTAAGTCGGTAAAAGCAGAACATACGGCGCGATGCGGTTTAGTTTATTTTTATATATCCGGCAAAAAGCCTCAGCGTCAATGCTTTCGATTCTCGCGAGCATGGTTATCACATTTTCGCGTGTAGCGACATCGTTTGGAACGCTGTGATAATACTCATTGGTTAAAACAGGAAAGTGATTTCCCTGCCTGCCAATTGTCATTTTCGCCATCTGCCGGACTGTATCACATTCAGTTTCAATAGCTCCGGTATCAACAGTGACGGACCCGCCTTCGTTTGCCAGTTTCTCAGCGAGATTCTGAACATCAGCTTCGGCGCTTATATAATCTTTGATGCTTACTTCCAGATCATGATCATTTTTTAATAATGATTTTAAGAGATTTTGGATTTCACCTAACGCCGCCTTTTGAGATTCGGTATATGTATCGCTGATATCGGCAAATTCGCGCAAAGGAGTACGCTCATAAACAGAATTAACCCTGTCCCTTAATATTTTTTCTATATCATCGCGTTCTTTATTTTTAGCTTTTAGAATAGAACGAGAACCGTCAAGTTTTCCCTGCGCTTTTTCAAGCAGCGCCTGTACCTTTGACGCGCTATTGCCTTTGGAAACTTTTACTTCGTCTGTGGTAGAAGGACGCATCTTTCCGGTTCCAACCCCGTTGTACCATTCATCAAGATAATAAACCGGCTGATCCAAAGGATTATCATCGACAATTTTACTGAAAAAATCTTTTACTTCCGCGGGAATTAAACCCGGGTGTATAAGCGCGAAACGCAGAAGATATTTTTTAGGAGGAGGAAGTTTTCCCGCGGATTTTCTCGCGACACTGGTCATGAATTCCCAATACGGAGAAATAAACTGCTGACGAAAAACACTTCGATCTTTAGGATCTTTGGAAGTAAGAAATTTCTGTAAAATACCGTGAACTCTTTGAGCAATATCACCCTCATTAGAAAGCACAACTTTGTAGTAATTGGGATCATTAAAAAAATTATGCCCTGTTTCTTCAAGGCGCTTTGTAACCTGAGGAAATCCGGAAGAAGTAAGATCTACATCTCCGCCGGATGTACTTGATATATCAGCGAAATCATCGTTGTTTTTTCCGCCAAATATATCGTTAAAATCCGGCAACGGACCGTTTCCGCTGCCTCCTGTTCCTAATAACGCGGCAAGTTCGGGATCCATCCCCCCCTGTTGATCATTTCCAGCCATATTTTATGATAAAATCATTATAGATTATTGTCAATGAATATTAATTTCCTCAACGCTGCTCTCCGCCAATCAGAGCATCAAGATCAATTTCACCTGCCGTGCATGGAACTGTAACATTGCAATTCTCCAGCGCCTCAGGATGAAGCTCGCCGAAAACGCCGACAGGCTGTCCTTTGCAGATAATAGCGGCGGCTCTTCCCGGAATAAATCTTGGATCAACAGATTCCTCAACATCGTACTCGCGGGAAAGATAATAAAAAAGCGTCTGCATTTCCGCTGCGGCTGTATTAAAGTTCGCGTCTGTTCCCGCGTGAAGAAATCCCGCGTACTGACAAGTTGAGCTGCGATAATCTTCATTATCGTTATAATAAGCGATCTTTCCAACTTCAAAAATTTTATGAGGATAAACCGATCGTCCGGAAATTGATTCGCTCATCATTAATGACGCAATGACAGAATCGCGTACATATTCATAATTTTCTGTCATTGGATTAAAAATTCTAAGAATTCTGCCGCCTGAAGTTTCCTGCGCGCGCATATTATTTACAAGATCTTTTTTGGAACCAAGATAATTGTAAATCATTTCCTGATAACCCATTCCGGTAAAAAGTTCCTTAACCTGCCTGCTGAAAAGCGTTATGGGCAAAAGCCTCCCGATTGTGGAATCGGCGGGACGTTCCGGTTTGAATGAGCCAAGTGATCTGCCAATCATTACATCTTCAACGACATCAGCGGCGTGTAAAAAATCGTTGCGGTACTCGGGGGGATAAACAAGAACGCCATCTTTTTTTTCTGTTTCGCCTTTTTCTATGCCGGTTACTGCTTCGGCTTTTACTCCCATCCGCGCGAGCGCTTTTACGCAGTCATCAGCGCTGAGTTTGTCGCCAAGGAATTTTTCAATTCTGGAGAGCGAGCAAAAGACAGTCTCCTGAAAATAAAACGGCGTAACAATGCTTTTGCCAAACGGAGTGTCAAACTCGTATTCAATTTCGACAGGTTCAATTTCAAAACCGTTATCTGCAAGATCGCAGGCGACAATCGACGCGGCAAGAACAAGGCAGTGCATGTCTGTTCCTGTAAGCTCAATAAAAATCTCGCTGTCGCCTACCTGCACCGCGCCAAGATCGTTAGAATTTATAATCGGCGGATAAGATAAGATGTTTCCCTTTGAATCCGTTAACAGGGGGTGAACAGGTTCATGTTCCTGAATAAACGCGAATTCCCTTCCTTTAGGATGCTGTTTTAAAATTTCACGTAACGTAAGAGGTCCTGATATTCCGCATTCGTCTGCGGCGAGAGGTACAAAAGAAACGGCGTCAGGATCAGCGCCTTTATAAATAATAGGCCAGTTTATCAGCGGTTTTCCGTTCTTCTCCGCGATACGGTAAATGCCCATTGATAAACTTCGGCGTTTTCTGCCGTAATTCCAGGCGAGTTTCTCCTGTGTTTGAATCATGTCGCGCAGCATCGCGTCCGAAATTGTCTTGCCGTTTGACAGGCGCGCGATAAACCCTGTCATGTAAGGGCGCACTTGCTTAACGCTTGCTTCAACTTTCGCTTTATACCTCGCGCTTTTAATATCACCAAACCGCGAAAAAAAGTTATATGAAGGAATTTCTCCGCTAACGCTTTCGTATGCTTTAAGCTGCCTCGCGCATCCGGCTGTCCCCCAGAGATCGGGGCGGTTTGTGTCATTTAACTCGATTTTTAAAGTTCTTTCAGCTTCGGGAAGATCATTATCGCCATTTGCGGAACAAAAGTCAGAATCCAATTCAGCTTTGGCGCAAGTCAAAGCTTCCACAAATTCATCTTTGTTATCCCAAACACGCCCCGCAAGGGAGAAAAAAACCTGTTCGTTCACTTCGATTTTCGGCATACGGTATTATATTTATTTTTAATATTGTCGTCTATGTACATTAGAGTTGTTAAAAATTATTTGACTAAAGAAAAGGTACGTTTATTATACATATGGTTATCATTTTTTTCAAGGAAAAAAACCTCATAGATTTTATCTAAAACCTGCTGTTTTTCAAGAATTTCCGTAAAATTTCATGATATTTATTTTCATTTGAAAAAAATATTTTGTTAAATTTATACGTACAAATATTCTATATATTGGAGGAAATTTATGAAAAAACTATTTGCAGTATCTTTGATGATTCTGCTCGTAGCAGGCATGCTCTTCGCGGGCGGCGGCAATCAGCAGGCAGCCACCGGCGGAAGAACCGTAATTGGTATCGCTATGCCAGAGACCCACGTTGAACGCTGGGTTAAAGACGGTAACCAGCTTAAAGATGAAGCTGAAAAACGCGGTTACACAGGATTGGTTCAGTGGGCAAACGCGGATCAGCCAACACAGAATCAACAGATTGAAGGCTTCCTTACACAAGGCGCTAGAGCGCTTATTATCGGTAACATTAATGACGGCGTTGTCGCGGCAGTAAGAAGCGCCAGAAGGGAGAACGCGACTGTCATCGCTTATGACCGCATCATTCAAGGCACGCATGATTATGGTTATTACATCACATTTAACAACTACAAAGTCGGAACTCTTCAGGGTGAAAGCATTGTCGCAGGTTTAAATCTAGCGACAGCTACAACCGCCGCGCCAAAAACTATCACTTTATTCGCCGGTTCACCGACAGACGCTAACGCGAACTTCTTCTTTCAGGGAGCGATGGATGTTCTTCTGCCATACATCGACAGAGGCGTTTTAAGAGTTGTTGGACCCTTCCCAAGACACTATAGCGAGCCGGCTTTCCAGCAGATCGCGACTGAAAACTGGCAGGCTCCTGTCGCCAAAGCGCGCATGGAAGGTCTCTTAATCGGAGCAGCTGCCGCTGTTACTCTCGACGCGGTTCTTGCTCCCAATGACACATTAGCCCGCGCCATCATTGAAGCTTGTAAAGCAGACGCAAAATACGCGGGAAGACTTCCGATTACATCCGGTCAGGACGCGGAATTTGACTCAATGATGTCCATCAGAAACGGCGAACAGTACAGCACAGTATTTAAAGACACAGCGAAATTAGCGGAAGCCGCAATGTTACTGGCTGATCAATTGCTTAAAGGACAGCCTGTAAATATTCCGGGCGCGGTTCTTGCCGCCGGCGAGCTTACACAAATCGCGTTCACAGGTACAGGTTATGTAACAACTTATCTTTTGGATCCAATTCTTGTTACCAGAGACAACTTGCAAGTACCGGTACAGGCTGGTTTCTACACTGAGGCGCAAGCATCTCAATTAAGGAGATAACCCGGTATATCCGAATAAATAATCGGGTTTAGTTTTATGGCAAACCTGACCTATTATCTTTTCAGGTAAGAGGTCAGGTTTTTTTGGAGGGGCTTATGAGTGATTACATTCTTGAAATTGATAATCTTACAAAGGATTTCCCCGGAGTCAGAGCCCTGGAGAATGTTAGTTTAAAAATAAAAAAAGGTGAAATTCACTCCCTCTGCGGAGAAAACGGCGCGGGAAAATCCACACTAATGAGCTGTATATCCGGCGTATATCCTGCCGGTTCATACGAAGGCAACGTAAAATACAAAGGACACATTACAAAATATCACAGCGTCAAAGACAGTGAAAAAGAAGGGCTTGCGATTATTCATCAGGAGCTTGCTTTAAGCCCGTACTTATCAATATACGAAAATATTTTCCTTGGTCATATGGAGACAAGGTTTGGAATAATAAATTGGGATAAATACTTAAAAGAATCGGAAAAATACTTAAAAATAGTGGGGTTAAATGAACCGCCGGGAACTAAAGTAAGCAAACTGGGAGTAGGAAAACAACAGTTAGTGGAAATAGCCCGCGCTTTATCGAAAAAAACGGAATTGCTTATATTAGATGAACCTACATCATCATTAAATGACGATGAAAGCGAAAAACTTCTAAATCTAATGCTGGAATTAAAAAAGCAAGGCATTACCCTTGTAATGATTTCGCATAAATTAAATGAGGTTTTAAAAGTCGCGGACACGGTGACAATCCTGCGTGACGGGAAATCTATCAGCGCTTATGATGTGAAAGCAGATAATCTTACAGAAAGCATGATCATCAAAGACATGGTTGGCCGCGATTTGACGCATCGTTTCCCGGAACGGAATTCATCGCCGGGCGAAACAATATTGGAAGTAAAAAACTGGACTGTTTATCATCCTGAATACCATACAATTAAAGTTGTTGACAATGCCTCATTCTATCTGCGCAAGGGAGAAATTCTCGCGTTTTGCGGTCCGATGGGCGCGGGACGCACAGAGCTGATGATGAGCCTCTTTGGCAGATCGTATGGTTCCAAAAGCGAAGGTGAACTAAAAATAAAAGGGAAAAATTATGTTTTAAACAACCCGCGTACAGCGATTAATTCGGGGCTTGGATATATATCAGAAGACAGAAAAAGCCTTGGTTTAATTTTAATACAAGATGTAAAAACTAACATAACTCATTCAAGCCTTGAGAAAATTTCAAAATACGGAGTAATAAATAATCAAAAAGAAATACTTGAAGCGGAACGTTTCCGAAAAGAATTAAACATCAGGACACCATCTATTAATCAATATGTACGCAATCTTTCAGGAGGTAATCAGCAGAAGGTAGCGGTAAGCAAAGCTTTAATGGCAAATCCGGATATTTTTATTGTTGATGAGCCTACAAGAGGGATTGATATCGGAGCTAAAACAGAAATTTACGGAATTATGAATAAAATAATTGCGGCGGGAAAAAGCGTTATCATGATAAGTTCAGAGCTTCCTGAAGCGCTTGGCATGGCGGACAGAATTTATGTAATGAACGAAGGAACAATTAAGGGCGTCCTTAACAAGGAAGAAGCGTCTCAGGAAAAAATAATGCATATGGCGCTGGTTAAATAAATGTCATTAATAACTAAGGAGAAAATATGAACAAAACAATTCACACATCTGATGTAAAAACACTTGTAAAAAACAACCTCAGAAACTATTCCATGTTTATCATGCTGATCTTAATTATGTTAATCTTCGCGGTGATAACAAACGGCGTAAATTTTAACCCGCGGAATTTTGTAAATATTTTCTTTCAAAACAGTTATGTGTTGATTCTTGCTGTCGGTATGGTAATGATAATTATCACACAGAACATTGATCTTTCTGTCGGCTCTGTCTGCGCGTTTGTCGGAGCGCTTAGCGCGATGGTTTATAATGCCGGATTCCCAATGTGGCTTACGGTAATAATTTCGCTTTTTATCGGCGTAGTTGTCGGCGCTTATCAGGGAGCATGGGTTGCTTTCGCGAAACTACCGGCGTTTATCGTGACTCTTTCAGGAATGCTGCTTTTCCGCGGTCTAACATATATTGTCACCAGTGTAAGCCCCGTAAGCCTTAATGATATTGGCTACTCGCTTTTCGCGACAGGCATTCTTGATGAAGTGCTTGGAACAAGCAGAATCGGACCGTACTTTCCAATGTCGTTTGTTGTAGCGATTTTATTACTGGCTGTATTCTTTATCGCGGAAATCGCGAACCGCAGGAAAAAAATCGCCAATGAATTTGAAGTTTCACCAATGCCGTTGTTTATAACAAAATTAGTAATAATAAGCCTTTTGGTATTCGGTCTAGCGGATCGTTTCGCGCGCTCGCGGGGACTTCCCATTGTAGTAATAGTTTTGGGAGTAACAATTTTTGTGTTCCATTTTATTCTGAATAATACTGTTCTGGGCCGTTATATTTACGCTGTCGGAGGTAATCCGCGCTCGGCAAAACTTTCCGGCATCAACTCCGAGCTTGTCACATTTATAGTGTTTTGTTTCATGGGCGGACTTACAGGGCTCGCTGCTGTAGTAAGCACAGGTTACATGAACAGCGCTCTGCCTCAGGCGGGAAACCTGTTCGAGCTTGATACAATCGCGGCGTGTTACATCGGCGGCGTTTCGGCTGGCGGCGGCATAGGAACGGTAATAGGAGTCATAGTCGGCGGTCTTGTAATGGCGGCAATAAATAACGGCATGATATTAATGAACCTTGGCACGCATTATCAGTATGTTGTTAAAGCGCTGATTCTTGTGTTGGCTGTTTTTTATGATATTTACAACCGCCGAAAAGCAGGATTAGGCTGATTGCCGGAATTAATTAACTAAAACATAGGCGAGGAATAAAGTAATAAGATCCAGCTTTCCACCTATATGATAATTGTGCGTTCCATTAATATTGCGGTAACCGAACTCAAACGAAAATATGGGATAATGAAAATTGCCTCTCGTAGTCCTGATACCCATCTTTACTCCTGTGGTAAAAATATACTTATCCCACGAAACATTTTCGTTCAAAAATATATAATTGGCTGACACAAAAGGACCAAGAAAAAAATGTCCGCCCCACCATGAGAAAAGATTGACAACATTAAAGTAAACGCCAATATTCAAAACACTAATTTCACCAAAACTATTTGAAGATGAATCATTATTCGAGTTTGAATTATTATCGCCAAAATCAGAAAAATAAGTCACAATCGGACTAATTTCGAACCCTAAGCCTATAGCCCTGCTTTCAATCCCAAAATTTGCAAGAGACAAAGAAATTTCAAAATCATTTTTTTCATTTATAGGCAAATTCGCGCCAAAACCAAAATTGCCGGCATTAAAGATAAAAGCTGTGCTGCTATTATTGATATATTGCGCCATAACGGGAAAGGACAGCAAAAAAATCAATAAAATAGTTAATAAAGATTTTCTCAAAATATACCTCCAAAAAAGATAATTGAGTTGTTCGATAACTTCAGTTATTGAACAACTTCCTTACAAAAACGCATTTTTGTAAGGCGCGAACCAGTGAACCGTAGGTTCAGGTTCGATAGCCTGAAAAAATGCGGGACTTGTGAGACAACTGACAGAGTTGTCGAACAAGTCCAATATTCCCTGATAAAATTATAACGCGAAAAACAATCAAACGCGGTTCCTTTCAATCATTTCGCGAAATTTTTCGGTATCTTTGCGAATAATGTTGATAAAAGGATTATTGTCAATTTTTCCTAGAACCTGTTCCATTTCATCCATATTGCGGTATGTTTGTAATTTATACTGATTTTTATAATCCTTTGCTCTGCTTTCAAAAATCTGAGTTTCTATCCAGCGGCGGATTTCCAAACCAGAGTCTAATTCATTATTAAATACAATCTCGTTTATATTAGAATTTCTAAGATAACAAAGAACTGCCCACGCGTGGCGGCATTTATCCATAGAATAATCACTATCCCAAAGATCATAAATGTTATGAATCTCATTCCAGTTACTAAACTTATTTTCACCGATATCCTGTCTCAGTTTATCAACGCGAAACGCTGGTATAATCTGTCCGCCGATATTAACCCAGTCTTTAATCCGGTTATCAAAACTATGTGAAAATGATTGGCTGGATTCATTATTAAATAATTCCATTAAGCCGGAGAAACCAAGCGCCGGATGCTCATCAAGATAAAAAGCAATTGTTTTAACAGCGTAATAATGAAGCATCTGACGGTATGCTTTAACAGCTTCATATGGTTTAACAATAACCTGCCCGCGTTTGCTGTTCTCAAACTGACGGCAATGAATAAAGCGGACTTTGGAATGATCAAGATTCGCGATATCCAAGAGGGAATAACCGGATTCATAAAGCCATCCCTCGATAAATGAAATCGCGGAAATAATCTCTTCGGCGGTGTCAGGCGCGAGATAATCCGCTTCAATCCGCTGAACCTTATTTTTTCGTTTATCGCGGTTTTTGGTTTTCCATGAATTGCGCTCAAGAGCGTAAAGATTATGCATCCAAAAATACGCGGGCATTACTTCCAGTCGGTTTTTATTAACATTATTATTTACAAGAGAAAACGGCAGCGGAATGTTAAGCTCCGACGGATATTCGCCCTTCGCGATAATGACAAACGACGCGAAAACGCTTGAATGTTTCAGGCTTACGGCAAGCCCGGGCCAAAAACCGCGTTTCGCGCGTATCTCGCCGTCATTGGCGCGACTGTTGTGGTTACTGCCGATTGTCGCCGCGGCAGCCATATTGCTCATTCCCTGAATCAGGCTCGCGATTAAAAATGAATTATTATGATGCTGCTCGTGTACAGGAAATATAAGGTTATTAAGGATTTCGCAGCATGAAACGGTTGAATTATCACCTAACACAGAATGAATAAGCCGCGCCCCGTACTTTAAATTGCTGTTCCTACCCATGATAAAACGGACAGCTTTGGAACCGTAAAATACATTGCATGAATACCCGACAATTCCATTGACCATTTCCACGCCTTCGCCAATTTGCGTCGGCTCAGTTTCTGATGAGAGAATTGTAATGTTCTTTAATTTGTTCGCGCCTTTAATGTAAGCGCGTTCGCCAATCATTGTGTCTTTGATGATCGCGCAGCTTTTAATCACCGCGCCGCTGCCAATAACCCCGTAGCTCCCCCTGTACGCGCTTGTTTTACAATTAAAAGGACATTTAATTTCTCCGTATTGATTTTGCGTAATTTCCGCGAGTTTTGAAACAAGCGCCACATCGTCGCGGTAAGCCGCCCAGAGATAAGCGTCCGCGGCTATCATATCCTCAAACGGCAGGATGGATCGTCCACCTGCTTCATTCATTACATCAATCCAAACGCGCACATTTTCATCTTCGCCGTTTTTAATCACGCCATTGCCAAACTTAGCGTGATTCGTTGTCTGCAGCTCATTTACTTCCGAGAGAATTACATTGTTCCCGATAATATAATTTGAGATATAAGAACAATTCTGAATAGCGGCGTTATCCCCTACATCGCAGGAAATAATTGTCGCGTTACGAATCCCCGCCGGTATGCAAAAATCATTATGCTTTAAAAAAACTTTTTGTAATGTACCAATACGAATAAGACCATAAAAATTTGAATCATGAATAAGCTCAGGAACAAACGGATCGCTTACAAAGAAATTATCCCAATTAGAACAATAACTGCCGTTGCTAATTAGTATATTGATTTCATCCGCGTTTATTTTACGCCAGTCACCGGATTTTTTATTAAAGAGCTTTTCCTGTTGAATATTTCGAAGCCAGTATTCATCAACCCCAGGCGGCAGATGTTCAGCGGGAATAAAGTCATAACCAAGGTGTTCAAGAGGCTGAATATTTTCAGTTTTCATCCTGCCTTTGCCCGTCTCAGCCTTACATTCTCGATATCATAGCTGAAAAGTTCGCGAAGATCGTTCAATCCAAGCGCCATAAGCGCCATACGATCAATACCGATACCCCAGGCGGCGACAGGTACATTTACCCCAAAGCTTTCTGTCACTTCCGGACGGAAGATGCCGGAACCGCCAAGTTCAAACCAGCCAAGAACAGGGTGTTTAATGTGTACTTCGACAGATGGTTCTGTAAAAGGAAAATAACCCGGAACATACCTAATTTCTTTCGCGCCGGCTACTTCCATCGCGAACATTTTTAGCATTCCCAAAAGAGTGCGAAGATTCACGTTTTCACCTAACACAATTCCTTCGGTCTGGTAAAAATCAGGAAGATGAGTGGCGTCTACCCTGTCATAACGAAAACACCTGGCAATGCCGAAATATTTGCCGGGAATCTTCGCTTTAGGTAGTTGTTTCGCGGATAACACAGTCCCCTGAGAACGCAGGATAAGCCTCTTTGTAAAATCGCGGTTAAAATCGTAATTCCAGCCGCGGCTGCCTGTTCTGCCGCCACTTTCATGAGCCGAAGCGATATTGGAAAGCCATTGCTCTTCTATCGATTTCGCGCGCGCTACTCCGTCTTTGGCGGAACCGGTTTGATCAGCGATACTGTACGCGTCATGAATATCGCGGGCAGAATGAAACTGCGGCATAAAAAGAGCGTCCGAATTCCAGAATTCTGTTTCTACTAATGGTCCGTCAAATTCCTCAAAACCCAGGGACGCAAGTTTATCTTTAACATTTTCCAGAAATTTCGCGTAGGGATTGGTTCTGCCCGGGGTAAGGCGCACAGGAGGTGTTTTTACATTGTAAGAACGGAATGTTTTTCCCTTCCAGCTTCCGTCCTCAAGCATCGCCTGAGTCAGCGCGCCCGCTTCATCGCCAGTAATGCCTGCCGCCATTAAGGATTCCGCGGCTTCAGCGGCGGGAACAGAGCCGTCTTCCGCGACAGTAAAGCCAAAAAAAACTGTTTCCCTGTCTATCTGACGGAACGGCGCGTCCGCTGAACCGCGCTTTTTGGAAATTCCGGACATTATTTTACGTTCGGCGTCATTTAACGAAGCGTCAGCAAGAACGCCTCCTCCGAGCAAGACTTTATTAAACAATCCATGCATCAGCCTGAAATGCGCAAGTAAAGGATTTTTATCCGGATCATTAATATGCTCTAACGGCAGAGTAATTACGACTTTTTTATCATCATCCATCGATAGAACGCCAAGTTTTGACAAGCTGCCAAACGCGCTGCCAATATCTTTGTTTTCCATCTTCAATTCCTGGGCAATATCAGGAAGGCGCGGTTTATCAAGATCATTCGACAATCTTTGCCGTATCAACTCAAGAATTCGCTCTTCGGGGCTGCCTTTATTCTTCCATTCCTGACCCAGGCTGGTTATTTCATAATAGACCGCGGTTTCGCGCCGAATCTCATGGATCAAACCTTTCCCTGTAAGCCATGAAAGCGCCTGATTGCCGTTACCCGGTTTAAAAGATAGTTCTTTTTCAATTTTTTCGATTGTCAGCTCGTCGCCTTTTTTATATTTCAGAAGAATCCGTACTTCAAGAGGATGCAGATTTTTAACAATATTTTTAGTATCTATTGACATAATTACCTCAATCAGGGAATTGTTAAAAATTAACAGGATTTAATTATCTGGTCAATAAGCAAATAACATAACAGTCATTATCATTGAAGAAAAAATAAATAAGGGATATAATTAAAAAATTAAAGTATAGTCACGCCGTTAAAAATAAAAGTCAGAATTTTTAAAGGAACTTGTAAAAATGAAAAAAAATAAATTTTTATACGGCATAAAGACAAAAGCGGTTCTTTATACGCTGGTTCCGATAATAATCAGTTATGTAATTATCATTACGATTCTTTTAGTTTCATTATTTAGTTCACAGCGGGAAACAGTAGTAGCGAATTTTAAAAACATCGCGAGAAGACATTCAGCGAATTTTGAAAACAAATTAAACAGCGCGATAAATTACCTGACTCTCGTTTCCAGCATTCTGGAATTTCAAATTCATGAAGGCAATGTAGACAGAGAATCAATGCAGAGGCTGCTATATATGTTATTTGATAATAACCCGGAAATTGACGGTTCAAGCGTTTATTTTGAGCCGAATATGTATGACGGGCTTGATTCTCAATACACAGGAACGCGTTATGGCACAAGCAGTTCAGGAAGAATCGGTTTTTATTTTTACCGCGAAAACAATAATTTATTATATCTCCCTGAAGCCCTTGGAAATGACGTTGAATTTCAACTTCCGTATTATATCGAAGCAAAAACATTAAACGCTCCCATATATACAAATCCGACAAGATATGAGATAGACGGAGTGTCTACGTTGCTATTTATCATTGTGTATCCTCTTCGCGGGCTTAACGGCGAATTCATCGGAGCGATAACGGTAGATATAAACCTAAATGAATTTTATACGCAATTACAGGCGGAAGAAATTTACGAAACAGGATATATAGTTATTACAAATGAGAAAGGCATTATATTTTACAGTCCAAGAAAAGAGGATATAGGAAAAACGCGGGAAGAGGCAGGCCTTAACCGCGCTGTTCCCGCGAGTTACGCGCAAGGCATCAGAACCGTAAATGATCAAGTGGTAGTGGAATCAGAACTAATTTTTATGAGATCCGCGTTCAACAATGAAGAATCATTGTTATCAAGAAATTCAATATTAATTCCTGAACTAAATACCATTTTTATGTTTAATATAGTGGCTCCGCTTACAGAGATAAACGCGAATGAAATAAAACTCGCGATAGGAGTATCGGCAATCAGCGTTTTTATTCTGATACTTATAACGATGATACTATATTTCATAATTGAAAAACTTTCCAAGCCGTTAGGTGAATTCGCCAAAGCCGCGGAAAAAATCGCGCATGGCGATTACAGCGTAAGAATGACCGGCAAATATACCGATGAATACGCGGTTTTAAAAAACACTGTCAACGATATGGCGGAGCGCATCGAAGAACACATAGATGAATCAAAAAAATCGCTTAATGTATTAAAAAATATTCTGCACGGAATAGACGCTAATATTTACGTAACCAATCCGCAGACAGGCGAACTATTGTTTGTTAACGAACAGATGCTAAAATTATTTAACTTTAAAGAAGAGGATTGTATTGGAAATTACTGCTTTAAAATGTTCCGTAACCTTGATGAAATATGCAGCTTCTGTCCGTGTTTTGAACTGGATAAAAATCCCGATAAAGTAATTGTCTGGGAAGAACATGTAAGTGAACTTGGACGCGATATAAGGCACTCAGATCGTTATATCGATTGGCAGGGCGGAAAAAAAGTACATCTTCAATACGCGATTGATACAACAGACATAAAATTAATTACAAAAGAAAAAATAAAAGCAGAAACCGAAGCAGTTGAACTTGCCCGCGAGAAAAAACAAGCCGAGGAAACATCAAAAATAAAATCAGTATTCCTCGCGAGCATGAGCCATGAAATAAGAACCCCCATGCACGGGATCATTGGTTTTTCCGAACTTGCCCTGGACGATAATATTCCGGTAAAAACCAGAAATTATCTATCAAAAATTAAAACCAGCGCGGAAAGTCTTCTTATGATCATCAATGACATTCTTGATGTATCAAAAATTGAAGCCGGCAGAATGGAACTGGAAAAAATTCCGTTTGATATAAGTGAAATTTTCAGGCTTTGCCGCATAATATCTTCCCCGAAAGCCCGCGAGAAAGGACTTACTTTATTCTGTTACGCCGAACCGTCAACCGACAGAGTATTGGTCGGCGATCCGACAAGACTCAGGCAGGCGCTGCTTAACCTGCTTTCCAACGCGATTAAATTCACAAACAACGGTATCGTAAAATTGTTATCCGCGATTACCAATAAAACCGAAAATACTATTACAATGCACTTCGAAGTTAAAGACAGCGGCATTGGAATGTCAGATGAGCAAAAAATGAGAATCTTCCAGCCTTTTACGCAGGCGGACGGCAGCACTACGCGAAAATTCGGAGGAACCGGTCTTGGCCTTACAATAACAAAAAATTTGGTCGAACTAATGGGCGGAAGTCTGGATGTTGAAAGCAATTACGGAATCGGAAGTAAATTCAGCTTTGATATAACATTTGACACCATAGATTCAAAAACAGGCGTAAAACAGCAGCAAGCTCCAATAAATATCGATGAAAAGCCGATGTTCAAAAATGAAATACTTGTATGCGAAGATAATCCGCTGAATCAGATAGTAATATGCGATCATCTGGAAAAAATCGGAATCAAATCAGTTGTTGCAGCTAACGGAAAAATCGGCGTGGATTTTGTTAAAGAAAGAAAAAAAAATAATTTAAAGCAATTTGATCTGATTTTTATGGATATTCATATGCCGGAAATGGACGGTCTGGAAGCGGCGAAAATAATACTGGAAATGAAATGCGATATTCCGATTGTCGCGTTGACAGCTAACATAATGTCAAATGACAGAGATACATATAAAAACTCCGGTATGTATGATTGTCTGCCAAAGCCGTTCGTCGCTCAGGATTTATGGGCTTGCCTTTTAAAATATTTAAAACCTGTAAGCATGCTTACAATAAACCATGAAACGGATTACGCCGAAGAAGAAGAACAGCGGCTGGAACTGATAACAGCGTTTGTCAGAGGCAATCAATCCACTGTCAAGGAAATTGAGAACGCGGTTGACTCAGGCGATTTAAAGCTGGCGCACAGGCTGACTCATACTCTGAAGGGCGTTGCGGGAATTGTCGGCTTACATGAGCTTATGGAAACAGCGCAAATCGTTGAACATTTATTATCTCAGGGTAAAATAGAGCAATTAAATGAACATTTAATAAAACTGGATAACGAATTGCAAAACGCGATAGATGATCTTACGCCAATTATGGATAAATACATAAATAGAATAAAAAATAAATATAAAAATGAAGTTTACAGCAAAGAAAAATGCATTGAACTTCTTGATAATCTGGACGCACTTCTCGCGGCGGACAGTTTTGACAGCATTAAAACAATAAATAATATAAATATGATTCCGGGATCGGAAGAACTGGTGTCTCAGGTCGAAAATATGAAATTTAAAAAAGCCAGAGAAACGCTGGCGGGTTTAAAACAAAGAATTCAAAACATGACCGATGAATAGTCAGGGGAATGATTATGAGTAAATTAAAAAAAATTCTAATTATTGACGACGAAAAATTAAACATTATCGCGCTTGCGCATTTCTTAAAACCGGATTACGAAATAATAGTCGCGACGGATGGAACTTCGGGAATAGAAACAGCGGAGAAACATATACCGGACTTAATTTTGCTGGATATAATAATGCCGGAAGTCACAGGCTACGATGTGATAAAAAAATTAAAAGAAAACGAAGCTACTATGAACATTCCTGTCATTTTTATATCTGGTTTAAACTGCAATGAGGATGAAGAAAAAGGACTGTTACTGGGAGCGGCGGATTTTATTCCCAAACCATTTAATAAATCAATAGTAAAAAAAAGGATAGAAACGCAGTTAAAACTCGCAGAATACTACAAAATATTAGAACATCATAATAAAACTTCTGATAACAAGTTAAATAATTAACGTATAATATAAGCAGGAGATGCTTATGAAAAAAATATTAATCATATCTTCCGCGAGAACAGGACACGGGCATCTAAGCATCGCGAACGCTCTTAGTGAACAATTAAAACAATATGATGATATACAAACGGATATAGTAGACGGCTTTTTATTTTTCGGCAGACTGGCGGTTAAAGCAAGCGGTATTTACGGACCAATAACAAGATGGGGCGAGCAATTATGGAAGCTCAACTGGGATTTATCTTTAACTAACAGCGAATCATTTAATCAGATGATATCAATGACTATCCACGACCGTTTTATGCAGCAGCTTAAAAACGATCCGCCAAGCCTGATAATAAGCGTTCACGCGATGTTCAACGCGAGTATAACATCAATATTAACTGAACACAAAATAAATATTCCATTTATTACACTGCTGGCGGATATAGTCGACATTCACCCAATGTGGGCGGATAAAAACGCGGATTTTATTTTATGTCCGACAGACGAATCGCTTAACGCGTGCGCCGGTTACGGCGTCTCCCAGGAAAAGTTACACAGATGCGGATTTCCTACAAGGCAAAGATTCTCTGACGCGGCAAGACAGGTAATACGCCAGCCTTATCCCGGAGGAAGACCCCTGGAATGTCTATTAATGTCCGGCGGAGAAGGTTCGGGAAATTTAAAAATAATCGCGAAACATCTTTTAAACAATTTTGATGTAAGGATTACCATAATATGCGGGCGAAATAAACGCATGAAATCAATACTTGAAAAAAAGCTTTCCCATCATAAAAACAAAATCAATATATTAGGCTTTTGCGCGAATGTTCAGGACTACATGATGAAAGCCGATTTGACTGTTATGCGAGGCAGCCCAAACAGCATGATGGAAGCTGTAATATGCAATACACCGCTTATCATAACAGGATCGCTTCCGGGACAGGAAGCAAGTAATCCGGAATACGCGGAGAAAAATGGACTTGGAATAATTTGCCGGGAATTAAAAAAATTACCAAAGCTAATTCAAAAACTCTTAGAAAATAACTCAGCAGGTTTAACAAAAATTATTGAGAAACAGCAAATCTACAGAAATTTTGACAGCGCTTTAGAAATCGCGCAGTTTCTTGTACAGCATACATTAGAAACACAGCCGATTATTCCGGATACAGAATATAAATTCCCGCTTTTTATGCAAGCTATTGAAAAATACCGGAAACTGGAAAAAAAAGCGAAAGTTAAGCGTAAACCAAAAAACAAAAAATTAACATTTAAAATAAAATCAACCTCAGCAAAATCAACATGAAATATGTTATAATAAAAATTTAGGAACAGCTTCAATTTATGTCGAATTTCCTTGACTGCTACGCGTTTTTTTAGTACTTTAGTCATAAAGGCAGGGAATTCCCGTAAATGGAAATTTATCATTAAGGGAAAGAGAAATGTTAAAAAAAGAGACTCAAACAGAACAAAAAAATAATCAAAACGATGATTGTCCGGAAAAAATCACCGAAAACGAAACTGCTGCTCAAGACGAAGTGAATGAGGTTAAAGAGCAAAGCGGCGAAAAACAGGATATAGAAACAGTATCGCTTACCGCTGAACAGAGAATCGCGGAACTGGAAAATCAATTGGCGGAAACCCGCGATCAACTCCTCAGGAAAGCGGCGGAATTTGAAAATTTCCGCAAGCGAATGAACCAGGAAAAGCAAAGCTCGATTGAATACGCAAACCAAAGCCTTCTTTCGGATATAATTCCAATAATCGATGATTTTGAACGAGCGATCACCGCGGGAGAAAGCGGTCTGCAGTCAAATTCCGCCGAATACGCGGGACTTTTAGAAGGCATTAAAATGATAGAAAAACGCCTTACAAGCCAGCTTGAGGCGAAGTGGGGACTAAAGAGATTTAATTCCGAAGGGGAGTTATTTGATCCTAACCTGCATGAAGCGTTAATGATGGAAAAATCCCCGGACGCGGCAGAGGCTACAGTACAGGAAGTATTTTTTAAAGGTTATTCTCTGAAAGACAGAGTAATAAGAGCAGCAAAAGTAAAAGTTATAATGCCGGATGATTCAATTAATAAGAATTAGAGAAATCCATTTCCCTGATTTTACAAAAATAAAAAATATTATAAGATAAAGTAAGAGATACCATTAACACATCGTGTTAATGTTCGATAAAAATCAGCGGCGAAATCGCCGTTTAAGGAGAGGATAAAATGGGAAAAATTATTGGTATTGATTTAGGCACAACAAACTCATGCGTATCGGTACTTGAAGGCGGAGAGCCAATAGTAATTCAAAGTTCTGAGGGCGGACGAACAACGCCGTCTATTGTCGGTTTTACAAACAAAGGGGAGCGAATAGTAGGCGCGCCCGCGAAGAACCAGATGATCACAAATCCGGAAAACACTGTCTTTTCTATCAAAAGGTTTATGGGACGGCGGTATTCGGAAGTATCCAATGAGATAAAAATGGTACCGTATCACATAACTGAGCAAGGCAGCGATCTTCGCGTAGATATCGACGGAAAAAAATATTCGCCTCAGGAAATATCCGCGTTTGTTTTGCAAAAAATGAAAAAGACCGCCGAAGATTACCTTGGCGAAACAGTCACAGAAGCTGTTATCACAGTACCGGCGTATTTTAATGACGCGCAGCGTCAGGCGACTAAAGACGCTGGAAAAATCGCGGGTCTTGATGTAAAGCGCATTATAAATGAACCGACCGCCGCGTCATTGGCTTTTGGTTTTAACAAAGATTCAAAAAAAGATAAGATAATAGCCGTTTACGATCTTGGCGGCGGTACATTCGACGTATCAATACTAGAATTGGGCGACGGCGTTTTTGAGGTAAAAGCGACAAACGGCGACACCCACCTTGGCGGCGATGACTTTGATCATCGCATAATGGAATGGATTATCGCGGAATTTAAAAAAGAAACCGGTATTGATTTGGGTCAGGATCGTATGGCTCTGCAGCGCCTTCGCGAAGCATCGGAAAAAGCGAAAATCGAGTTATCAACCTTACAATCAGTGGAAATAAACCTGCCGTTTATTTCAGGCGATCCGGCAACAGGTCCAAAACATCTTCAAAAGTCCCTTACGCGCGCGAAATTTGAGCAATTAGTTGAGGATTTACTCACGCGCTCAAAGGATCCATGCAGAAAAGCTCTCGCGGACGCAGGTCTTAACGCGGATCAAATTGACGAAGTAATCCTTGTCGGCGGATCAACCAGAATCCCCGCGGTACAGCAAATTGTAAAGGATCTGTTTAAAAAAGAACCTAACAAAGGCGTAAACCCAGACGAAGCTGTAGCGGTTGGCGCGGCTATTCAGGGCGGTATCCTTGGCGGAGACGTTAAAGACGTGCTTCTTTTGGATGTAACGCCTCTTTCTCTCGGTATTGAAACGCTCGGCGGTGTAATGACAAAATTAATTACCCGAAACACAACAATTCCAACCCGAAAAAGCCAGACTTTCTCCACCGCGGCGGACGGTCAAACAGCAGTCTCAATTCATGTGCTTCAGGGTGAACGGGAGATGTCTGTTCAAAACCGCACGCTTGGGCGTTTTGATTTGGTGGGAATTCCTCCCGCGCCGCGCGGTATACCGCAAATTGAAGTTACATTTGATATTGACGCGAACGGTATTGTTCATGTCAGCGCCAAAGACCTTGGAACCGGCAAAGAACAAAAAATCCGCATCGAAAGCTCAAGCGGTTTGAGCGATAATGACATTGATCGCATGGTAAAAGAAGCTGAACTTCATGCCGAAGAAGACAAGAGAGAACGAGAAAGAGCTGAAGTACGCAACGAGGCAGACTCGATGGTTTACAGCACAGAAAAAAATATAAAAGACCTTGGCGACAAAGTAAGCGCCGAAGACAAATCAAAAACCGAAGAAGCAATCGCCAATTTGCGCAGAGCACTGGAAGGCGGCGATATTCAAACAATAAAAGAAAAAACAGAAGCTCTCAAACAAGTATCTTATAAAATCGCTGAAGAAATTTACAAACAACAGGGAGCCGCGGGTCAGCAGCAAGGCAATACCGATATGGGCGGCGGTTTTAACCCCGGCGGACAAGGTTTCGATCCAAATGCCGGAGCAGGACAAAATAGCGGCAACACAAAGGGCGCCGAAGACGCCGACTACGAAGTTGTGGATGACGACAAGAAGTAAAAAATGGCAAAACGCGATTATTACGAAGTTCTTGGCGTACAAAAAAACGCTTCAAAAGATGAAATAAAAAAATCATACCGAAAACTCGCTCTTCAATATCACCCGGATAAAAACCCGGGCGATAAGCAGGCGGAAGAAAAATTTAAAGAAGCGACAGAAGCATACGATGTGCTTTCGGATGATCAGAAAAAAGCCGCCTATGACCAGTTTGGTTTTGCCGGTGTCGAAGGTATGGGCGGCAGCGGTGACTTCAGTAATTTCCGCGGTTTTGAGGATATTTTCGGGGAAGGCGGTTTCAGCAGCATTTTTGAAAATTTTTTTGGCGGCGGTTTCAGCGGCAGGACCGGAAGAAGCTCAGGCGGCGTAAGACAAGGCGCGAATCTCCGTTATGATATCGAAATACCGTTTAAAGACGCGGTTTTTGGGACAAAGGTAGAAATTCAATACTCACATAATGAATCATGTAAGACATGCAAAGGAGCCGGCACAGCGGACGGTTCAGGAAAAAAAACCTGTCCGACATGCCGCGGCTCCGGACAGGTGCGGCACAGTCAGGGATTTTTCTCGGTAGCGACTACTTGTCATCAATGCCACGGCGAAGGGTCAGTTGTAGAGAAACCATGCAATGACTGCGGCGGTTCGGGAACACAGAAAAAACGGCAAAAAATAATGGTAACAATTCCGGCTGGAGTTGAAAACGGCAAACGCGTAGTAATACCAAAACAAGGCGACGCGGGACCAAGCGGCGGACCTGCGGGCGATTTATATGTTTTTATCAGAGTTAAACCGCATGAATATTTCGAAAGACAAAGTTACGATTTATACTGCGCCGTTCCGGTTTCCGTAAGTCAGGCGGCGCTCGGAGGGGATATTCACGTAACAACATTGGACAGCAAGACAATAAAAGTAAAAATACCTTCCGGTATACAAAACGGAAAAATGCTGCGAATCCGCGACGAAGGCGTTCCGATGGGACCTCAGAACAGCCAAAGAGGCAATTTATATATTAAATTGATGGTACAAATACCTGAAAAACTTTCAAAAAGAGGCAAAGAGCTTTTTGAAGAGCTGGCAAAAGTAGAAGGACAAAATAATAACCCAAAACCAATCGCGTTATCTCAGCTTAGCGATGTATAAGATATTTTTATCAGATAACAAAAAATCCTAATTTTTTTTCTTTTTTGTATTAGATGATTTTGATACAGGCGCTGGTTTTGCCGCCGATGACTTTTTTACTTTATTCTTCGCTGGTTTTGATGTTAAATTATCAAGCAGGAAATCAAACCTGTACTCCGATTTATTCATGGCTTTTGTAAGCACATCAAAAATATCAGAAATACGTTTAAATCTTTCTTCGTTATGCAGCCCTTCCAAAGCGCAATCGGTCATTACAAAACATGAAGTGTAAAATAGCGCGGCTTCAAATCCTTCTTTGTTGAACCATACAGCATCATCAAATAAATTGATTCCTAAAATACGTTTAAAATCCTCATCGTTATAATATTCTTCGATAATCAGCGCCGCTATTACCGCCGGAGCGTCATTATCAAAACTTTTCGCAAGCTTTATCTGCGCCGCTTTCTGCTGCGAAACTTGCACGCTCCGGTTTAAAACAGCCTTTAGAATATCTGTTATGCGCCATGCTTCGGAATCTTTCGCGCCGGCTCTCTTAAAAATATCCCTCAGCTTGCGTCCCAAATCCCAATGATCAAACGCGAGGTTTACAGCATGACGTCCGGTTGCCTCTTTTCCAATAATTAAAGGGAACAATGACAGAACTCCAAAACTGAGAATAACAGGGTACAACAACTGACCAGACATTTGCGTTAAGCATTTAGTATTAAAATGCGACGCAAGCTCTTCCTGGCTGCCTATTACGCCAATCGCCGCGCCAGAAACTCCCGGCGTTGATAACGAGTCAGCTAATATTTTTTTAAACATTCTAAGATTAATTAAAAATGTTTTAAATTTTTCCCAGATAATCTCATTGTTAACTGCCGTAAATTTGACCGAAGCGCCTTTTTTATCGATTGCAACCCATTCATCATACATACCGCCCGCGCCGGAAACAAAATCCGCGGCTGTTTTAGAAAATTTTTCTACAGGTTCATTTAATATGGCGCTTATTGATTCGTTAAAACTATCGCTGTCAAATAAAGAAATTACCGTCGTAATAATTTCCGGTTTAAACAATTCATTAAAACGATAATAAAGTTCGCCAAGAAAAATTTCCAATATTGCCGCGTGAGGATCGTTCACACCGCTTCCGTTTAAGTCGTGATTAAGCCGCGCCCAGCGGCCTTTTACGCTGTCTTCAACTTCGTAAATGTCAAGGAAAACCTGCGTTTCATATCCTTTGAGCCCGACAAAAAATCCATTCTCGCAAATATCTTTGGAAGATCTTACAAACCAAAGACTGGTTTTTTGTTCACGTAACAAAGAAAAATAATTATTATCACCGTGAATAGCCAAAGCTTCGCTAAGATTATCCCTGCGAGTACCTGTTTCGCATGGAATCGCCGGATCGCTTAACTTGATCCAGCCGGATGTTTCGTAATAGGAATTATTATAGAAAACAAGCGCTTTTTCTTCGCGGCCGTTAATCCACGCGCGGTTGGAATAAGCAAAAACATTTTCATTAACAGATCCGCCGCTGGTGTAAAGATCATAAATTCTAAACATAGAGCTGCCGGAAAACAATGAACGCCGTTTCATAAGAGGGAATATTTCGCGTTCATGGCGATCAACCAAATAACCATCCGGAGATTCATCCCTATAAGAACGGCGGTACTCCATGCCGTATTTTTCCTCAAAGCCCTCGATTTGTCCGTGTCCAAACATCGGCAAGCCCGGCATTGTCACAAGCAATGTGCAAATGCCAAAATATTTATCGCCTTTGCCAAATTGAGCGACAGCGGTATCCTCGTCAGGGTTGTTCATAAAATTAACAAACCGTTTTAATATTTCAGGATCAAATTCCATTGTGTTTTTGATAGTCGCGCGGTACTTGTCGTTTTCCTCGTTTTTAAGCATGTTCATAAACGCGGAATTATAAACGCGATGCATGCCAAGAGTTCGCACAAAATAACCTTCCATCATCCAGAAAGCTTCCGCGAGAAGCAGAGTATTTGGCGCTTCTACCGCGCATCTGTCAACAACTTCGCGCCAGAACTCATTGGGTATACAGTTGTTAAATTCCTCTGTAGAAATCGCGTGTTCCGCGCGGCTAGCGATTGCACCGCCTGAGCCGGGAGAAGGAAACCAAAGCCGCTGAATATGCCGTTTAGCGAGTGTCATCGCGGCGTCGAACCTGACAATTGAGAACTGCTTACATACGCCGATTATTGTACTGATGACAGCCTCGCGCGCCTCAGGATTAAGAAAATCAATTTGCGCCGTATCATTCCAGGGCATTGATGTGCCGTCATTGCCGTGATAAATATAACGCGTTTCTCCCGTATGATTATCGATTCTTTTAAAAACCACAGCCGCGTCGCTTCGGGAAAAATAATGTTCTTCAATCTGAACAGTTATATCATCGCGCCCTGATAAATTGCCGCAGTTATAGTTATAAGTCGGATACGGAGGATATGAAAGCTGAAGAAAACGGTCAGGATGCTCGATGATCCATTTACTGTCAATGCCTGTATGATTGGGAACCATATCTGAGCCAAGTCTTATTCCTCTTTGCATGCAGCGTTCGCGCAAATTTGTTAACGCGTTCCACCCGCCAAGTTCTCCGGCGATATCATAATCATAAAGACTGTAGGCAGAGGCGGCAGCTTCGGGGTTACCCGTCCACTGTTTAATCATCTTACTTGCCTGGCTTCTCTCCCAAATGCCAATCAGCCAAAGCCCTGTAAAACCCCTGCGGGCAAGCTCGTCAAGTTCTTCATCGGGGATTTGATCCAGTCTGGTAATTTCTCTGCCGAATTTTTGCGACATTTGGAACAACCAAACAAGCGTGCTTTTTGCCATCAATACTGTACGGGGCATCCAATCCTGATCGGGGCTGAATTTTTCATATTCATCAAGACCCGCGAATGTCATCACCTGAGTCGGACCGGGACCATAGAAAACCGGTTTATCCTCTTCCTTAATAACGTCAAGGCTCATTAAAAGACGCGCCATAAATTTTGATATGAGGAGCCCCCAGTGCTTACGCATATACTCAAGCTGCCCAAAAAGCGAATCAGGCGAAGCGAGAGCAGGCGCGCGCAGAAAATCCCATAAGCTCATGCCATCAGGACCAAAGACAGGCATTTCTTTTAAATGCGCTTTTAATTCTTCCATCGCGTCAGGATAAACAGTTTTTTTAGACAAATCCTTATCATCAAATAAAAATTTAAAGGGCTTGAACGCCGGATTGAGATTCGCAAGACAGAGAAGCATTGTTTCTTCGATTGATAAAGCGCGGCAGCTGTCGCCATCTTCATAACTTTTTAAATATTGGTCAACATTTTTATCGCCTTTATACACAGACCGCGGCGGAAACAAGGTAGAAAATGTCTTTAATAAACCGCCAGTCTTATCCTCGCCAAGATTATTATCCAGCCTGTTTAAAGCGGTTTCAAAAACATCATGCTGGACTTCCTCTCGATACAGCGATACAACATAATGAAGAATTTCATCAATAAGACCCATCGCGTATAAATGCCCCGCCTGAATATAACCTTCCGGGCGGCCTTTTTTATGGTTAAATTTTACTGCCAGTTCTCTGCACTGTTTTAGATCGGCAAAAACAACATTTCCGGTTAAAGAGAATAAACTGTCTTTTAAATCATATTCTTTGCGGATATCACGGTTAATATGAAATTCCATACTGACTTTTCTATTTTTTACCCATTGCGCCGGAGCCTTTACATTCTCCAGCTTGGTGAGTTTTAAATAAAATTTACTCATGGAAATCTCCTTTAACCTTAACTTACTCATTATATAATATAAATACAAAACGTAACAGAAAAAGAGGAAATTTAACTTAATCAAAAAAATAATTATATAATTAAAATATTTAGACGTTAATTTTTAATTCTTAATGTTATATTAAAGATGTAAGGAAGGTTTATATGAAAAAGAGAGTTGTTTTGCTCACTATGTTAGTGGTGGTATTATTTACAAACTGCGGCAGAGGCGGACAATCGCAATCGTATATGGCTGCAGATTACACTAGCGCGTATGCGGGAAGCCGCGAACAGGCAATGAGCAGAACAACATCGAATTTTTTAGGAGACATCGAAGTGGAATATGGCGATGAATACGGATATGATTCTTCTCCATCAACAATATTAACCGAAGTAGAAAGAAAACTTGTAAGACATGTAAACCTAAGAATACGGGTTGATAATCTGGGAACAGCGGATTTAATGATTACAGAATTAATAAATAAGTATAATGGGTATATCTCATCATCGGATGCAAATGAATATAACCACAACTATGTCCTGCGCGTGCCGTCAGATATGTATGATATATTTTTATCAGACGCAAATGGAATCGGAAAATTAATCAGCCGTTCAGAATCGACAGAAGATGTGACAATCCGTTATTATGATCTTGAAAGCCAACTGGAATCAAAGAGAGATTTACTGCGAACATTCCAATCCTATCTTACAAGAGCGTCAAGCATGGAAGAGATTCTCGCTGTTGAATACCGCATAGCGGACTTGCGGCGCGAGATAGACTTTACAGGCACACAGTTGCGCAATCTCGCGAACAGAGTAGATTACGCGACAATTATTATTTTTCTACAAGGACCTTCTATTTCAGTTACCAGAGAGCAAACATTGGGCGATCGGGTTAATCAATTATTAAATAGCTTCGGCGGATTTCTATCTACTGTCGCGATTGTTTTACTTGGCATAATAATTTTTGGAATACCAATACTCGCGCTTGTAATTCTACTGGCATGGCTGTTATTTGGAAGAATCGGAATTTTGAAAAAATTGTGGAAAATCGTAATGGTCAAAACAACAAAGGATTAATAATTTTACGTAAATGCAAATCATTAATTAAGCCTGTTCCAAAACTCCAGTTAAAATACTTTTCAAAAAAAGCAAATATTGCAACTGTACACAGCCTTGGGAGGCTAGAATGGCAGGAATTAATACACATGTTTATAGACGAGTTTGTCCAGCGTACCAAATTTCTTTTATTAAATAATTTCCTAGCACCGGACAAACCTACTTACAAAACTTTATTTGACGCAACCATAGACGCCTCCCAATGCTGAATACAGTCGCCATATTTGGATGATATAAAATGAATCTTGACAGAAGCTGTTTAAAAACAATAACGAATAATTTATATTTAAATAACCAATACGGCATAAGCGGGAAGCCTCGGCAGCGTCTGTAGCAGTTTTTGCATTGGTTATATCATCAAGTCCGATGTTAATAAAACATTAAAAAAATTTTAAAATTGGAATAATTTTAGCTGCCTGCGCGTAAGCATCGGACTCGTCAAAAAGCACTTTTTCAAATTCCTGCTATTCTAGCTGCTGGAGCTTTCCGTATATGCCGTATTGGCAGTTTTAAAAAATTATTTCATTATAATTTTAATCATCATAAAATGATTCCGCGCGATTGGCTTTTTTCTGACCTTGATGTTTTTTCTCATGAAGGCGTTTTTCTTTCGCGGCTCTCCCGGGTTTTGTTGGTTTACGATGTTTTGGAAGTTTAGCCGCCGCGGAAATTAACGCTTCCATACGGAAATAAGCTCTTTCAAGATTTATCCTTTGAGAACGCTCTTCATCTGAGGTAAAAACAATCTCGCCTTCATTAGAAATACGATTTTTTAACAGTAAATTAACCCGTTCCAGCTCTGCTTCAGATAAGCCAAAAATATCATTTAAACGAAGTTTCAAGGTTACTTTAGTGTTCAATTTATTAACATTTTGTCCACCTGGTCCTCCCGAACGGGAAAAAGTCGCTTCGGCGAAAGAACGTATAGATTGTTTTAAAAGGTTAATATTCATTTAATTTCCTGTTTCACGTGAAACATTTTAAAATATTATTATTGGTATTTTTAAGTTGAATATAAAAAAGCCTCAATTTATTTCCGAGCTAATAAATTTGTTTCACGTGAAACAAAAGCAATACTTTATTCCGCCAAATTAATAAAATGCAGGACAAGCATACAGACAAAAGTCAGGCTAAAACCGATTCCGATAATCAAATGATAAATATTCCTGGACTTAGAGAAACTATAAAAACTAACAAATGTTAAAAACGCGAACACAATCGCGAAATAATCAAAATTGATTATGACATTATGAAACTCACTTAAAGCGGATACAAGAATATTCGCGATTAATAATAAAATACAAACAGACACAACAACAATAACGCTCATTGTCATTATCTTATTAATTATCTTTAAATCATGATCTTCTTTTTCTTTTCTCATATAGTTACCTTTAAAAAAATATCTCTATTTAAAGTATAATATAATTGTCACGATTTTTTATCATTTTTTGTTTTTAATTTAAGCATCTCGTCCGCCCATTTTTCGCAAGTCTCATAATAACTTTTGCCTAATGACGCGATCATCTGCCATCCCGAAGCTGTGTCATGATTTTTAATTTCTTTGCTGTAGTTTTCTATATTATCTGGCACAGTCTTCATTTTTAATAAATTATTACGACATTCATCGCGGAAATCCCGCAGCAAGGTTATCGTTTGTTCCGGTTTTAATTCGCCGGAGAAAAATATTTTCATGTGGAAAGAGCTTCTTATGCGCAGAGCGTCTTTTATCGTTTTATCAACTTCATTTTTTTCTGAAGAAGGTGATAACCAATTAATAAAATCTTCGCAGCCTTTCTTAGTAATTGAATAGATTTTTTTATTAGGCTTTCCGGTCTGTACTTTTACTTCCGATGAAAGCGAGCCGATTTTTTCCAACTCTGTAAGTTCGCGGTAAATCTGGCTGGTTTGTCCCTGCCAGAAAAATTCTAGTGATTCTTTGAAAACTTTATTAAGTTCATATCCGGTCATTTTTTTGTAATTTAATAAGCCAAGCAACCCATATTTTAACGACATAGTTTCTCCAATTATGACAAGCGCTAAAGTGTCATGCGTTTTTCCAGTGATTATTAGCCATTTCGACGAATTGATCTTTTGGAAAAAATGGAACAGCCAGCTGCCTTTCTATTTCATTTGAAAATTTTCCATTAAAAATATAATCCTTTCCAGCTTGTTTGATCATATTTAAATATGGTTTTGTTTTAAACATTAGTTGTTGAATTATTAATAACTCGCCTTGAGGACAAAGTATTTTAACATATCTGTCAGAAAAAATAATATCAAATTGTTTGATCAATGCCTCATAATTATTTTCGATAACGCTGAATCCACAAGTAGAAATTAATACATGTTTTTGCAAGGAAAGATCGTATCGTCTGGGATGACCTGTTCCTTTTTCGCAATGCTGCGGCAAACTGATTGGAAGAAGTCTGTCCATAAAAGCTTTGATTTTTGAAGGCATGCTATAAAAATAAAGCGGAAAACTCCAAATAACAATTTCCGATTCTATATATTTTTGAAACAGAATTTCCATATCATCAGAGATAACGCATTTGCCGGGCGATACTTTCCAGCATCCATAACAACCATTGCATGGCGCTATATGAAATTTTGAAAGATCAATTATATCTGTATTAATTTCTGTTTCACTTTGCAGCCCTTCGATAAATGCCTTAGCTATTATTAATGTGTTACTTTCGGCGCCACGCGGACTGCCGTTTAAAGTTAAAATTTTCATGTTGCCTCCTAATATTCTACTATTAGGATATTCTACTTGTGGAATATTAGTTTGTCAATCAATATTTACATAAAAGAAGTCGCGTTCTTTGATCCATCAGGTTCGCGAAACGCTGTAATTTTTAGGTTACTTATCGTCAAACGGAAGTTGTTCCTGAATATTGTCCTCGAGCTGAGACGGGGTTTGCGCAGCCTCCGAAGGAACATTTTCTGCCTCTTTCACAATTCGATCAAGACCTATGACAAAATCAGGTTTATCGATACTAAGCAGACGAACCCCCTGCGCCGCGCGTCCCATTACGCGGATATCGTTTACTTTCATCTTGATTGATTTACCCTGACTCGTGATGCACATTATATCTTCATTATCAAGAACATTTACGCAGCCAATAATCTCGCCAGTTTTTTCGGTTACTGTGTAAATTTTTTGCCCGCCTGTGCCGCGGCCATGCGCGGAAAACTCATTAAAATCGACGCGTTTACCGAATCCATATTCAGACAGAATCAGCATTTTTTCGATTTCTTCCGAAGGACGAACGCTTCCGTCAGCGGCTTTATCGGTATCCGCGCGAAGCATTCCGGCTAATTCATCATCTTTAGAAAGTCTCATTCCTGTAATCCCGCGGGATGATCGTCCCATCGCGCGGACATTATCTTCATGGGTACGCAGCGCCTGTCCTCTTCGCGAAATGAGTACAACCTCATCGCTTCCCTTTGTTAAGAGCGCGCTGACCAGTTTATCGCCTTCGTCAAGATTAATCGCGACAATACCTCTGGTTTTGGCGTTGACGAATTCGCTGGTTTTAACTTTTTTTACGACCGCGCGGGCTGTTCCCATGAACAAGTATTCATTGTCGCTGAAGTCTTTAAGCGACACAATCGCGGTAATGTCTTCGTTCGGGGAAACTGTCAGAAGGCTTTTAATGTGCGAGCCTTTACTTATACGGCTGCCTTCGGGGATTTCGTGGACTTTCATCCAGTACGCCTTACCGGCGCTTGTGATAAACATAATGTATTCGTGAGTTGAAGCGACAAAGATTTGCTCAATAAAATCATCCTCGGAAAGTTTCGCGCTCTGCATTCCTTTTCCGCCGCGGCCTTGATTTTTATACACAGAGACAGGGACTCTTTTTACATATCCTAAGTTAGATATGAGAATCATCATTTCTTCTTTTTTAATAAGGTCTTCGATATTGATATTCTCAACTTCGCCGGAAACAATTTCCGTACGGCGCGCGTCGCCGAACTTTTCGGCGATTTCGCGGGTTTCGTCCCTGATAACGCCACGCAATTTTTTTTCATCCGCGAGGAGCTCTTTATAATACGCGATCCTAGTTTTTAACTCGGCGAGTTCCTGCTCTATTTTTTCGACTTCTAAGCTTGTAAGACGGCCAAGGCGCATTTCTACTATTGCTTCGGACTGAGCCTCAGAAAGCAGGAAACGTTCCTGTAACTTAATTCTCGCGGCGGCTACATCGCGGCTTGCTTTTATTACTTTGATTACTTCGTCGATATTCGCGAGAGCGATTAATAGTCCTTCCAAAATGTGGGCGCGTTCTTCGGCTTTACGCAAATCATACTTTGTGCGCCTTGTTACAACATCCACGCGGTGTTCAACAAAGTAGTGGACTAATTCTTTCAATGTGAGACATTGCGGTATTCCGCCAACAAGTGCCAGGTTAATGATTCCAAATGTGGTTTGAAGCTGTGTGTTCTGGAAAAGTTGATTTAAAATGACTTTTACAATGGCGCCTTTTTTCAGCTCGATAACAATACGGATATTGTCCTGTTTATCAGATTCATCGTTTACATAGGAAATTCCATCAATCGTTTTTTCGCGCATTAACTGGCTGATTTTTTCTAACAGAAGCGATTTATTAACATTGTAAGGAATTTCTGTAAATATTATCTTTTCTTTGCCTTGTTTGGTTGTTTCGATATTAAATTTGCCTCTGACGAGGAGTTTTCCGCGGCCTGTTCTGTAAGCTTCCTTTATGCCTTTTCTGCCAAAGATTACGCCGCCTGTAGGAAAATCCGGTCCTTTGACAAATTTCATGAGGTCTTCGTCTGATGATTCGGGTTTATCAATAAGCGAGCAAATAGCGTCGCAAATTTCGGTAAGGTTATGCGGCGCCATGTTTGTCGTCATACCTACGGCGATTCCGCTGGAACCATTAATTAAAAGGTTAGGAATAGCGGAAGGCAGTATAGACGGTTCCATTTCGGATTCGTCAAAGTTGGGGATAAAATCGACTGTTTCTTTTTTAAGATCCTGAAGCATTTCATCGCCGATTCGGGAGAGTTTTGCCTCGGTATAACGCATGGCGGCAGCGCTATCGCCGTCAATGTTTCCAAAGTTGCCTTGTTTATGGATTAATGGGTAGCGTAGGGAAAAATCCTGCGCCATGCGTACAAGCGCGTCGTATAAAGACATATCGCCATGAGGGTGATATTTACCCATTGTATCGCCGACTATGCGCGCGCATTTCTTAGTCGCGGCTCCGGGACGTAAACCAAGTTCATCCATCGCGTAAAGGAGGCGCCTGTGTACAGGTTTTAATCCATCTCGCACATCAGGCAGAGCGCGGCTTACAATGACCGACATCGCGTAATTTAAATAGGCTGTTTTAACTTCATCTTCTATCGCTATTGGTATAACTTTACCGGTAGGTAATTCGTCCGATCCTTCGGTTCGAGCAATGTCTGTTTTTGCCACTCTATATATCCTTAAGGAAATGATAATTTAATTATAACGCGCGTTTGATTATACCATTTTTGGGATAAATTGTCAGTCATCTTTTAGACCTTTCAGCAATAGTCCTTCCAAGTTTTTTAAGTGACTCTTTAAATTCATCATCTCTGATCGCGTCTATGCCAACCGCGATAACTTCCCTAAGGGATATAGCCTCCTGCGGGTTATTTAAGGCTTCAATTTTTGCAATGGGTTGAACTGCTGTCTTTGATTGTTCGTTTTCATTGTTATGTGAAAACATATCACTTTTCCCCAAAATAAATGATATGCCGACAATGTTCTGATCCGGAAAGCGGATGCGAAAATCATTGAGAAACTTACCCTGTTTTGTCTGCAAAATTTGTTTCCATCCGGGATGATCGGCTTCGATATAAATAATGCCGTTGTCTAAATCTTTGATACGGCAATGATCGGCAGCCGCGGCAATTCCGTTTTTTTCGGTAATATCATTCCATGATTCAAAGAGTTTTGAGTAACCACGCGCTTTTTTTACGAATCTTTCATCGAACAGCGTAGAAAGAATATCACCTGCTGTTTTCATTTTTTTATTATATCATAAAATATTTTTTGAATATATCAGACGTTAAAAAATTATTTTGTTACGCTGCCATTTTTAACATTATATATAATTGTGTCATTTTTTTGATAACGCTGATATGGTTCGTCTGGCAGAAATGTATAGAATGCCTGATCATAATCTGGCAGGACAGACAAAAATTTTCTGCGTTTCTCTCCGTCCATTTCAAGGAGAACGTCATCAAGTAAAAGTATTGGTTTTAATTTTGTCTCCGTGGAAAAACGCCTTGCCTGCGCTGCTCTTAACAAAAGAGCTAAAAGCCTTCTTTGCCCGGTTGAAGCTTTAAAGACGAAATCCGCGCCATTATGGTAAAATATATAACGATCGCGATGCGGACCTGATAACGAAAGTCCTGCCGCGATATCGTTTTCTCTTTTTTCATGTAAAAAATAAATTATTTCATCTTCTGTTAATTGGCAATTTTTATCCGCATGTTTCTTCCATGTTTTAACATAATTAACATTAATGCCTGAAATTCCTGATACTTCTTCGTAGAGTGCGCTAAAAAGCGAGGAAAACTCTTCCACGGCTCTTTGTCGTTTTTCCATCAACTTTAACCCATACAAAGCAAATTGAGGATCGAGGACATCCAGCACGCTGGCAGAACTCTCTTGCGGCTTATCAGAAGTCTTGAACGAGCGTTGTTTTTGCTGAGAAATTTCCCTGAGGATTGTATTCCGGGTTTTTAAAACTTTTTTATACCGGCGAAGATCGTCCAGGTAAACAGGATCATAAAAACTAAGTGTCTGATCAAAAAACCAGCGGCGTCTTTCCGGACTTCCGCTGACAAATTCCATATCTTCATGGCAGAAAACAATTGTTGGAGCGATTGAAAGAAGTTCTTTTCGGTCTTCGGCGCGTTTTCCGTTAATATATATTGATTTTTTACCGTTTTCAAAAATAACCATTATACTATCATTTAGCGATTGTTCAATTTTTACTTCCGCGGAAAAATCTTTTTCTTTTTTAACAGATGATTCGTTATGTGATATTTTATTTTCACGCGCTAATTCATTGTCGCGTAACGCGCGGAATGATGAGGCGTAAGCGCAAAAATAAAGAGCTTCAAGAAAATTAGTTTTGCCCTGTCCGTTTTCTCCCACAAGAAATATATCTTTAGCGTCAGTAAATATTGTATCGTCCGCGAGATTACGGAATGAATTTGTTCTTAGCGAAGAAAAAAACATTGTTAAGAAACCTTCGGTTTCAATATAATTTCAATAAGTATTGCCGCAATCAAGACTGCATTGGCATTACAATATGGAAAAAATCTTTTTCGGGAACAGGTTCTATTGTAATCGCTTTTGTAGCGCTGCTGAAGCGAATCATTATTTCATCTTCTGTCATAACCTTGAATGGTTCTTCAAGGTAACGATAGTTAAGTGCTATAGTAATATCATCGCCGTCGTACTTGCAGGGAATTTCATCTTCTACAGTTCCAATCTCGCTTTCTTCTGAATAAACAGCTATTCTTCCTGATGATATGCCAAGATATATTCTGTGCGATTTTTTTTCCACCATAAGCGACACGCGGCGAAGGGCGTCGATCATTTCATCGCGTCTTATTGAAAGATAAAAATCCTGTTTATCGGGAATAACTTTTTTATAGTTTGGAAACATTCCTTCTATCAGGACAGAAGAAAATTGATAAGAAGCGAAATTGATAAAAATCATTTTATCGCTTATGGAAATACCTATTAAACCTTCATCGCCTGATCTTTTTGTTATCGTGGCAAGAATCTTTGGCGGAATAATCACACCGGGAAAATCATTAATTTTTTTATCAGCGGGTTTTCCGACAAAAGCAAGCCTTCTTCCGTCAGTAGCGACCATGTTAATTTTTCCTTCGTATTTTTCCATGTAAACGCCGTTCATAAAATAACGCGTTTCATCATCGGAAACAGCGAAAACGCTTTGTTGAATCATTTCTTTAAAATCTTTTATCGGCATCTCAAAAAACGGTTCTGATGAAACAGGAAGTTCAGGAAATTTATCAGACGCCATGCTTTTAAGCTTGTATTCCGGTTTCTTTTGCGTAACTGGTTTTATAATCGCTGTAATATCTTTTTGAGAAAATTCAATTTCATCATGAGGAAAAGTGTTAATAATTCCAAAAAATTTATCGCCGTATACTGTTGTTGATCCTTCTTCTATCACGTTAACAGGAACTTTGGTTTGAAAATTAACTTTCATATCTTTAGCTTTTATTATTAAGCTGTTATCCGCGGCTTCTAAATAAATATTAGATAAAATTAATATGGCGTTTTTTGAAGAAATAATTTCCTGGGCGATTGAAATTTCTTTTAGTAGAATCTCTTTACTGCATGTAAATTTCACAATATCTTCCTCCTTACTTATATATAAATATATATAATAATAATTATAGTAATAAGTACCTTAATATGTGGAAAACTAACTTAATTCCTTATCCACATTATATTTATAATTATTAAAAACCCTGTATAACTTTACAAAGTTTTTAGTATTTTCCACAAGTTCGTCCAAAAACTTGATTTTTCCACATAATTATAACACCTTATCAATACTTTGTATTGAATTCTTTAATTGAACGCCTTAGATTATCTATAGTTGTTTCCAAAGACGGATCTTTCAGCATTTTAGCATTAATTTTGTCTATTGAATACATTACTGTAGTATGATCTTTTCCTCCAAAATCCTGACCTATTTCTGTAAATGAATAATCCATTAAATCCCTGCCCATATACATGGCTAATTGCCTCGCAAAAACGATGTTTTGGGATCTTTTTTTGCCTTTTAAATCATTTGGAGTAAGACCAAAGTACTCTGATGTTACTCTTATTATATTATCCATAGACAAATTGGCTTGTCTTCCTGAACTGTATATTTCCTTTAGATGCTGCTGCGCTATTTCAATGGTTATCGGTTTACCCATTAATTCCGTATATGCGATGAGTTTCATTAACGCGCCTATAAGATCGCGTACATTTGATGAAATATTTTTGCCTACTAAGTCAATAACTTCTTCCGGAATATGAGCGTTTCTATTTTCCGCGGTCGCTTTTAGAATGGCGCAGCGTTCTTCATACCTTGGAGGCTGTAAATCAACCTTTAAACATAGTTCAAAACGAGACCTTAATCTTGCGTCCAAATTTTTTAATTCTGTTACAGGTCTGTCGCAAGTAAATATCAGCTGTTTTTTGGAATCAAGCAGGGCGTTAAAAGTATGGAATAGTTCTTCCTGAATGCTGTCCTTTTTTTGAAAAAATTGTATATCGTCTATCAGGAGAACATCAGTGTATCTGAATTTATTTTTAAATATATTCATTTTATTTTCCCGGATAGCCTGCACATATTCATTTAGAAAATTTTCCGAAGTTATATAAATAACCTCGTTTTCTGAATTTTCATGCACATAATTCCCGATTGCCTGCATTAGATGCGTTTTGCCAAGACCTACTCCGCCGAAAATTAAAAATGGATTATACGCTTTTCCGGGATTTCTGCTTATCGCGATAGCCGCGTTCGCGGCGAAGCCGTTATTTTCCCCTATGATAAACCTTTCAAATGTATAATCATCCCTCATTTGCGGATGTTGGCTTATCTTTGCCTTTGGTTTACTCGTTTTTTCTGTTTTTGTTAGTTCATTTTCCGGTATTTCAGGTATCGCGGATATGTTATTTTCCGCTTCCTTTCCGACTACTTCCAATACCAGGGATAAGTTTTTTCCTGATATTTCTTTGAGTTTTGTATTTATATTGTTTAAATAATATGTATTCACTTTATCCCGATGAAACGCGGTGGGAATTCCCACTATTATCGCGTTTTCTTCAGAACGCAGGTATTTCATATCCGTAAACCAGCCGCTGAATTCCTCCTCCCTTAGGTCATTCCGCAGATTTGTAAGAGTTTCATTCCAAAAACCCTCATGATCCAAATTTGTCATTTTTTGCCCTTATTCGCAAATTATTAACAAGTTTTCCACATAGATTAAATTGTTAATATCGTAAAAATTCTTAAATTTAGTATAAATTTTTATAACTTTACTTAATATAAGATATGGTAATATAACGGTAAGTCCTTACACTGTAAGGATTTAGCATTAAATAATTTTTCGATGTATTGTTTCTTGATTTTCTCCTTTATTTTTTGTTTTTTTTACCTGTTTTTTTCAGATTTTTTCCACATGTTTTACACAAAATGTTTTTATTTGAAGTACACGACAACAAATAGTAGGTCAATATATATTAATTCAGTTATTATTGCAAGAGGAATTTCTTAGATTTTTTCACTTTTTTTTTATTATTTTATAAGAGTTAAATGATGAAATTTTAGCTTTTTATTTAAGTAAAGCTTTGAAATGCCTCATCTAACACCTATTTAATAAATAAAATTTAATAGATATAATATCCATATGAGCAAAGAAAATAACTACTCCGCGCAAAATATCACTGTTTTAAAGGGTTTGGAAGCTGTCAGGATGCGCCCCGGCATGTACATCGGGACAACCGGCATTGATGGGCTTCATCACCTTGTTTTTGAAGTTGTAGATAATGCTGTTGATGAAGCCATGCAGGGTTTTTGTACAAATATTCTGGTTGTTTTGGAAGGTAATGATGTTGTCAGAGTCGAGGATAACGGCCGCGGCATCCCAATTGATATTCACCCTACAGAGAAAATCAGCGCTCTTGAATTAGTAATGACAAAACTTCATGCCGGCGGAAAATTCGATAAAAAATCGTATAAGGTTTCCGGCGGTCTTCACGGTGTCGGCGTTTCTGTTGTAAACGCGCTTTCCGAGTGGTGCGAGGCTTATGTTCATATGGACGGAAAAGTTTATCATCAGCGTTATAAAACCGGTATCGCTCAGGGAGCCGCGAAGGAAATTGAACCTTTAAATCTGCCGTACGCGTATTCGCCAAACAGACAGGGCACTGTTATCCGGTGGAAAGCCGACACTTCCGTCTTTGACACAACAACTCACAGCTTTGACGCTCTTTCTAACCGCCTGAGAGAGCTCGCGTTTCTTAATAAAGGGCTTAAAATCGCTATCCGCGACGAACGTCTTACTACTCCAAAGGTTCATGATTTTATGTTTGAGGGCGGAGTGAAAAGTTTTGTTTTATATTTAAACGAAAATAAAAATATTTTATATAAAGAACCTGTTTATATTGAGGGCAGCCGCGATGACGGCGCGGAGGGTCAGATTGAGATCGAGATCGCCATTCAATATAACGATGGTTTTAATGAGATAATGTTTTCGTTTGTTAACGATATTAATACCCGCGAAGGCGGCACTCATCTTGTCGGATTTAAATCCGCGCTTACGCGCACATTGAATGAATTTTTAAAGAAATCCAAACACGCGAAAAAATTGGAAGAAACTCTTTCCGGAGACGATGTGCGCGAGGGTCTGACAGCTGTGTTGTCTGTCAAGGTACCCAATCCGCAGTTTGAAGGACAAACAAAAAGCAAGCTTGGCAATTCTGAAGTTAAGGGAATTATCGAGACATTTGTAAATGAGCAGCTGGAACTTTTTTTTGATAAGCATCCGGATGTTATTAATAATATTCTGGAAAAATCCGTGTTAGCTGCAAAGGCCCGCATCGCCGCGCGTCAGGCACGTGACGCTACGCGGCGCAAGAACGCTATGGACAGCGCGGGTCTTCCTGTTAAACTCGCCGATTGCTCGGAAAAAGATCCCGCGAAGTGTGAATTATTTATAGTTGAGGGCGACTCAGCAGGAGGTTCCGCGAAAGGCGGGCGCGATCGCCGCACGCAGGCGATTCTTCCGCTTTGGGGGAAAATGCTCAATGTAGAAAAGCAGAGAATAGAAAAAGTCATCACAAACGATAAATTGCAGCCGATTATTTCCAGCATTGGAGCAGGATGCGGCAATGATTTTGATATTAATAAAATCCGGTATCATAAAATTATTATCATGGCTGACGCCGATGTTGACGGTTCTCATATCCGTACATTGCTCTTAACGTTCTTTTACCGTTATATGACGCCGCTTGTCGAGCGCGGGCATATCTTCATCGCAATGCCGCCTCTTTATAAAGTCAGTTATGACAAGAAATCGTTTTACGCTTATGATGACGCGGAAAAAGATCAGATTTTATCGCAATCCGGCAAAAATACGGAAAAAGTTTCCGTTCAGCGCTATAAGGGGTTAGGTGAAATGAATCCCGATCAGTTATGCGACACTACGATGGATCCCGCTAAGCGCAATATTGTTCAGATACATCTTGAAGACACAGTTGAAGCGGAACGTATTTTTACCACATTGATGGGAGAGGTTGTTCAGCCGCGCCGCGAATTTATTGAAGAAAACGCCTTGCTTGTCAGTAATTTGGACGTTTAGGAACAAGATAAAACTGAAGTTTTAAATTTGCATTTTAAGGAGATCGCGAAATGTCGAGAAGTTTTTTAAAAAAAACAAAAGCTCAAAAAAAAGAAGCCGCGATTAAAAAGGTAAACCGGAAAATATTTATAATTGTCGGCATTTGCGTTCTTGCCATTGTAGTTGCGGTTATTGTTATAGTGGCAGTCAGAAATCAAAACAGCGCCGGCGCTGAAATTTACAGTTACGGAGGACAGTCAGTCTGGCTGTTTACCAACGGAAATTTTACCGCAAGCCTTGCGCATCATACAGTTAACGGAACTTATACCAAAGTAAATGAGAGCGCCCGTACATTAGTTTATTTTAGTGTAAACGGAAATCAAGTAATCGGACGTATTATTAATAATTCTCTGTACCTGCCTGATGAATGGGATGACGGTCATGGTCACGGTACGGTATTTCCCAGAGTGAATTGAGTATTTTTATTTTTTATGAATGCGCTGCTGGTTGGGCTTGGTGAATGGGGATCAATTTGGCTAAGAGAATTAATGTGCAGAACAGATATTGTTCTCGCGGGCGCGGCGGATAAGAATAAAAAATCATGGGATAAAATTCCAGAAAGAAGCGATTGCAAATATTTTTATGACGCCGCGCGGGCAATGGATGAGTTAAAACCTGATTTTGTTTTGAACGCTACTCCTCCTGACACGCATAAAACTATTAATGATTTGGCGTTTGACCGTAACATTCCCGTTTTATGCGAAAAACCAATTGCTACTAAATGGGATGACGCGCTTCATATTGTTTCCCGCGCCGCTGATGGGCAAAAATTAATGATTGCGGAAAATTACCGTTATACGACACGCTGCCGCAGCATAAAAGAAATATTAACGCAAAATAAAATCGGGGACCTTACTAAAATAAAAATTGATTTTAACCGCCGTCATCTTATGGAAAATTACCATAAGGAAATGCTCAATCCCATTTTATTTGATGTCGGCATTCATCACCTTGATATGCTGAGGTATTTTACAGGAGATGAATTTAAAAGCGTATACGCAGATTTTTTTTCGCCTGTGGGAAGCTGGTACAAGGGATTTTCCAATGCCGTTATGTGCATAACAATGGAAAATGACATTAAAGTTTTGTATAACGGCAGCCTTGACGATCATTCATGCGGGACAGACTGGTTTGCTGATTGGGTTTTTACAGGTGAAAATGGAATTTTGCGGTTTCAAAATGATTTTTTATATATTGAATCATGCGGAAAGACACAGCATATAGCACTGCCGCAGGATAATAATTCATCATTTAACGCAATTCTTGACGAGTTTACCGCGTATATTCTGCGCGGAACATTACCGCAGACTCATATATCAGATAACATTAAAACGCACAATATCGCGAATGCCGCTGTAAATTCATTTGAAAAAGGAAGAATAATTTATGCCGATTAAAAATTTTCTTGATAAAAAGCCGGTCGAAGAAGCCTGCCACGGCGGAGAAGGTAAAATAAAAATTGTTAACATCTTTGATAAAGAATTATCCGCGCCGTTGAGTTTTGTTCATTACACCGTTCTGCCTCCCGGCACATCCATTGGATTGCACACGCACGAAAATAATCAGGAATTATATATCATACTCGAAGGCTGTGGAGTTACTGAACTGGACGGAGAAAAAAGACAAGTAAAAAAAGGAGATGTTCTCTTAAATAAACCATTTGGCGCACACTCGCTTTTTAATTTATCAGATAGTGAAGAATTGAAAATACTGGTTTTAGAAGCTGGATTAATCTAACTCCTTATCTTATTCTATACATACTATCACAGTGAACAAATAATCCCTTTTTCTGCTTTTATCTCTGAATAAAGTTCTTTATAATGTTTTCTTATGTTTGAACCAAAAGTGACATTATAACCGGATATGGTGCTGTCATAAATTATTCGATCCTTAAAAGGCATTAAAGTGGTTTCAATTATCATTGGCAAACAAGTTTTATCTATCACATCTGATAATGGATTAGTAATACCGATGACACCATATAAAATATTTTTCTTTTCATCCAAAAAAACAGTGTAATTTTTTTGAAATTTTAATAATATAAATTCTTTAAATAATCGTTTTTTCCAACTATTTAATAATTGAAAATCGGTTTCGGAAATTCTTTTTTTTGAGTTTATATATTCATCAATCATATTGTTATTTTTCCAGAGCTTTTTTTTAATTTTTATAACAGCTTCTGGCTTGACATCAAATAGCTTTTTAGGGTGACCAAAACCGCTTACGATTTTATGTTTGTCATTTACAAACGCCAAAAGACCAAGCCAGTTTTTTACGAATAATAATATTTCTTCAGGATTTAGTTTCATGTTTTTTCCTTTCCATACTTATAACAACATATTTGTACCATATCAGTCAATTAACAACCATCCGTTAATTCCTTTAAAACAACTCCATTTGCTTTTTTACCTTCTCTTCAAATGTACTCATATATTTAAACAAATTATCCGTACCGTAAACAATACCGTACTTTTCACAGGTTTCACGTAACATTTTTACAAGTCTGTTATTGTTATCGCTTGTTATTTCGTACTTGTATCCGTATTTTTTATGATAAATATCTTTTATGCCAGGAAAATGCTCGTCCAGTTTCTGGTAAAAATAATCTCGGCTGCCTTCCCTTAATGTCATACCGATTCCCCAGAAAATGATTCCGTAAACGCCTGCGTCTATACAGTAGCCTAAAAGTCCGCGCAGGTTTTCTTCCGTGTCGTTAATGAATGGTAAAAACGGACAAAGCCATACAATTGTTTGAATACCGTTTTTCTGCATGATTTTTAACATTTCGTAGCGGTCTCTTGTACTGCAGACATCCGGTTCAATAATTTCACATAACGTTTCATCAAATGTTGTCAGCGTTGTTTGTACAATGCATTTCGCTTTCTTGTTAATATTTATCAAAATGTCTAAATCGCGCAGGATTAAATATGATTTGGTTTGTATCGCGATGCCGCAGTCGTATTTATCAATAATCTCAAGACACGCGCGGATGTTGGCAAGATTTTCCGGAATTGGTATATATGGATCGCTCATAGCGCCTGTACCGATTACGCATTTATTTTGTTTTTTCTTAAGCGCGTATTCAAGCAAAGCAGGCGCGTTTGATTTTATCTGAACGTCTTCAAAGTCATGATTTATCTGATAACACTTGCTGCGTGAATCACAGTAAATACAGCCGTGAGTGCAGCCTCTGCTTATGTTCATTCCATTTGACGCGCTTAGAATGCCTTTTGCTTCTTTAAGATGCATATGTTATAATACCATAATATTGAAAAATAAATTCGGAAACAAAATCGAATTATTGGCTCCTGCCGGGGATTTTTCTCTTTTAAAGACCGCGTTTCATTTTGGCGCGGACGCGGTTTATTTTGGCGGTAAGGAGTTTGGGCTGCGGGCGAAATGCGGAAATTTTTCCGGCGAAGAAATTATCGAAGCGGAAAAATATACCCGCGCCGCGTACGCGTTTAATAAAAAATTATATGTTACCGTAAATATTTTCGCTAAAAACGCGGATATCCCGGAAATTGAGAAATACGCGATATTTCTTGAAAAATCCGGCGTAAACGGCGTTATTGTTTCTGATCCCGGCGTTTTAAAGATATTTAAGACACTGACAAATTTGGAAATTCATATATCGACTCAGGCTAATGTCTGCAATATTTATTCCGCGGCGCAGTATGTAGAGTTAGGCGCAAATCGTATAATTCTCGCGCGTGAGCTGCAAATTAAAGACATTAAAGAAATTTGCGGATATTTAAATGGCAAAGCTGACATTGAAGTTTTTGTTCATGGCGCGATGTGTATTTCGTACTCAGGACGCTGTTTGTTGTCAAAGTATATGACAGGAAGAGACGCAAACCGCGGCGACTGCGCGCATCCGTGCCGGTATAAATACGATGTATATTACGCGCTTAAAGAAGAAAAAAGGCAGGAGCAATATTTTCCTGTCGAGGAAGACGCTAATGGCACTTATATAATGAACAGCCGCGATTTATGCTTGATAAATAAGTTACGCGAACTGGCTGACGCGGGAGTGGCGAGTTTTAAAATCGAAGGCCGCATGAAAAATGAATTTTATGTCGGCGGTGTTGTGAATATTTATAATAAAGCAATGAACGGAGAAATTTTTAATTATTCTGATGAACTTGATAAACTGCCTCACCGCCCGTTTACAACAGGTTTTACATTCAATGATAATAATATGGAATTTCATAAATCATCTTCAATCAGCCTAAAATATCATATTGTCGCGGTTGCAATAGAAGATAGTCAGGAAGAAAAACCTGAATGCCTTGTTCCTGATCGCGAAGACTCATTTAAGGTTCAAATCAAAATAAAAAATAAAATTACCAATGGAGATGAAATTGAGATTTTATCTCCATCCGGCAGCAACGGAAGAATTTTTATTTACAATGGCGATAATGTGAATGTTCCTGAACAAACCGTTTTTATTAATTGTCCTTATAAACTTGAACCTTTTGATATATTAATAAAAAAAACTGTATAAAATTTAATTTAAATATTATAAGATAAGATATTAAATGGAAAATAAAACAAATAATGTTAAAGAATTATTTAAGCTCATTAAAGAGGCGAAATATCTTGTAGCTCTTACCGGCGCCGGAGTGAGCACATTATCAGGGATTCGTGATTTTCGCAGTAAAAATGGTCTTTACAATGAAAAAGACGCGAAATTAAGGCAGCAAACCGATAAAATGTTTGATATCGAATATTTTGAAAAAGATCCGTCGTTATATTATAATTCGGCGAAATCATTTATTTATAATCTTCATGAAAAAAAAGCGTCTATTGTTCATATCGCGTTAGGTGAACTTGAAAAGCGGGGTTATTTGAAAGCGCTGATAACTCAGAATGTCGATTTGCTTCATCAAAAAGGCGGTAGTAATAATGTGATTGAAATTCATGGCTCGCCAAAGACGCATTATTGCCTTCGCTGCGCTGGAGTTAATGTCGCCTACGATGAAGCGGCGGCGGCGGTTAACAAGGGAGAAATGCCGCTTTGCCCAAAATGCGGAAGAGCGCTCAAGCCAGCGATTACATTCTTTGGCGAGAGCCTTCCCGCGCAAGCGTTAAGACAAGCTGTAACGGAAGCGCAGAAAGCCGATTTAATGTTAGCGCTTGGAACAAGTCTTACTGTGTTTCCGGCGGCTTCAATACCTGATTACGTTTTGCGTAACAACGGAAAAATCATCATTGTGAATGATATGCCGACCCATCTTGACGCCGCGGCTTATCTTCGTTTTGATGATCTTGGCTCTGTTTTTGAAGAATTAAATGATTATTTGCGCTTTGATAGTACGCGTTAGATTAACATAATTTACAATTTATTTTTTTTCGCCGATTATTTGTATAGAGGAGATTTATGAAAAAATCATTTTTATTCGCGAGTTTTGTATTTTTTGCAATATTATATCAATCAATTTACGCGCCGGCTGTGTTATCTGCTCAGGCTGGCGCTGGTTTCAGAGGGCAGAGCATTAACGGATCGACAGGGCTTTTTACAGTTCCTTCCGGCCGTATTGGCTGGATCGGACCAGGTAAAGCCGGATTGGATTTTGGCTATCGCGCTGTTGTTAATTATGACGCCGGAGTGACGCATGTTCCCGCGGTTACTTTAAGTTTATTTCGTTTTATGGAATTATCCGCGGCATTTGATATACAGCCAATGGTCAATAAGAATATTAATAACGATCTATTATTAGGCGTTAAATTTGGAATTCCCTCGGAAGGAACATCAATAGCGCTTGGTGCGAATGTCCAGCTTTTAAATTTGGGAGGCGCCTATAATTATTACGCGTATCAGCCTTATATTGCAATTACATTCGCCGGTAATTTTTTTAAAATGAACGCGGAGACAACAATTGTTTTTGGTAAAACATTATATTCAGGCGGTCCTAAAATTGACAGTAATATCGATTTTGGAATGGGATTTGATGTTTCATTATTTCCGGATGTATTTGATGATTTCGCGCATTTGATAATTGACTTCGCGAATTTTAGTTATAGTGACAACTCTTGGCCGAATAACGCGCAACATCATACGCCGGCGGTTTTGCGCGGAATATTAAACGCGGGTTTAAGGATAGATCTTTCCGCGATTCCAGTTTTTAGCAAGCAAAAATTCCTGATAGATTTGGTATTTAATGATCTTTTTGACGCCGGAAGCAGATCATTTGTCGTTGGCGTGGTATTTGGCTTAAATCTATAAAAATTTTTATTTTTTGAGGCTGTTAAAAAATTTCTGTTTTTGGAATAAGCCTATGCGCGCGCGGACAAAACCGCTAATGCTTTTTGAGCGCGCCGCCGCGAACACTCAGCTCCAAGTATTCGAATAGAGCCAAACAGCGGCGGACTTACCCGGCTTCCTGTAATCGCGACGCGCAGCGGCATCATGAGATCACCGAGTTTAACGCCGCGTTTTTCCGCTTCAGCCTTGATAAAGTTTTCCGCTTGTTCATCATCCTGAATTTCAGCTAACGTTTGTACGAGTTCTAATCCAATCTGCAAAAGTTCTATTGTTTTTGTCAGGCTGCTTTTTTTGGGAATGAATTCTTCCGCCGCTGGAAGATCAGGATCTTTAAACAGATATAAAATTTTTTCCGGCATTTCCCGCAAAAAGGTCAGTCTTTCTTTTACAAGCGGAATTGAAGCCAGAAAAATCTTTTGATGTCTTTCGTCCGGTATTCTTCTTTTTTTGCGCTCCGCCGCTGAATGTTCTTCATCAGATTGATCAAAAAGCCCCGCGTCAATCGCGTAAGGCAGGCAAAGCGCCGCAAGTTCCTCATTGCTTTTCATTCTGATATATTGACCGTTATACCACTCAAGTTTTTTATAATCGAAAACCGCCGGCGCTTTATTTAATTTCTTTAGATTAAAATGCCTGGCAAGATCATTTAACGCGTATATTTCCTTGCCTTCATCATAAGACGCGCCAAGAAGCGCGATATAATTAATCAATGCTTCGGGAAGATAACCCTGGTTTTTAAATTCATCGATGCTTGTCGCGCCGTGGCGTTTGGAAAGTTTTTTTCCGTCCTGACCCATAACCATAGGAAGATGGCAATATTCAGGCGGCGTCCAGCCGAAAGCGCGGTATAAGATAACATGCAGCGGCGTTGACGCGAGCCATTCCTGCGCGCGAAGAACGTGAGTTATTTCCATCAGATGATCATCAACTATGTTCGCGAGATGATATGTAGGAAATCCATCGGATTTTAAAAGAACCGGATCGGGATTAATATCATCGTTCAGCCATTTAATTTCGCCAAGCAGCCTATCCTTAAAAATTGTTTTTTCACCCAGAGGAATTTTCAGCCTGACAGTGCAGCTCTCGCCCGCGGCGATTCTCTTTGCGGCTTCATTTGGATCGATGTTTCTGCACAGGCGGTCATATCCTGTTTCTGACGAATGCGCCGCTTCCCTTTGTTTGCGAACTTCCTCGATTCTTTCTGGTGAACAAAAACAATAATACGCCTGTCCTTTATCAAGAAGTTCCCGCGCGTATTTTCTGTAATGCTCTGTTCGTTCTGATTGAATGTACGGACCAAAGGCTCCGCCTGTATCAGGACCTTCGTCCCATTTAAAACCAAGCCAGTCGAATGTATCGTAAAGGTTTTTTACATAACTCTCGTCAAATCGCGTTCTGTCTGTATCTTCAAGCCGGAGAATAAATTTTCTATTTTCATATGTTTCTTCTTTATCAACGGCTTCATTGATACTACGGGCGAATAGATAGTTAAACAACGCGGTTCGTATTCCCCCGACATGCTGAAGGCCTGTCGGAGAAGGCGCATAGCGTACTCGTATTTTCATGAGATATATAGTATCATATAACTATTATGGTGTCAGGCGCGGAAGGAGCGAATCATGTCAAAAGAGAAAAGCAAAAAAGATAAACTTTCGGACAAACTATTTTTTAAGACGAAAAACTGCTGGGAAGAAATCGATAAAAAAACCGAGAAGGAAGTTGAGGATTTCGCTTCATCGTACAAGCAGTTTCTTGATAAAGGAAAAACAGAACGCGAATGTGTTGATGTAACATGCGAAATGCTTAATAAAAACGGTTTTGTAAATATCGATACGCTTAAAGGAAAAAAACCTGATACCGGAATGAAGGTTTATCAGAATATTAAAGGTAAATCTGTTATTGCCGCAGTTATCGGCAAAAAGAACGCAATTGAGGGTTTTAATATTCTTGGCGCGCATATTGATTCTCCCCGGCTTGATCTAAAACAAAATCCGCTTTACGAAGACTCAGACCTCGCGTTATTCGATACTCACTACTATGGCGGCATTAAAAAATACCAATGGACAACAACGCCGCTTGCCATGCACGGAGTTTTTGTAAATGAAAACGGGAAAAAAATTAATATTTGCATAGGCGAAGACAAGGATGATCCTGTTTTTACCATAACTGAAATTTTAATTCATCTGGCGAAAGAGCAGATGGAAAAAAAAGCGGCAGTCGCGGTAGAAGGCGAAGATTTGGATATTCTTGCCGGTTCCCGTCCGTATGATGACAAAGATGAAAAAGAAAGAGTCAAACTTGCGTTACTCGACATTTTAAACAAAAAATACGGAATAACCGAAAAAGATTTTGCCTGCGCTGAAATTGAATTTGTTCCCGCTTATAAAGCGTGCGATGTCGGGTTGGATCGCAGCATGATCGGCGCGTATGGCCATGACGATCGATGCTGCGCTTTTCCCGCGCTTCAGGCGCTGCTTGAAATTTCCCGCGAAAAATCCGCGCCCGATAAAACGCTTGTGTGTTATTTCTCCGACAAGGAAGAAATAGGCTCCGCTGGGAATACGGGCGCGAGGTCAAATTATTTTGAATATTTCCTGGCGTATCTTTGCGGCGGCGCGGACGCTGATGTCAGAAAATGTTTTATGAACTCATGTATGTTGTCCGCTGATGTTGACGGCGCGTTTGATCCTTCATACGCCAATGTATTTGACAAAAAAAATAACGCGTTTCTTGGTAGGGGAATTGCGTTAACCAAGTACACAGGTTCAGGCGGAAAATACGGGGCCAGCGACGCAAACGCGGAATTTTGCGCGAAAGTGCAGGCGATTTTAAATAAGAATAATGTTCAGTGGCAGTTTGGCGAATTCGGCAAAGTTGACAAAGGCGGCGGCGGAACAATCGCTCTTTACGCCGCGCAGCTTGGAATGGAAGTTCTGGACTGCGGCGTTCCTGTTCTTTCGATGCACTCGCCATTTGAGGTTATCAGCAAAATCGATCTTTATACAACTTACAGGGCGTATCTCGCGTTCTTACGCGACGCTTAAGTTACGCGAAACAGATACATCAGGAATTTCGCGCGAATCTAAAAGCGGAACGCTTTATATAGTTTTAAAAGCTCCAGAAAATCGTTACGCGCCATTTCTTCTCCTCCGAGGCTCATGAGGTGCGGATTAGGCACCTGGCAGTCAATAAAAGCGACATTGCGATCAAAAAGCGTTTTCGCTAAACTCAGGAACGCTGCCTTGGACGCGTTTGCTTTTTTCGCGAACATTGATTCACCGCAAAAAACTTTGCCAAGCAGTATACCGTAACAGCCGCCGGCGAGTTCTCCGTCCTGCCACGCTTCCGCGGAATGAACCCATCCAAGCTTATGCAGGACAGTGTATGCTTCGATTATGTCATTTGTGATCCATGTGCCTCCCTGATTTGGTCTGTAAATTTCTGAGCAGCTTCTTATTACTCCGTCAAAATCTTTATCATAAGTGATATCAAAAGTTTTATTGTTAAGTATTTTTCGCATTGATGAAGAAACATGAAGGCTGTCAGGAAAAATCACGCAGCGCGGATCGGGAGACTGCCAGATGACAGGGTCTTCAGGACCGTACCACGGAAAAATTCCCTGTTCATAAGCTGAAAGCAGCATGCCGGGGGATAAGTTTCCCCCGACAGAAATAATGTTATCCTTCCATTTGCGCGGCTCCGGAAAATTAAAAAGAATTGTTTCATCAAGATACGGAAAGTCCGGATCGGGACCGGGTTTAAAAAAGGACTTGGATTTCATACAGAAATATGTTAATTATTTTATTTCCATTATGTATTCGTCGATCCAGTCAACTAAAGCGCTTCCCCCATCGCTTAAACGGCCAAAGAGTACTTCGTCAACAAAAAAACTTTTAATTTTATCTTCTATGAGCCTGCCTGTATTGCGCGCTCCGAATTCTTTGCTGTATCCTTCTTCGGCGAGTTTGTCCACACACGATCCCGTTACGGTAAGCGTTACGCGCTTTTCCGCGAGCTGCGCCGTAAACGCGTCAATTTCTTTTTGTACGATTGATACCATGATGTCGCGCGACAAGTGCCCGAAACGCACAACAGCGTCAAGGCGGTTGCGGAATTCCGGAGTGAATAATTTTTCCACCGCGTTGTTTATCGCGGAATCATCCTGAACGCGATCTCCGAAACCTATTAATCCCTTGCCGATTTCCCGCGCGCCTACGTTACTTGTCATTATCAGAATGACGTTTCTGAAATCCGCTTTGCGCCCCTGATTGTCAGTAAGTGTCGCATAATCCATTATCTGAAGGAGTATATTAAAAATATCCGAATGCGCTTTTTCAATTTCGTCTAACAGAACAACCGCGTGCGGCTGTTTGCGGACCGCGTCTGTGAGCTGGCCTCCGTCCTCGTAACCGACATAACCCGGAGATGAGCCGATTAAACGCGATACTGTGTATTTTTCCTGATACTCGCTCATGTCAAAGCGCAGCATTGTAACGCCGAGAATCTCCGCAAGCTGCCGCGCGAGTTCTGTTTTTCCGACGCCTGTAGGACCAGCGAATAGAAAATTGGCGACAGGTTTACCTTCTGCTCTGAATCCGGCGCGCGATCTTTTTACGGCTTTTACAACAGCTGTAATCGCGTCGTCCTGTCCAAAAATTCTTTGTTTTAACCGTAACTCTAAATCCCTTAGTTTGTCTTTTTCGCTTTCTCCGACAGACCTTTGCGGAATACGCGCTATTTTTGAAATAACTGTTTCGATAACAGGCAGGCCGATCGTGATTTTTTCTATTTGCGCGTTTTGAATCGTTGATGATTCCGCCGCGTCCTTTTTGTTTTTTTGCGCGGATTCGGCTTCGTTAGTTGTCATGTTATCCGAGCCTGGCAGTTCATTTAACAATTGTCCGGATTCTTTTTTGTACGCTTCTATCCGCGCGAAAGCGCCTGCTTCGTCAATTACATCAATCGCTTTATCGGGAAGGCGGCGCTCTGTTATAAATTGCGCGGAAAGGCGTACGGCTGTTTCCACAACCTCATCGCTGTAAAGCACATTATGATAATCTTCGTAGCGGCTTTTTACGCCTTTGATAATATCAATCGCGATTTGTTCAGACGGCTCGTTAATATCGATTTTTTGAAATCTTCGCGAAAGCGCGCGGTCTTTCTCAAAAAATTTATTATATTCCTCGTGTGTGGTCGAGCCGATGCAGCGAAGCTTTCCCGAAGTGAGCGCGGGCTTAAGCAGGTTTGACGCGTCAAGCGCTCCGCCTGAGACAGAACCTGCTCCGACGATTGTGTGAATCTCATCAATAAATAAAATAGCTTTATCGCGCTTTAACATTTCTTCGACTACGCGCTTTATTCTTTCTTCAAAATCGCCGCGGTACTTTGTGCCTGCGACCAGCGCTCCCATATCGAGCGACAGTATGCAAAAATCGCGGAGAACCGGCGGAACATTTCCCGCTATAATTCTTTGCGCAAGCCCTTCGGTTATCGCTGTTTTCCCTACACCGGAATCTCCGACATGGATTGGATTATTTTTTAATCTCCGGCAGAGAACTTGTATAGTCCGATCCAGCTCATCCTCTCTGCCGATGACTGGATCGAGTTTTTGCTCGCGCGCAAGGGCAGTGAGGTCAATCGCGTAACGCTCAAGCGCGCCTTTTTTTCCGGCTTTTTTCTGCGTGTCGTTTTCTTCATCATTACCGGCGTACTTATTTTTGTCGTTTCCTAACGCGGCGTCATTGCCGTAGCTGTGTGAAAGCGTTTGTAAAAGCTCCAGCCGCCTGATTCCCGCTTTGCGCAGGTAATAACCGCTGTAGCAGCGTTCTTCATCGTAAAGCGAAACAAGAATATCCGCGATATCGATCATTTCCTTTTGCGCGGATCGGCAATGGATAAGCGCGCGCTCAATAATGTTGTGGAAGCCGACGGTTTTTGTCGGCTCTCCGGCCGCAATCGGCATTTTCTGCTCAAAGAAATTTTCCATGCCGTGTTTGATCTGTTCCAAATCAGCGCCGCACGAAAAAAGCACCCCTTGAACCTCATCAAACGCCAGCGCGGCATATAAGATATGCTCTGGCGTAAGGTACTCGTGGCTGCGGATTTTCGCTTCGTTATACGCGGCGTCAATTATCGCCTGCACATGCCCGGAAACTCTCATTTCTTTAATTATAGCACATTTATCGTAATAAAGGAAGATTTTTTTGTTTATATAGTCCGCGATTTCAGCGGTCAGGCAAGTTCAATTACACATTTTAATGGGAAATTACTGGTCTTTGCGGCTGTATGTACCTGTTCCGCCTTAGTTACAGCGATATCCCATACATAAATTCCCACGATTCCCTTGCCTTTTTTATGAACATCCAGCATTATTCGGCTAGCGTCATCAATTGTTTTATGGAAGATTACCATCAGGATTTCTACCACAAAATCCATTGTCGTGTAATGGTCGTTAAGTAGAATTACCTTGAATTGTTCCGGTTCTTTAAATTTGTCGTCAGTTTTTGTTACCGGTTTTTCTTTTATCCGCGGTTCCATGTTTCCATAATAGAAAATTTGAAGAGTATAGTCAAGAAGATTATAATATAATACAGGGGTTTTATGAAAAAATTTTCGGCAATAATTATTTTAACATTTTTTATTATTGATGCGGCGTTCAGCCAGACAGAAACAATATTAATTTACCGCGAAGAAATAACTAACAATGAGCCAAGATTATCTTTTTTGATGAGAATGAAAAGTGATGAAATATTAAATTACGCGCTATCAAATGAACTGTTTAACGGTCCTTATTTTTTGATTGATTTGACAGAAGAAAATTTCCGCGATTTCAGAGATGCTTTAAATCGATTTCTTGAATGGGAAGCCATCGCAATCGAGAATAACCTTGATAGTTTTACAAGAGCTGTTCCTGTTACCGTAAAATCCCGCAATGTTACATGGTCTTGGGCGGGAACAAGGTTGTTTAACAGCAAAGAATTACTGACCATTAATTTTCTGTTTGACTGGAATCCGGCGCGGAGAAATGATTACAAGGCTTTATTAAACATCAGTTCGACTACCGCGTTTCCGGTTATTGATGAAACTGAGGTTTCATGGACGGGAAATTTTGATATTAACCGGTTTTCGTTTGCTTTACAGAAGAATTTTATGAATAACGAAGCTGTAAGCCGGCTGCTTGAAAACATCACTGAAGAAAAGATTGATTCAATTGTAAAACAGTATCTTGATAATAGCGCCGAAACAGAACGTCAAAGATCGTTAATAGATGAATTGTTTTTATAAATGCGGATTTTATATTGAAAAAGTTATTAGTTGAAGGTCATCGCGGAATGGTTCTTCACCGCGGTGTTTTTCAAACGCGTTCCATATTTTATCTGATATTTTATTTTGTGAGAGATTGTGATTTTCCAGAATTATCTGCTTAAAAATTTTATAGCCGAATGATCTTCTGTTCGCTTCACCAATCTGTCCGAATAAACCGTCTGACGCGATATAGAATTTATTTCCGTATTTCGCGGCGTTGTTATGTGAAATAACATCATACTTGTTTCTTATTTTTTTTTCGCCGATTTGAATCATCTGTCCTCTTATTCTGGTGATATCTTCGCCGTCGCACACAAACACATCGATATTTCCCGCGGAAATTATTACATTTCCGTTTTTCGCGACAAATATAACGGCAAGATCACAGCCGTCATTAATGTCCGTTATAACGCGGCTGCCGGGATTATCCTCTTTAACATTTAAAACAGACGCGAGTTTTTGATCAAGCGAGTAAAGAATTTCCGCGGTGTCACTGTGATTTTTTTCTGTTATTATTGATTCAAAAGCGCTTACCGTTAGCATTGAGAGCAGCGAGCCCGGAGTGCCGTGGCCTGTACAGTCGCAGACGCAAAGAACAGCGCCGTCGTTAAAATTTTTTACCCAGTAAAAATCGCCGCCGACAATGTCGCGCGGTTTCCAGATTACAGAATAATCAGAGAACGCGGTTTTTAATACACTGTCTCTGGGGAGCATGTTTTTTTGTATTTTTCCAGCATACGCTATACTGTCTGTTATTTTTTTTGAATATTCTTCGGCTTCCTGAGTTTTTTGCTCTGACACATTTATCATGTGTTTAAGCGAAGCTACCATGTTGCGCAAAGACTGCGCGAGCGTTCCTACTTCGTCATTGCGTTCTATTAGAAGATTTATATCAAGATTGCCGCGGGAAACTTCATCGGCGTATTTAATTACACTGCTTAATGAATGTGTAATGCCGTCGATCATAAAATAAACCGCAAAAGATAAAATCAGAATTACCGCGATTGTCAGCGCTATGTTTGTCACAGCTAGTTTGTTAGCTGCAATATGGAAATCGCTTACCGGACAAATTATTATTGGGAACCATTCAACCGGTATTTTTTTATCAATAAATAACATTGATGGTATTCCGTTTATTATTCCTTCTAAAGCTGTTTGTTCTTCCGTTCTGGTTAAAATTTTTTGATGTAAATCAATATCGATTTTTTCTCCAAGCATTGTTTCGTCTTTATGTCCTATTATTGTGCCTGTTTTGTTAATGATCATCGCGTAACCATAATCGTCCAATAAACTGACAGGAATAACATAACGGTTATTAATTTCTTTAAGTCCGACCGACGCGAGTATTACGCCTATAACATTAATATTGTTTGTATCGTAAACAGGTATAGAAAAATATGTAACCATGTTTCCGGTTGATCGGCTTGTTTCTACATCAGAAATATAATCCCTTCCCGCGATGCTTTCTTTGAAATAAACGCGGTCAGATCTGTCAGTTCCTGTGCTGCCGGATGTGCTGGCGACAGCGATTCCGTATCTATTTACAATTGTAATGCTGTCGTAAATATAAAAACGGTTTCTCAGCGACAGCAAATACTGAACAAGTTCATCAGGTTCGCTGTCTTCAAGTAAAACTGATCTGATGGAAGGCTGCATTAAAATTGTTGTCATATCAAGTTTAATTGTCGAAAATGCTAAATCAATATAATAACGCATGCTCTGAACAATGCGCAGACCTTCGCTTTTCGCGGAATCAATTATAATGCTAGCTGTGTTTTGGTAGCTGACAATACTTACAAACAATGAGCTTGCTATTATTACGCATAAAATCGGAATAAGCAGATTCATCCGAATCGTTTTTAAGAAATGAAATATATTTTTCATATATGTTTTTGATTCCTTCGGCGAAGACGAAAAACAATTAACCGCTTAATACCAGATTAAACTCAAGATATTCCATTTCTTCTTTGAAATCTTCGCCGCATTCAATCAACATTTCATCATCTTTCGCGATGATCCAGTTAACGACAACTTTTTTTCCGGATGCCGCGCTTTCGTCCATTATTCTGAGCATGTTATATAAAAATTTCGCGGTTGAGCTGTTAAAATATTCCAGCGCGCAGTCAAAAGTTAATTTCTTAAAATCTGACGCGAGATATTTTTCGAGCCATTCATTTATATCGTTAAAAAAACTGATTATATCTTCCAGATAGCTTTCACCTTCAAAACGAATAAAGCTTTTTTCTTCATCAATTAAAATATACGGAGTAGTTCTTGTTTTTGCTCTTTCAAGCCTGTATGACATAATCAAGTACCTTCCTGGGTTATTTCCACATACATTGAAAAAAATGAAATTTGTTCATTAATCTGTTCAATAGAATAATTTATTGGAGCTGTAGCGCGTTTCGCGATTTCGATTAAGCCAAGACCCGCGCCCTTGCTGCCGGTATTTTCATTTTCTTCGCGTAACTTTTCTTTGTAAAACTGACGTATTTCTTTTTTATTCAGCGTGTTCAAATAATCAATTCTTTCCCTGATAAAAGCCGCGTTTTCCATTTTGATGGCGTTTCCTGTTTGTATAAAATATGTTCTGTTTTTTACACCCAACGCCAGTATGCCTGTTGAAACATCAGCGTGGTTATTATCATGCTTTATTAAATGATCTTTTTCCGCCGAATACATTAACATATTTGTTACTTGTTCAATAAACACAGAGAATATCGCTTTCGCCGCGCTGCCCGGAAGTTTTTCTCCTTCTAACTGCGATTTAACCATTTCGGATATGCCTCTGATTCCGTCATACCACATTGGTCCTGAGTACATTATATAGATACTTGAATCCTTTATCATGGCGGAATGTTTGCGCATATCAAGCACCATTCTGGTTCTCCTTAAACGCTTTAAAGGTAAACCGGTTTCGTCCGCTGTTTTTTGAAAGATACAGCGCTTCATCAGCGCGTAAAAAATAATCTTCGTTTTTATGCGTGTGTTCCACTCTGCCTGTCGTTACTCCTATTGAAATTGTCACACAATCGGCAACCGCACTGTCGGAATGCGGGATGTTAAGCGCTATAATATTTTTAAGCAGTTTATCCGCGATTTTTAACGCGCCGTTCTCGTTTGTATCCGGCAGCAGGATCATAAATTCTTCGCCGCCGTATCTTGCCGCGAAATCGCTTCCCCTTGATAAGCTTTTTTCCAATGCCTGCGCTACGGTTTTTAGGCATACATCGCCCTGCGTGTGTCCGTAGGTGTCATTATAATTTTTAAAGTAATCTATATCCGCCATCAATACGCTGAGATAACTATTGGAGCGCGAATATGTTCTGATGACGCGCTGCATATTTTCTTCCAGAAATCTTCTGTTATAAATTCCTGTAAGCGAATCGAAGTATACTTTTTCCAGCAGATAATCTTTGCTTGTATTAAGGCTCAGCGTTGTTCTGTCGGAAATAATTGTTAATTTCCTGAACTGCTTTAACAGTTTGCCGTAATTTTCCGTTAATTGCTCAATTTTATTTTGATCAAACGGAGCGCCGTTTTTCAAATCCGCCGCGTATAACACAGCGTCATCATATATTTTTTGTTCAACCGCGAATAAATCATTCATTAGTATTTATCCTTTTAATTTATTTGACCAGTCTGAAATTTTTTTATTTATTTCTTCGTTGTTTTTTGCCGGGTTAAAAAAATCAGCTTCGCCGATTATATCATTGCCTGTTAAATACGATTTAAATGTATTGAGCGCCTCTCCCTTTCCTCCCGCGTGACAGACAAAGACAGCTGTTTTTTTTCCTGTAACGGGAGTCTGCGAAAGAAAAGTTTTTACAGGTGATGCCGGAGAACCAGCCCAGACAGGCGCGCCTAATATTATCAAATCATAAACTGAAGGATCAAATTGATAATCTTTTAAAGGCGGGTTTTTCTTTGAGAACATCATGCCGCCTGCCCAAAAAAATCTCGCGATCTTTCCGCGTTTTTTTTCATCTTTTGTTTGAATACGTACCATATCAGCATTTAAAATTGATTTTATTATTTCCGCCGCGTAAGCGCAGTTTCCGTCTAACGAATAAACAATCAGCGCAGTTTTCATTTTCACCGCCTTTTTTGTTTATTATATATGGTTTTTCCAAATTTTTCAATGATTTTTTGTCATGGTTGCAACCTGACGCGGTATGGTTTATCCTGATTATATTCAATATGGTAAATCCGATTATTTCCGGCGCTGACGAAGGCAAGGCTGCGCGGCGGAAGCAGATAAAGCAGCAAGAGTCGCAGCTAAAGCAGGCGGTACAGCCGCAAACCTCCGGTTCGAAACAGCAGGCGTTGATAGTTCAAAGCGACAGAACGCTTCTTTTAGACGTCCATTGCGAAACTGCTGAAGAAACAAGACAGGCGATCATGCCGTTCGCGGAGCTGGAAAAATCACCTGAACATATACATACATATCGAATAACGCCGATATCTTTGTGGAACGCCGCAAGCGCGGGGCTTACTCCAATGGATGTTGTGAATACATTAATAAAATTCAGCCGTTACGATATTCCGCAGGGGATTATTGAGGGATTTTCGCTTCTTATGTCCCGTTACGGAAAAATTAAAATGATTAATGATAATAATCAGGCGGCGGACAGGCTGCTTTTACTGATTGATGACGAAGCGATTATGCTTGAAATCGCGGAAAATAAAACATTAAAAAAATATCTTTTAAAAACTGAAAATGGCTTTTCGCTGACTCTGACTAACAGAGGAACAGTAAAACGCGAACTTATCCGCGTCGGATGGCCGGTTCAGGATGACGCGCCGCTTTTAAACGGCGAATATCTTGATATTAATCTAAGAGAGAGTTGTGTTTCCGGCAGATCTTTCATTTTAAGAGATTATCAGATGACAGCCGCGAAGGCTGTCGCCGGCTCAGGCGCGCCCGGCACAGGTTACGGAGTTGTTGTGCTTCCCTGCGGTTCCGGGAAGACAATTGTCGGCATGTTGATTATGTCCATGTTAAAAACAAATACTTTAATTCTTACTACCAATGTCGCGGCGGTTCATCAATGGATAGATGAGCTTTTGGATAAAACCGGATTGACAAGCGAACAGATTGCCGAATATTCCGGCGATTCAAAAAAAATCGCTCCTGTGACTGTCGCGACTTACCAGATAATTTCATGGAGACCGGATAAAGAGGGTGATTTTCCGCACTTTAAACTATTCCGCGAAAGAGCGTGGGGTCTTGTTATTTATGACGAAGTTCATCTTCTTCCCGCCCCCGTGTTTCGCGTAACAGCGGAACTACAGGCTATAAGGCGGCTTGGTCTTACCGCTACTTTAATCCGCGAAGACGGAGAAGAAGACGCGGTTTTCAGCCTTGTCGGTCCGAAACGTTATGATGTCCCGTGGAAGGAACTTGAGGTTCAGGGGTGGATCGCGCAGGCGATTTGCACGGAAATCAGGCTTGATCTGCCGAAGCATCTAAAGATACCCTACGCCGCGGCCGCGCCGAGGGAAAAATACAGAATAGCCGCGGAAAATCCTTTAAAAGAAAATGTTGTACTTCAGTTAATCGAAAACCACAGAGAAGATCAAATATTGGTTATCGGCCAGTATGTGGCTCAGTTAAATTCTTTGGCGAAAATTCTGAACGCGCCGCTTATCACAGGAAAAACGCCTAACGCCCAGAGAGACCTTATTTATAACATGTTCAAGCGCGGAGAAGCGCGCGTTATTGTTGTTTCCAAAGTCGCTAACTTTGCTATTGATCTTCCTGACGCTTCAATGGCTGTGCAGGTTTCCGGCTCATTCGGTTCAAGGCAGGAAGAAGCTCAAAGACTTGGAAGAATATTAAGACCTAAGAAGAAATGCAACGCTCTTTTCTTTTCCATTGTATCCGGATATACCGTAGAGGAAGAATTTGCAGCTAACAGACAGAAATTTCTGGCTGAACAGGGATACAAATATTCTATACAAAAATGGACAGATTAAGATGACAAAAGATATATTCAGATCTGTTAATTTCTGGAAATCCGCTGTTATGATGATGCCGGACAATTCTTTTTTTGAGCTTTTACGGAGCGTATTTGGAAAAATTAAAACGCCGTTTAATAAACAGCAGCTTTTAAGCGATCTTGAAAAATTTTTACTGCGCGAGGATATTCAAAAAACAATAAGCGTTTATATTGATAAAATTGACGCTCAAATAATCGGGGCGGTTTCTATTTTCCGCGAGCCTTTCTTTATTCAGCTTGAAAATTTTTTCCGCGGTGAGTACAGCGGCGCGCAGCTTCAGGATATAATTGTTAATTTAGAAGAACGTTTTATACTTTACAGGTTTTCGGATAACACTCCGCCGCAATCCGCGCAAAAAAATTCCATTTATACCGGAAGCCGGCTTGCCTTAAATCCGGTTTTAAAAACTGTTCTGCTTCCGTTTACCGGGGAAATATCTGATTTATTGATAAAAGAAAATAAAAAAAATAAAACATCAGCGTTTAACCCTGCCAAAACCCGCGTTAATGATTTAATATTTGCAGCGATTCATTCATTTATTCTTGAAAGAAGCGCGAATTTTTTTAAACCGGAAGGCGTTATACGCAAACGAATCATGGATGACGCGAAGTTAATTTTTCCTGGAATTGATTTTGAGCGCGTAACAGGCTCTTTACAGGCTCTTGGATTATATTACGCGGACGGAAACGCGCTTGTTCCGGATTATAAATTTATTAACAGTTTTTGCATGCTTTCCGCGCAGGAGAGGCTCGAATATTTCGCCGCGTCAATAATTATTTTTAAAGAATTATCATGCTCCGCGGAAATAATTCCTCCGCTTTTTAAAAACAAACTGAGTGAAATTTCCTGTTTGATTCATGCTTTTTTGAATTTAATTGACGATGAATCAGTTTATTCTGAAAAAACTTTTTTTAAATTAATTGAAGCGCTTAAATCCAATAATGAATCATTAATGAAAATTAATTTATCTAATGAGATATTGTTTGACAATATGGAAGAAACCGGTTTAATTATTCGTTCTGATTCAATGACTTTTAAAAAAAATTTACCAAAAAAAAATATATCCGCAAACGCAGACACAATTACTGTTGATTCAGGTTTTTCTGTTCTTGTATACCCTGAGATTGATTTTTTTGACGCGGTAAAACTTGCTTCTGTTTTAAATGTAAGGGAAGCGGGAACTGTTCCGGGCAGTACTGTTGTGCGCTTTGAGCTTGTTAAAGATTCCGCGGTACGGTCTTTTAATAATAATATCAGCGCTGATGAAATGATTATTTTTTTTAACAAATTGTCTAATAATAAAGTTAATGATAATTTAAAATGGATTTTAAAAGACTGGGAAAAACGCTACAATGAAATATCGCTTGTAAAAGGCGTTGTATTAAGATTATCACCCGATCATATGTATTTAACAGAGACACATCCGCTGGATGAGATGATCATTGAAACACTCGCGCCTGGCGTTTATCTTCTTGATGAAAATAATTTAGATGAAGCATCAACAGCGCTAAATAACGCGGGTCTTGATATTATTGCCGGTTTTAAAAAGAATATCCCGCTTGGATATTCGCTGCATTATATGTTCAGTGAAAGCATAAATAATGACAATTATTTAACATTCAATTATTTTCATGAAATATCATCGCGCAATAGCTATTATCCTGAAATATCAAATCATTTTAATGATGATATAAAAAATAAACAATATAAAAAAAATGATGATGATATTAAGCCGCTGAATAATTCTAAGAATAAAACCAGTTCAGATAAAATTAAAAATGAATATTTACTAAAGCTTGAAAAAATGAAATTAGGTGACATTGAAAAAAGCGAGTTATCTGCGAGGATTAACAGAAAAATAATTCTTTGTGACGCGCAGCTTAAAGACGCGGAAATACGCTATGAAAAACTTGAAGCGCGCCATATGGATTACGCTGGAAAACAGAATGTCGCTAAAACAGCGATATCTCAGGGGTCGCCTGTAGAAATTGTTTTATCCGGAAAAAGAAATGAAGAACATTTTTATGGTATTCCGCAGTCTCTTGAAAAAGAAGGAAATGAAATAATTATTGTTGTCAGAATTAACTCCGCGCATCAGGACGCAAAGACAGAAAACGCTGACTCTTCTTCAATTATTAAAAGAATTCCGCTTGCGAAGATCAATCTTTTACGGCGGATAAAAAAATCTATTTTTGAAAACTAATATATTCGTCAGAGTTGTTTGATGACTTTAATTATTTATTGTGTTCAGTTCTAAAAAATTTGTTATTGTTGTAATAATTTTTTTAAATGAACTGTGTAAAATATATATCGATATATCATCTAATAAATTTGTGATTTTAGCAGTCCATGTTTTTTGTTTTAATTCGTTTAACGCGGTTTTAGCTGTTTTTTTATCATAGTCTTCACACGCTGTTTTTATTTCTTGCAGCTTTTCCCGGAGAAAAATCGAATCATTATTCGACATTACCTTATCATCTGTTTTTAATGCCGGAGACAATCTTTCAAATAAAGTTTTTAAGGAATTTATAAACGGAAATGTGTTCTTCGTTAATATTGAAAAATTCCTATCCTCCGCGGATTTTTCCAGAATATACGCAGTATTGGATAGCGATTTTTCGCCGATATTCGCGAGGGCGCTTTTTATTCCGTGTACGGTTATTTTATAAAGTTCCGTCTCGTTGGCGTTAATGTCGGGTAATTTTTTTACCAGATCTTCAAGAACAAAAATCGCGTTTTCCGCGTCCTTTTTAAAAAACATTATTTTTTCTTTATATATCCCCGATTCATTTTCCGTTACAATTATATTTTTTTCGCGCTGCTCTTTTCGCGCTTTTTCTATCACTTCGGCAGGTTTTTTGTTTCTTATTAATTCATTCAGGTAAAAATTTAATTCGCGTGAATCAATAGGCTTGGATATAAACCCGTCAAAACCATTTTGCAAAAACATTTCCGCGCGGCCAACTATCGCATTAGCGGTTAACGCGACAATATTATTTTTGTAATCCATATCGCGTATTATTTTTACTGCTTCTATTCCATCCATTTTTGGCATCATGTGATCCATAAAAATTATGTCGTATATATTTCCGTTTTTTATTTTATCGATTGCTTCAAATCCGCTTGAAGCTGTATCAATCTTCAATCCGTAAGGAAGAAGCATTCCCTTGGTTACATAGATATTGGATTCAGTGTCATCAACTATCAGAACGCTGCCGTAAGGCATATACTCGCGGAAGAATTGTGTTTTCTTTGTTATTGAAGATACAATAAAATTTATATCGCGCAGCTTTTCTGTAAATTCAGGACCGCATACGGATTGGTTAACGCGTTTTTGCGGAATACGAACAGTAAAAATTGTGCCTTTATCCGGTTCGCTTTCAGCTTTAATTTCGCCGTTCATTAAATTTACAAGCTGCTTTGTAATGCTCATACCAAGCCCTGTACCGGTTGTAGCGCGGTTAACTTCATTATTAAAACGCGTGTACTCGTCAAAAAGAACATCAAGCTGTTCTTGATTCATTCCCTGTCCTGTATCGCGCACCTTAAAAATTAAAATTACGTTTTCATCCTGTTTATCATCATCAACAGGTTCAAAGGAAACATTAAATTCAATTTCGCCGTTATCTGTATATTTAAATGCGTTGGAAAGAAGATTATTTAGAATTTGTTTAATGCGAAGTTCATCTCCTAAAAATTCCAGAGGAGTATTTTCATCAACATGAATGAAGAACTCCAGAGGATTGCTGTTGTATCTGAACCGGATTAATTGCGCGGTATCATGAATTAAGCTTGGTATATCATATTTTGACAGAGTAAGTTCCATTTTTCCCGCTTCAATTTTTGAAAGATCAAGAATATCGTTTATTATATTTAAAAGTAAATCTCCTGACTCATAAATTTTCCCAAAGGCATAATTAGTATCCGGCGCGAGATTGCCTGTCTGAAGCTGTATCTCAGCTATGCCAAGTATCGCGTTCATCGGCGTGCGGATTTCATGGCTCATGTTCGCGAGAAACGCGCTCTTGTAATGGCTTGCCTGTTCCGCGAAATCTTTTGCCGCTATTAATTCTGTCATATCAACAGAATGCTGCATATGAACAATCTGTCCGTTCGGCCAGTTAATGTATCTGTCTGTATTGCTGTAAATTCGATTTGTTATTGTGCTGTATTCTTCCCATTGGATTTTTTCATCCGGCGTTTTATCCAGTTTTATGCAGGGGCAGAATTCGCATCTTTCATTAAAATTTTTCTGAAAAATTTTATAGCATAATTTTCCGACACAATCGTCTTTAATGCCATAATGCTCTTTCATGCTGTCATTAATAAAAAGTATTTCTCCTGTTTTCGGTTCTGTAACATAAATCATTATATCAAGACTGTTCATTATATTTTCTAAATTACTTAGCGCGTTTTTTTCTTCTATTGCTTTATAGGCTGTTTCTACAGCCCTCTCTTTTTCCTCTGTAATGGTTTTAATATTGGTTATCATCATATTTATTGAATCAGAAAGAATTTCTAGCTCATCGCCGGTTTTTAAATTATTAAAATGATCTAAATCGCCGCTTCCAATCAGCTTCGCGTCATCTGTTAATTGCTTGATAGGCAGCGTAAAGCCTTTTGCCAGTTTATAAGAAACCAGAATAATGCTTAATATAATGATAATGGTTATAATTATGGCGGATAATAAAATTACTCTCATTGCTCCGTCTATTGATTTAAATGTTGACTGCGTTAAGCTGATTAAATTATCTTCTATACTTATAGCTGGAAGAATAACTTCGTCAATATCGATAACCGCGGCAAAAATCCACGGAATAGTGTTTAATCTGCTGTACGCTAAAAATTTTTCCGCGTCGTTATGCAAAACTTTAGCAATACCGGAATTTCCGCTTTTCATAAACGCGGCAAGCTCCTGATAAACTCCGCCTACGCTGTCAAGCGGATTTCCTGGCAAAAAAATAATGACTACTTCATGTTCCGCGATTACAGAGCTGATTATCTCGTTTCTTTCATTGAAAATAAAAGCTTGTCCTGTTTGCCCGATTTGCGCCTCGGCAATTATTCTGTTTAAATCAGAGATAAAAGTTCCAATGCCCGCTACGCCCGCGATTACTCCGTCAGAATCGTAAAACGGCTTAGCGCAGGTAATTGCAAGTCCGCGCCCTTCATTGTCTTCATACACTTCTGTCCATATCAATTTACCAGCTTCCTTCGCGCTGATGTACCATGAACGGGCGCGCGGATCAAAACCAGGCGCGGGTCTTGCTCCGGAATAATTTTCCGGAATAATAAAACTTCCTTGTTCTGTCGCGATGTAACATGTTAAATCAGTATGGTAGATTTCCATCATATTTGAGAGTATAAAATTTTGTAAAAAATCCAGCGTATAAGTACTGTATCCAAAATTCGCGTAAGCTATTGTCGCCATCGAAGCCATATTGCTTACCGCTGTAATTGTGTCAGATAATTTCTCGTCTATAAGGTCAGCCTGATTCTGCACAAGACGGAATAATAAATCTTCAGTTTGGTTTGTCAGAGCCTGCTTTGCGTCGCTTGCCGCTGTAACGCCGAGAGTTCCACTTGCGGACATAATGCTGTTTCTTGATACAAAAAAACTTATTCCGACAATCAATAATATCGCGGCGGTGGTGATACCCATTATTAATAAAACTGATTTTAATATACTTTTAAAAATTGATTTGTTTTTATTCACACGGCATTTCCTTTTAATGCCGCGCTTGATGTTTTTCGCTGTTCCGCCGCAAGCTGCCGGGAAGTATCCGAAGCTTTTTTGAATGCGCTGTGCAATAAGTGTATTGAGATTTCATCAAGGATTGTATGTATTTCCTTTGGCCATAATTTATCTTTTAAATCTTCCAGTGAATTTTTCGCCTTCTTCTTGTCAAATTCGCCGCACGCTTCCTGTATTTCCGTTAGTTTTTCTAAAAGATAATCGGATTCTTCGTTAGTAATAATTTTGTTATTATTCATATCATCAGGTTTTAATTTTTTTATTAATGATAAAAGTTCATTTATAAATTCAAGAGTGTCGTTTTTTATCTGTTTAAAATTTCTCTCCTCTCCCGCAAGCTCAAGTTTTTCCGCGAAGCCTGATAATTTTTTTTCATTAATGTTAGCGAGAGCGCTTTTCATTCCATGCACTGTTGTTATGTACAAACTCGTTTCATCGTCATTAATATCAGGCAATTTCTTTATTATGTTATTTAGCGCGTTTACGGCGTTTTCCGCGTCACGAATAAAATACATTATTTTTTCCGTGTTTTTGACTGTTTCAGCGTTTTTTATATTTTTTTCGCGCTGTATCCTTCGCGCTTCTTCCACAACTTCCGGTGATTTTTTATTTTTTATATGTTCGTTTAATATCAAGTTTAACTCGCGCGAATCTATCGGTTTTGAAATAAAACCGTCAAATCCGTTTTGCATAAACATTTCCGCGCGGCCGATTAAAGCGTTTGCTGTCAGAGCGATTATGCTGTTTTTATATCCTGACTCGCGTATTATGCGCGTCGCTTTTATGCCGTCCATTTTTGGCATCATATGATCCATGAATATAATATCGTAAATTTTTCCGCTGTTGACCTTATTTATCGCTTCAATTCCGCTTGACGCGCTGTCAACTTCCATACCATATGGCATTAGCATACCCTTGGTGACATAAATATTCGACTCGACATCATCAACAATCAAAACGCTGCCGTATGGCATATACTCGCGGATAAACTGCATTTTTTTCGAGATTGTTGAGCTCTGGAAATCGAATTTCTGAAGTTTTTCCGCCATATCCTGTCCACATACCGCCTGACCGACGCGTTTTTGAGGGATGCGCACAGTAAACAACGATCCTTTGCCGTACTCGCTTTCCACAATAATTTTTCCGTTCATTAAATCAATCAGCCGCATTGTTATGCTCATACCAAGACCGGTGCCGGCAATCGCGCGGTTTTTATTTTCGTTAAAACGCGTGTACTCGTCAAACAATACAGATATTTGATTTTGTGTCATGCCATGCCCTGTGTCTTTTACTTTTAGCACAAGAATTAAATCATCATCCGCGGTAGGATCGCCGCCGTTATGATAACTTTGCGCGGGTTCGACAGAAACAAAAAGTTCCACCCTGCCTTCGTCTGTATATTTAAACGCGTTCGAGAGCAGATTATTCAGAACCTGCTTTACGCGAAGCTCGTCACCTAACAATTCAAGCGGTGTGTTTGGATCAACATAAAGATGAAATTCAACAGGATTGCTGTCGTATCGCAGGCGGTTTAAAAGCGCGGTATCGTTAATTAAACTGGGTATATCAAATTTCGCGTGAACAACCTCAAGTTTGCCGGCTTCAATTTTTGAAAGGTCTAGTATGTCATTAATGATATTTAGCAGCAAGTCGCCTGATTCATAAATTTTGCTAAACGCTTCTTCTGCCTCATGTGATTGGTCCGCGTTTTGCAAATGTATTTCCGCGATGCCTAATATTGTGTTCATCGGAGTGCGGATTTCATGGCTCATATTCGCCAGAAATGAACTTTTATAGCGGCTGCTTCTTTCCGCGAGTTCCTTCGCCGCGACAAGGTCCGTTGTGTCTACAGAGTGCTGTATATGGACAACCTGCCCGCTTGTCCAGTCAATGTATCTGTCAACATTCCTGTAAACGCGGCCTGTTAACGAATTGTGTTCTTCCCAGACAATCACGCCATCCGGTTTTTTATCCAGTTCCAAACACGGACAAAATTCGCATCTTCTTAAAAAATTTTTTTGAAATATTTTATAGCACAGCTTCCCGATGCAGTCTCCTTCAAGATTAAAATGTTTTTTCATGCTGTCGTTAATAAAAAGAATCTCTCCCGTATCCGGAATAGTAACATAAATCATCGCGTCGATACTGTTAAGTATTTTTTCCAGCGAGTTTATGGATAAATTTTGCAGCCTGTTCGCTTCGTTTGCTTTTTCTATTTGCCGCGACAGCCTTCTTCCTTCATCGCGGCTGTTAAAAAACTGTATCATTATCAGCGACAGAACAAGCAGTGATATTATTAACATTCCGACAATGAATGAAAACCGATTTTCCGTTCTTTGGGAACGGTAATCATAAGTTCTCTGCGTCCATTGATGCGTTATTCCTTCTATATTGATAAGTTTTAAAGCTTTATCAATAATTGAACGCAGTACTTTTTCGTTTTTATTAAATGCGAATTTTGTTTCTATTGACTGGTTAAATACGAAGTTCGCCTTATAGCCGGGAAGTTCCTGATAATGCGTTAGCTGCATTAATCTTCTCTGCGTAGACATTATCATATCAACTTCATTTTCCTGAAGGCCTTTAACAGCGGAATCAATTCCTTCATATTCAACGATGTTTTTATGATTTGGAAACCACTGGTTTAATATATAAGAATAAATTGAGTTACGCGAAACTCCAATTCGTTCTTGAAAAATTTCATTTAACGCAATGCCGCGATGTTCATATTTTGAGATAAGCGCGTAATGATCTTCCATTATAACGACATCAGACCATATAAAATCCTGTTCGCGTTCTTTTGACTGTATATACTCCGGTATTATTAACGCGTCTCCTTTTATCATCATGTCCTGTATAACAGGGAACGCGGCGTGTTCATCATGAGCGACATTAAATTTCAGTCCGGACAGCGATGTTATTTCATTTAATAAATCAAAGTAAATTCCCTGCCATTCATTTTCGCGTTCATTATAGAATGAAAGCGGATAATTATTATTATTCGCTGTAACAGGTATTACAGGATTATCCCGGATGTAAGCCCGTTCTTCATCAGTCATCAAATACGAAATTTTATATTTTTGATAATCTTTGTTTCCCTGATTATATAAATCGTTCAGATGACTCATCGCTCCGTTATGCAGCGCTTTGTTTATAACCGATATAACCGGTTCAAGTTCCGCGATTGCCGTAGCTATGGATGCCGGATTAAAAACCAGCGGAAATAAATCCTCGATGATTATATCGTCAAAATTTATCAAAGACGCGTCGACAATACATGCCGCGATATAAACATCAGCCTCGCCGTCTGTAAGAGCGCGATGAGCGTCGTTAACGCTGGGTATCTCAATCAGTTCATAAGTTCCGAGTTCCATTACAGACGCAGCGGCAGTCCCTATCGAAGTGTTAGCTGCAAATGCGTATTTTACCGGACGTTCCGCTAGAATTTCGCTTAACGACCTGCTTCCCGCCAGCTTCACCGTTACAATCTGCCTTTCCGCGACAGGTTCGGTCATATAATAAGTTCCGGACCGTTCCCCGGCTGGCATCATATTGCCGGAAAAATGAATTTCGCCTGTGTCTAGTTTGCTTAATAAATCCGCCGGATCCAGTATCAGCGGAATAAAATTAATTTTAAAAATATCAGTCAGCCATCCGCAGATCAGCGCCGCGTATCCGCCGATTTCTCCGTTTTCTTTTTTGAATGCTTCGGTTGTCAGAACCATTCCATAGACAAATGAGTTATATTTTTTCTGCAGTGCTTCAATCGCCGTTATTTCCGCTTCTGTTATACCCTGAATACTGCGGAATGATTCAATCTTTGAAAAATCAATATCCTGATTAACAGCGTTATTAACGCAGCCTGTAACACCAGCCGCGATAAAACAGAACAGAAAAATGATTAGGTTTTTTTTGCCATTCATTCCATGCTGGCTCTTTCTATTTCGCTCTCACATGATATAAATACATTGACAAGCTGCGGATCAAATTGATTGCCGCTGCTTTTTTTTATTGTTTCTACCGCTTCCTTGTGCGAAAACGCGTTTTTATACGGCCGTTTTGACACAAGCGCGTCGTAAACATCGGCGACTGCCATAATGCGTCCCTGCAGGGGAATTTTCGTGCCTTCAAGTTTATGAGGATAACCCTTGCCGTCCCATCGTTCATGATGATAGCCCGCGAACATTTTCGCGTACTGAAGAAATGTTTCATCGCCGGATTCCGCGATTATGCTGTCGATGATCCTCTCTCCTTCAGCAGCGTGAGTTTTTATTATCTCAAATTCTTTTTCTGTTAAAATTCCTGCCTTATTCAAAATTGAGTCCGATATAATTATTTTTCCGATATCATGCAGGCGCGCGGAGGATATCGCGACTTCTAAATCCCATTGTTTTATTTCATCCGCGTAAACACCGAGCCGTTTCATATTTTCCAATATTAATTTGATGTACTTTGTTGTGCGTTCAATGTGGCTTCCGGTTATCTCATCGCGGTTTTCAACCATGTTCGCTAAAACTGATACAATGCTGTTTTTTAATTTTTTTAAATTTTCCGTCCGTTCGTTGATTATATCTTCAATTTCTAAATGCGTTTTAATCCGGTTAAGCAAAACCGGCGCGGAAAATGGTTTGGAAATAAAATCAATCGCGCCTAACTCAAAACCCAGCGATTCAGTTAACGGATCATTGCGGCTGGTAACAAATATTATCGGGATCTCAGAAAATTTATCGCTGGATTTTAATAATTTTAACGCCTCAAAACCGTCCATTTCCGGCATTAAAATATCAAGCAGTATTATATCCGGTTTAATATTATCCAGAAGTTCAAACATGCTTGCCGCGGAAGGCATTGTATAAACGCGGTAAAATTTTGATAAAGCCTCATCTGCCGAGAGAAGATTAACATTATTATCATCAACAACAAAAAGGGTTTTCAATTCCTTTCCCCTATTCTGATTACATACTAATAAATTTGGCGAATACTTACAATAGAAGCTGTTTCGAAATAAATGGTTTACAAACGAGCCTTTTCCAAAAACGCGAACTAGGAACCTACGGTTCCGCGGTTCGAAAGTTTTGGAAAAGCTTCAAATGAAAAAAATTTTTTCTTTTTGTATTACTTCTTTTTTTCATTTAAAGAATTGGAATTTTCCAAATTTATGAAGTTTTCCGTTTGAGCGTTTGTTTATTTCGTCAATTGCTTTAAAAATATACGCCGCGAACGCCGTTTCGTTCCCCGCGTCTGTTGTCATAAATCCCATAGTTGTATAAGATTCGCTGCGGGCAGCGGCAAGCAGACTGCTGGTAAGCGCGCGAAAAGACGCGAGAGCCGCGGGACCAAGTATGTCCGCTGTATCATCTTTACCGCTTGATATATCAGGATAAACAAGCGAAAGAGCTCCTTTTTTTTTCGCGGAAAAATGAACTGTCAATTCTTTTACAAGGTAAAGCCATCCTCTTATGTGATCATTAATCAAGATATCAATATCAGAGAGTGTAATATCTGAAGCGGCGCTCCTGACTGTCGGCGGCGAGCAAATCAATATCGCTTCGTCAATATTTTCCAGCCTGTTTTCCGCCGCGATTGTTATAGTACGCGCCGATATCGGGCTTGATGGATTCCATTCAAGCTGCATGCGTCCTGATATTTCCGGAGAGTTTTTTGTTCGCGCCGCTAGCTGCGAGGGAGTGCCGGAAAGCCTGTTCGGTATCATCGCTGACGCGAATTGCTCCACTCTTTTTCCAGCTTCCGTTTCAATTGCTCTGCTTAAAGCGCAATCGTTTCCCGCTATGAAAATCCCTCTGGTCATAAAAATATTTTATATTTTATATTAATTTCTATCAAGGTGACAGGTATTCTTTTTTGCATTACATTAAAGTATGAAAATCATTAAAGCGGCGATGATAGGCGATGTAATAGGCGGTCCTGGTTTAGAAATTCTCGAAGCGAAATTGCCGGAACTTATTAAAACCGAAGGCATCGATTTTATCACAGTAAACGGAGAGAATGCAGCTGAAGGTTTTGGCATGACAGAAAGCGATTATAAACGAATCATCGCTTCGGGCGCTGATGTCGTTACATCCGGAAATCATATTTGGGAGAAACGCGATTTTTGGACAGTTCTGGAAAATGAAAAAAATATTTTACGTCCCGCTAACTATCCGTCCAGTTCTTTTAATTCTCATAGTATTCCGGGATCGGGTTTGATCAATATTGTAAAGAATGGAATTAACTGGATCGTCATTAACTTGCAAGGGCGGGAATTTATGAACGCGATCGACTGTCCCTTTCAATGCCTTGATCGTCTTTTGGAAAATATTAATCGCGGTTGCGGCGTTCCTGTTGTATTGATTGATTTTCACGCAGAATCACCGCGTGAAAAAGAAGCTCTTGCCTATTACGCTGACAGCCGAAAACCGCGCGTCTCATTATTTGCGGGCACTCACACGCATGTTCAAACCGCAGACGAGCGCGTACTGCCTGGAGGCTGCGCGTATATTACCGATCTGGGCATGACCGGCAACACCGACAGCGTGATCGGCATGGAACCGAAGATTTGTCTTGATCGCGCCCGCAAACAGGTTTTATATCACATGGAAATCGCGCAGCCAAAAATTGAAACAGCAACAGTTGAAAAAACCGGCGCGGATTTTAAAAACAACGTAATGCAAATTCAAGGTGTTATCGCGGAGATCGATTCTGACACATCAAAGGCTGTTTCAATTAAAAGGATTGCCTGCTGATTGGGCTCCCGATCCAGATGCCTTCGCCAAGATAATCCAGCCGCCTGCCTTCTACCAGAAATTGCACATCGCTGATATTTGCGAACTCGGTAACAGTCCAGACAATCTGCCGCAGCTGCGCGACATAACCTTCCACGCCAAAAGTATTAAATAAAAAATTTTCGTTAAAATTTATGTACGCTGTGCTTCCGCGGATAGTAGCTGAAAGTATCCTGGTTTGCTGCGGAATCATGTTGATTATTCCGCGTCCTAGCTCCTCGGCGGACGGACCTGAGAGCATTATGTTTAAAGTATCCATCATCGGCGATTCGGTAACAGGAAGCCTGCGGGTTACTCCCGAATAATAAATCTGCCCGTCGCTTCTGATCTGCGTAAAATAAATTGTTCTGTCAATTGATCTGACAGGCGTTTGAGTCTGCGTTCCTGTTTGCGCGGGCTGCGTTGACGGAACTGGCGCCGGCGCGCTGGTTGACGCGGCTGGTTCGCGGGTTTGAACCGGAACAGTTTCTGTTGTCTGCTGCCTTGGCGTTTCGCTGCCTGCCGGCGCTGATGAAGCGGCGGGCGGTTCAATAATTATTGTTACCGCCGGTTCATCTTCAGATATTATCAGAGGCAGATCATCAGTCTCAGCGGGAGAAACCGTTATACGATTTCTGAACAGGTTAAAATTTTTTTGTATTGTTTCCGCGTTCAGCATAAAAACGCTGATAATTACAATGATGAAAATCAGCCAGAAAATGACCACTGCCTGAGGACCTTTCGATTTATTTTTATTGTTTGTTTTTCCGGCAGCCACAAAATTATGATATGTGATTATATCGAAGGTTTCAAGGCTGATTAGGATTTTATATAACAAAAGAATATTATTGTAATTGAGAAAAATAAATCTGTACCATAGACAAATTCGCGAAAATAGCATATTCTATGCCTTGCGGCGTAGTTTGTCTGAGCAGCCGCGATAAACCAATTTGTCAGACTCCGTTGTAAACGGAAAATCACAGGAGGATATTTTATGAGCGCGACTATCAGGCTTAAAAGATTCGGGACAAAAAAGCGGCCTTATTACCGCATTGTTGTCATGGATAAACAAGCGCCAAGAGACGGCAAAACAATCGAAGAACTTGGTTATTACCACCCGATCGAAGCGGAAGACAAGCAGATCGTCTTTGACGAAGCGAGAGCCAAAGAATGGCTGGCAAAAGGCGTAATAGTTTCCGATACTGTCAGAAGTATTTTTAACAAGAAAAATGTAACAGTAAAATAATATGGAAAAAGATTTAATCGAATACTTGGCGAAATCTCTTGTTGATGATCCTTCGCAGGTGCAGGTGAATGTCGTGGAAGGCGAAAAATCCACCATTCTGGAACTGCGAGTCGCGAACAGCGACATCGGCAAAGTGATTGGAAAACACGGACGCATTGCCAAGGCAATACGAACAGTGCTTCAGGCAGCGAGCGCAAGATCGGGAAAGCATACAGTACTTGAAATATTGGATTGATACAGTTTTGACAGGCAGCGATCTGCCGCCGGAATATACGCAGGCATGACCGAAAAATTTATAATCGGAACAATCGGAGCTCCTTTTGGCGTTAAAGGTTTTGTAAAAGTTTTTTCCGCTTCCGGCGAAACAGATCATCTGTTAAAAATCAAATCTATAGTAATAAGTAAAGACGGAAAAGATCAGCAGTTAAAAATCGCGGAAAGAGCTTTGGCTCTTCCTGCTGTTTTATTTCGTTTCGAAGGTATTGATAATCCTGAAGCCGCGAAAAATTTTAATGGCGCCAAGTTAATCGGAAGCCGCGATCAAGCCGCTCCGTTAGGTGAAGGCGAATTTTACATTGAGGATTTAAAAGGATTGCCGGTTCAATCCGAAGACGGCAGGATCGTAGGTCATGTTACAGACATAATCGAAGGCGGCGGCGGCGAACTGGTTGAGCTAAAAATAATAAAACCAGTTTCCGAAGAAACGCTCAATGAAATGCGCCTTGTTCCCTTCCGGAAGGAATTTTTCTCCGTGATTGAACCGGAAAATGGCAGACTGACGCTCAACTCATATGGTCTTGATATGGTAACAGGCACTAATATTTTATGAAGTATACCGTTCTGACATTATTTCCGGAAATCACTGACGCTTTTTTCGCTAACTCGATCATGGCAAAAGCGATAAAACGCGGAATCATCGGGTATCAGGCGGTTAATATCCGCGACTTCGCGTCGGATAAACACAAAACTTGCGATGACGCTCCCTACGGCGGCGGCGCGGGCATGCTTATGCTCGTCGAGCCGTTAGCGAGAGCTTTAAAATCTGCAGGCATTGAAAGACGCGCGGAAAAATTCTCGCGAAGACGCGAAGACGCGA
>JGI24695J34938_10000094_pt1 | contig 78292 bp, 57 predicted proteins | sample TergutCo191P3_FD_34938 | JGI IMG/M metagenome (IMG submission 34938)
GATGCCACAAGAATATATTATGCGGTATTAGCGGTCGTTTCCAACCGTTGTCCCCCACCGAAGGGCAGATTGCTCACGCGTTACTCACCCGTCCGCCACTANGTAGTCCAATCATTTGACCGAAGTCGCATTCAAGGGTACNCCGTTCGACTTGCATGTATTAGGCATGCCGCCAGCGTTCATCCTGAGCCAGGATCAAACTCTCAATATATGGTATCTTAGCCGATTTCTCGGTTAAAACCTCNATNGATTGCTTTTCTAGCTCTCAAAAGAATTAAAGGTTAGATAGTCACTTTAACTATCTGACTTTTTAAATGTCAACCAACTTAGGTATCGTTGGTCAACTGGTGCGCTTTGTTGTACATTGTTTAATTTACAAGGTGCAATTGCAGTCTCAAATTCTGGTGCATTTCAGCTTCTCAGTGAAGCGCACCTGAATCAAGAGTGCCTGAGTAGAATACCACTGTCGATATCACTTGTCAACACTTTTTTTACTTTTTTTTAATATTTTTTGTTTTGGAGCAAACGCAGCCGGGTGTATCTTCTGTATTTGCAACGGTTTCCCTCTTTTAATACGCAACACCCCAAACTACCATTTTTTCTGCTTTCGCTCCGCATACTACACATTTTTCATCGACTTTTTTATGCTCAAACGGGATACATCTTGAAGTCACACCTGCGTCCTCTTTCATTTTCAGTTCGCATGTTTCCTCTCCGCACCACATTGCTTCTATGAAACCGCCTTTTTCTTCTATGAGCGTTTTTGTTTCGTCAAGAGTTTTTGCAGGGCGGGTGTTTTCCTGCAAGTTTTTCTTTGCTCGGTTGAATAGTCCTGTTTGAATTTCTTCAAGCAGTGCTTCTATTTTTGCCTCAAGCTCATCTAATGGTATGAATTCTTTTTCTCGGTTATCACGGCGCACGGCTACACACTGGTTGTTTTCTATGTCTTTGGGACCGATTTCTACTCTTAACGGTACGCCTTTCATTTCATGCTCGGCAAATTTCCAGCCCGGACTTTGGTCTGACTTGTCGCATTTGACCCTCATGCCTGCGGCTTTTAGTTTTGCTGTCAGCTCATCGGCTTTCTCTAAAACGCCGGGTTTGTGTGAAGCTATTGGAATAATCATCACTTGTACGGGAGCAATGCGCGGGGGTATAATCAGCCCGTTATTATCGCCGTGTGTCATTATTAAGCCACCAATCATGCGGGTACTTACCCCCCATGATGTTTGATGTGGATGGGCGAGTTTGTTCTCTCTATCGGAAAAGGTTATATCAAAAGCTTTTGCAAAACCATCACCAAAATAGTGGGTCGTACCTGCTTGGAGACCTTTTTTATCGTGCATCATACATTCTACCGCATATGTGGCAACAGCTCCTGCAAATTTTTCTTTTTCTGTTTTCCTGCCTTTTATAACAGGCATTGCGAGAAAATCTTCAAATAACGTTGCATATACATTTAACATATTAATAGTTTCTTCTTCCGCCTCTTTTGCGGTTTCGTGCAGGGTGTGACCCTCTTGCCACAGGAATTCCCTGCCGCGAAGGAATGGGCGAGTTGTTTTTTCCCAGCGCAGAACGCTGCACCATTGGTTGTACAGCATGGGTAGTTCACGCCATGATGTGAGCACGTTTGACCAGTGTTCGCAGAAAAGCGTTTCAGATGTTGGGCGAATGCATAGACGTTCGGAAAGTTTTTCCGAGCCGCCATGAGTGACCCACGCCACTTCCGGGGCAAATCCCTCTACGTGGTCCTTTTCCTTTTGAAGCAGACTTTCGGGTATCAGTAGCGGCATGGAAACATTTTCGTGCCCTGTCTCTTTGAACATGCGGTCGAGTTCTTTCTGTATGTTTTCCCAAAGAGCATAGGCATATGGCCGCAGTATGAAAAAACCTTTCACTCCCGAGTAGTCTATCAGCTTTGCTTTTGTGACAACATCTGTGTACCACTGCGCAAAGTCAACGTCCATATCTGTGATTTGTTCTACATTTTTTTCTTTAGCCATATCGTTTATCCTCACTTAAATCTAGTTTTGACATTGTAGCACAAAGCTGATATTATGTGCAAGGATAAACTTTGTTGACACGCAACAATTTCCGAGAGGAACATTCTCTTATGTTTTTTGATATTTTTACCAGTTTTCAAACTGTGCATTTGTTCCCGGTTTTTACGGTTTTGCTCATAATACTTTTCTTCATATACTACCTTAGAGTTATTCGTCCCAAAAAGGGGACTACCGAATGGATTGACATGGAGATAAAAAAGACACCCGGAGCGTTTCTTGTGTCAAGATACAACATGGCAAAAAATGATATTCTTCCGCTTGTTTTGATTTCGGCTGTGTTTTTGTTTCTTGGTATTTTTGACCTCGGAGGTACAGGTGAGGTTGATGTATTGCGCGAAATAGCTCTGCGCGATGAGATGCATTCACTGATTACACTGGAGAGAAATGATGAGCTTGTCCACGATGCCGACATAGCGCGATTAGATGAGCTCAGAATTCACACTGCAAATGATAATCACATGAATTATCTGTATTTTGATGAAGTTTTTTTCGTCAGAACTGCGGTTGAGCATATTGAGCATTTATCTATTTTTGAGTGGACTCACCCTCCGCTCGGCAAAGATATCATTGCTGCATCCATTCATATTTTTGGTATGTCTCCGCTTGGCTGGCGTATGCTTGGTGCAATTTCCGGCGTACTCATGTTGATTGTCATGTATATTTTCCTCAAAAATATGTTTGGAAAAACTTCAATTGCCACCTGCGGGACGTTGCTTTTCGGGTTTGAGTTTATGCGTTTTGTGATGTCTCGTATTGGCACTGTTGATACATTTGTTATTTTATTTATCTTGACATCGTTTTTCTTCATGTACCGCTATATCACCACTGATGGAGACGCGAAGTTTCGGGAGAGCCTTTTGCCCCTCGCCTTGTCGGGTTTGTTCTTTGGACTCAGTTTTTCGGTCAAATGGATTGGTTTTTACGCAGGGGCAGGACTTTTGGTAATTTACATCATTCGCCAAGTTAAGCTATACATATATTATAAGGATAACAAGAAAAAAGGTTTTGCCGAGTATTTTACTAAAACTATTTTATTCTCTTTTTTGTTTTTCGTCATTGTTCCGCTGATTGTTTACTATGTCTCGTATATCCCTTACGGCCATTCCCATGGGATGAGTGTTCGGGGCGGTATGCTTTGGGCTCCTTCATTTTTTGAAATTTTTATAAATAATCAGGTCTCAATGTTTACATATCATGCCGGGCTTGAGGCTGAACATCCGTTCACTTCTGTGTGGTGGCAATGGATATTTAACATCCGCCCTATTTTGTTTGTTTGGGATCGTACCCATGATGGTACACGCGCCGCATTTGGATCGTTTGGCAATCCCGTTATTTGGTGGGGTGGGCTCGTCGCCATTATAGTAATGTGTGTGAGGGCGTTTATAAAGCGTGACGATAGGTCATTATTTATTGTCATTGGTTATCTTTGTGGGCTCTTACCTTGGGTGGCTGTCACTCGCATTTTGTTTGCATACCACTACTTCCCAAGTTCACTGTTTTTGACCCTGGCTCTCTGCCATGTTTTTAATGCAATTTTAAACCGCAAAAAACCGCTCAGCAAACCTGCTGTCTACGGATTCACTGCATTCGCAGGTTTGATTTTTGCCCTGTTCTATCCGTCACTTTCGGGTATGTTCATGCCGGATTGGTATTTTGAAAATTTTGTTCGTTGGTTGCCGTCATGGCCGTTTTGATGTATCTAATCAGATTTTGACAGATGATGGGCTGTTTTCTAAGCTTTTTGCGAGAACAGCGGTGTAGAACCCGATGGCTCGCAAGGAGCGCAGCAAACGGTCCATCATCTGCGTAGTTGAGGAGAATTTTATGATTGCGCTTGCTTGTGACCATGGTGGGTTTATGCTTAAACAAGATATAATAAAGCATCTTGACGCTGTCGGGCTTGAGTTTAAGGACTTTGGCACGTATACTGAAGATAGTTGTGATTACCCCGTTTTTGCAGTCTTGGCATCCAAGGCAATTGTGAGCGGGGAATGTGAGCGAGGCATATTTATCTGCGGTACAGGCATTGGTGTTTCTCTTGCCGCAAACAAAGTGCCCGGGATTCGGGCGGCTGTCTGCACAAACACTTATATGGCTGAGAAAACCCGCGCTCACAACGACGCAAACGTGCTGGCTCTTGGCGCACGGGTTGTTGATACTCCGCTTGCGCTTGATATTGTCAAAACATTTCTAAACACTGAGTTTAGCGGTGATGAGAGACATGCCCGACGGGTGGATATGCTAAAATATCTTGACTCGCAACTATTTGGGCAATAGTAGGGGAGATTATTAATAGCCCGCACGAACTGAGCGGGATTATTCAGTGCATCGGAGGTTGAAGATGGCGCGGTACGTACCTAAGACTTATAATAATCGACGTGGGCTCAGGATAATTCTTGTTGCCTTGACCACGCTTATTTTGTCTGCGGTTATCGCCTTCTTGATTTTGTTTTTCTATCTGGCAGGTTATGTTGTAGATGGGCAGCTTGAACACCCTCTGCTTGGCGATGAGTTTATCCCCAGTGTCCCTTCTGATGATGAGGATGACGGTGAGGAGGGTTATGATGAATATGGCGAAGAGAGTTATGAATACGTGGAGGATGTTTTTGAGCAAGAAGAGGTAGAAGAGTACTACGAAAACGACGAGTTTGACGACAATGAGTACGTTGATGACGAATTTGACGATGAAGAGTTTGACGTAATTATTGATGAGGAAGTTGAGGAGTAATTTTGAGCAATATTAAAATGGTCGTTACAGACCTGGATGGAACATTTCTACAGTCCGATGAGTCTATCTCCAATCGGACAACTTCTGCATTCAAGCGGTGCAGAGAGCTTGGACTTAAACTCGCATATGCCACAGGCAGGGGTGCTACCTCTACAATGATTGTCCCCTCAGAGCTGTTTGACGGATTTGTCCGTTGCAATGGGGCATCCGCACACGATGGTGATACGCTCATTCACAGCAGCTTAATCGACATAGACACTGTGCGCCCTTTGCTTTTGGCGTTTGTGGAAAATGGTTTTGAGATTGTTGCTGAGTGTGGCGGTGTTCACTGCTCGACGTTTAATGTTACTGAGCGGTGGAAGTGGCTTATAGAGTCAAAAATTGTTGATTTTAACACATTTAACGGAAAGGCTGAGAAAATTTATTCACCCTCGGCTTGTGCTGAAGTTCAAGAGTTGTTAGCCATTTATACTCCTTCCGATTATTACTCAAATTCCAGTAATGACGGTTTCTCTTTCGTTATGCACAAAGATGCGACTAAATCTAAGGGGGTCAACGCTCTGGCGAACAGGTGGGGTATTAAGAGCGACGAAATTGTTGCATTTGGCGATGATACCAATGATATTGATTTACTCGAATACTGCGGAATCGGTGTTGCGATGGGTAACGCTTTGGATAATATTAAAGCGGTTGCAAATGAAATTTGCGACACCAACAATAATGATGGTATCGCAAAGTGGCTTGAGGAAAATTTGCTGTAATTCAGCCGTATTGGCGAATTAAGTAACTTTCAAAATCTATCAGATTCTCATTGCGCCCTTCTGCTCTGAAGTCGCGGCCGTATAGAATAGACGCCCATTTTATCAGAGTGTCAAGGGTTTCGGTTTTTATGCCTGCGGCCTTGCCTGCACAGCTTGTAGGTACACAGCCTGTCAGGATATCCTCATTGATGTAGCGGGTGTCTAAGTCTTTTGGTGCTATTACTGTTTTGTAGGCTTCGGTGTTCTGTATCTGTTCGTAAAGATTACTGCCGCGAGAGCCATAGCAGTCCTCTAGCCATCTTCTGGCTGTTGGGATTGAAACTCCGTATGCGTTTGCCACTGCCACACGCTCTAAATCCATTTTCTCAAGCAAGCTCGCCACAAGCGGAGTAATGCCCTCAACGTAGAACTTAAACTCCTCCTTTGCCTCGACTTTGGTGATGTTCATCAATATCGGCATCGGATGGAATATCATACCGATGTTTGCAAAGCCTGTGTATAGAATGTTTTCAGCTATGCTGTACATTTCAAAAACCTCATGCATCATCGCAAGTAGCCTGTCTGAATAGGAGTTGTCGTGTGCCGCAAGGCGCACGACGTCTTTTATTTTGTAAATTTGCGGTTTCCTGAGCTCAACGCATCTGCACGTGAATGTGAATGTGTCTGTCTCTCCCAGCATTATATCTGCTTTTGAACCGCATTCCATAAGCACTCTCGAAAATACAGTTGTGCCAAATGTTCTTCCCGGATTTAGCACTATCGCTTGATTGTCTACCAAATGCGGAGCCATTGCCCTTGCCACTATCGGGTGGTACTGCGCCGGCGTTGTGACCATTATGAGTTGGGCATCTTCTATTACCTCACCCATATCTGAGCTTATGAGCTCAACTTCCGTCTCTGCATTAACTACACCTGATATCGTGAATTTGAAGTCCGGAAACATATCCACACGCTCTGCCTCACGGGCGTATAGTGCAACTCTGTAACCTAAATATGCAAAATATGCCGCCATCGATTGCCCACCATTGCCTGAACTTATGACTGCTATTTTGTTTATTTGCTTATTCATCGTTTCCCCCCCTTTTATCTCGCTCTTCCCCTTTTACTCCGCAAAATATATAGCTTATCGTTAAATTACAAAATCCCTGCACCAGTGTTTTGCAGAGCTTTACCCGTCAATTTTTCCAGCCTTGTTTTTTCATCTATAGCTTTTTGTTTCTCCGAATCCCACGCTACATTTTTGCCGTCTCTCACTCGGGTTTGCAGATTTCCTTTGAACTCGCCCTTTTTTACTATGTGCGGGGCATCTAAAATACCGCGTTTTATGCAGTCTGTCAGCGCTTTGGGATCGCATAGCGGGTCTTGACTTATGCTTGAATACTCTTCTTTTATGAAGTTTATTAAGTAGCTCGCCTCTTTGAGAAGCTCGTCTCTGCGTCGTTTTACGCTTGGGTCTTGTGTTGAATCTGCCGCACCCGACAGAGCACTGCGAACCACACCTCTCACTATTTTCGAGCTTTCTATTACCACATTCGGCGTTGCGGCGTGAAGTGCTTCACTGTAGCCTACTACGTGAATTATGTGCGGGCGGACATTCATTTGAAGTGCAGTGCTTGCCGCCAGTTGTCCTTTTGCCACTGCCGCATCTGCGCTTAAAAACGGCAAGCCCGCACGAGTTTGCCTGTACACCCTAAAACTGCTATCGGCAAGTGATTCCGTCAACTTAATTTGTGCGAGCGTTTTTGCCAAATCCATCGAGAACGACAGTGAATTCGGTACATTAAACATGTATTGTGATATATAATCTTTTACTCCCAGCTTTTTTGCGTTGAGGGCGCTTATATATGACATAGCGACTGAAATCGTGTCGTGCGCATCACGTAACCCCCAGTGATGGGGTTCGTTTAGTTCTACGGGAATATTCTTTTTTCCGTGGTGTGCTATGAGCTCCGCCGCCTCTTCCATGGAGTTTTGGAGAGTCCTCAGGCCTCTGCCGTCAAGTTCGTTGTACCAGCATAGCGGCACTGCACACCATGCATTTGCCAGTGTTTTTGTCAGAACATCGGCTAGTTTAATTACATCTGCGGTGCCGCTGTAGCAACGCATTAATGGGAAATTTCCTCGCTGTGAGGCTTCTTTCAGCTTTGAAAATTCCGCTTCGTTTCGGACAGGCACACCGCCTGCACCGTCGTAGATTTTATTTCTTTTTTCGGGATGGAAGTAGTATTGCTGCGTGTTCTGGTCGATACCCAGAGAAATTACATCCAACACTCGTGACTCTGCTATTTCTTCCACACCCTTGACAGTTTCGTCAAATGAGGGCAACCCGAAGTGGTGACGCAGTAGTGGGTATGGATTTTTTTGTGCAAGCCTGCCTACCAAATCTCCTGCATACAACTCTGAACTGCTTTTGCTTGGCATTTCTCCTGTTCGCAGGAGCGTAATGCTATCGTCTATGTCGTCCGTACCATCGAAGATTACGTCAAAAAATCCCAACTCATTCACCTTTTCTGCTACGGGCGGTGTGCCGCCGAACAGCCATTTTGGTGTGTGGGTGAGTTTTTTGCTTTTTTCAATCAGCTCTTTTACTATTTTGACACCATTTTCAGGAGTGAGCCTATAACCAAGGGTTACCATGACCGGTTTATTTTCCTCTATGCTTGAAATAATGTCGTCCACGCTTACAGCGGGTCCTAAAAACAATGTTTCATAACCCTCATCCTCTGCAAGATTCAAAAAATGCGCCGCACCCGCTACATGTACGCAGTTTCCCATAGAGCAGCCTATTATTATACCTTTTGTCATTGTCGCACCCCTGTCTTAACTGAAAATTTATCGCCCTCTCCGAAAGTTCGGAATCGGGCGAAATATTTTTTATTTACTTAGGCGTCGGAGCATTTCTAAGCAATCTGTGACTTCTTTCATCACCTCGTCTATGTTTGAATCTTTGCTCCACATGTGCATTACTCCTTCGATGAAGGTCGATACTAAATTCACGATATGCGCGGGGTCGAGGCCGCTTTTGAACATGTTTTCTTCGCCGGGTTCTAGGTTGACCTTCGAGTGCATGTCTTTTGCTATAGCAAGTAGACGCTCAATATCTTCGGCGACCTCTTCATCATCTTCGCCAAAAACACTGTCCATGAAATTACTCATAGCCGGATAACGTTTTTTGATGGAGAGCCTGAACCTTGTAATTGTCTCTGCTCTGTCGAAAAAATCCTTGCCTAACGTGTCTTTTTTCTCCTGTGCTTCTGTCATTACAATCTTGCCTGTATAGTATACAAGATATGAGTACAGGCCTTTTTTGTTTCCAAAGTAATGGAATATGAGCGCTTTTGATATGCCTGCCCCTGCCGCAATTTCACTTACATACGCTTTTTTATAACCAACCTCACCGAATACCGTCATAGCTGCCGTCACTATTTTGTTTTGCTTTTCTTGGGGCTGTGATAAAAATTTTCGCATATCGAAATATCTCCTTAAAAATTGTCATATTTTCACTTTCGGAGGACTCTATGTATTTTAGCACAGGTCAGTCGTAAATGCGAGTTTTTTATCCTAACCATCTTCCGTCGGAGGCAAACGAGTGTCTCGTACCGTCAATTGTGACTGTTCCGGTTGCCATGGCTCCGCTTGCATGTAAATAGTACCAAATCCCACCTGTCTGGACCCAACCGGTTGCCATCACGCCTTGTGCGTCCATGAAGTACCAATATCCGCCGGAGCGTACCCAACCATGTGCCATCGCGCCACTTGGTCTAAGGTAATGCCAGTCACCGTCACGAAGCAGCCACCCGGTTGCCATGGCTCCGCTTGCGTGCATATAATACCATAAACCGCGGTCACTGAGCCAGCCTGTTGCCATCTCGCCACTTGGGCGCAAGAAGTACCAGTGTCCTCCTGTTCTAATCCAACCTGTTGCCATGGCTCCGCTTGCACGCATGAAGAACCAATATCTATTTCCCTCATCATCTTCTTCGAGAACCCAACCTGTTTGCATATAGCCTGCATTATTAAAGAAATAGGTTTGACCGCCAATGTGATGCCAGTTTCGTGCAAATCCGCCGCCATCAAACTCATACCGCCAACCATTGGCAGCTTGCCGCCAGCTTCCTGACAGTAATCGTCCTCCCGGTGCCGGCAATTGCCAATCCCCCTGATTTATCGGGCGTAGAGTTCTGAAATACTCCAATATGGCTTCAACATAAGCATCTGCCAACCTTCCAAGCGATTCGTTACACGAGAGAAACGCTCGATCTTGGGGGTTTGTGTGAAAACCATTCTCCGCCAAAACTGCAGGTACATTAATCTCACGAATCATAAAGAAGTTTTCTGCTCGCAGACCGTGCTGTCTCCTTGGAATTCCTGCATTATGTATATGGTTTAGCAAAATGTTTCCAAATTGCCTGCTCTCGGTTGTGAATTGATAATTTGGAAAATATGTGCGGGTGTGTACACGCGCCGCAGGATTGATATAGTACACTTCAGCTCCACGAACACTTGTGTTTATTGGATTTCCCGTTGCGTTTGAGTGAAGTGAGATTGCGAGAAAATTATTTCTTATCACAGGATGGGTTTGATAGTCAAAAACACGTCTCAGGTCGGGATGAACCGTTCTCGCTGCGTTAAAGGGGATATTCATCAGCCTTCTTCCCTCTGCCCCCGTCGGGTCATTGACGATGCCTCTCATCACACTAATTAGGTTATTTATTTCTGTTATTTGAGTTTGGTTTGTAAGTTCGCCTCTTACTGCTTCAAGTGCCCAAATATTTATCATGGCACATCGAATCGGCAGAGAAACATCCGGGTCTTCAGGTCTGGTCAAGCGTACTGTGGCTCCCAGTGGCTCTAATCTGACTCTTATTGCATGAGACAGATATAGCATTGCAGTGTGTTCGCTATAACCTGCAAATACAACATCGCTGTCCTCTCCATGTCCGGCATCGAGTATTACCGTTCTTCCTGCAAGCGGTGCAGCAGCTGCCGTAACAGGTGCTACACCAACTGCGTGCGAAATAAATATTGTTAAAATAATCAGAGCTGATACCACTGCTTTTCGAAAAGACATTTTTGTACCTCTTTAAGTGTTTGTAATACTTACGTCGCCTAGTCTAGCATACGATAAGTATTATGTCAATCGTTTTTGTAATTATTTTGTCATTTTTTGTAACTTAATTCAGTAAATTCGAACCACAGCGGTCAATAATACTTGAGGTAAGCCTTCTATATCAATGCAATAGTGCACTTATTAGCTCTGAAAACTCTGCAGGATCTTCCAGTTCGACTCCCGCGGTGAGGAGTGCTTGTCCGTAGAGGAGCTTTGAGATATTTGCCGCTTTGTCTTTGTCGCTTTCATACGCATTTTTTAATGTCTCAAAAGACGGATGCTCAACGTTTAATTCAAGCACTCGCTGCGCTTTCATTTCACCAAACATTCCCGCCGCATTCTGACCTTGAGCGGCTTGCATCGTCTTGAAATATTTTTCCATTTCAAGACTTATTTCACCCTGTGCCGCAAGTGCTACCGGGTGAGTTTTCAGTTTGCTTGATACTCTCGCCGCCGCAATTTTACCGTCAAGCGACTCTTTTACAAACTCTAATATATCTTTGTTTTCAGTCTCTAAACGCTCTGTCTCTTTTTTATCCTCGTCACTCTCTATGCCAAGATCCTCATCGTTTACTGAGCGGAAATCTTTTTCTTCAAAGTTTCTGAGTGCACGCACCACAAATTCGTCTATTTCGTCTGTCAGGTACAGTATTTCGTAGCCTTTTTCACGCACTTGCTCTGCTTGCGGCAATTTGTCGAGAAGTGCTGTGTTTTCGCCTGCCGCATAGTAGATGTATTTTTGTTCTTCGGGCATGTTTTTGACATACTCTTCCAACGGTATCAGTTTTTCCGCCTTTGACGAATGGAACATAATGAGGTCGGCAAGCATGTCTCTGTTTGCACCGTAGCCATTTGCCAAACCGTATTTTAACTGTATGCCGAAATTCTTATAGAAGGTTTCGTATTTCTCACGGTCATTTTCGAGAAGTTTTTTAAGCTCCGCTTTGACTTTCTTCTCAATATTTGTTGCTATAACTTTTAGTTGGCGGTCATGCTGCAAAAGCTCTCTTGAAATGTTCAGAGATAAATCGGGCGATTCTACTACACCCTTTACAAACCTGAAATGTTCAGGGAGAAGGTCGGGGCAGTGCTCCATAATCATTACGCCTGATGAATAGAGCTGTAGCCCGGCTTTGAACTCCCTTGTAAAATAGTCGTAAGGGGTTACTGCCGGAATAAAGAGCATAGCCGTGTAGCTCACAAGCCCCTCTGCGGACACACGGATAACTGAGACCGGGTCTTGCATATCGAGGAATTTTTCCTTATAGAACTCTGCACAGTCCTCGTCCGATACATCACTTTTTGAGCGTTGCCATATAGGAACACGACTGTTGACCGTTTCGGTTTCTGTGTAATCTTCCCATGTTTTTTTCTTGTTGCCTTCGTCGTCAACTTCGTCCGTCTCAACTTGGCGGCTCTTGGTGACTTCCATCATTATTGGCCAGCGCACGTAGTCTGAATATTTTTTTATGAGACTTGTCAGTGTGTACTCTTCAAGGTACTTGCTGTATTGCTCATCTTCTGTGTCCTCTTTGAGTTCTATTATGATGTTTGTTCCGGCGCCTTCATCAGGGCAATCATACGACTCAATAGAATAACCGTCTGAACCTTTGGACACCCACTTACTTGCGGTATCCTCGCCGTAGGCGCGAGATATGACGGTCACACGTGATGCGACCATAAACGCCGAATAGAATCCGACACCAAATTGACCGATTATGTCAATATCTTCCGGCTTTTCTTCCATATCGTTTTTAAATTTAAGCGAACCGCTTCTCGCTATGACTCCAAGATTTGATTCGAGCTCTTCAGCCGTCATGCCAACGCCGTTGTCGCTAATTGTCAACGTCCTTTTTTCTTTATCGACCTCTATGCTAATCTTAAAATCATCTCTGTTTAGACCAACTTTGTCATCAGTGAGTGCTATGTAACACAGCTTGTCTATGGCATCGGACGCATTTGAGATGAGTTCGCGCAGAAAAATTTCTTTCTGAGTGTAGATTGAGTTGACCATCAAGTCAAGTAGGCGCTTTGATTCTGATTTGAATTGTTTTTTTGCCATGTCTGTTCGCTGACCTCCTAGGTTAATTATATTGTTTTATTGTAGTTGCTCAGTAACCACACTCGTCATTGCGGGCTTGACCCGCAATCCCCTGAATAATGTGCTTTTCCGTATGGGATTGCGGCTCGGGACCGCAATGACGGAGGCTTCCGGCTTGAATGCTGAATAGTTGCATTATATTATATTCGCATTTGTTTTTTGCGAGCGAGGTTTATTGTTCCGTCAGTCATATCGCCGACCCAGTTTAGGGCTTTACCCAGTCCGCTCGATACGCATAAGTCGGCATCATCTGCTGTGTATGTGGCTATGCTTGTGCGGCTGGAAATCAGTTTGTCGAAACCCCAAAGCTGACAGTTGCCGCCCGTCAGGACAATCCCGTTTTGCGAAATGTCGGCAACTAGCTCCGGTGGTGTTACTTCAAGCACATTGTGAACCGCTTCGACAATACTCTCTGTAACATCTTCAAATGCTTCTAAAATATCTGTTGAGCTGACTGCTACAACTCTTGGCAGCCCTGTGAGCAAACAGCGCCCCTTGACTTCAACCGCTACGGTTTCAGGTCTTGGGAATACACAACCGATACTTTTTTTGAGTTCTTCGGCTGTATTTTCGCCGATTAGAACATTGTGATTACGCTTTATATATTTTATAAGAGCATCGTCAAACGCGTCTCCGCCTGCTTTTAGCGACTCGGATTCAACAACTCCGGAGAGGGACAGAACTGCAATATCTGTGGTGCCTCCGCCTATGTCTATGACCATATGCCCGTCGGGTTTTGCAATGTCTAAACCTGCTCCGATTGCCGCCGCAAGCGGGGCTTCCATGAGGTAAACTTTACGCGCTCCTGCCGCAACTCCGGCATCTATGACTGCACGCTCCTCAACCTCTGTAATACCTGAAGGAACTGATATAATTATACGCGGCTTTATAAGCGAAAACGCCAATGCTTTTCGCACGAACTCTTTTAGCATACGCTCTGTCATGTCGTAGTCTGATATCGCACCCTCATGCATTGGGCGTATAGCTACAATGTTTCCGGGTGTGCGTCCGAGCATACGTTGCGCCGCCATGCCAACATTTAGCAGTCGTCCTGTGTTTTTGTCCATGGCGACTACCGCAGGCTCACGCATTATAACGCCTTTCCCGCGTGTTGAAAGTAGAACCGATGTCGTTCCCAAGTCTATTCCTAAGTCTCTACCAAGAATCATATAGCTTCCTCATGTATCATGTTTTAAATAATTTGACACTCGTTAACCGCTTCGGGCAAGAGATGCACACACCACGTCTTTAGCTCCCGCTTTAATAAGCACTCCTGCACATTCTTCGAGTGTTGAGCATGTTGTCACTATGTCATCAATCAGCAAAATTCGCTTGCCTTCTATAATCTCAGGGTCTGATGCTATGTAGGCACCTTCAATGTTTTCACTGCGCTGCGCTCTGTCACCCAGTTCTGATTGCGCTCTGACATCACGGTGTTTTTTGAGTGTTTCAACGGCAACATCATCAAGCTCTAAAGCAGTAGCAAGTGCCAGTATCATTGCCTGATCATAACCTCTCTTGCGCTCCCGCTTACTGCTGAGCGGAATCCATGAGATAAGGTCATAATTCAGCTCAGGGTTATCTTTAATGCATTCCGCCATCAATTTACTGTAAGTTTCAGCATATTGCGAGGCTCCGCCGAACTTGTAGCGCAAAATAGACTTACGTACAACACCTGTATAATACAACGGGGAGACGCAAAAGTCAAAGTTTTCCCCATCTTGCCGCCCTGAATTGTTGGAGAATGGCAAGTCCTCAGTACATTTGTCGCACCAACCGTCATCACTTTTTTGGAGTACACGTCCACAAAATACACATTTTGGAGGAAACAGAAGATCTAGTATTACTGATATTATTCCCATTATGGTTCCCCTGCTAGCCTAGCTCTTAGACCGCTGTAGCGTTTGCGGCGTTTGTCGTTTTCTACCATTGTCTGCATTATTTTTGGATTCCCTACCATGACCAGAAGTTTTTTAGCACGAGTCATTGCCGTGTATAGCACACTCCTTGTCAGAAGCATTGGTGCGGCTGAGGTCATGGCGAGTATTACGGCTTGATATTCACTGCCCTGTGATTTGTGGACTGTCATTGCAAACGCCGGCTCCAGTTCATGGAGTTGGTCGAATATATAAGTGACGAGTTTGTCGTCATAATCTACTATAACAGTTTCTTTGTCCATATCAATATCTTTGATAACTCCGACATCACCGTTAAAAACGCCTGTACCTGACATTAGCCCATCATGACTCTCCCAAAGTATATCATAATTGTTGCGAATTTGCATCACTTTATCGCCTGCTCTGAAAATATATTCCCCTACTTGCTTTTCTTTTTTTTCGGGGCTTTTGGGGTTTAATGTGTCACGGAGCAGAGCATTTAGTGAGGTTGTGCCTGATGCCCTTTTTCTTGTTGGGGAGAGCACTTGGATTTGCGAGGGGTCGATTCCCATATTTTTTGGCAGCCGTTCGCTGTATAGCTCGGCGACGGTTTTTGCAAGTTCTTCTTCGGTTGTGCGGCGCATAAAAAACAGGTCTGTATATTTTTCTGTGAGGTTCGGCACAATCCCACTGTTTACGTTGTGGGCGCACTTTACGATTCCGCTGTCTCCTGCCTGCCTGAAAATTTCTGTGAGTTTTGCCACGGGTATTATCCCGCTCCTGATTACATCTGCAAACATGTTGCCCGGCCCGACTGACGGAAGTTGGTCTGCATCTCCTACCATCACTAGTTTTGTCCCCGGCTTCATTGCACTTAGCAGAGAATGCATGAGTAAAATGTCTATCATTGAGGATTCGTCAACTATTACGGCGTCTGCTGAGAGTGGGTTATTTTCATCATGCTCAAATGCGGGTAATCCTGTCTCATCTAAGTTTGCACCGAGCAGGCGATGTATTGTGAGAGCTTCGCGCCCTGTCAGTTCTGAGAGGCGTTTTGCCGCTCTACCGGTTGGAGCGCAGAGGGCCGTTTTTAACTCCAGTGTATCAAAGAGCATTAGGATTCCACGCACTGTGGTTGTTTTTCCTGTTCCCGGACCTCCTGTAAGTGCGATAATCCCACTTGATTCTGCTGTCGCAACCGCTTCAATCTGAAGGTCTGAATATTTAATACCTTGGGTTTGCTCTATGTTTTGTATTTTCTTTAGGGTTTTGGGAGACAGCTTAGAGTTTTGATCTGAGAGATTTTGCGATTGATTTACCATTTGCAGTAGTCTGTTTGCAACTTCGCTTTCGGCATTAAAAATATATGTCAAGTAACATGCCTCTACGCCTGCCACTTGCTGAGTTATTACTTCACCATATTCGTTCAGGGCATCAAGTGCTTCGTTTATGGTCTCGTGATCTACACCTATCATTTGACTGACCGCTGAGGTCAGTTTGTCTTTTGGAATGAATGTGTGTCCGTTGTCCAAATTGTATACCAGCGAGTACATCACTGCGGCGGACACTCTCTGTGGGCTGTCGCTTTCAAAACCCATGTCCAGTGCAATTGCGTCAGCTTCAAAGAACTCTGCACCGTAAGATTCTGCTGCTATGATGTATGGATTGTCCTTTACGGCTTCTAATGCCTCGTCTCCGTAGTCTTTATATATCCCCGTTGCGACCAAAGGCTTGATGTTATACTTGCTCAGAAAGTCAATGAGTCGCCTGAGCTCGGCTATACGCCTGTATCCATCACCAATTTTTCTTGCGCTTCTGAGTGAAATCCCTTTTATCGCCACAAGTTTATCGGGGTCATTTTCTATTATATTTAGTGCATCTGCACCGAACTTATCTACAATTTCACGTGCTTTTGCAGGACCAATGTTTTTTATCACACCCGATGCAAGGTAACGAAACATATCATCGGTGCTACTGGGTGGTTTTACTACAAAACTCTCTGTTTTAAACTGTTCTCCATATTGAGGATGTGTTACAAATATGCCGCTGAGCTGTAGTCTCTCACCCTGCGACACTCCGGGAAATGTGCCCGCAGTTGTGATGATTCCGTCTATCGTTTCAAGGCGAAGCACAGTATAGCCGTTTTCCGCATTTGAAAACACTATGGTACTCACAACGCCCTCAATTAGTTCTTCGCTTTTTTCGTCCATGGTCACATTGTCTCCGTGTCGTATAAAATCGTAACAGGCCCTTCGTTTACGGAGCAAACATCCATCATCGCACCGAATTGTCCCGTCTCCGCCGCAAACCCTCTATTTCGGCAATTTTCAATAAACATTTCATATAGTGGGATTGCTGTATCAGGTTTTGCGGCTGAGGTGAACCCCGGGCGGCGGCTTTTTAGGTCTGCGTACAGGGTAAACTGTGATATGACAAGAAGGCTCCCTTTAACTGTTTCCAAATCCAGATTCATTTTACCCGCTTCGTCAGAAAATATCCGCAGGGTGCATATTTTTGCCGCCAATTTTTCGGCATCTTCTTTTGTGTCTGTATCTTTAATTCCCAAAAGGACAAGAAAACCTTTATCTATCTTGCCTACTGTTTCATTTTCAATTTTGACCGATGCGGTCGATACTCTTGTTACTACTGCTCTCATATTGCTGTTCATTCCTTTACTCAACGGGGCATCGAGGATGCTGCTCCCTACATCACAGAAAATTGTTACCCGTCGGCACGGCGCACGTCTGTAACACCTTGTACGTTCATTATTTTAGCCATTGCTGTTACAAGTTCGTCGCGGCTCCTGAGTTCTGCTACTATTGTTATGAGGGTACCACCTGTGTTTACAACGGGTCTGGCATTAAATGATGTCATTCTGATACTCATCGCATTGAGCACTGATGCCACATCTACAACAAGACCTGTTCTGTCATGTACATGTACATCAATGGTTGTGGAGTAGAGACTTGTGCCTGTGTCCGCCCATGTTACGCTAACCCATCTCCCTTTTTCTGAATCTTCTTCCATGGCGTGAGACTTAAGGTAGTTAGGGCAGTCCTTGCGATGCACCGAAACACCGAACCCTCTCGTAATAAATCCAACCAACGGGTCTCCCGGTATCGGTGAACAGCATTTTGCAAACTTAACTAAGCAGTTATCCAAACCCTCCACAATTACGCCTTGCGGCGCTTTTTTACGAGTTACGGCTCTTGTTACAACTTCATCTACGGGGTCAACCGCTTGCTTGTTTTTTGCCACTGCTCTGAGTTCTTCACGCACTCTATTTACGACTTTTGTAGCGGTTATTCCACCGTAGCCTATGGCCGCATACATTTCATCGGCACTACCAAAAGATGTGCGGTTGAGAACTTTTTTGAGAATACTCGGTTCCATGACATCGGCAAGTGCGATTTTCGCATGGCGCAGCTCTGATTCAAATGAGAGTTTGCCATGAATAACGTTCTCTTCACGTTTTTCTTTTTTGAACCATTGGCGAATTTTACTTCTCGCTTCGGGGCTTTTTATTATTTCAAGCCAGTCGCGACTGGGCCCTTTTGCAGTTTTTGAGGTTAAGACACTAACTATGTCACCGTTACCCAACATGTGAGTATATGGAACCATTCGCCCATTGACCAAAGCGCCTGTCATTCTGTTTCCAACCTCTGAGTGTATGCTGTAGGCGAAATCTATCGGCGTTGACCCCGCAGGTAAATTGACGACATCACCTCTTGGAGTGAACACAAAAACTTCATCTGAGAACATATCGGTTTTAAGCGACTGCATAAATTCTTGGGCATCGCTGTCTTGCTGTGATTCTAAAAGTCTCCTGACCCAAGCAAATTTTTCCTCATCTGCTTCTTTTTTTCCTTTGCCCTCTTTATACTTCCAGTGCGCCGCAATACCATATTCTGCTGTTTGATGCATCTCCCATGTGCGTATTTGAACCTCAAAAGGCACACCTTCACTGCCAATAACGTTTGTGTGCAAACTTTGGTAGTTGTTTGGCTTTGGTGTGCCGATGTAGTCTTTGAAATAGCCGGGTATCGGTCTGTACAGTTCGTGAATATGCCCTAAGACATTGTAGCAATCTGCTATATCATCAACAATCACTCGAAATGCGTGAAGGTCAAGCACTTCCGATAGGGATTTGTTCTGCCCGAACATCTTGCGATATATGCTGTACAGGTGTTTGACCCGTCCGGTCACTTGACAAGATATGTTGTTTTCTTTAAATCTGTCTGTGAGTTTTTTCTTAACACTTTCCAGAAATGCCTCATCTTCGATGTGGCGTTGTCTTAACCCCTCAATTATCTCATCACACGCAACAGGGTCAAGGTAACGTATTGATAAATCCTCAAGGTCCCATTTTATTTTCTGCATACCGAGCCTATGTGCTATGGGTGCGTATATTTCCATTGTTTCAAGTGCGATTTCACGTTGTTTTTCCGGTTTTTGAAACTGCAAAGTCCGCACGTTATGTAGCCTGTCAGCAAGTTTTATTAAAATAACCCGTATATCCTGTGCCATGGCAAAGAGCATTTTCCGAAGATTGTCCATCTGTTCGTCTTCTGCACTTGTGTATGTGACACGGGTAAGTTTTGTCACACCGTCTACAATTGTTGCTACATCTTTGCCGAAGTTTTTCTCTATGTCCTCACTTGTCGCCTCTGTATCTTCAACGCAGTCATGTAAAAGTGCAGCACAAACTGAGTCCTCGTCCAAACCGATTTCCACTATTATTTCGGCTGCTGACAGAGGATGTGTAATGAACTCACTCCCATCTTTTCTGAGTTGCGGGCCGTGTGCCTTGCGTGCAAACTCATAAGCGGCACGAATTCTCTCTAAGTCCGCACCGGGCATGTGTTCTTTTATGGTCGCCTCAAGATGACGATATTTTTCTTCTACAGTATCGACCATTGTTTTTACCTCGAGGACACAGTCCCTTACGGGGTGTGTGGACGGATGTCATGCAGTTGTAGTTGTACGTTTGATTTTCCTCTAAACTCGTTTATTTGGGGCTCAAACGCCACATCTACGTGCATTCCCTCTTTCACTCCTAAATTCTCGGCAGGCATTCCAAAGTATATACACTCTAAATATGCGTTATTTTTTTCAATTCTTAAACGCGAGTGTTTTCCTGCGCCTATTGATTCTGCCGAGACTAGCTTTACGTTTGTCATACATAACGCCGGCGCGGGATTTCCGCTACCGAACGGTTCGAGATATGAAAGGGCTTCGATGTTTTCAAGTGTCAGCAATTTCGGTTTTTCGACTTCAAAGTCCAGTTTAAGGTCAAAGGTTGCTCCGCCCTTGACATGCTTGGTATATTCTTCGTTTATGCGGCTTTTAAGCTTATTTATATTAGACTCTTTAACTGTAATTCCCGCAGCCATCTCGTGTCCGCCGAAGTTTTCCAAAATATCATCACAAGAGCACAAGACTCGATAAATGTTAAAAGAGCCAAAACTGCGGCAAGACCCCTTGCCCACCCCGTCTTCTAAACTGATTATTATTGTGGGCAGGTGATACGTGTCTGCAAGTTTTGCCGCTACAATTCCTGTAACACCCTGATACCAACTCTCTGAGCATAATATTATCGGCTGATCAGGTTTCAGGTCGGCTAACATGGCGGTTGCCTGCTCGAATATTTCGAGTTCTAAGTTTCTGCGCTCTGTATTGAGTTTGCACAACTCTGCCGCAAGTTGTTTTGCTTTATCGGGAGAATTTGTCAGCAGTAGTTCCACCGATAGCTCGGACATACCCATTCTCCCTGCTGCATTTAATCTGGGTGCCAGTACAAAACCTACTGTGGCGGTGGTTATTCTGTCTGAATGTGCACCTGCTTCTCTGAGTAGTTCGCTAAATCCACAGCTTGGATTTTTACTTAAACTTCTAAGACCAAATCTTATAAGGTCACGGTTTTCACCCACCACTTGCATTACGTCAGCAATAGTTCCTACAGCAACAAGCTGGCTGTACTTATCAATTATTCCATCTGAGAGATAGTCGTTTTCAAGCGCGCAAACGAGCTTAAAAGCGACACCAACTCCTGCAAGTGATTTAAATGGATAATTGCAGTCCTGACGCTTTGGGTCAACAACCGCATCGGCATCGGGAAGTTCCTCTCTGCACTCATGATGATCTGTTATTACAAGTCCAAGTCCCAGTTTCTTTGCGTGTTTCGCCTCTTCAAATGCAGTAATTCCGCAATCTACCGTGACGACAAGCCCAACGTCTCTTGATTTTAGCGCATCCAGTGCCACTTTATTTAATCCGTAGCCCTCGTCTGAGCGGCCGGGTATGTATATTTCAAAATCTGCGCCTTTCGACTCCAGCCAAATTGCAAGCGTGGCACTTGCTGTCATTCCGTCTACATCATAATCTCCATATATTGCTATGCGTTCTTTACTTTCTACCGCCTTTTTAATCCTTGCTACAGCTTTATTCATGTCTGCTAGGAGGTGCGGGTCGTGAATTTCCGGAGTTTCCGTGCCTAGGACTGCGCGGGCATCATCGAAATTCATGACTCCTCGTGATGCGAGCAACACTGATATTAGTGGGTTTATGCCGTTTTTACACAGACCAACTGCTGTTTCTCTGTCAAATTCTCCGATATTCCAGTTTTCATATTTCATAATCTCGCTACTTTGTCTGATGCTTCTGATTTAGAGCTCTCACCAACCAGATCTTCTCCAACTTTAAATATATCCCCTGCTCCGACAGTGAGGATTATGTCACCGCTCTGTGCTATAGATTTAATTTCCGTAGCTAAGTCTTGAAAACTTGAAATGTTCTTTGCTCCCTCAACTTTGGCAGCTAAATCACTTGATGAAATACGCACCTCATTATTTTCTCTTGCCGCATATATTTCTGAAAGATATACTATGTCCGGTCGTTTTAATTGCTCAACAAATTCGGAGAACAGTGCTTTTGTCCGAGAAAATGTATGGGGCTGAAATGCGAGTATTACCCGTTTATATGAGTCGATTGTGGCTACCGCATCGAGCAGGGCTGATAATTCTTGCGGGTGATGTGCGTAGTCGTCATAGACATCAGCACCGTTGTAGCTGCCTTTATATTCAAATCTTCTACCGACTCCTGTATAATCATACAACCCGTTTTCAATTGCTTCCGGTGATATTCCAATTTCGAGACATGCCGCTGTCGCCGCTAAAGCATTTTTTAGGTTGTGAACTCCGGGTATTCTAAGTTTTATCGTACAAGTTTTCTTGCCTTTATAAAATACATCCATTGAGGGGCTTTTGCCTGAAGTTGCTACATTTATGCCCCTGACGATTGTCTCGGTTAAGTTATCAGACGTTTTTTCACCAAATCCAAATGTTATAAGCTCTCGATTAAGCCTTCGCATGGACTGCATTGTGTTTTCATCGTCACCGTTGCAGACTATATGCCCATCAGGTGGTACAAGTGACGCAAACTTTTCAAACGAATCTTTTATGCCGTCAATATTTTTAAAGAAATCTAAATGGTCGGCGTCAATGTTTAAGACGACAGCAACTGTTGGATGAAAGTTGTGGAACGAATTATAGTATTCGCACGATTCAAGCACTATAATATCGCCTTTGCCAACATGACAGCCGGACTCTATCGCAGGCAGTGTCCCGCCAATCATTATGGTTGGGTCAACTTTTGCCTCGAGCAGTATATGCGAAACCATGGAAGTTGTGGTTGTTTTTCCATGTACTCCGGAAATGCAAATTGCCTCTTTGTAGCCACGCATAATGTAGCCCCAAGCTTCGGCACGCTCGAAAATCGGTATCCCTTGCGCTCGTGCCGCTTTAATCTCTGCATTGTCTTCGCGTGCCGCCGCTGTGCGCACCACATAGTCTGCACCTGCCACATTTTTTTCCGCATGACCAACTGTGATTTTGATGCCCAGCTCGCGCAGTTCTTCAACCGCAGTGTTTTCACACATATCCGAACCCGTCACCACACTGCCCATGTCATGCAGTATTTCAGCCAGTGGAGACATTGACACACCGCCAATGCCCACCATGTGACACCGCTTACAATTATTTAGGTATCGTCCAAATTCTTCAGAACTCATAATTCCCCTGTGTTGGTGTTTAAAATTCATTAAGAGCACCATTAATTTATGGTGTATGATTATACTACTCAATTTAGTTTTTTACAACAGTTTTTTTCGTAAAATGGAATATCAATGGGGTTGTAGAATTTCTCATTATGTGATATTCTTTATTAAATTTATGCAATTTAATGAAAAGGATATTCGGAAAATGAATGTTAGCGCTCCTTGGCTTAGGTCTTACGGTGATGTACCACACAGTTTAGACTATCCCGAAGGGTCAATAGTAAAGCAAATTTTTGCCGCAGGTGAAAGATTCCCCGATATATCAGCTTATGACTTTTTTGGCTGTACCAAGTCATACCGTGATTTTATGGAAGATATTCGACTCTGCGCCAAGGGTCTCTTGGCGAGCGGTGTGAAAAAAGGCGAAAGGTTCACCATATGTATGCCTAACTCACCGCAGGCTGTTACCATGCTCTATGCACTAAATCTCATGGGTGCTGTAGCCTGTATGGTGCATCCGCTGTCTGCTGAAGAGGAACTTGTAAGGTTTATAAGTGACAGTGAGAGTGTTGCGGTTTTAACCTTGGACCAGTTTTCATCTAAACTTCTTGACCTTTTACCGCGCACAGGTGCGAAAAAACTTTTATTGACCGGAGCGGACGAAGGACTTTATGGTATAAAAAAAGTGGGATATAAGCTTACCAAGGGATTAAAAATCCCTCGTCTAAAAACAGGCGGGAATATTCTTCGTTACACCGATTTGCTGAAAAAAGGTGAGGATTCTGGTGAAAACTACGATGCAGAGGTCAAAGCTGACGATGTTGCCGCTATTCTCTACAGCGGCGGAACTTCCGGCACTTCTAAAGGGGTGCAGCTCACAAACCGCAACATAAACGCCATGGCTATGCAGACTGTAGCGGCGGGAGATTGTGTCGAGTCTGATAAAATCATGGTCGCTATAATTCCACTCTTCCACGGCTTTGGTCTTGGTGTATGTATTCACACTACATTGATTTCGAGTGCTACAATTTTGCTCGTGCCGCAATTTTCACTTAAAGCATATGCTAAGCTGCTAAAAAAGCGTAGACCTCATTATATCGCAGGTGTTCCAACTCTCTTTGAGGCTCTGCTGAGGCTTGATAACATGGATGATTTGGATATGTCACAGATGAAGGGCATTTTTTCGGGCGGGGATTCGCTTTCAGTTGAGTTAAAACGTAAAGTTGATGCATTTTTAAAGCAGCACGGCTCAAAAGAGCAAGTACGTGAAGGTTACGGGCTCACCGAGTGTGTATCCGCGAGTTGTCTCACCCCCAGGACATTCCACAAAGAGGGAAGTATTGGTATCCCTTACCCTGACATGTACTATAAAATTATTCGCCCCGGCTCAACTGAGACTATGCCATATGGTGAAGAGGGCGAGATTGCCATCTCCGGTCCTACTGTAATGAAAGGATATAACAACAACCCCGAAGAGACAGCAAAAGCGTTGCAGACACACGACGACGGACGTATTTGGCTACATACGGGCGATCTCGGTTATATGGATGAAGATGGCTTTATATATTTCCGTATGCGCATTAAGCGAATGATTGTATCAATGGGGTACAATATCTATCCTACACAGCTCGAAAATGCGATAGAAGCACATGATAAAGTTCTGATAAGCTGTGTCATAGGTATTCCCGATAATTTCAAAGGACAGCGAGTTAAGGCTTTTGTTGTGCTTAAGGACGGCGAGCTACCGACCGATGCGGTCAAAGAATCGATTTTGGAACACTGCAAGAAAAATATCTCAAAATATGCAATGCCTTCGGACATTGAATATCGCACTGAACTTCCGAAAACATTGGTCGGCAAGGTAGCTTATCGCAAGTTAGAGGAAGAGGAAACTGCAAAACAACAGACTTAATTCAAAAACATAGGTAACTCTTCACCGGTTTAGCAGATAATGGGCGGTTTGCACTGGTTTTTCGGGAGAACAGCGGTGTAGATCCCGATGGCTCCCGAAAAATCAGGGCAAATTGTCCATCATCTGCGGGGATATTGAACAGTTACAAACGTAGTTATAAATTCAAGGAGAAATACATATGATTCCCGAAAATTCATGGTTTGAAGATTTAGAGAAAAAGATACCACACGGCAAAGTTCGCACCAGATTTGCACCCAGCCCCACAGGCTATATGCATGTCGGCGGTTTGCGCACGGCACTCTATGCCTATCTCATTGCGAAGAAATCCGGCGGTACTTTTATCTTGCGTGTTGAAGATACAGACATGGCAAGATATGTTGATGGTGCAATTGATGTAATTTTCAGCACCTTAAAAGACTCGGGATTAATTTATGATGAAGGTCCTGACGTCGGCGGTCCTGTCGCACCATATACTCAAAGCGAAAGGCGAGAGCTATACAGACCTTATGCTGAGCTACTTTGCAAGAGAGATGCCGCTTTCTTTTGCTTCTGTGAAAAAGATGAAACACTCTCCACTGACCTTAACGACCAAAGCGGTGAACAACAAGCAGAACCAACCTTTAAACAATTAGAAGATGACCCTTGCCGAAAATTAAATTATGAAGCATCACAAGCACGGGCAGATTCGGGGGAACCTTTTGTGGTTAGATTAAAAGCCCCTCGTGAGGGAGAAACAACAGTGTCTGACGAAGTTTTCGGGGATATCACCACACCAAATGACACGCTTGATGACATGGTTTTACTCAAGCGTGACGGAATGCCCACATATAATTTTGCCAATGTAATTGACGACCACCTCATGGGCATAACCCATGTTTTGAGAGGTAGCGAATATATCACTTCTGCACCTAAGTATAATTTAATCTACAAGGCTCTTGGTTGGGAAATTCCTGTATACATCACGGTTTCGCCCGTTATGCGCGACGCAAAAAACAAGTTTTCTAAACGCCATGGCGACCCAACTTTTGACGACCTACTCAATCAAGGTTATTTGACCGATGCGATTATGAACTATGTGGCATTGCTCGGTTGGAGTCCGGGTGAAGAGCAGGAAATATTTTCTCTTACTGAGCTTACCGAAGTTTTTGATGTAAGAGGCATTTCTAAATCACCCGCTATTTTTGACACGGTAAAGCTCAACCACTTCAACAGCGAGTATATCAAGGCGTTGAGTCTCGATAATTTTGCAAAAATTTCTGAACCTTATATCCGCCGGGCTGTAAAAAACGAGAGCCTTTCTGTTACCGATATTGCAGGGATTTTGCAAGCTCGTTTGGAAAAACTCAGCGATATCCCTGATAAAATTGACTTTTTTGATTCTGTCTCTGATTATGACACTGAGCTTTTTGTCCACAAAAAGTCCAAGACCGATAGAGATATTTCGCGCGATATGTTAAAGTCCGCAAAAGATGGTATCTCAGGTCTTGAAGCTTGGTCAAGCGTAGCTGTTCACGATATGCTGATTGCACTGGCTGAGAGTTTAGGAGTAAAAAACGCCACCCTCATGTGGCCACTTCGCATTGCACTTGCCGGAAGAGCCGTAACTCCGGGTGGAGCTGTTGACATTTGCTATATTTTGGGGCAAGCGGAGTCACTTAGACGCATTGATATGGCTTTACTGAAATTGGAGGAAACGATATGAGCAACACCTACAAGAACTTACTGCTTGCGCTGACATTTGTGTGCGTAATTGGACTTGTGGTGTTCTTCATTATGCTCATAGTTATTAACTCCGGAGTAGAGCCGCCACAACCGACAATAACTGTCGCAGACGGACGCGACGACTCTGCAAATGAAGATGATGACTCCGATATTGCCGCCGGAGGTTTCGGTGGTGATGACTTTACATTTGATGGCGGAGAACTCGGTGACATTGGTTTTGGCGATAATTTGCTCATTGATGACGAAGATTTATATTTAGGTCAGGAACCTGCAATTGTTTTAGGCAATCGCCATAGTCTTGTTGTTGCTGAGAACACAACACTTGTTATCTACTCCAATGACTCAATTGAATTTCAGAGTGGCGCTTTTGATTGGACATTTGACTACATTGGAGACTCCTATGCAGGTAATGCTACGCTTGATATAAATGTGACAATTCGCTCAGAACAGGGGCTTGAGACTGATGTAATTGCATTTCTCGAAAGTTACACCGGATTTACTGTCGAGTTCGGCGGAGAAGTTCAAATTGCCGGTTCAGGGCTGCCTGGTTACTATGCTATTACACACATTGAGACCGGTTCGTATGAAGCTTGGGTTTATGACTTGGAAGGCAGTGAATTTGTTCTTGTTTTTGTCATAAGCTATGCTTCGGAGTCACAGCGCGATGTGCTGTATGCTATACTCAGCTCTATGTATTTTATTTAACCAACAAACCCTAAAATCCCAGCCCACCTAAGTTGAGTCCGCCTGTGAGCTTTGACATGGAATCGCTCATACTGCTCTCCGCTTTTCTCAGTGCTTCATTGACTGCGGCGACAATCAGATCTTGTAACATTTCTACATCTTCAGGGTCAACTGCATCAGGCTCTATCTCCAGCCCCATAAGCTCACGCTTTCCGCTGACCGTTGCGGTTACGACTCCGCCGCCTGCCTGTGCAGTATATTGCTTTTCTTCCATTTCCTCTTGCATTTTCAGCATTTCTTCTTGCATTTTCTGGGCTTGCTTAATCATATTCATGTTCATTCCGCCGCCCATTTGTCCGCCACGGAATCCACCTCTATTTTTTGCCAAAGTAATTCAACTCCTTATTTAAAATTATTTTATTCAAAATCCACAACTCCAAACGCACTTAGGCTTTCAAGCTTACTGCGTTTATCCGAGTTTGATTCTATTTCTCCTGTTTCTACCTCAATGGTTACTTTCTTGCCAAGTGCTTTGCTCGCCGCTTCCATGAGTATTTCTTTATACTCAGAGCGAATCATTTCTGCATTAAACGTGTCAGGCGTTCTGATAGTCAGCACGTTGTCGTTTTCTGTTATCCTGACCTTTGTCGAATCGCTGAGTAGTGCTCGGACAGGTGGGTCAGCTATTTGTCTTAAAATTAAGCCTGTTATGTCATCACCGGTTTTAGTAGGCGGTGGTTTTGGTGGTGCGGGTGATGGCTCTGGTTCTTGCGGCTCTGGCTCTTGCGACTCTGGTTCTTGCGGCTCCGCAGGAGGTGGAGGAGCTTCTGCTCCTTGCTGCTCTATCGGCAGATTCGGCGCAGATTCCCCAACGCAAGCCCTTATCAGGCACATTTCTACTGCGAGCCTTGGACTGCTCGCTCCCGATAATCCGAAGAGGCCATCTTTAAAGACTTCCAGATTGTATAGTAATCTATCCGAGGTGAATTTCTCGGATAATTCAGTCAGACTTGATATGTCTACTCCACTACTGAGCAGAGCTGTATCGGGTGTAAGTTTGTGTATAAGAATGTCTCTTTTTAGCCCTGTCAATTCACTTAAGAGTGCCGCCATGTCTTTACCGTCGCTGTATAGCTCGTCTAGCAATCGCAGTGTTTCACCTATGTCTTGGCTATGCATTGCCGTTGCGATTTGCATTAGTTTTTGCTTTCCGGCTAGCCCAAGAGTCTCTTCAACATGCGATAAGTCAATGGTTTTATCTGAGACACATTGGTCAAACAAGGACACCGCATCACGCATTGAGCCGTCAGCGAGTGACGCAAGTCTTTGTACGGCATCATCGGTCAGCGTCAAACCTTCGCTCACTGCTATGTGGTTCAACCTGTCTATAATTGAATTACTTGCCAGCCTTTTGAATGAATATTTTTGGCAACGTGACTGAATTGTCTCAGGCACTTTGTGTAGTTCTGTTGTCGCTAAGATGAATAATATGTGCTCCGGCGGTTCTTCAAGTATCTTTAACAAGGCGTTGAACGCTGCTGTCGACAACATATGAACTTCGTCAACTATATAGACACGCTTCCTCACAGATGCCGGAGAAAAGATAGCTTCATCACGAAGCGCACGAACATTATCTACACTGTTATTTGATGCCGCATCTAATTCAAGCACGTCAAGTATGCTTCCGTCTTCTATGCCCAAACATGCACTGCATTTATTACAAGGGCTGCCGTTTTCGGGAGCTAAGCAGTTGACCGCACGGGACAATATTTTAGCACAGGTGGTTTTGCCTGTACCTCGTGTGCCAACGAACAAGTATGCATGGGAAAGCCTGTCTGTTTCGATTTGGCGGCGCAAAGTTTCGGTGATGTGTTCTTGCCCTGTCACATCACTGAATCCTCGCGGTCTGTATTTGCGGTAAAGAGCTTTGTACATAAAAATACGTTCCTTTATGCTCCTTTTTCTGCGCCAACGAAAGGTCGCACACCGATACTTGAAAGTGCAATATACCCGCTAACTTGACAGCCGGCTCGAAGCCGGTTGCCTTGCGGCACACGTAAAGCCTCGCTTAATGCTGCTCGGTTCCCCGCCTGACATGGTTCACGAATTTACGTTGCGCAAGACCGACTCGTCATCACTGCTTATCAAGGGCTGACAATACATTACAAGTCCGAATATAGGAATTCATTCCTGCTGTAGCGGATTGCAGGTCACAGGGCACCGCTAACTCCCCAACTAGTGCGACCTTTCCTTGGCGCAATTATTGTTTCACCGAGTAAACAATACTATCATAAAAAGAAACGCAAGTAAAGTTTTATATTGATTTAAAACTCAAACTCCACCGCTCGGTTTAACCGAAGCAAGTGGAGTTCAAGTTTTGCGAGTGGAGGTATTGCGTGGGGTTTTGTGCGTGGGGCTTTGCGTGGGGTTTTGCGTAGGGTTTTGCGTAGGATTTTGCGTAGGGCTTTGCGTAGGATTTTGCGTAGGGTTTCGCGCGGGATATATGTTAAAAGAGGGTGCGCTTGTGGAGAGGTCTCCCGCCGCCTCAGCGGCGGGAGATAATACAGTCGCTCAGGCGCTGACAAATAGCCTAAACAACGTATTCGCTGTGTTATGGGGTCAATATTGAGAGAATACTTGGTAATCTTGTGTTCCCCCGGCTTCGGGCAAGTTCCATTTGCTTCCGGTTGATTCTCTGAGTTTGAAGTTTTCTACAAGCTCCTCAAGAACATGAGCTTGTCCGCTCATTTCTTCACTTGCCGCTGCACTTTGCTGTGCTGTTGCCGAATTTTGCTGCACAACTTGTGCCACTTGGTCAATGCCCCTGTTTATATGTTCAATTCCGATACTTTGTTCATCTGAGGATTTTGCTATGTCAACGACTAATTTTGTACTCTCATTAATTCCGCTTACAATCTCGTGCAGACTGTTTGCTGTCTCTCCGGCAATTTGGTTTCCAAGCTCTGCTTTTGACATAGAATTTTGAATCATGTTGCTTGTCTCTTTAGCCGCCTCTGCACTTTTTGCGGCCAGATTGCGTACTTCTTCAGCTACCACGGCAAAGCCCTTTCCGTGTTGTCCGGCTCTGGCAGCTTCGACTGCCGCGTTTAATGCTAAAATGTTTGTTTGGAAAGCGATATCGTCGATAACTTTGATAACTTTGCTGATGCTTTGGCTGGCTTCGCTGATTTCACTAACGGCTGATACCATACTGTCCATTTGATTGCTGCCTTTTTCGGCATTTGATTTAATTTCGCTCGCTAATCTTGCGGCATTTTCTGCCATTTCGGCATTTCCTCTTGTTTTTTGAGCGATTTCCGAAATTGAAGATAGTAGCTCCTGTACTGATGCGGCTTGCTGTGTTGACCCTTGTGCCAGAGTTTGTGCGCCATCTGCTATTTGTTTAGAGCCTGCTGAAACTTGTCCTGATGCGTTGTTTATCTCTTTAAACATGTGGTTTAGATTATTGAGCATTGCATTGACCTCTTTGCCGATAGTATCTTTTTCCGAAACCATGTTGGCTTTGAGGCTTAAATCACCGCCTGCAATAACTTTAAGTTCCTCTGTAACATTTATAAGTTCAAGTACGAATTCACCTGTGTATTTGATTGTTTCGCCTATCTCGTCTCGGACTTTGCCAAGCTCCAGAATTTGTTTGCGGTCTTTGTCGCTCATTAAGATTTCGCCTGTAAGTGCCGCATTTTTCATCCATGCGGACAATACGCTGAGAGGTTTGCTGATGAGCCTTGAGATGTAAATTGCGAGAAACAGGGCAACAGCTATTGCAAAAGCGAGTACAACGATAATAACTATCAAGAGCGTCAAGCTCATCGCTTCATTTCCCTTTTCAAGTGCTTCTGATTGTTCGAGTCGCACTTCGAGGATTGTATCCATGTTTGCTGAGATTTGATCGGCTGCTGCTGTTGTTTCTGCCATTATTTCCATCAGTTGCTCAGTCGGGAGTCCTTCCCTTGCGCCTTGCTGAACTGCATCCATGCCCGGTGAAAATACTGTATAGAAAAGATTTTCTATTTCATCCGCCATGCTAATTCCCTCAGTGCTTGTCAGAACCTGCCTGAATTCATTGAAAAAATGAAGGAATTGCTGTTCTCTGTCAGTGAACTCATTTACGTATTTTTCAACCAGCTCATGGTTCCCTGTATTTATTGCTATATTGCGGGTCTGTACTCTCATTCGTTGAAAATACTCGCGGGCAAAACTCATATCTACGATTGGTATCAGCTGGTTTTCGTACATTTCTGAACTGCCTGCTGTGATTTGTTGCATACCTATGATTCCGATTACGCCGACCACTGCGGTCAATGCAATTGCGATTAAGAAACTAACTATAAGTTTCTTTGCCACTTTAAGGTTCTTCATAATTATCACCATCCCTTTCACGATTGCTTCAATGAATACTTTTCGCTCTTTAGTCCCGAAAAAACCGACAATTTTGACTGTTAGTTTGTCAAATTATCGGTCGCGTTGTCTGGCTCCGCATCAATGTGTCCGGCTCTTTGACAATTGTCATATTCATATTTTGTACATTAATCAATGTTTCATTCTTACACTTTGGACAGTATAGGGAAAAATTTACCAGCATTGTATTTTTTCGCACCCGAGCCCGTGTGTTATTGTTGCATATCGGGCATTTCAGCCAGCTTTCCTTTTCATTGTCCATTTTCATCACCTCCCCGTACTGATTTTGCTTCGCTAATTTGCTCTCGGTTCTTACGGTAAAAAGAGTGTTTATGCAATTTATTATGCGCCTTAATTTTTATTATTACTACACCCCTATGGGTGAAAATTTGCACTTATAAATGCGAAAATTCCGCCTGTTTTCAAACGAAAACGTAGCGGAATCTGTTGCAATTGCTTTTCTTTTGCATTTGGGTTGCTATAATTCTTCCAGTTGAGAGAATCGGGTCTTAGAATACTATTTTTAATACTACAATAGCTTTTGCTCCACAGCTATACGGATTGCGTCAAGATTGTTTGTTGCATTTAATTTTATGTAGATAGACTGCACGTTTTTCTTAATTGTATTTATCGACAGATGTCTGAGCTCTGCAATCTCTTCACGTGAAAGCCCTCTGCTCATATCTCCGAGAACCTCTCGCTCTCTTGCTGTTAGGGAGATTTTCTCCTCAATTTGATGCTCGAACTTATAGGCACCCCCTATTGCCAACGTATTTTTTGCATATATTCCGGCTTTACGTTCCGTTGCATGTAGCCACTTTTCGGGGATTAAACCGGTTTTCGATTTCTTGACCGCTGCGGCTATAGGCACAATACCCTTTCCCAGCTCTATGAAAGGCATTTCTAAAACACCGCTAAACGACAATTTGTACGCTTTTTCAAAGCTCTCCACCGCACCATCTGTATCCCCTGTTTTTATCCGAGCGACAGATAAAAGAAGTGTGAGTACCAGTTCAGAAAACAAAAAACGCTCATGCGGTAATCTCGGATATGAATTGCTGAGCAAAGTCAGTGCATGATTGTATTTCTTGCACCCGATGAAGTATCGCACACTAACTATCAGTTCTCTCATCGGCACACGGAAATCTGTCGCCTCATCTTTGTCATGCTCAGAAAATATCCACGGTGCAACCATATCAAAAGCACCTATTTGTATGTAAAATGAGCCTATTATGAGGTCGTACAGAAGTTGCTTATTAAATTTCCCCTCGTTTTCTATACACTCAAATATTTGCGACAGAATTTCGTTCGATAGTGAATAATCTCCCATATGTATTGCAATGCGCAACATGTATTGCCTTATCATCATCTCAATACCGTAATGTGCATTTTGGCGTGCTTTCATCAGTCCTCTGTGAGCATAGTGTGCCGCTTTTCCCAGCTTGTTTTTGAAAAATTCGATTTCGCATGAAGCTCCGTCATCATAACCATTGTATCGTCTCAGAGAAACCATGTTTGTGCGTGTGGTCGGTTCTTTGGTACTTTCTTCAAATTCTTTCAAGTTCGACAGTGTACCGCATTCACCTACGAGACATGCAAACGACCTGATATCCTGTAGGGCGAATATTCCCCTATCCTCAGCCTTTTGTCCTAACTTTTCAGCAAAGCTTGCTGATTTTTCCAAATATAGAGCCGTCTTGTATCTGTGTGTTGTTATGCATGTGTACTTGCTTATATGTGCCAATGCGTTATATGCATTTAGCAACACTTCTGACTTGTACGGTGAATCTGATTGCTCCCATTCACTTATGACCGTTTCGGTCAATTTATGTGCTGTGTCAAACTCACGCATTCCAATCAGCAAAAACGGCTCGGCAAGTGCTGAAAGCCGCTCCAGCTTTAGGTTTTCTTCATAGCTTTTGCCGGGTTCCAATTTGGCTATTAAATCTAAGAAGTATTTGTATGTGCCGTGTGGCAGTTTTCCGGGATATGAGCGCAACACATCAATTATTTGCTCATATTCATGCGATGCCGCATAATATTTGACCGTTCCGGTAAAAAAACCGTTTTCGAAGCACCATTTGGCAGCTCTGCGATATATTGCACGTTTTTCTCTTTTTGTCAGCAAATTTTGTTTTCCATCTAAAAACTTCAGGTAGAGTGGATGAATTCTGTAGTTGTTGCAAAAACTGTCATAGCTGATAAATGATGCCAGTTCCCGCATGTATTTATCGAGTGTTTCATTACTAAATATCTCATGTGACAGAGGCAGTGTCAAGTCTGCCACGAGCGAGAGTTTAACCAGCGTTTTTTGTATGGATTCAGGAAATACACTCCACGCCTCACTCTCAAAGAGTTTACTTATATTTTTTGTAGTGAGCTCCAGTGCTGTATCAATGCTCTCCCGTGATTTTTTCAGCACTAAGGATAGAAGATTTACAGCTATTGGCCAGCCCTTTGTGCTTTCTGCAAATTTCTCTGCATTTTCCAGTGTACATATTATATTTGAATGTTCTAAAAAGCCTTTAATTTCGTCGGTTGTAAAGCGAAGGTCATCTTCGGTGAGTACCGCAGCTTCTCCCTTTGAGAGTAAACTCATTGTATTGATATCCGGCTCTGCCCGGGAGATTATTATTACACAGGCTCCGGGTATAGCAAGCTGAGTACATCTCTCCGCAAAAGTGAGTGCCTGCTTTGAGTTCACAAGATGAAAATCGTCAAGAACCAAGAAGGTTTTGTGAGTGCTGTGCTCCATCAACTTAATCGTTTCTGCGAATTGTTTGAAGCGAACCAAAGTCTCGGGAAATCCCAGCTCCCTAAACTCTCTCGCGAGCTTAGGGTTGTCGAGTGAGACTGTGTGAGTCAAGTTTTCCCAATAGTGCGTGCCTATGTTGTCGCTCTCTGTGAGTTGCACCCATCGCACAACTGCATCTTTTTGCTGCCTGATATAGTTTTGCACTGCCGCTGTTTTTCCATAGCCTGCGCCCGCAACTACATATACGAGCTTACAGCAAGATGCCCTGCCGAGTATTTCATTAACCCGCGGGCGTGGCATAAGGTATTTTCTTAAAGGTGACGTGCTCAAGTTAGTGCCTGTTGAAGTTTTCATAATTGAACCTTCCATCACGACAACTTTTACTTTTCGCTACTACACCATTAAATTTATCACATAATTACACATGACGTCAATGATTTCAAGGGGCTGTGCGGAAAAGTTTACTATTTGTACTTATGTTGGGTTTACGGTATTCGGACGTATGCTGTCATCCATCCCGGCGTACTTATGCTGTCTAATAGTAAAACATCATCTTCAATGGTATAACTCCAATTCTCTGTCGTCCACCAAAAACTAATAAGGAGCCGGCCATCATCCGCTATGCCCCATTCAAAAGTATCTAATTGTCCCTCAAGATTGCTCACTCCGTATCCATCTGCGAAAAATTCCTGCGTAACGTTGTCGTTATCAAGCAACACCCAAAGTCCGACAAGATTCATGTCAATAGAAGCATCTTCGGGTATTTCAAAGTATACATTATCAAACCATTCATAGTGACCAAACCATTCATAGAATAAGTCATCCATCAAAGACTCAAAGTGGTCAAATATACTGCCATCTAAAATAGCACTCAGTCTAAAAAGGCTGAAACTCAAACCCGGTTCCTGCAAACTGTCGATAGTGATTTCATGTCCGTCTACCGTAAATTCCCACCCCTCTGTGCCCACATCTGTAATTATAAGGAGTGTGTCACCATAGGTTCTCCACATAAATGACTCATAAGCTGAATCTATCCACTGAAAGTCAGCCTCTTCATCGACAAACCCGCGGATACCCGTTCCGTCTTCCGCAAACATATAAATATATACAAAATCAAGCTCTTCATCTAAAAACCATGAATCAATTAAATCTTCGCTGAGTTCTATCGCCACAGATTCCGGTATGCGGTCATCCAATCCAATAAACATGGACATAATTTCAGCGAGTTCTTCAGTTCCCGTCAAAGAAGTTATTGTGATTATACGGATGTAACCACTGTAGATGCTATAAAATTGTTGGCTACGTGATATTGTATCTCCCATATTAAATTCCACAGAAACATAGGTCCAATTATAGGCTCCCAATTGTACGCTTCTGCGAGTGCCTACAACACGCATACCTGCCGCGGTCAATTCTTCTGTCATAGTGTCAATGACTTCATCCAAACTTGGGGTTCGTCTGCCATATCTATGATATGTAATTTGCACATTCGCACCCGTAATGTTGTTCATCGCAACCATATAGAGAGTAGGTTGTTCTTCAGAGAGTTCTATCCCCATGTCCCCTAATGCATATGCACCTGCTTCCATTAAGTCAGCCCATTGCGAGTCCGTAGGGGCGTCCCAAAGTGCGGGCAAAGCAAAGCGAAACCCCATGTACTCACTGGTAAAAATGCGGTCATTCCACTCCCCCGGTGTGGGGCTAACCACAGGACCACTACCTCCACCAATGATGTCTCCAATCATGTCACAAGCTGTCAAGCTGAAAATCAGCAGTAAGGTCAGAGCCACCACAAAGATTATCTTTTTCATATTTTTATCTCCATATCGGTTTATTTTAGTGCTTAACTCTCACGTCCTTTGCGAGCTTACGGACCAAAAAAATCTATGGTTTGAAATGAACTCATTGGATGATTCAGGAGAAAATCAAGCACATCAATCCAGCCCCACGAATCATTGCCAAATGCAATGGCTCTGCCTAAAACATGAGCAGCAGTGAATTCTCTCCAACTGCCGTAAATTTCGATCGCACGCTCGGCTGCCATATACAAAAACGGCCAAGTCTCTTCCTCTTCTAAGAAGCCCGCCGCAACACTGTACCGCGCAAACATTGCAACCCTGCCATAATCCCATGCTGCAAGAGTCGGTAATTGAAGAAGTTCCTCACTCGTGAATCCGAAAACATCTGTAAGAAGTTCAAACGCTCCTTCAAATGCATCTAAGCCACGCTCAATCCGCTCGGAAAGTTCTATACCTGTCTGTAATACAAAAACTCTTTCAAACAACTCTTCCGATATTCCTTCAAATTCTTCAATCCTTGACAACAGGTCTTGTGCGGCTCGTGATTGCGCATTACTAATCACATTTGCCAAGCCTTCTTGATAATCTTCGGGCAGTGTTCCGTATCGTACACCCTCCCAAAATTCCGATTCGGGTATAGAAACAACCCCCTCACCTAATATGAGCGTTCTGAATATATCATCTGCAAGTGGAGATTGCCCGCTTGCCTCTGCGAGTCTCGCTAATTGGTTGAGTGCACTTTCCCTGTCCTCAACTCCCCATGATGTACTCAAGAGATGCGGTGCTGCTGAGTGAGATCTGTCCAGTTCAAAGACACGTACAGATTCCTCATTAGATGTTGGCACAAACGCACCAAAGGCTAACAGCCACTCTTGTTCCGGTGATACAGCATGAGCAAGTTCAAATGAGCGCATTTGTGGCGAGGTCAGGTGTTGCGCCAAGAAACTACTCGAAAAAGGTATAATATCGTCAGTAAGATGAACAGGAATAACAACCCACAGCTCGCCTAGGGGAAAATCTGCGTCTCTGAGCACTATCCGATATTCACCATCACCAACGAATCTGACATGGAGATAGCCGCTTGTACTTTCTCCGGGAGTAACCCCCCTTATTAACGCAAGGTCAAATCGCTCAGTCATCAAGACCTCCCCAATATTGCGTATCGGATCTCCCTCGGGGCTGAATATTTCAAACTCCCACGGAAATTGAGCTATTCTGTTAGTTGGGTTATTTAGTATCACAGGCAGGTGAAAATAAATTTCGATAATATTTGAAGAAAATCTGATATTCCTGCCCCATGTAATATCATCCACAAATGTAATTTCCAGACCATTGAAGTCAATCGTTTCACCTAACCCAAATTCAGTTCTAATTTCCTGAACTAGACCATGGTTCAATTCAAAATCAAACCTCAGTTCAACTCGCTCTCCAAAATTATCGGTGAATTCTAAGATATATTCGCCATCGCCGGAGTAGACGACATAAATATATCCTGTTTTTGTCATATTTGGCTGAATCGGACCTACTGAAAAAATATTCGTCTCATCATTAACCCCCGCACGGACTATATCGGTACTCCATCCATCGGGAGAAAAGGCGATAATGCGGGAATGCTCAATGCCGTTACCACCCTCGCCAACATTTGTAACAGATATTGGTACGCTAAAGGCATATGCGCCGTCTAAGTTGATATACCGCGTCCTTAGCCGCCATGCACCGATGTCGTTCGCTAATGTAATCTCCAAATCACCTATAATGAACGATGCATCAAATTCAGGGGTACTCCCATGATTATCGCTTTCAGGGGTACTCCCATAGTTGTCGCTTCTGCGCATGACCCCATCAAGCAAACTACATGCAGAGAGCAAAATCATGGCTCCAATCAACACTAAAACAACCGTTGTAAAGTAAAGTTTCCTCATAGTGAACACCTCAGTGCATTCTATAAATTTTGTCAAAATTTATTGCATCGCACAACGATTGAGTATCATTGTAACACCTTTAGCATCTAATAGCATCTAAGTAGCATCTAACAAACTATCACAGTTTACCGATTAAGTCAACATTTTTCAGTTGTAATTGTTTCTTTACCTGCTAACATGAAAAAAATACTTAACATATCATCAATGTTGTGTTATTGTACACATATGATTGGACTCATTTATTCTATTGTTATTTTACTTGCTTGTATCATTGCGGCTATCGTTGGTCTCGGTGGTGCTGTGTTTTTTCGTCCGATTTTTGACGCTATTGACTATCACAGCTTCAACGAAATTCAACTTTTTTCCAGTGTTGCGATTGTCACCATGACACTTGTCTCAACAATAAAGAAAATAAAAGACGGCATGAAAATTGACATGCCGCTTGCCGTTACTATTTCTATAGGAGCCATTGTCGGTGGACTCATTGGGGATTTTATTCTTGAATATATGCAAGCAATCATGGTCTCCTCGCGTAGTGTTCAGCTTGCGCAGACTGTTTCAACCATAATTGTTCTCTCTGTGGCGATATTTTTGACGCTAAAAAAAGACTTCAGGTATGAAGTGAAGAGTAAAGTCTTACCACCGCTCATGGGTTTAGGTCTTGGTATGGTGGCGGTTTTTCTCGGAATCGGCGGGGGGCCGCTCAATGTACCATTATTTATGATATTTCTTAGGTTAGCTCCAAAGAGCGCAACTGCATATTCACTCGTGATCATATTCTTTACACACGCTTCACGCCTTGTTCGCTTGGGGATTGCATCAGAATTTTTTGCGGGTTACGACATAGGAATATTACCACTAATTATTGCCGCCGCAGCAGTAGGGGGTCTGCTGGGGGCAATAATCAGTGTCTCTTTAAGCGAAAATGCCGTGAAGAAAATGTTTGTTGGGGCGCTTATTGCAGTCATTTTGCTCAATGCGTTTAATGGGCTTCAGTGGGTTATTCATACCTAAAGATTACCGGAAGGAATGAATTTTTAAATGTAAGGCTCCACTCTTCCCGGTAAGCCGGGAAGCATTTTTGTGCTGTCATCTAACTTAAACTGTGCGATAAGTTGTCCGAGCATATCGGATTGAGCGCTCATTTCCTCTGATGCCGCTGCGCACTGCTCAGCACTTGCGCTGTTTTGCTGAACCACTTTCGCGACTTGGTCTATACCGATGTTGATTTGTGATATACCCAAAGACTGTTCTTCTGATGCTTTCGCTATTTCGGCAATGAGTCCTGCTGACTCATTTATTCCCGTCACGATTTCGGAGAGGCTGGTGGCGGTTTCACCTGCTATACGGGTACCTAGCTCTGCTTTTTCCATTGAGTTTTGTATCATGTCTCCGGTACTTTTTGCAGCTTCTGCACTCTTTGATGCCAGATTTCGCACTTCTTCCGCTACCACAGCGAAGCCCTTGCCGTGTTGACCTGCGCGGGCGGCCTCTACCGCGGCGTTTAGTGCGAGAATATTCGTCTGAAATGCGATATCATCAATCGTCTTGATAATGTTGTTGATGCTTTTGCTTGCTTCGTTTATTTCTTCAACAGCTGTCACCATTTCACTCATCTGACGGCTTCCTTTTTCAGCACTTTCCTTAATTGTTTTGGACAGCTTTGAGGTATTATCTGCAATTTCAGCATTTACTTTTGTCCTCTCGGCTACTTCGGCAATTGAGCTTGAAAGTTCTTGAACGGAGGCAGCTTGCTCGGTTGCGCCTTGCGCAAGAGCTTGTGAACTGGTGGCTACCTGTTTTGAACCTGTAGATACCTGATTAGAAGATGTGTTTATTTCAGCAAACATGCTGCCGAGGCTGTGTTCCATTTTCTGAATAGACACCCCTAAAACATCACGCTCGGACATAAGTTCGATTTCAACGGTCAAATCACCATTTGCGACATTTTCTAACTTTTGGGAAATATTTGTTACATGACCAACAAATGATACACTGCCGCTTATGGCTTGCCCAATTTCATCCTCGACTTTTGCGTATTTGCCGATTACTTCTGCGTCGCCGGGCGTAAGGCTGATATCACCGGTTGAGCCTGCTTTTTTCATGAATGCAGTCAGGTAGGTGAGTGGCTTTACTATTCTTCCGGTCACGAAATTAACCACTATTACAATGACTATTCCTACAACAACAAAAATAATGAATATCATCAAAATGAGATTATTATACACCGCACTCGCTTCATTGTTTGGTGCGACAACGGATATGTAAAATGTGCTGTCTGCAAGATTAAGGCGCAGCGGAACTGTTGCGACCATGCTCTGCGCTCCGTTTACAGAAGATTGCACACTTGATATACGTACTTCTTCGTTGCCGGTAGGTCTATCATATAGGAGCCCTGCCGCACTTGCATCCTCGCCGACCAAACTCAAATCGGGGCTGTAGAGAATGGTGCCTGTGTCGCTGATAACAACGATATAACCTGTGTCAAAAATTTCAACTGCTGACAGTTCATTGTGTATACTCTCAAGATATAGGTCTACAGTTGCGATGCCGAGTACATTGCCATTGTCGTCCATCAATGGGTATGAAGCGGTTATCATAGAGACTGAAAAGTTGCCAAATGTGTATACATACGGGTCAGAAAATGTTGGAACTTTTAGCTCCCTTGATGTGAGGTAGTATGGTTGGACAAATTCTTGGTCATCTTCTTCCGTTTGAGGTTGAACCATTGTCACGCCGTCATCGCGGTAGTAATAAAATGATATGCGCCCGCTGGTTGGCGTGCCGAAAGCTGTGCCTACGTACTCGCTGTCGAGTCCGTCATACGCATTTGGCTCCATCATAAATGCCGTGCCCTCTGAAATCAGATACTTGTCAAAGGCACGAAAGATGTATTGTTGCAGTGCTTCCCTATCCACAGTTCCGGACTGGATTTGGGCTTCTGCTATGCTGCTTATCCCCGATAAAAATGATACGGGATTTTCAAAGGTATTTCCGATCATATTTGCATATTTTTGGCCCATTTCCATCAGCATGACTTCGTTACTTCTTCTGAATGCGGATTGCAGGGAGAAAAACAGCACGACTAAAATGATAGCCATACCTACGAGGAAGCTCCCGACAGTGGCTACGGTGATTTTGAACTTAACGCTCTTATTTTTAAACATCTTGACCCCTCCACTCTAAATAATAGGTTCATTCATCACGAAATCCTACATAAAAATGCAAGCGAGGAACATGAATTTAGGATTTATGTGCATTATTTTAGAACACTTTATAAGGTGAGTTGTCAACTGCTGATTAATAAACTTAAAATAATTTATGATGTACTCGGATTTCCTATTAAATATAACTTTTACAGACTTGGAAATCGTATTTGCTCATTTACCTGTGCTTTCGACCGTATAGTAAGCTACATATTTTGTTGTAAGTCTCTATGCTGATTAGGTGTTCTTTCTCTGTATTATCCGCATCGTCCTCAGCCTCGTTATCTTCGGGTTCATCATCCTCTTCTGGCTCCTTAAAGGCCGGGTCGTCGGGTTTATCATAGTCAGGTGCTTTAAATACGGGGTCATCCTCATCGGGTTCAGACCCATCTTTTATCGGTTCATCCTCAGGTTCCTTGATGGCGGCATCGCATTTTTCATCTTCGGCACTCGCCGTCTCGTCATCTTGGTATATATACTCATCTTCAAGCTCGGGAAGCAAAATACCATCCAACACTAAAGATGTCCCGGCCGATGATTGTGGGAAGCCAACACCCATGTCAGTCTCCGGAGAAACAGCACCATTTATATTTACTCCCACCACTCGACCAAATATGCGATTGGCGTTGGCATTGTCGGGTACGGGGAAATATACACCCGTTGTGTCATTATTCGCCACTAGTCCGTTGGCAACCCACCCAATGACCCCTCCGACTATATTCCCTCCCTGCACACTACCCTGAAATCTAATATTGGATACATTACCATTGCCTAAGTATCCTATAAATCCGGTAACACCATTTGGATTAGGATCGTTAATGTTCAAATGGATTATATGGTTATTACCATTAATTGTACCTACAAAGGGAGTGCTAGTCCCCAAAAGCATGGGATTATTAACATTGGTTAGCCCGTTGGCCGGTGCTATCATGAAATTTACAGGGTTTGCCGCACTTCCGATGTCAGCACGAATTTCCCATCTGGCACCCGAATAGCCACTATGATTAAGGCTCATCCAACGCAAGTTATTAATTGTTTCGATTATAAAATACTCATTTATGTTACCTGCCATAGGATCGCCCACTCTATCAGGCTCGATAGCGCATAGTCCATCGGTACAATTGCAATCAGCGCTGCCACAGCCACAGTTACAACCGGGTGGTTGAGCGGGGCTACACTCGGTATACGTGCAGTCGCAGTCATCACAAGTGCCGTTGCCGGGGCAAGTGCATGGTGTGGGCGGAGGTGGCGGTGGTGGATCAGGCGGTGGTATCGGAGTTGGAGTTGGCGTCGGAACTGGAGTTGGGGTCGGAGTCGGCGTTGGCGTTGGTGTCGGAGCAGGAGTTGGAACCGGAGTTGGAACCGGAGTTGGAACCGGGGTTGGAACCGGAGTTGGTACCGGAGTTGGTACAGGCGTTGGAACCGGAGTCGGGGCTGGAGTCGGGGCCGGAGTCGGGGCCGGAGTCGGGGCCGGAGTCGGGGCCGGAGTCGGGGCCGGAGTCGGAGCAGGCGATGCTGGTGGTGCAGGGCTCGGCGTAGGAGCAGGCGGCGCATTTTGCTGTTGCTGCGCATCACGCACGGCGTTTGCTATATCTGAACCTGATACCACATTACCGGGCGCAGGTTCCCCGCGCACTGCGGGTACAGGCAAAGTCGGCAAAATGTCTTCCGCTTCCGATGAAAAAATGATGTCAGGGTCCGGTCTGTCCGGCAACAATTGCGTCCGTACATCATTTTCAATCCTGCGCCACGCAATTGCTTCTTCTATGCGGCTAAAAAGCTCCGGATTCTGCTCAAAAGCCCGCGGATTATCCCTTAGCATCTCGAGAATAGTGAGATCCAAACTCTCCAGCGGAACAGCGAACATATCCGGTATATTCCCCAAACTCTCTTGGGATTGAGTTCCTTGTATATCCCCGGTCAACCTGAACATGCCCTGCGGAGTTACTAAGAAGCTGGCGACATCGCCGTAATTGTCCGGGTCAGGTAGTTCTACCACCACTTCGCCCTCAAGCACAAGCAGTCTGACAAACGGGTTTTCCGTACTCAAATAGTCGTCACCGACAACCATACGGCGGTAGATAAGTATATATTCTGTGCCGCGCACACCTACCATCGTCCCGGCAGCCTGCACCATATTGCGTGAGTCGTCGCCGAGGCGAACATCAACGCGCACTTTTATCATACCTTCAACCAGTGTAATAGCACTGTTATTGCGCCCGTGACGCTGCCAGACAGAGTTTATGGAAAGTTTTGTCATCTCTCCCATTACAATCATTTGCTGATAATAGCTGACAGTTGCCGATGCATTTATTCCTGTTATAATAACATCACCGTCATAAATGCTCATACCTTGATAAACGGCGGTCAAGTCATGTCCGCCGGCCCTATGCACAAACACAGCTCCGTGTATCGCCTCAATTCGCGGACTGTTATCCGCTGCAAAAACTGAGATGGGAGCCGAAAAAACAATCATCGCTAAAACAATTATAAAAGTAATAAGTTTTCTTATCATCTTCAGTTCTCCTTGCCTCTGAACAAACGCTGAATGAATTAGGTAAGCACCTATTTAACATTTTCAACGCTGTAAATTTGAATCCCGACTTTCTTGTTTTTCACGTTTACAATCCCTAAATCGCTTACGTCTACATACTGCTTTACCTGCTGGTATGTTGCATCAGATATTATTATCTGGCCTTTTTCTGCTTTTGCTTCCAAACGCGCCGCAGTATTGATTGCATCGCCTATAGCAGTGTAGTCCATGCGGAAGTCAGATCCCATATTGCCAACTACGGCAGTACCTGTGTTTATACCTATACCAAACTGCAAATCAACGCCGTATTCATCTAAAATTCCCATTTGCAGGGCAGTTGAATCTTTTTTCATCTCCCAAGCCGATTTTACGGCGCAAAGAGCGTGATTCGGAATGTCATTCGGCGCATTAAACAATGCCATCGTCGCATCTCCCATATATTTATCTATCGTTCCGTTATTTTTTTGGATAGCACTGCTTGTGAGTGCCAGATAGCGGTTGATCATTTCAACGACTGTTTCCGGCGGATTAGTTTCAGAAAAAGCTGTAAATCCGCGGATATCCACAAATAATGCGCTGATTTCCTTTACAACTCCCCCCAGTTGGATCTCTAAATTACCGTTTATTATTTCGTTTACCACTTCGGGAGCTACAAATCTTCCGAAAATCCCTTTGATATGCTGTTTCTCATAATTAGCGTATAACGTGCCGACTATGAGGTGTATTAAATAAGATACAACAAGGAAAATCAATATATCCCCAATACTGATGATTATGTGAAGTCTGCTGTATACAAGCCACGCACCAAGAAGCAGTGCGGCTGCCAATATCACCGCGACGATCGAAGCAAGTAAAGGCTTCAACCACCCGAACATCAAAAATACGACAAGTGCGGTAACAGTCAGAATAGCTAAATTCAGCCACCAAGGAGCTTCCGTCAAGAAAATGCCTTCAAGAAAGTTCTGTATTATATTTGCATAAGCTTCAATACCATGAGTTGCAATACTGTGATTTAAAGGTGAAGCGTAATTGCCGTAGCCTATCCCCGGCGCATACGGACCGATTAAAACTATGGCGTCCCTGAATATTGCTTCGGCGTATTCCTCGTTTATCACACCCCAAAGTGACATAGCTCTAAAGCTTCCCGGTCCTCCGGCATAACGTATCGGAAACCGCCCGTATTCGTCCAGGGGTATATCCTCAGTTGCGGTTTGCCCCATCGACTCTCTATAAGCCCTGTAGACTTCGAGAGGAAAAGAGCGGATAGTTATATCTCCGAAACGCATTGTAGTGAGGGCTCGCCGCAATACTCCGTCGGGATCGGGCAAGGGGTTTAGAAATCCAACATGTACTTCATTAGCAAGCTCGTCAAACGGAATCACATAGTCAAAAATTTCCAACATTTGCCCCGCAGTCTGATAATGCTCCAGTATGCCCATTCCTCCGAGCACAAGCCCGTCCATTCTTTGCGCCGCATACACCAACGCCTCATCATATTCAGGTACGGCTCCATAAGTGTTGTATAGTACATTTACTCCTATTGCAGCGGCTCCCATTTCCCTAAGACGCATTATAGCTTCCGCCACAAACAGGCGTGGCCAAGGCCAGGTGCCTATCTCATTTATACTGCGCTCATCTATGCCCACTATAATAATGTTATCTGCGGTAGGTCTTTCGGAAGCCATAATATTGTCATGAATAATATTATCTATGGTAGACGGAACCAATCCGAAATATTGAACAAACCCAAACATAATAAACAGTGCTATGGGCAACATGACTTTTAACTTTTTATACATATGGATACCTCAAGTCATGTGGGACATAAAGCGCAATCAGGCTCAGCTCCGGAAACCATTCTATTACATATGGAAACAGGCGCATCAGCTCACCTAATGTCGTGACCATAACACCCCTCAAAATAAAATAATCTCTGTCCCTTGTGAGAATTGTTACCGTGTCGTCTATGAATATGGATAGTTCACCTGAGCTTTCATTTAGCTGTACTTCTGCACCCAAGGATTCAAGGAACGGACGTATCGGTACAAAAATTGAGTCCCCTCTAATCCAGGGCTGAACTCTTCCCATGTCTATCCTCTGATTGCCTAAAAATATGCGTATCTCGCCGCGAAACGCAAACCTGGAGTCTACGGTCAGTCCGGTTTCCGCCAACATTTGTCCGCGTGACGGACGGCCTGCCAATAGCCTTTCTGTGAGAGCCACCGTTACTATACGGTTGTTCATTGTGTCGGATATGAATAGGGTTTCCCCGTCTGTGGCGAGACCCTCCGGTCTTGTAATGCGTAAATTTTCGGCTGAATCGTGAAAATATCCTGACTGACCGCCTCCAACCAGTGTTCGCGTGTCATCGGCCGTTATAAGGCGGATAGCGTGGTTTAGACTGTCAGCTACCAAAATTGAGCCATCCGGCAACAAAACTAAATCCCGAGGGAAATCAAATCGAGCTTGCCCGTTCGGACCGTCCACATGCCCGCCTTCAAAGTATTCTGAAAATCTAATTGGTTCTCCGGGTTGCCCTGCAACAGTACTGACAATACCATTTTCTATTCTGCGTATTGAATGGTTTGCCGCATCGGCAACGTACAGTACACCGGAAGCTGTAAGGTATAATCCGGAAGGCTCAAAAAATCTCGATTCCAACAACGAGCCATCAAAAAAGCCGCTCTCTTCGGGCGCACCCGCATACAACATCGTTCTTCCATACGGGTCTATGCGGCGTATAACGTGGTTCATGGTATCTGCCACATATATATATCCTTGTGAGCACATAATAGCTGCGCGCGGCTGGTTAAACCTGACTTCACCCTCTATCCCGTCTTGAAACCCTGCCGTGCCGTTACCGGCTATGGTTATTACAAACTCACCAAATATTTTACGTATGGCATGGTTGTCGGTATCACTGACGATAATGTCTCCGTTTGGTGTGACAAAAACGCCGGAGGGTTTTCTGAACATAGCATACTCGCGGAACCCGTCCACAAACGCACCGGAATAGTAATAGGACAAACCATATCGTCCCGGACTGCCGATACGTTGGTTTTCTCTGCCATCTAAGATTTGTATGCGGTCACACATAGAGTCAGCAACAACTAAATATGTACCCAAAAGGGCGATACCTATGGGATAGTACAGCTCATCAAAAACGTTTTGCGAGTTCCAAAGTCCACTAAAAGACTCAACCGGCGTAACTGCAACCGCCTCAGCCTCTCCTGTGATAAGATTCATCTCATTCGCGCCGTTCGGCTCCCTAAACAAAAGGGAATAGCTCAAGAAGCCCAACGAAAGTAGGATTAACGCAACAGCGGATGCGATAATCCATTTTTTAACTTGAATACCCTTCGCCAAGAATACACGCTCCCCAGTCACAATCAAACCCATTTCCCAATTACATGTAAAATGTACCTATAAATGCATATATATCGTACCACATTTCACACTATTATGCAAACATTTCTTAAAATTTATTCAGTGTTTGCCTATTGGTATGCAACAATTTCTCAATTATTGTTTTGTCATTAATCAAAATCACTACTCGTTTTACCCTAGTCTAGTGGCGCTTTTTATATTTATTCATATTTTTTCTCAACACTTTATCAATATTTTATCAATATTTTCATTAAACATTCTCAACAAGTGTCCTTGTGCTTTTGTTAATTTATATGATATAATGCGCTCTGAATTGCTTTCGTGTCGTCTTGTAATTTTTTTTGCCGCACAACTACAATAATGAAAGCAAATTATTATGTATAACTAGGAGGGTGTTTAAGAGTGTTTAGAAAGTTGAAGTTAAGAGGGAAAATTATTTTACCTGTCGGAATTATTTTGGCTCTGTTGGTTGTTGCACTCGTTGCGATTGTGTTCGTGTCCGTAATGAATCTTACAGAAGATTTAACGGAAGACCGCGTCCTTGCGACAGGTCGTATTGCGCAATCCAACCTTGACGACCTTGAAACCCAAGCTGTAACTATTGCCGTATCCGTCGCCGGAAACCACACCGTCACATCAGCTTTGCTTGACTGGAACGCCGACATAGACAGAGAGGGTTCCAGACAGACATTGCTTACATATCTAAACTCCGTAGCAATGGAGATGGGAATTGACAGCTTTGTGGTGCGCGACTTTGAGGGTCGCGTTGTCCTTAGGATGCACGATCCGGATAATTATGGCGATATTGACGGAAGTGCAGCCGGTATAGCAGCTCTGGAAGGACGGACTACGACATCATACTCTTCAACAGCGACTATGCCTATGGGACTTAATGCGACAGTGCCAATACGGCATAACGGCGAAATTATCGGCACTATGACACCGCTGTTTTTCTTGCATGAAGACGCATTTGTAGACAATTTTGCCGAAATTTTCGGTTCACATGTCACCATCTTTGGCGGTAGCGAGGGCAACACACGCGTTGCAACCACGATTCTTACGGAAGGCGGCACGCGAGCTGTCGGTACCGATGCCGATGATGCCGTTTCAGACATTGTGCTGGGTGGCGGGCAGAACTATTTAGTCGGGCTTACTTTATTCGGAGAGCCCTATTATGCATACTACATGCCTCTTCTCGGATTGGCAGGTAATCCCATTGGTATGTTTTCCGTAGCATTTTCAAATACACAAACTGTCGCCGCTACAAATTCGCTGACTCTCACACTGATTGTCGTTGGCGCTATAGGATTGCTTTTGGCTATTCTTGCAACATTGATAATTGTAAACGGCATAAGCAAACCTTTGGCTACATTTGATGAGTGGATGAAAGAAATTACTAAAAACGGCAACCTTGTCTGGACAGACGAAGAGACGGTAATCTATGAAAAGCTTGCAAGCCGCGGAGACGAAATAGGAACATTGTTCCACTCATATCACCAACTTGTTGAGCACATGCTCGAAATCAGTGATGACCTGCAAAAGGCCGCAGAAGGTGATTTTAACTTTGAAACTCACGAGCTTTCCGATGTTGACACCATTGCAAGATCGGTAAACAAAATGACATTCAGCCTCAGTCACTTGATTGGTGAGGTACATATGACTTCGGAAGAGGTGACGGCAGGCTCAAAGCAAATAACCGATGGGGCGCAGGCTCTTGCGCAAAGTTCAACCGAGCAAAGTGCCACAGTTGAGCAGCTTTCAGCCACCGTAGGCGAGATAACACAAAAAACCCAAATAAATTCCGAGAAGGCCGCCGAGGCTTCAAAACTTGCCACTGCCATTAAAGATAACGCCGAACAGGGTAGCCGCCAAATGGATGAAATGGTCGGAGCTGTTAATGAAATCAGTCAAGCAAGTCAGAACATCGGCAAGGTCATAAAGGTCATTGACGATATCGCTTTCCAGACTAACATCTTAGCGCTCAATGCCGCAGTAGAGGCGGCAAGAGCGGGACAGCACGGTAAAGGCTTCGCAGTCGTCGCAGAAGAGGTGCGGACACTCGCTTCTAAGAGTGCCGAAGCTGCAAAAGATACAGGAGAACTTATTTCCAACTCAATAGAAAAAGCTGAACAGGGTGCGCGAATTGCAAAAGGCACAGCCGAAAGCCTTGACGGTATTGTTTCCGGCATCAGCGAAAGCAGCAGGATAATCAGAGAAATCGCATTGGCATCGGAAGAGCAAACCACAGGCATATCCCAAATTAATGCCGGAATTAGCCAAGTAACCTCCACAGTCCATCAAAACAGTGCAACCGCAGAGGAAACTGCTGCGGCAACGGATCAATTGGATTCCCAAATAAGAGCACTCCGCGAAAGGCTTGCCGCGTTCAAGACAAAACCGGCTCTTGAGGGCAAAGCCCTCACGAAAAGTCAGATATATCAAAAAGCTTCTATCAGCACTATAGAAGTCGGTGAACTAAAAGGTCTAAAAGGTGACCGCAAATCTCACCGCAGCGGCGATGTTATCATCAGAGAAGGTGATACAAACAGTGATTGTATGTATTTCTTGCTTGAAGGTAATGTGGACGTGTACAAATTCTACGGTAGTCCCAACCAAACGCGTCTTGCCTCGCTCAATCCGGGAGACCTTTTCGGGGAAATGGCGTTATTCCTGCGAGAGCCGCGCACAGCGTCAATTATAGCCGACTCAAACGTCACAGTAATGGAAGTGCGGCGCTCGGAAATTCAGCGTTTTATAGAAAGTAACGTTAACGTTGCCTACACCATCGTAGAAACCTTGTGTGAAAGACTTAGAAATCTGCTAAAAGAAATGGATGCTTATTAAATAACTCTGATTTAAAACAATACACAAAGAGACGAGGCTGTCAAACTCACATACATACGCAGCCTCGTCTCTTTATTTTATATTACGTCTTTTTTCGCTATGGTTATATCTCTAACTCCAATCCGTCGTGAGCCAACATAAAACGCGGGTCGCCGGCAAAGTATTTCTTCCACTCATCAAGTTCTTCATCATTGTATTTATGAAACATGTGGGAAAATACCATACAACGGCACTTCCATTCATCAGCCAGTTCAATGCCGTTTGGCACGGTGGAATGGCCCCAACCTTCATAATGACTATGGTAGTCTTCCGGTGAATATGCAGCATCAAAGACTACAACATCCGCATCTTTGCAATGACTATGTAAGACCTTTGATTCAGCGGCATCCACCTTTGATATTTCGCTGTCGAGAAGATGTACAACGCTCTTTTTTCCGTCTGTCACATGAAAAGAATACGTTATATCCGGGTGATTTGCAAGAAAAGGTGTAACGGTATATACTCCAACCTTAAAAGGCACATTGTCCTCAATTTGAACACATTCCGCATTTCCGACATCACACAGAGAGACAGGCCAATGCGGAGGCGAAAAAGCTCCCAGTACTTGCTCCTTAAGTGGCTTTTCACTGCGAGAACCTGTATAAATGCGAACACCTCCGTTTTTCTCACACAACGGAGGAAACGTGGCTATACCTATGATGTGATCTATGTGCAAATGACTAACCAATATATTTATAGGGTTTCGTAAATTGGCAATATAGTTGGCATCATCGCTAAGCAATTTTTCGTGTAAGTCCATAATGCCGGTGCCTGCATCAATAACAAGCAATTCTCCGCCGGATTCCAGAGTTATACAAGAGGTGTTCCCGCCATAGCGCGAGCCGGGGCGAGATATAGCTATGGAGCCGCGACATCCGTGAAAGTATATTTTCATTATCAGTCCAAGCCCTCCATGTCATGTATCCATACATCATTATATCGTATTAGGTTATCATATATTTATCTCTTTTTCAACATCTTTTTGGGTTTTTTAGGCGAAATATTTTTAATACTTTTGTAAAATCTTCTTGACTAGCTGTGCAACAATGACTATACTTAATATGGTTTCGTAACGCCCAATACTTGTGCGTTTAAACAGCAAAAGGAGTGACTTTTTATTTATGGTTGCCGGTAACGTCATGTTGGAGAGGCGCAGTTTAATGGATTCCTTTAACCGCTTCCGGGATAGGCGAATTATTTTCATATGCGCACCGGCGGGCTATGGCAAGACTGTGGCTACGACCCAGTGGATTGGTAAAAGTACCCGCTCAAAGGCTGTTTTGTCGCTGGATGAGTACGACAACAGTCCTTCTGTTTTTCTTGAACGTTTTTGCGCCGCTCTTCGCACTTGCCAATCTCAAAATACAACGCTGGCGGATATTGTTTCGCACCCCTCTTTCCAGGACGCTCCCGAAATATTTTCTTTTCGGGCCATTTCCGCACTTTCAACCCGAAAAAAAGCACTTGTTGCGATAGACGATTTGCACTTATTGCATGACGATGAGGTCTTGCAGTTCCTCTTTACCTTTATCAAACGTTTGCCGGAAAACTTTCAAATTGTATTAATCAGCCGACATGATATGCCGCAAAAATTTTCCGAACTGTGGTTAAAAAGCCATGCTTCACGCATAGGCGTAGAACAGTTAGCTTTCACGGATGATGAAGTAATGAATTTGTACAATAAGCAAGGTATTCGGATAACCCCTGGCCAAGCATCGGAGATTATTGCTAAAACTCACGGATGGGCGATGGGGATAAGTGCGTTTTTACTCTCCGGAGGACGAGCCGATGATAGCGTGTACTATCATCTGGATAGCTTCGTTCGAACAAATATATGGGAAAAGTGGGAAAACAATGTCCGGGAGTTTATGCTTTGCACCGCAATGCTGAGAGAACTTAACCCATCTGTATGCGAAGCGATGGCAGGTTTTTCCAATAGCGAAAGCCTTCTTAACGAACTTGTGCAAAAAGGCGCATTTATAACTCAATTGCAAGACGGCTCGTATCGCTACAACCACCTGTTTCAGGAATTTCTTGTGCGTATGGCCGGTGAACGCGGAGAAGAGTTTTTATATTCCCTTCTGGAAACGGAGGGAAACTGGCATTTATCGCAAAATAATTATTCAAAAGCCATTGATTGCTTTATTCGCTGCAAAAATCATAAAGGAATCGGAAAGACTTACATTGCGTTGGTGACTTCCGGTAACAAAGATTATGCGTTGGTAAGACTTTTGCCCATATTTAACCATCCGGAAGTCATCGCTGCGACCAAACGATACCCGCACCTATTATATGTGGCGGCTTCATGCGCTTTTTTTGGAGGCCGTGTCAACGATGCGATTTCTTTTATGGACGAATATTACGCAAGATACTCTGAAATTGTGTCTGAATATCCGCTTCTTGCATATGATATTGTGCTTACGCGCTTTTGGGATTTTCGCATACCGCTCAGCGAGGCGCTGAAAAAAGCCGAAGAGTTTCCTGTGCCTGACTTTGCTCTGACCAGAAGTATCTCTATGCATATGCCGTTATGCCATCGAGGTGTTATCGACTTCTCGGAAATAACATCGGGAGACATTGACGGAGCACTAAACACATTTTTTCAAAAAATAAGCTGTGTATCCGATGAGGCAAGGTTCATGAACGCCAAAGTAGTGGCGGCAGGTTTATTATACGAACAAGGCAATCTGATGAAAGCCCATGAATATGCAGTAAGTGCAGTGGCGGAAATAAAAAGCCATTTTCCGGCTGACTCAAAGTTTTGTGCTATGTCAATAATGATTTATGTGCTTGATGCACTTGAGCGCGAAAACAAGGAAAGCGTTACAAGCGCCGCAGAAGCCGCCACGTTGGTTGAATCAATATCGCACATGATTGAGGAGAACAAGGCATATCACTTGATTCATAACTTTGAAGCTCTTGTTACACAGCGCAAAATATCGGCGGGAAATGTTAAAGCCGCTGAAGAATGGGCTAAAACGCACCAAAACCCTACAGATCCGACTCTGTATGGATTATATCTCGATTTTACAACATGCCGGACATTTATAGCCACCGGAAAATATGACCTTGCAATTATTTTGCTAAAAAAAGTTTTAGGAATAGTGAAAGTATGCGACAGACAGCCGGACATTCTTACGGCACAAATTCTGCTCGCAATTGCATATTGGAAGAAGAAACAAGGCTTTCAAAATGAAGCTCTGGATTATCTGGAAAGTGCGGTTTTGACAGCATATCCTTTCGGCTACGTGCAAATGTTTATAAACGAAGGCGGTGCGCTTTCCGGTATGCTCTATAAGCTGCAAAAGCGTGTAGAGCAACGAAAAGAGGAAGAAAAAGAACATATCAGCTTTATAAAAGTTCTTTATCTGAAAACTCGAAGCAGCGCGGTGAGTGTGTACGATTCGGGTAAGGCATCTGTAAAATTTACCGACAAACAAAAAGCGGTAATGGTTTTGCTTTGCCAAGGCAAAACGAGAAGAGAAATTTCTGAAAGCTTAGGCATAAAGCAACCAACTCTTCGTACCCATCTTAATTCCATTTACGCTAAACTTGAAGTATCAAATGTGTCTGATGCGGTAGCTAAGATAAATTCACTGAGATTGCTCGAATGAGAAATTGTAAATTTGATTGCTCCCCCGATTAACCGGTGAACTTCATGCACAGAAAATTTGTGGCAGGACAGATTTATTTGTTATTTTTTATAAATTTGTATAAAAAAATAACAATAAACCCGTCCTGTCTGCCTTTACATGAAAAATTATATGCGCTACCATTAATAACATAGAAAACAATGACAATGCAAAAAAAGAAGAATTGTAGGAGGACATTATTATGAGTATGAAAATTCGTACAAAAATCATCGGGGGATTGCTGTGTGTGTTCCTTTTAGCTGTGGTGCTTGGAGCATTCAGCCTGTACACCATAGCGCAGATTGACAATATGCAGCAAGATGTTCTGCTACTGACGGAACTAAACGACACGGCAATTAATCTTGTGACTGCACACCATGTTTGGGTATACCGCTTGGCATATGCATTCCTTTTTGATGGCGAATTTCCGGGTGGTCTGAATCCGCATACCTGTATATATGGAAACTGGTTGGCAGGGGACAAGCCTCATATGATTGACGATGCGGAGCTTATGCGGCTCATAGACGAGGTTTTTGACCCTCATTACGACTTGCATGTACAAGGCGGAGTTGCACTTGGGCTGAGAGAAGAAGGGCGCATGGATGAAGCAATGGCTTTACTTTCCGAAGTCGTATTCCCTGCCGGTCTCGAATCCACTTCCAGGATAACAGCGCTCTCCGGACGCTACGAGGAACTGCGCGACTACCAACTTGAACTTGTGAGTGCTTTTGTGGCACGCTCAATTTGGATTGTTGTCATCATTTTCGCAGTAGCTTTGGTAGTATTTCTGTTGCTGAGCGGAATAATAACAAAGAGTATATTATCACCGCTGAGAACACTTTCAGCATGGATGAAACATGCCGGTGCGACCGGAGACATATCCTTAGACGAAAACACCCGTAAAGGTATTGAGCTTACGAGCCAAATTAATGATGAAATCGGTGCAACGTATAAATACACCAGTGCATTCGTTATGCGCGTCATTGATATCGCCGGGAAACTTGAGACACTTGCAGACGGCGACCTGTCGCAAGATATCGAACTGCTGTCTGACAACGATACAATGGGCAAAGCCATGAAACGCATGATAGACAATCTTAACAATATGTTTGGTGAAATCCAAAATTCCACAGCACAAGTTGCCACAGGCTCAAAGCAAATCGCACAAGGCTCGCAGACATTGGCGCAGGGCAGTATGCAACAGTCAGCATCAGTACAGCAACTCTCAGCCATAATCAGCGATGTAGCGCAAAAGACAAAGACCAATGCAAGTAAGGCCGAAAAAGCCGCTACGCTCGCAAGCGATATAAAAGGCAGTGCGGAAAAAGGTAGTCGTCAGATGGATGAAATGATGACCGCAGTCAAGGATATCAATGAAGCCAGCCAGAACATCAGCAAGGTCATAAAGTCTATAGACGATATCGCATTTCAGACAAATATACTTGCGCTCAACGCCGCAGTCGAAGCTGCAAGAGCGGGACAGCACGGTAAAGGTTTCGCCGTAGTTGCTGAGGAAGTACGTAACCTTGCCGCAAAGAGTGCGGATGCTGCAAAAGATACAGAAACCTTGATAGCGAATTCGATGGAAAAAGCGGAACTTGGCTCCCGCATTGCCGATGGAACAGCAGCAAGCCTTGCACAAATAGTTTCGGGAATAGATGAGAGCAATAAGCTTGTAAACGAAATAGCCAAATCATCTGAAGAACAGACTATCGGCATTGAACAGGTAAACAACGGAATAGATCAAGTGGCACTGGTAGTTCAGCAAAATTCGGCGACCGCTCAGGAAAGTGCCGCTGCATCCCAACAAATGAGTGGGCAATCAACGACACTTGAACATTTGATTTCACGATTCAAACTAAAAAGTGTGCATTCACAAGATTTTGATATTCTGCCGCTCGCTGCAAGTGCGAGAAATACGTCATACGAAATCGATGAGATTGATACATCATCCTTTGGAAAATATTAAATACTGCTTACGAAGTTCACGTCGAAGTACGTGGTCAATAACCTCGGTGTTCATGGTAGCGGTCGAGTTGGTTTTCTACCTACCTACTTTACAACCTCTTCACAACCTCTTCAAGATCGCTTCAAGATCGCTGCCATGTACATATTTCTAATGGAGAAACCGCATTTTCAGTGAAACACTTGACATGGTTGTTCCTTTCCGATAGAATCATGGTTGATTTTCATAATTTAGAAATGGAAGTTGCTTTGTGTGAGCACGCTCACGCTGCGTAACCGAGAGGAACCAAACATGAAAGAAATTGTTTCAATGATTGATCTTGATATGTTGAAAAATTTATCGGTAGTGAAGAGTTTTCCTGCCAAACAAATCATTATTAGAGAAGGTGCGACGGAACCTTACAATATGTATATTGTACTCGCGGGAAAAGTTGAGGTTTGGAAAAACTTTAACAGTGTGCAAAGAATGAGCTTGGAGACCCTTGAACCCGGTGGAATTTTTGGCGAAATGTCTTTATTTTGGGGAGAACCTCGAAGTGCTACTGTGATTGCTCTGACTGACGTAACATTACTTGAACTCTCGGAAAACAGTATGGAAGATATAATGAAAGCAAATCCCAAACTACCCTATGGTTTGCTGATGCTGTTATGTCAAAGAATACAGAAACTGAACGATAAACTGCAAAGTTTAACAACATAAAATGGCGGAGAGGGGGGGATTTGAACCCCCGGTACGCTTGTGGCGTACACAGCATTTCCAATGCTGCACCTTCGGCCGCTCGGACACCTCTCCTTATTTTGGGAAACTAATGAAGCCCTTTTTGTATAGCTACTCAGGTTGTGGGCTTTATAGTTTCTCTTTTATTTACTTTTCTATACTTGTGTACGTAGAATTTCTTGGTATGCGTCTATGACTTTGTTTCTCATGTTTAGGTTGAGCTCAAACAGAATACCTGAACGCTCGCTTGCTATCATTGCTGCAGGGAAATCGTCCAGCTCGCCTGTGATAATTTTTGCTCTCATGGCTCTGCTTTCAGCTGATGCCTCACTTGCTGCGTTTGCAACATCGTCAAAAATGTTTTTGAAACCGGCAAGATTTGCTGAGCTTGGTGCTCTTGACTCGTCTGTTTCCACATCGTCTTTTGGTGCGAAAAGCCCTAGTTTGGGTGACAATGGTATGTTTCCATCTATTCTCATTATGTACCCCCCATTTCCATGCACTGTATTACAAAAACTCCACTGTACTATAGCATATTTAGTGGTGGCTTGTCAAGATTTATCGCATATCCTGTATGTTGTAGGCTAAAGTTGCAAAAGTTTACTTTATTTGCTATATTCTTAGTATGATGATTTGTGTTTGATAATTTTTGAAAGGATTTGGCACCAATATGCTTAAAAGACTTATTGCCTGTGTTTTGCTTGTTTTGGTGGTTTTCGGTGTCCGAGTTACTGCTTTTGCTTTTGAAACTTCCGAGCCTACTCTCACTCATGAAGTGGCGCGGTCTCATAGCTTGTTCTTTGTAAATGAACTGAGGATCCCGCTCCGGGCCTATAGTATCGCCGGTGAGGACTTTGTGGATATTTTTGACCTTGCCAATGCACTCGCCAATACAGATGCATATTTTTTCCCAAAATGGAATATTCAAAATTACTCAATTAGAATAATGAGTGGGCAAGTTCCCCCGCATCTTGTTCTCGGTTCATCTGTTTTGACTCCTGCGGTCAGTGTTGCTCATTTTGCCGATGTCGATGTTGTCTTTGATAGCCAGCGCTTTAACATAGGCGCTTATAGGGTTAGAGACTCTGTGTATTTCAGTCTTCACCAACTTGCGGCTTTGCTTGACATAGGGATTTTTGCGGCTGAGACCGGAAATGTCGTTGACCTCGTGCTCGATATGACATTTACGGAGAGCCTCACCGAGAGTATCAATGAAAGTTTAAGTGAGGGCACTGCTGAGGATACTTCTGAGGCTCCGGCAAGCATACGTGCCATCAACCCATTTAGACCCATGATAGCATTGACATTTGACGATGGCCCCAGCATACATACCATTCCTATTCTTGATGCTTTGGAGTATCACGGTGTTGTTGCCACTTTTTATGTCACTGCAAATCGCTTGGAAAATTATAGAGATATCGCCATTCGCACTCATATGATGGGCAACGAGATCGCCAATCATACTTGGAGTCATCCGAGATTACCCCACCTTTCGTGGGAAGAAATTTTTACAGAGTTACATGAGTCCAATATTGCCATTGCTGAAATAACAGGAACAGTTCCTGCCAGTTTCAGACCCACATTTGGCTTTTTTGATTCCAGGGTTGAAGAAATTGCAAGAGACCTTGGCTTACCGCTTATCCTCTGGTCGCTTGACACCAATGACTGGTATACTCGTGATGTCAATTCCACGTTTAACATTGTTATGAATAATGTGCGAGACAGAGATATTATTCTTTTGCATGACCTACACGAACCGACTGCACGAGCTACAGTGCTTTTGATACCTGCCCTGCTTGAAAGAGGATTCCAGCTTGTCACCGTCTCCGAACTGTTTTACTATTCTGGCGTTACTCCTCAGCCGGGGGGCGTTTACAACTGCGGAAACGGTATGCGAACTTGGCGCTGAGCGACAAGGGGCTGTAGCATATCCTGCTATTTTAACGTATTTACTTCTGAGCGTGTAATTTGTTCGTCGCTGTAACGGGCTTTGTGATATAGATTAAGAAGGTTATCTATGTTTTCATGCTCGTCTATTTTATGTGCTAAATGCTTTGGTGTATCGAATTTACGCGGTAAAATCCCAACTTTGCCATATCTGCGTACTTTCTTCTTAAATAATCGGCGAACTGTGAAGTTAGGTCCGAATAAGAAGGACATTTTGCGTTTTCCACTCTGCTTATCTTGCAGGGCAGAATCTTCGAATTCATTTTCGTCATAATCGGCAAATTGGTCTGCCTTACTCCGTTTATCGCTAAAAATAATGAGGAATACAAGTAGCGCAACCAGTAAGGCTATAACGATTACCATAGCAATCATATCCACATTCGGAATAGGCAGTGGCGGAAGATCTGAGTCGTTGCCGGCATCTTCTTCCTCAATTAAAACCTCTTCCATTAGTGTCCATTCTTGCGATTGCTCAGGGGTAAGCATCTCTTCTAATGTGGCTATGAATTCTTCTACAATTTCAGATTCAACGGGAAGCTCTATATGCTCAACATCAAAAGTGCTTATTAAAATGAATCCAACAATAAAAATCCCGGACAGACAGAGAGCTGAAAATTTATAGCTTCGTTTAATTACGGACATTGCCGTTTTCTTTGAAATTTGCCTGCAATAGTGCGAACCCAGAAAGAATTCCAGTGAATCCATTTGTTTCGCAAAAAATATACACATGACCTGTATTAATAAACATAAAATTAGTGTATTACTATGTATTATATCGGCAAATTGAAGAGTTATCAAAACAATACAAACGAATATCACATTATATATCCCAATGTAGCGGCTCGGTCTGTAGATTGCGCTCACCACAAAAATTGCGAACATATGTTGCCCCAAGAATATCAAAGCAATCCCGGCTACCAGACACAACACAACGAAGACATTTCGCATTTGAATTTGCATGTCTGAAATACATAGTACAGTAAAAGTCATCAGAATCAGCATAAACACGGAAATGCCTGTATCTTCGAAGAATGGCAATGTAGCAGCATATATTGCAAAAAAGAACGGCAGTCGCAACATATATGCATGTAAAACTTTAGTTAGCCAAAGCATCACCATGCACCTCCATTTTAATAATGTCGTCATGAGGTGGTACAGATATCTCATCTCGCTCACTGTGAGGTAAAATCCAAGATATATCTGTTTTTGCCCTGCGTGCAAACATAAACTTTTCATACAAATCTGTATCGTGATATGATGATATCAAAATAAATGCCTTATCAGAGGTTCCGGGAAGATATTCGGCAATTGAATGATTTTCGGCATTTAGGTTGATGTAAGCAAGAGTTGCATATATCGTTTCCAGATGTGCTGCGGACAGACCACTACTAATTTGCACCGGTCTGCCGTCTCCGGCCGGACAAACCAGGCTGACAGGAACTCCCATTTTTATGCATTGCCTACTTAAAAATGCAGCGAGACGTATTGCTTCCTCTAAAACAAACCCTCGCTTGTAACCGTTATATCGCTCAAGGTTGAGCAAAATTGTGATGTTTTGCTCAACTGTGAAGTCGTGAATATTTGACATCAGCGTGCCGCTTTTTGCTGTGGCACTCCAATTTATCTGCCTAAAACTATCGGTCGGCAAATATTCCCTAATTCCTTTAAACACAAAAGGGTCAGGATCAATAAAACGTTTGACCGTAGCGGTTCCGAATATTCTTTTTAAGGGAATCACCGCTTCAGGGTAGTCAACAATTCGCGGGTATACCAATAAACTGAAGTTAAGTGCGGAATTTTCCCGTGTGTGATGTGTCATCAAGGGATTGTTTGCCGAAATCGAGAACTCCTTAGCTACGTAGTGTCCTCTCTTACTGCAAAGCACCTTTGATTTTCGTGAAGCTGTCTTATTCGTGCCTACTACAAATAGCAGGGCGCGCCTCTCTCCACGGTGGATTTCATTGTTTTTGCTGTCAATAAATATCAGGTATTGTGAAATTAGATAACTTGCGTAAACCCAAGGTAACGGCAAGTTCTTCCCGTTTGTCACACTGTCGGTGATTTCCACGTTTTCGCCTTCAAACGCCGCCTTTTTCGAGGCAGTGAGGTTATAGCTCAGATTTTTGTTCCAAAGCCGTTTATATACCGTTTTTTGAATTAGCGACAATCCAATTGAGACGGCAAGTATGATTATAGCTATTGTCAGAACTGTCATAATTATGACTAATCCTTTCAGTCTCGAAGATTAATAATTTTCCGATGGTACTTTCACGTCTCTAACAATCTCTTCAAGCAGTTCGTTTGCTACGTCAGCTCCGCCACCTCTGCAAATGATTCTGTGTGCATAGACGTATTTGAGCAAATATTGTATGTCATCCGGCAAAACATAGGTTCTTCCGTTAAGTGCGGCATATGCACGGCAGATATTACTAAGTGCGATAGCTCCGCGGGTGCTGACACCTAATACGGCAGCCGCCGCAGTGCGTGTTTTTTCGGTCAGTAACGTAATGTAGGTCAACAGGTCATCGCTTATAGTTACTTTCTTTACTGTCTGTTGAATTTCGAGCAGATCAGATGTTTGACATACCGGCTTAACCTCGTCGAGCGGTGTGCCTGACAGGAAGTTTTTCAATACATTAACTGTCTCAGATGTTGTGGGATACCCTAATGTCAGGCGAGTTAGGAAGCGGTCGAGCTGAGCCTCCGGCAGTGGATATGTCCCCTGTGTTTCAACCGGATTTTGCGTTGCAATAACGAAGTATGGCGCTTCCAGCGGATAAGTTTGTCCATCGACGGTTATCTGCTTTTCTTCCATGCTTTCAAGCAGACCTGACTGCGTGCGCGGGGTGGCACGGTTGATTTCGTCTGCAAGCAGTATGTTTGTGAAGAGCGGTCCTTTGCGGAATATGAACTCGCTCTGCTTGGGGTTGTAGTAGTTGATGCCTGTTAGGTCTGCCGGCAGTAAGTCCGGTGTGAACTGAATGCGCCCAAAGTCGGAGTCAAACGACTTTGCCAGAGCTTTTGCAAGCATTGTTTTCCCTGTGCCGGGAACATCATCGAGCAAAACATGCCCCCCGGCAAACAATGTTGCCAATATTAGGTTTATTTCGTCTGTTTTTCCCACTATAACTTTTTCAATATTTTGGCGTATTTTCGCTGCTAGGCCGCTAATTTCTGTTATTTCCATGTGCGCTCCCCTCTGCTTAACCTTTTTTCTCTATATAATATTATAGTTCACTAGCTAAGTTTTCGCAAGTGGAAGTTTGAGTGATTTGAGGTATCCGATTCGGTCGCCCAATAAAAAAACCACCCGACGACTTTGGTGTCCTTGTCGAGCAGTAGGAAAGTTGAAGCGTTGTTGGAAAATATGCAGACAGCATTAAACTATCAAAACGTATACGTTTTGATAGTTTAATGCTGCGCATCATTTTATTATAGGCTACATAGTTTTGTCAAGAAAAGTTTTGAAAACCTTCATAATTTAATTTTAATTTACACAAAATCTGTATTTTGAATTATCTATTATGCCAAATTTTGTCTAATATCAAAACGTATACGTTTTGATAAAACACTTCTGGTTAGCTGATTTGTCACATTTGCAGTCACATTTCGTAAAGAAAAAAGATTGACACAAGTAACGAAACATGATATTGTACAGATGATTTTTGCCTTGTCAAAACGTATCTTAAAACGCACATATTTTGATAGGCAGGATTAGGCAGGATATATAGGTATGTCAAAAAATATTATTAGTGAAATGGAGAGGTAAAAAACGCATGAAAAACTTAAAAGTAGGTAGAAAGCTCCTCGTCAGCTTTCTCATCGTAATTGTTATGATGCTCGCTGTCGGGATGATCGGGATAATTGGGATGGGACAGATAGATGCAGGAAGTGACCACATCTATGGCGAACAGGTAATCCCGCTTGTTGCACTGGGGCGCGCACAAGAACACTTTCAGCGTATGCGCGTGCAAATTCGCAACATTGCCATCAACTCAGGTGATGACGCTGCTGTAGAAAACTTCTACGCAATGTTTACCGACAGACGCGAGCGTTATGAATCCCGTTATGATGAATTCATGCCGTTTCTCGTTTCTCCCGAAGGAATACGCATGGGCGGTGAAATAGGTCAGCTGTACCGTGATGTATTTATTCCGGGTATGTATCAAGTTATCGAAGGTGCACGCCGTGGCGAATCGACATCCTACCTCATGGACATAATGGCAGGCACAACTCTTGCCGCAGACCAGATTTCCGAGAACATAGAAAACATAATGAACATACGCATTGCCGCAGCAGCAAGCGAAAACGAAAGCAACACCGCACTGTACAATATGTTACTTATTCTCATTATCGCAGTGCTTGCTGTAGCTGTTGCAATTGCCATATTTTTCGCACTCTACATATCCGGACTTATCAGCAAGCCTTTGATAGTGCTAACCACTTTCATGAAAAGAGCCGCAGAAACAGGCGACATTGTTGTACGTGAAGCAGACAAGGTTACTATCGAAAAGTATTCACAAAGCAAGGATGAGATTGGTCAGTGTATATCCGCAACTGCTTTATTCATGCACGAAATCAACGAGGAGATGGATTTACTTGAAAAGATTGGTGATGGTGACTTAACCATAAGCCCTAATGTTATGTCCGATGAAGATAAGGTTGGTAAAGCTCTCAACAAGGTTGTGAATAGCCTCAACAGTATGTTTAGTGAAATCAACAATGCGTCAGGTCAAGTTTCAGCAGGCTCTAAGCAAATTTCTGATGGTGCTCAATCACTCGCACAAGGCAGTACAGAGCAAGCCGCATCAGTTCAGCAACTCAGTGCTTCAATTTCAGACATAGCCGCTAAGACAAAAACAAATGCTGAAATGGCGGGACGCGCAGCATCACTCGCATCAAACATCAAAACAAGTGCAGAAAAAGGTAGCGGTCAAATGGATGAGATGATGGCCGCAGTAAAAGATATAAATGAATCCAGCCAAAACATCAGCAAAGTTATTAAATCAATCGACGATATTGCATTCCAAACAAATATTCTTGCTCTAAACGCCGCTGTTGAAGCCGCAAGAGCAGGTCAGCACGGTAAAGGTTTTGCCGTTGTCGCTGAGGAAGTCCGCAACCTCGCCGCAAAGAGCGCAGAAGCCGCAAAAGATACCGAGAGTCTCATCGCAGATTCAATTTCAAAAGCAGAACTCGGCTCACGTATAGCTGACGATACTGCCGCAAGTTTGAAAGAAATCGTTTCAGGAATTGATGAGAGTACAAAGCTCGTTGGCTCTATTGCACAATCTTCTGAAGAGCAATCAGTCGGCATCGACCAGGTAAACAGCGGTGTTGACCAAGTCGCTCAAGTTGTTCAGCAGAATAGTGCAACAGCAGAAGAATCTGCCGCAGCATCGCAGGAAATGAGCGGTCAAAGCTTAATGCTCGAAGAACTCATTTCACGATTTAAGCTCAAGGATTTAGGCGGTTCATTTAGCCTTCCTGCTTCACAATCTGCACCTCCGGCACCTGCTAATCTCCCTGCGTCGGCACCCGCCGTAGACCTATCAGATGATTTTGGAAAATATTAATCTATTTTCTAATTCTGTCAAGGTACAGTGATCACGGTGTTCACGGCAGTGGTTCAATTGATTACCACAAACAACACTTTCATGTTTTTCTTAATCATTATCATGCTGTTGCCGTGTACATAATAAGTATATACATCTGTAATGAGCGATGGTTTTCTCTTATGCGAAACCATCGCTCATACACATGTTGTGTGACTATGCGCAGTTCTTTGTACCTGAGCGAAACACAATTAGTTATTGCAAAATTGTTGTGAATATGTTTGACAAACGCTTGCATCTGTGGTAGTATTTCACGGTCGGAGATTTTCGGCATGGTTAATCCTTGCGCTTAGTTTCGGGATAAAGTCTATTATATAGTTTCTTTTCCGCCCGATACTCAGCCATTGGATATGAAAAATGCGGTTGTTTGTGCCGCAGATGAAAAGAAAGGTTTTTAAAAATGATTACAAAAGATCAAAAGAGCGCAGTTATTGGAGACAATCGTACTCACGAGACAGACACCGGTTCACCGGAGGTTCAAATTGCAATCCTCACCGAGCGTATCCGCCAGCTCACCGAACATTTGAAAGTTCATAAAAAAGATAAACATAGTGAGCTTGGTTTGCTCAAGATGGTCGGCCGCCGCCGCAGTCTGCTCGACTATCTCATGAAAAAGGACATTGAGCGTTACAGAGCGTGTATCGCAAAATTGGGTATCAGAAAATAAGTATATTTCAAAGCCGGGCTGTTTAATTCAGCTCGGTTTTGTAAACGGAGCACTGTCCCGTAGCAGTTGAAAATGCGCCTGCTTTTCTAATGCAGGAGTGTTTTCAAGTGCTAAGAGACCGATTGCTCCGAAAATTGAAAGGAGCTATAACGAATGATTATTAGCAAAAGAGAATTTCCGACAGTTAAGAAGTATAGCATGGACTTTGCAGGCAGGCCCCTCACTATGGAGACAGGCAAGCTTGCCGAGTTGTGTAATGCTTCTGTTTTAGTGAGTTACGGCGAGACTGTAGTGCTTGTCGCTGTGACTGCATCTCCCAGACCCCGTGATGGCATTGACTTTTTCCCGCTTTCAGTTGATTTTGAAGAAAAACTCTACGCCGTGGGAAGAATTCCCGGTGGTTATTTGAGACGTGAGGGTCGTCCTGCTGAGCGTGCTGTCCTTGCAGGCCGCATGATTGACAGACCTATGCGCCCGCTTTTCCCCGATGATTTGCGCAACGATGTCTCCATCACCTGTACAATTATGGCTGTTGACCATGACTGCTCACCTGAGATTGCCGCAATGGTTGGTGCGTCTGCCGCTATTTCAATCTCCGACATTCCGTTTAACGGTCCGATTGGTGGTGTCGGTCTTGGGCTTATTGATGGCAAATTCATCATTAACCCAACAACTGCGGAGCGCGATGCAACTGAAATGTACTGCACAATCGCGTCAACCCGAAGCAAGGTTGTCATGATTGAAGCGGCGGGTAATGAAATTCCCGATGACATCATGCTCGACGGAATCAAGGCAGCACACGATGCCATTCAACCTGTCATTGGTCTTATCGATCAAATGGTTTCAGAAATTGGTAAGCCTAAATTTGAATATGCAAAAACCTCGTTTAATGAGGAACTCTTTGCAAAAATTTGTGATAAGTTTCTTGACGATGTTAAGCACTCTATGGACACCGACGATAAAAATGTGCGCGAGGGTCGCTTCAATGCTGTCACTGAGCGTATGATTTCTGAATTTGAGGGTGAATATCCTGAAATCAGCTCACAACTTGAAGAAATCACATATAAGATTCAAAAGAAGGTCGTTAAGACTTGGTTACTTGAAGGTAAGAGGGTTGACGGTAGAGCCATGAATGAGATTCGTCCGCTCGCATCTGAAGTTGGCATTCTTCCGCAAGTTCACGGCAGTGGGCTGTTTACGCGTGGTCAAACACAGGTTCTTTCAGTCGCAACGCTGGGCACTGTTTCAAATGTGCAAAAGCTCGACACCATCTATGAGGAGGAGACTAAGCGCTACATGCACCACTATAATTTCCCATCATTCTCTGTGGGTGAGGCACGTGGCGTGCGCTCTACAACTCGCCGCGAACAGGGGCACGGTGCTCTCGCAGAAAAGGCACTTGAGCCTGTTTTGCCAAGCATTTCCGAGTTTCCGTATGCGATTCGTGTTGTATCTGAGGTTCTTTCATCTAACGGCTCGACTTCACAAGGTGCTATCTGTGGCTCGACTCTCGCTCTTATGGACGCAGGTGTGCCGATTAAAGCTCCTGTTGCCGGAATTTCTTGCGGTCTGATTTCAGATGGCGATAATTGGACTACTTTCATCGACATTCAAGGTGTTGAGGATTTCCACGGCGAAATGGACTTTAAAGTTGGTGGGTCTAAAAAAGGTATAACCGCAATTCAAATGGACCTTAAAAATGACGGTCTGACAATGGATATCATCAAATCTGCTTTTGACATGTGCCGTGAGGCCCGCATTCAAATGCTTGATGAGATTATGCTTCCTGCAATTTCTGAGCCACGAAGCGAACTTGCCGCAACTGCTCCTAAGATGATTATGATGAAGATTGACCCTGATAAAATCCGAGAAGTTATCGGCAGTGGTGGTAAGGTCATTCAAAAAATCTGTGCAGATACCGGCGCGAAGGTCGATATTGAAGATGATGGCAGTATTTTCATCGCATCACCTGATATTGAAGCTTGCCGTGCCGCTAAGAAAATCATCGACGATATTGTTTTTGTGCCTGAAATTGGTAAACTCTACCACGGTAAAGTTGTTCGAGTTATCGAAATCGGTGCATTTGTTGAGCTCGTGCCCGGTAAAGACGGTATGGTTCATATCTCCAAGCTTGAAAATCGCCGTGTTGAGAAAGTCGAAGATGTTCTCAAAGAGGGCGATATGACTTGGGTCAAAGTTATGGCAATCGACGAGCGCGGTCGCGTGAATCTTTCAAGGAAAGATGCTATTAAAGAGCGCGAGGCTCAGGGGCTGAAAGACTAATTTGTATAGAAAAAGACAGCAGGCACGTGCCTCTGCTGTCTTTTTTGTTTCTCCAAGTCGTGGAAGGGGTAGCGGATTGCGAAAAGTCTGCTACCCCTTCCACGACCCCCGCATTTTTACATGTTCTTCTCGTAGGTTTCTCTTGTCATGTCGCCATCGAAAAATAGCGCTATTGTGCCGGGCCCTGAGTGGACTCCTATTGATGGAGCTATTGCTACTATATGGGATTCCTTTACTTCATATGACTCTTTGATTAAGTTTACCATAGTTTTTGCGTCTTCTTCACAATCACCGTGCCCTATTATGATTCTTTCTAAGCTCTTCGTTTTTGAATCCAGCGCATTTTTCATTTGACCGACAAGGTCAGCGAGCGAGCCTTTGCGTCCTTTTGCCTTGCCCGTTTTTTCTAATTTCCCTGCGAGCGAAACATGGAGTAGTGGTTTGACTCCAAGCATTGTTCCTGCTACTGCCTGCAATTTGCTTACTCTGCCGCCTCTGTGTAAGTGGTTTAGGTCATCAACGGTAAACAGTGCAAAGCATGAGTTTTTCTTTTCTTCAAGATACTTTGCAGTGTCTTCAAGAGTTGCGCCATCCTTACATTTCTCGACAGCGTGAAAAACAAGCGACCATATTCCGGCTGAAGCATTTATACTATCCAGACAATAGATTTTGCAGTTTGGATATTCTTCCTTTACCTCTTCGAGTGCCAAAACTGCGTTTTGATACGTCCCCGAAAGCAAACTGCTTAGACTGATATATAGTAGGGACTCGTCTTTTTTTGCAATTTCTTCAAATTTTTCTTTAAACCTCGCAGGATTTACCAGTGTTGTAGTTGCCATGCTTCCACTGCGAAGTTTGTTGTAAAATTCTGTACTGGTTATCTTCTGCCATCCACCATCGTCATGTGTCTCTCCGTCGATTTGATAGGAAATCGGCATTACCGTGAGATTGTTTTCCTTGATGAAACTTTCAGATACATCGCATCCTGTGTCAATCATGATTTTGAATTCGCTCATTTTTTTAGTTCCTCTCTTTAAATATCCCTACCCTCTTTAGCAAAGAGGGTGACCCCGCAGGGTCGAGGGTTTTTTTAGTGCTACTTTTGCACTTGCATAAATTTTAAAGTGTCTTTAAATACGGTTTGCTATTTCTTGCTTCAGAGTTTCTGTGAATTTTTCCGGTGACATAGTGCCTATGTCACCCTCTGTACGTTTTCTCACTGTCAGCTCACCACTCTCGGCTTCTTTGTCGCCAAGCACCAACATGTATGGAATCTTTTGCATCTGTGCTTCACGGATTTTGAAGCCTATTTTTTCGCTTCGGTAATCTGTAGCCACCCGCAAACCCATTTCTTCAAGATTGTCCGCTACGGTCTGTGCATAATCCTTTGTCCTGTCAGTGATTGGCATGACTATGACTTGAACCGGAGCGAGCCAAAGTGGGAATGCGCCTGCGTAATGCTCGGTCAATACGCCTATGAAGCGTTCCAGCGAGCCTAGAATTGTTCTGTGGATTGTGACGGGTCTATGCTTTTCTCCGTCGGGTCCGACATACTCTAGGTCAAATCTCTCCGGCATTTGGAAATCCAGTTGTAGTGTAGCGCATTGCCATGAACGCTCAAGGCAGTCGAGCAGGTGGAAGTCTATTTTCGGACCGTAAAATGCACCATCGCCGGGGTTGATTTTATAATCTACCTGTTTCTCAAGCAATACATCTTCGAGTGCTTTTTCCGCCATATTCCACGTCTCAAGCTCTCCCATGTAGTTTTCCGGGCGGGTCGATAACTCAACACGATAACTAAAGCCAAAGACTTTGTAGATTCTGTCTGCTAAGTCAATAACTGCGGCAATTTCTGCCGGTATGTGTTCAGGAGTCATATAGATGTGTGCATCGTCCTGTGTGAAATTTCTTACTCGCATAAGACCGTGGAGCGCACCCGATGGTTCGTTTCTGTGAACAAGCCCAAGTTCAGCGATACGTGCAGGAAAATCGCGATAACTCCACATTTTGCGTTTATACGCAAGCATTCCGCCGGGGCAATTCATCGGCTTGATTGCAAAGCCCACGTCATCAATATGGGTGAAGTACATGTTGTCCTTGTAGTGCTCCCAATGTCCGCTACGGTGCCATAATTCTTCGTTGAGGATAATTGGGGTGCTGATTTCTTGATAACCCGCTTTTTTGTGCTCCTCACGCCAAAAGTTTACAAGTTCGTTTCTTACAATCATTCCCTTTGGGAAGAAAAACGGGAATCCCGGGCCTTCCTCGAAAGTTGCGAAAAGGTCAAGCTCACGTCCAAGTTTTCTGTGGTCGCGAAGTTTTGCCTCTTCTATGCGCTCTAGGTGCTCGTCCAGTTCCGTTTTTGACATAAAACAAGTGCCGTAGACTCGCTGAAGCATTTTATTTTTTGCGTCTCCCCGCCAGTATGCGCCTGTACAACTTGTCAGTTTAATTGCGTTTGCCTTTATTCTTGCGGTTGTATCCACATGCGGCCCTGCGCAGAGGTCGGTGAACTCCCCCTGCTTGTAGAAACTTATTATTTCGCCTTCCGGCAAGTCTTTTATCAGTTCTTCTTTGTAAGTTTCGCCTTGCTTACTCACAAACTCCAAGGCTTCACCACGAGACAATTCAAAGCGTTCTATCGGTAGTTTTTCTTTGATTATCTTTTTCATCTCGGCTTCTATTTTTTCTACAACTTCAGGCGTTATTGTTTCGTTTGTGTCGAGGTCGTAGTAAAATCCGTTTTCAATCGCCGGTCCGATAGCCAGTTTTGTATCGGGATATAGGCGTTTTACCGCCTGCGCCAAGATGTGCGCCGCTGAGTGACGATAAGCGTGTTTATACTCCTCGTTTTCAAATGTGTATATGTTTTCAGACATAACAAAGCCCTCCCATGGCTGTGTAATTTAAACAGTATGTCACGCAAGGGCTAAGTTGTCAAGTTTTTGAAGCAAGCTGTGAGAAATTTTGCACGTTTTTTTTTTGCGAACCGGCCGAATTCTTTCTTGAGTCATTGTTTTTATAACTAAATGATAACGTGAATCGCCCATAACTTGCACTTATTTATTAATAATGGCGTTTTGACTGAATAATTCTGCGAATTTCGACTGTGCTTCCTTCTATAACGAAGAAGAATACAAAATCGTTTACAGCCAAAGTCCTGTACCCCCGATACCTGAGTTGTGCATCTCTGGCTGTCGGGCAACTGTGCGGAGAAGTTTTCAGGACACTGACACTTTGCACAAGCTCTTCATAATAAGCCGATGCCTCATCGGGTTCAAGAGCGCTTAAATGTCCTGTGATGCTTATAGCATCATGTTGTGCTGCCGGGATTATTTTTACTTCATATTCTTGCATGAGTGACCCCTATAATCTCTTTGCATACTCGAAAAAGTCTGCGTTTCCTGCTCCGGAATTAACTTCCGCCTCTGCTTCTGCCAACTTTGCGTAAAGCTCAAGTTGTGCTTCTTGTCGTTCGTACATTTCGATACTTAATACGACCATATCACCCACGCCATTTTTTGTTATAAATACCGGTTCGTTTGTGGTTTTGCAAAACTCACTTATTTCATTTGAGTTGTTGCGTAGGTCTGAAATTGGTCTGATGTTGGGCACAATAAAGCACCACCTTTCTGAAAATTTTTTAATGAATATTATCACAATACTGACTGAGCAGTAATCGGCCGAGCTTTCGATATACTTCTTCGAAGAAAATACCCTGCTTTTTTATTCAATAGAGTGATACATTTTTTATATACTATTGTGCTACCCACGAGTCAAGCAAAGATTTTAAAAAATATTATTCGTTTGTTTGTGGATAAAAGTGATGTTTCCCTCTTTTTACTTGCATTTTTATACGTTTAACTGTTTATTTTTCGCCTGTACCCTTGTGTTACGCAATAGTTTGTGGTAAAATAATCACATAAAATCTGATAAGGGGGTCGCTTACCATGACCACTAACGGACATTTTTCTATCGGCGAATTTGCGAAGTATTCACGTACAACTCGTGAAACTTTATTGCATTATGACAGGATAGGATTACTCAAGCCGATTTCACGTGGGGATAATAATTATCGTTATTACTCCAGTAATATGTTGCCTTTAGTAAAGGTAATTCGGACATTACAAAAACTCGGTATGTCTCTGGAAGAAATAAAGGAAGTTATGGATACTCGCACTCCGAGACTTGCCGTAGAACATCTTGAACTTCAGATTGAGAAGATAAACAGCAATATAGATGATTGGATTCGCGCTCGAAAATTATTGCTAACACTAAAAAACACTATTTCATCAGTCCTCAATGTTGATATTACTGAGATTTCAATTCAGTATTTGCCTGCTGAAGCAGTTGTCATAGGTGATTTGAATGACTTCACCCGCGATAGACCAAATCATGCTGTTGAGCTTGACTTTTATCAGACGATGAGTGAGAAATATCCTGATATGGATTTGGATTACATGTTCTCGTCAACGTTCTCTGAGGAGAGAGTAAAGAATAAGGATTGGGTGCATCCGGATAGATTTTACTTTCATAACCCCGAAGGCCACGATAAAAGACCTGCTGCACTATACGCCATCGGGTATGAAATTTGCGGATATGGGCAAGGCTACAACCTATATAGTAGAATGTTTGACTACATTGAAGCAAACGGTTTTGAGATTTGTGGTGATGCCTATGAAGAGTACCCTCTAAATGAGGTGTGTGTCACGAATGAAAATCAATATCTCATGCGTGTTTTAATCACTGTGAGGGAGAAAAGCTACAAATAATAGTAACTTGCTCTCGCAATATTATCATATTAATTTTACATATGCAAGCATTTTTTGCTTTTTTGTTGGTCAATTATAAATTGTATTCTTTTAATCATTTGATCTATGTGATATACTAAAGTACGATAGTAAAACAACGGCTGGAAAGGATATTTACTTGATGAAAAAAATAGTGTGTGATAGCCCATTTTTAGCTGCGCAGGCTGCTGCCGACGTCTTTGAAGAGCAAATTAAGGCTAAGTCAAACAGCGTGCTTGGGCTTGCGACAGGCAGTACCCCAATTGAACTCTATAATGAACTTGCTTCAAGATGTAGCCAAGGACGATTTGATTTTTCTCAAGCACAGACTTTTAATCTCGATGAATATTATCCAATGAAGGCAGATAATGCGCAGAGTTATAGGTCTTTTATGAATAAGCATCTCTTTAGTAAGGTAAATTTTGCAAATTCTCGGGTTTTAAACGGCGAGGTTTCCGATCCACATGCGGAGTGTGCGAAGTTTGATTCAGAGATTGAGGCTGTAGGTGGCATTGACCTGCAACTTCTCGGCATTGGTCACAACGGTCATATCGGTTTTTGTGAACCTTCAACTTCCTACACTTTAGATACTTATCTTGTGGATCTCACAGATGATACCATTGAGGCTAATTCTCGTTTTTTCGGTGAGGGCGAAACTCAGCCGAATCAAGCGTTAACTATGGGTGTTGGTACTATTTTTAAGGCTCGGAAAATCCTGCTTCTAATTACAGGAGAAAGCAAAGCTGATATTACGAAGAAGCTATTTGACGGTGTTCTCTACACAGATGTGCCTGCATGTTTACTTTTGCTTCATCCGGATGTTACTGTTGTGCTGGACAAGGCCGCCGCTAAGCATCTATAAAAGAGAGTTATAATTTTCGTGCCTAAAGATTACTGAAAGGAATGGATTTTAATATGAAAAATACAGGAGTTGTCGCCAGAGGCATAGTCACCCCTATTTTTCGGCAGGGGGACGATATTATCAATATGATTTATGAGAGTTTGATGAGTGCCGCAAATGATGGAGATTTTGAGATTGCTGAAGGAGATATCGTTGGCGTCACCGAGGCTGTCGTCGGCAGGGTTCAGGGCAATTATGCAACTTTGGAGCAAATCTCTAATGATGTACGCACTAAGTTCGGCGGTGGTACATTGGGTATTGTTTTCCCTATCTTATCCCGCAATCGCTTTTCAAGTGTTCTTCAAGGTATTGCAGGTGGGTGTGACAAGCTCATAATTCAGCTCTCCTATCCGCAAGACGAGGTAGGAAATAAGCTTGTTGAACTTCAAACTTGTGATGAGAAGGGGGTTGACCCTACTCATGATAGTTTTACTGAGAAAGAATTTCGCGATATCTTTGGCATGGAGACTGTACATAAATTCACAGGCGTAGACTATATTGAGTATTATAAGGAAATTGGCGGTAGCTGTGAAATTGTTTTTTCAAACGACCCGCGGCATATCTTGAAATATTCAAAAAATGTACTCTGCTGTGATATTCACACCAGGCGGCGCACACAAAAGCTTATTCAAAATGCAGGGGCTGATAAATGTCTTTGTCTTGATGATATTCTGTGCAAGTCCGTTGACGGCAGCGGTTACAGTGAGTATGGTTTGCTTGGCTCAAATAAGGCGACCGACGACTCTGTAAAGCTCTTTCCCATTGATACTGATAGGTTTGTGCATGATTTGCAGGCAGAACTGAAAAAGCGTGTCGGTGTCACTGTTGAGGTTATGGTCTACGGCGATGGTTGTTTTAAAGACCCCATGGGTGGCATTTGGGAGCTTGCCGACCCGGTTGTCTCCCCTGCTTTCACTTCAGGGCTTGCAGGTACTCCTAATGAACTTAAAATCAAATACATTGCAGACAACGATTTCGCTGACCTTTCAGGTCAAGAGCTCACTGACAACATTCGTGAGCGCATTAAGAGTAAAAAGAGTAACCTTGTTGGCAATATGGCATCGGAGGGTACAACTCCGCGCAGAATCCATGATTTAGTGGGTAGTCTCTGCGATCTTGTTTCCGGAAGCGGCGACAGGGGTACGCCCGTTGTTTTGGTACAGAATTACTTTAAGAATTATGCGAGCGAATAATTGTTAAATCTGTTTTTGTATGAGAGTTTTTGAGAGGAATGGTTCTTAATATGATAAGAGTTGGTATTGTTGGGTATGGAAATGTTGGCAAAGGAGCTGCGCTTGCTGTGACTTATGCCCCTGATATGGAGCTTAGTGCTATTTTTACCAGACGCGACCCGGCTTCTATAGTTGCTCCCGGCGGAGTTCCGGTCTTTTCTTTTGATGATGCGCTTAGCAAAACCTCTGATATTGATGTGATGATCTTATGTGGTGGTAGTGCTACGGATTTGCCTGAGCAAGGTCCTTATTTTGCAAAGCATTTTAACATTGTCGATAGTTTCGACACTCATGCAAAGATTCCTGAGTATCTCGCCTCTATTGATGCTGTGGCTAAGAACAAAACGGCTGTTATTGCATCAGGTTGGGATCCCGGTCTTTTTTCACTCATGCGTGTTTTCTCTGAAGCTGTTTTGCCTAATGGAGCAACATATACTTTTTGGGGCAAGGGCGTTTCGCAGGGACATTCTGATGCAATACGCCGAATTGAGGGTGTCAAAAATGCTGTGCAGTATACGATTCCTGTCGATGCAGCTATCGAGGCTGTCCGTTCAGGTCAATCACCTGCTTTTGAGACCCGCGAAAAGCATATTAGAGAGTGTTTTGTTGTTGCCGAAGGGACAGCGGATAGAGATTTTATAGAAAAGACTATAAAAGAAATGCCTAACTATTTTTCTGATTATGACACTACCGTGCATTTTATTGATGAAAGCGAACTATTAAAATCACACAGCAAGATGCCGCACGGGGGTTTAGTCATGCGTAGTGGTTCAACCGATTCTATCAATTCGCATGTCATCGAATTTTCTTTAACTCTTGAATCTAATCCCGAATTTACCGCCAGCATTATTGCCGCATATGCCCGTGCGGCATATCGCTTGGCGGAAGAAGGTAAGTTTGGAGCTAAAACTGTATTTGATATTCCGCCTGCGTATCTCGCTGAGAAATCCCGTGAGGAGGTTATTCGCGATTTGCTTTGATGTTGTTCGCGGATACGGCACTAAAAAGTTCGTCATTGCGGGCTTGACCCACAATCCCCTGCGAATATGCTCATTATTCATGGGATTGCGGCCCGGAGGCCGCAATGACGTGGTATGTGCGACCGGTAACGTATAACGAACATTAAAGAAAATTTCATAAAAATAAGTATTGACAATTCAAATGAGCTATAGTAAAATAAAATCAAGAATGAGAATCGTTCTTGATTTTATTAATAATTTGAAGGGAATTTTTATCAATGAAAAAATTTGTTTGTGATGTATGTGGTTATGTCCACGAAGGAGATGCTCCTCCTGAGAAATGCCCTACTTGTGGGGTTCCTGCTTCTAAGTTTTCAGAGCAAGGCGAAGGTATGACTTGGGCGGCTGAGCATGTTCTCGGTGTTGCTCAAGGTGCTCCTGATGATATTATGGAGGATCTTCGCGCCCACTTTAGTGGTGAATGTACTGAGGTTGGCATGTATCTCGCAATGTCTCGTGTTGCACACCGTGAGGGTTATCCTGAAATCGGTCTGTACTGGGAAAAAGCAGCACTTGAAGAAGCTGAACATGCGGCGAAATTTGCTGAACTGCTCGGTGAGGTTCTCACTCCCAGCACCAAAAAGAATCTTGAAATGCGTGTAGCCGCAGAAAATGGTGCTACTCTCGGTAAGTTTAACATTGCAAAACGTGCAAAAGAGCTCAACCTCGATGCGATTCACGATACCGTTCATGAGATGGCTCGTGATGAAGCCCGCCACGGCAAGGCATTCCAAGGCTTCCTCGACAGATACTTTAAGTAAAAAGCATAGCCAAAATCGTCGTTGACCGCATTGGTTAACGGCGATTTTTTATCAATTAATGCAACTGTTCGGTACCCTTGTCATTCTGCGCGTAGTCGCAGAATCCATTTAGGAAAATGAATAAATTATTCTGCAACAAAAAATGGCGCAGACCTTTTTTCAGGTTGCGCCATTTTTAACTATGCTTTATTAGTCTTTAAGTGCTGCTTGGGCTGCTGCCAGTCTTGCTATCGGTACTCTGAATGGTGAGCATGATACGTATGTCAGCCCCAATTTGTGGCAGAATTCTACAGATGATGGGTCTCCGCCGTGCTCGCCGCAGATTCCGAGTTTTATGTCAGGGCGGGCTTTTTTGCCTAGTGCGACTGCCATCTCCATCAGTTTGCCAACGCCTGTTTGGTCGATTCTGGCAAATGGGTCTGATTCGAAGATTTTCTTTTGGTAGTATTCATCTAGGAATCCGCCTGCATCGTCGCGACTGAAGCCGAATGTCATTTGTGTGAGGTCGTTTGTTCCGAATGAGAAGAACTCAGCTTCTGATGCAACTGCATCTGCTGTTAGACATGCGCGTGGAATTTCAATCATTGTACCAACGAGGTATTTTAGATTAACTCCTGCCGCCGCAATCAGTTCGTCTGCTACTTTTTTCACGATGTTTTTGAGGAATACAAACTCTTTGACTTCGCAGATAAGCGGGATCATGATTTCCGGAGTTATCGCCCAGTCCGGGTGTTTTTTCTTGACGTTAATTGCAGCTTTGATGACAGCTTTTGTTTGCATTACTGCGATTTCCGGATATGTTACAGCCAGACGGCAACCACGGTGTCCCATCATTGGATTGAACTCATGGAGCCTTGTGATAATTCCTTTAATATCTGCAAGTGATTTGCCTGTGTCTTTTGCCAGTTTTTCAATGTCTTTTTCTTCAGTTGGCAAGAACTCGTGGAGAGGTGGGTCTAGGAAACGGATTGTTACAGGTCTGCCTTCCATTGCTTCGTAGATGCCTTCGAAATCACTTTGTTGCATTGGCTCAAGCTTAGCAAGTGCCGCTTCACGTTGCTCCACTGTTTCAGCACAAATCATTTCACGGATTGCAGGAATGCGGTCGTGTTCAAAGAACATGTGCTCTGTACGTGTGAGACCGATACCTTGTGCGCCAAAGCCGATTGCTTCGCGTGAATCGTGTGGGGAATCTGCGTTTGTTCTGACTTCGAGTTTTCTGTATTTATCTGCCCAATCCATAATACGCCCGAATTCACCACCGATTGTAGCTTCTGTTGTGCCGATTTCTTCACCGTAGAAGTTACCTGTTGAACCATCAAGGCTAATCCAATCATTGACACCGTATTGTTTGCCGCCTATTGTAAAGACTTGACCTTTTTCATCAATTCGGAGTTCGCCGCATCCTGCTACGCAGCATGTACCCATTTGACGTGCAACAACTGCCGCATGTGAGGTCATGCCGCCGCGAGCTGTGAGGATACCTTGTGCCGCCGCCATACCTTCAATGTCTTCGGGTGTTGTTTCGAGACGGACGAGAATGATTTTTTCGCCTGCATCGGCTCTCTTTTTGGCTTCTGCGGCTGTGAATGCCGGCTTACCTGTCGCCGCACCGGGTGATGCGGGTAGAGCTTTTCCGATTGGAGTTGCAGCTTTGAGTGCCGCTGCGTCGAATTGTGGGTGAAGCAGTGCATCGAGCTGTCTTGGGTCAATCATCATGACTGCGTCTTTGTCGCTGATTGCGCCTTCATCGACTAAATCACAGGCAATTTTGAGAGCCGCCGCCGCTGTACGCTTACCGCTGCGTGTTTGAAGCATGAATAGTTTTTTATCTTCAATTGTGAATTCCATATCTTGCATGTCGCGATAATGGTTTTCAAGCTTTTGAGTGATTTTAATGAACTCATCGTATACATCGGGCATAATGCCTTTTAGCTCTTCGATGTTGTTAGGTGTACGGATACCGGCAACGACGTCCTCACCTTGTGCATTCATCAAAAATTCGCCAACAAGGCTTTTCTCACCTGTTGCAGGATTACGAGTAAACGCAACGCCTGTTCCTGATGTGTCGCCGAGGTTGCCGAATACCATTTCTTGTACGTTTACCGCTGTGCCCCAGTCTCCGGGAATGTCGTACATGCGGCGGTATGATACTGCTCTGTCGTTGTTCCATGAGCGGAAAACAGCTTTAATCGCACCCATGAGTTGAACTTTGGCATCATCAGGGAAATCAGAGCCTATTTTTGCTTTATATTCAGCTTTAAACTCTTGTGCCAATTTTTTCAAATCGTCGGCTGTCAGATCAAGGTCTTCTGTAATGCCTTTCTTTTCTTTCATTTCGTCAATGAGTTCTTCGAAGTAACTTTTACCGACTTCCATGACTACATCTGAGTACATTTGGATAAATCTTCTGTAGCAGTCATATGCCCAGCGAGGGTTGCCGCTTTTTGTCGCCATTGCGTCAACAACTGCATCGTTGAGTCCCAAATTGAGGATTGTGTCCATCATTCCTGGCATTGATGCGCGTGAACCTGAACGGACAGAAACCAACAGTGGGTTTTGTGCATCTCCGAATTTCTTTCCTGCTATGCCTTCGAGTTTGTCGATAAACTGCATGATTTCATTTTGAATGTCGTTGTTGATGACTTCACCGTCATCGTAGTACTTTGTGCATGCCTCAGTGGTTACTGTGAAGCCTTGAGGCACCGGAAGTCCTAAGCTGACCATTTCGGCTAGGTTTGCACCTTTACCGCCAAGCAGCTCCTTCATTGTTCCCTTACCTTCGGAAAATAGATATACATATTTTTTGCTCATTGATACCCTCCTGTTATTTTAATGGAGATT